>Ga0207676_10002845_pt1 | contig 12323 bp, 7 predicted proteins | sample KBSSwiS72_FD_184307 | JGI IMG/M metagenome (GOLD analysis project Ga0207676, IMG submission 184307) | Switchgrass rhizosphere microbial communities from Kellogg Biological Station, Michigan, USA - KBS Switchgrass S7-2 (SPAdes) (version 2) | ecosystem: Host-associated > Plants > Roots >... | reverse complement strand
GCTGTTATTTTACGGTTCTGTAGCGGATAATATCGCTTATGGAAAGCCGGAAGCAACAAAGGAAGAAATTATAAACGCGGCGCGGTTGGCTAATGCTGAAGAATTTATTTTGAAAATGCCTCATGGATACGATACCTTGGTCGGAGAAAGAGGGGTCACGCTCTCGGGAGGGCAAAGACAGCGAATTGGTATAGCCCGCGCTATTATTCGTGATTCGCCTATTCTTATTTTAGATGAGCCCACAGCGGCCCTTGACAATGAATCGGAAAGAGTGGTCATGGATGCCTTGGAAAAATTAATGGCGGGTAGAACTGTTATCACCATTACGCACAGGCTTAACACAATTTCAGACTACGACAAAATATTCGTTATTCAGAATGGAGTAATTGCAGAGCATGGAACTCACGTTGAATTGATGAATCACGGAAAATTGTACGCCGAACTCTATCGAATCCAGGAAAGCGGTTTTTCCACTGTAAATGGACATGAGGTATCCGAGAAGATTGACACGGATTCAAACCTTTTAAATTAATACCAAAACTATGGCTCACCGTTCCATTCTTGTTTTTCCGGATGATGGGGCAAAGATGATCATTGATTCCATCCTCGAGGCTAAGAAATCACTTCGAATAAAAATGTTCGTCTTCTCGGACCCGGAATTGATCTATGCAGTTATCGATGCTCATAAACGTGGCTTAGACGTAAAGGTGATGCTCAATCCTGCCCGAAGAAGCGGCGAAGAAGAAAATGAAAGCACGAGGAGACTATTTGAGCAGGCGGGCGTGAATGTAAAAGATACCAACCCGTTTTTTGGCCTTACACATGAAAAATCAATGGTAGTTGATGACCGGCTCGCATTCATTAAATCACTTAACTGGGAAACAAAAAATCTTACCGAAACCCGCGACTATGCGATTATCACTGCTAACCCGCATGAAGTCGAAGAGGTGATCATGTGTTTCGAAGCCGACTGGGAAAGAACGGATTTTAATCCAGGCGAAAGTGCGCGCCTCATTTGGTGCAGCATAAATGGTCGTGACCGTATCGCAAGATTTATTGATGATGCAAGACATTCTCTTTTTATTCAAAATGAAAGATACCAGGACCTTGTTATTATCGAACGCATCATCAGGGCTGCAACGAGGGGTGTGAAGGTTCACGTGATGGTTCGGCCTCCCCATACCTTAAAAAAAGAAAAACTGATAGAAGGTGTTGGCGGTTTGCGCATCATGGATGACGTGGGAATAAAAATCCATAAGCTCAAACATTTGAAGCTGCATGGTAAAATGCTTCTTGCCGACGGCTGCAGAGCCATTGTCGGATCTATCAATCTCACACCCGGAAGTTTTGACGACCGCAGGGAACTTGCTATTGAAGTAAATGATGCAGAAATTGTGGACAGGCTGCATGAAATTGCACAATATGACTGGGAAAATTCTCATAAACTGGATCTGACAGATGCGGGACTATTTGAAGATCTCGAGTTCCGTGGTGAGGGCGGATCTGAGAAATTTATTCTCGATCCTGAAAATCACAGCAAAAATATAAATCACGACCACGATCATGACCATGATCACAAGCACAACCACGACCACGACGATGAACACAAGCACAAACACAACCATGATCATGATCACAAGCACAACCACAATCATAATAAGGACTAGATTTTTTAAGGTTACTCATCATACTTCAAAACTCTGTTATGAAAAAGTTTTTGACAATAGCAGTTCTATTGTTCTGCGGAAGTTTGATCATTCCGGGCCGCGCGCAGGTAACTGACCCGGTAAAATTTTTTGAAAGCAACGACGTGCTGGAAGCGAAACTGACCATGGACATTGCGAAGCTGGTCCGGACGAGCGCAAAACCAGAATATCTGCCTGCGACATTTTCCTGCAAGATGGGAGATGACAACATTTCTGAACAAATACGCGTGATAGCCCGGGGACATGTTCGAAAGGAAGTATGTTATCTGCCCCCCGTAAAACTGAATTTTCACAATGAAAGCTCGCCAAAGTTAAATCCTCTCGGCTCTTTGAAAATGGTGTGCACGTGCTTTGAAAATAGCAATGGCGATCAGTTACTCCTTAAAGAGTACCTGGTGTACAAAATGTATAACCTGATCACAGAAAAAAGTTTTCGGGTTCGTTTGATGAGCCTCGTTTATGAAGATTCAAACCCTAAGAAAAAACCTTATTCTGGTCATGCATTCCTGATTGAAAGTGATAAGGCGCTTGGAAAACGAATCGAGTGCAAAGAATTAAAAAACGTAAGAGCCCACTCGGAATACACGGACCGCGATCAAATGACAATTTTTGCAATTTTTCAATACATGATCGGAAACACCGATTTTGGGGTTTCAGCAAACCACAATATTATTTTGATGCAGCCAAAGGATTCTACAGCCAGGCCTGTTGTTGTTCCTTACGATTTTGATTATGCAGGTATCGTGGATGCTTATTACGCTGTGCCGAATGAGGGACTTGAAATTGAAAATGTTCGTCAACGACTTTATCGTGGTTTCCCGAGAACACTCGAAGAATTGAATAGCGTTTTAGCGATCTTCAATAAACAGAAGGAAAAGATTTACTCACTCGTCAATAATTTTGACCTTCTCACAGAGAAAAACAGGAAAAACATCACTGAGTACCTCGATGATTTTTACAAAACGATCAATAACAGTGGCCAGGTAAAAAACATTTTTATTGACCAGGCACGCAAAATGTAATGCCTGTATTTCGAATTCATTCGTCGGGCACGGCGCCGTTTTTCAGGCCCATGATCACCACATTTCCGGTCCCATTCTTATCGCAGGGATAAGAAAAATCTTTTTTGAAAGCAGCCGGGTTATTGATGGTTTCATAAAATTCGTCCAGGTATTTAATAGTTGATTTTACATATTTCGCATCAAGTAAAGTGCAGTCCGTATAAAGTTTATAGATGTCCGGCTTTATTTTGTTGTATAAAGCAATGGCGTCATCAAATTTTTTCATATCCTGCAAACAATAACCGCGATAACGACGGTCACGGACTGAGTTCATGTTAAGCTGCTCGGCAGGTTTTGCATAAGGCGGGCTTACCAGGCCGGCGTGGTCAAAATCGTAAGGTACAGTGACCGGCGTAGTCAGGGTATCCGTGCCAGGGGCAACCAGTTTTATATTTTGATATTGGACGGACCAATCTGTGTTACCCACTAAATATTGAAACATGGCCATTTTCAAAAAAGTCGTTTGATCAGTTTCCTCAGGTCTTACCATGCGTCTGACTACAACATCCTCGTTTCTTTTCGCCATTTGTCTATCTTCTTCCAGCAAGATGCCATAGAATGGAGAAGTAGACTTTTTCTTTTTTGAATCAAATAACTCTACCGAAACCAATCTTGCCCTGAAACTTTTCGGAGTTACGAGGTTATAAATCTTATAAACAAGCCATTCCTTGACCACATAATCATCTCCCACGCATGGCATCACTAGTTTTAATTTCTCCTGGTCTTTAAATACAGAAGACGAAAGCGCATCGCTCTTTGCAAATTGAAGCAACAAGGGTGGATAGGTACAATTTCCCATTGTCTTGCGAAAATGGCCCCTCGTTCTTGCCTCTGCATTGACGGAAATTTCTTTACCATCCTGCAGATAGGATATGGCAACAGGGTGATTTTGCGGATTTTCTCCTTTGTCGGTCATAAGATCGCGAAGATTACCGCTCAGGGTTATTTTAAGCACAGAATCATTTTCAAATAAACCGTCGCCGGGTGCCCTTCCTGTTTGCGCCAGGGCGGTAAGGGAATTCAAGCTTAGTGACGCGATCAATAGATGAATGGCTTTTCTATTCATGATTCGAGAGATTAATTGTTTGAGGACGGGAAAGCAGTTCTCTGGGTTGGATCTACAGTAAGTAATATAGAGAAATTTACAACTTACCGGGCTATTTTAAAAATAAAAAATTCACTGCGCTATGTTTCCAGAATTATTCATGTCGGCAAATAAATCCTAAACTCACTCCCCTCCCCTTCTTTTGTTTCCACTTTTATGTCACCACCATGTGCTTTAATGATATCATAGGCTAAGCTCAACCCCAGGCCTGTCCCCTGTCCTGTTGGTTTTGTTGTAAAGAAAGGTTGAAATATTTTGTCCAATATTTTTTGCGGAATGCCGTTGCCGTTATCCTTCACCGTTAGCTCAATAAGACCTTTTACCTTTTTGGTACTTATAGCAATCGTTGGTTCGTATCCATTAATTTGCTGCTTTGCTTTTTCATTTACTTCATAAAATGAATTATTAAAAAGATTAAGCAATGCTCTACCAAAATCCTGCGAAATGATATTTATTTTTCCAATTGAAGTATCGAACTCGGTTTCAAATTTTGCATTGAATGATTTGTCTTTCGCGCGCAGACCGTAATAGGTTAATCTCAGATACTCATCGGCCAATGCATTAATGTCCGTGGGTTCTTTTTTGCCTGTGCTGCTTCGGGAATGTTGGAGCATGCTTTTTACAATAGCATCGGCTCGTTTGCCATGAGAGATTATCTTTTCTTCATTGTTTTTTATAGTATTTGAAATTGTCCTAACCTCTTCAAAGTTTCCCTTATCCATTTCTTTCTGCATTTCATCTATCAACTCTTTATTCACTTCAGAAAAATTGTTGACGAAGTTCAATGGATTCTGTATCTCGTGTGCGACGCCAGCCGTAAGCTCTCCCAGGGAAGCCATTTTTTCAGATTGAATAAGTTGAGCCTGTGTAGATTTAAGATCATTTATTGATTGCTGCAGTTGTTGCGTACGTTCTGTTACCTTTTGTTCGAGCCGAACATTTTCAGCCTTTAATTTTCTGGAACGCTCTCTAATGATCGAGTAGATAACTATCACCATTGCGATCACCGACAGCACACGAAACCACCATGTTTCCCACCACGGAGATGAAATAATAACAGCGATATCTTTCTCTGCCGCAAGCCCGGCGGCACTAATCGCTTTTACCTTAAAAATATATTTGCCCGGCGGCACGTTAAAGTAATACGCTTTTTTTTCATCCCCCGCTTTGCGCCAGGCGTTATCATAGTTTTGTAAGTTATAAAGTACCCTTGTATCTTCTTGTTGACTTATAAAATCGATGTTTAAAAACTCAAACGAAAATGTATTTTGATTGTAACGCAGGTTTATCTCTTTTGCTTGCATCAATGGTTCTGAAAGTACGCCGTTTGTTGAAGGCTGAACAGACGTATTGTTCAGTAAGAATTTGGTAATATTTACAAAAGGGGGTGAGCTTTGTTTTTGGAAAAAACCGGGTTTAATTTCAAAAAAGCCTGTACTATCTCCAATTAATATTTCGCCGTTTTGGCGAATAAATGGATTACCTGTTAAGGCGCCGACATTTACAGCCTGGTTCTTTCCAAACAGCACGGCATTCTTTCTGTCTTTGTCTAACCGTATGATACCAGCCACAGCGGCAATCCAGATATTTTGTTCACTATCTTCATCCATCCAAAAAGATGGTGTGTTGGTCAGGCCCGACTCATCAGTAAAATTTAAAAAATTATCCGACTCTTGATCATATTTAAAAACACCCTGGAACGTGCTGCACCATAAATTTCCTTGACGGTCTGCAAGAACAAAATTGACAGGTGTGCGATCAAGATACTTTTTGAAACGCCCGGTTTGCTCATCAAGCCGGTTTAGGCCTTCGTTTGTTATCGCCCATACGTTTTGTTTCTTATCGACAGCGATGTTATAAATCGAAGTGTTGCTAATGGTGGTTCCCTCACCTAATTTGTTTTGAACATGCGTGAATACTCGTGATTTTGTATCCAGCATGTCGAGACCGCCGGGACCACCTATCCATAATTTATTGTCATACCCCTTTGTCACCGTATAAACCGTGTCCGAACGCAGGCTATTTGTATTTCCGGGCTGATGACGATACCTTTCCATGTGTTTTGTCGAAGGATCAAACAGGTATAAACTATTGTTACCAGCAAGGAGCCAAAACTTGCTGTCGTCCTTTTCAATATAATAGATCCGATTTGTTAAGGAAGATGAGTCTTTATCACACAAAAATTGTTCTTCTTTACCGGTGTTGAATTTGCGTATCAGACCCCTATCGGTACCGATCCATAAACTATGCTCATCGTCTTCTGCAAAAGAAAAAACTATTTTGCCGACGTGGGTATGTGGCAGCACAACCTGGTATGGACTTACCTTATACAACAAATTAGTGCCCCAGGTACTGATCCATAAAACGTTGTCCTTTGTTTTGTAAGCAGTCCAAAACTCGTTGGCAGCAATTTGTTTCGTGCTCTTAGGATCGGTACCATAATGAACCACTTTCTGGTTGGAGGGATCGTATACGTTGATTCCCCCTCCAAAAGTCCCGATCCAGATTCGTCCATCGGCATCCTCTGTAATAAAAGTGATATGGTCTACACCATAAGAGTAGACGTTTTTGGGCCGGGGCCGGCTCAGTTTATCCGGATGTGTTGAATCATACGGGTGCCTTTCAAATATGCCTTTGCTCCTGTCCATTGTGTGCAATCCATCGCCTGCGGTACCTACCCAGAAGTTACCGCGGCTATCTTCGAAAATTGCCCTTACCCTGTTGTCAATAAGACTGTGCGGATCCTTTTCATCATGCATGTATCGAATGAACTTGCCCGTCTCTTTATTCAATTTATTGAGCCCACCATTACCCTCGTAACCTGGATTTTCTCCATGAAATGCACTTCCGGTTCCAACCCAAATAGTTCCTTGTTTATCTTCATATAGCGCCCTGACTGTATTGCAACTAAGTGATGACGGATTGTCGGGATCATTCGCATAATGTAGAAATTTGTTGCTCTTATTATCAAACCTGTCGAGCCCATGTTGGGTTCCGATCCATACAATGCCATCACGGTCCTGCAGTATAGCTAATACAGTATCGCTGGCCAAACTGCCAGGATCATTTTTCGTATGCCTGAAGTGAGTAAATATTCCTGTTGCAGGATCAAGTCGGTCGAGTCCTGTCCTGGCGGGGGCAAGCCATACATAACCTGTTCTATCGCTGGCAATACATTCAATGAGGTCGCTGGCCGGTGAATTTGGATTTGAAGGCGTAGAGTGATAAGAGATATATTGATAGCCGTCATATTTGTATAACCCAATTTGGGTGGCGAGCCACAAAAACCCCTGCATATCCTGGGTTATCCCGAGCACGGCACCACCCACATCATTCTTGTCGCGCTGAACTACTTTTAAATTTATGTCCTGGGCATAACTTAAAATATGAGTACAAAAAAATGTGGTAAAGAAAAATGCACAAAAAGTTAATGATCTTCGCATATCATCAGTTTGGGTCAACCTAACAAAGGGTAAGATTAATATTGATGTCTGCCTCGGTTACTCCTCAACCCCACAACGAACATCAACAAAAGATGACACTAAATATAGTCAGTTGAATAATAAACTCGCTCCCTTACCCTCCGTTGTTTCCACTTTTATCTGCGCCGCTTAATTGCATTACGATACTATGTCCTGATTTGCAGATTCGTCCCAAAGGCTTATCAATTATTTCTGAGCTGATCCCGTTTTACACGGACGACATTAGCCGACATTACCTCTATGCTGATTATGTTCACCGTGCTCACTATGTTCGTGATGTTCATGATGCTCACTGTGTTCATGATTTTCATGATGCTCACCATGCTCATGATGATTGTGTTCATCATGGTTATGATGCTCACCATGCTCGTGGTTTTCATGATGTTCCTTCACTTCCTTGTCCTTTATATCAGCTAATCTCTCAATGCCTTTCATGCCCCAGTGTAAAACGATGGGAATAGATATGGGGAGAAAACGGGAAAGCACCGGAGAGAAAAATGAAAGTAAGAATGAAATAAGAAAAACTGACGGAACGATCAGGCTTCGGTAGAGTCCCAGCCTTATCCTGGCGGCAGAGATCTTATGCGTCAGCAAATTACGCCGCGGATTGCTCACATACAGCCAGAGCCAGCAGTTCATGAAACCGGTAAGACACATGTTGCCAACATATATACCATAAGGCAGGTACATATGGGGGTCCGCGCCATATTCTGCAAGTATTCCTGAACTAAAAGGAAGCAAAACAACGGAGAAAAGAAAACCGAGGTTCAGCCAAAGCAGCCCGCTTGTGTAGGCTTTTCCATATCCGAATATGCGATGATGTACTGTCCAATAGTGCCCAATGACACCAAAACTTATAAAAAATCCCAGGAAGATAAGGGCGCGATGGGCAAGATATTCCCATAGACCGAGATCATTAAAAATGTGATACTCATTTTTGTCCGGTACCTTTATTTCAATTACCAGCAAAGTGATACAAATAGCGAAAACGCCGTCACTGAAAAAAATAAATCGCTCCATCTGGAATTGGGTACGTGAAATGTCATGTCGTGCTTGGTGCATAAGGTTGCTTTAAGTTTAAAAAGATGGTACTAGCTAAGTTGAGTTTTTTTTGCGGTCCATAAATGTCGACTTATCAACAGCAAAATCACGAATTGCGATCGTTTTAGCAGCTTTATTCAGTCATATTGTTCTAAAAATTACAAATCTAATTTGGAATTCGTACCATTCATTTGCGCTGCCTGAACATCCACTCCATGATCATTGGGTCGCTATATGCACCCAGCCATGAAAAATGTCCTACTTCGGGATATTGTGTGAAACCCGGGTGAGCGCCTGCTTTCGTCAATGCCTGCAGCATGTCCAGCGAATAGAGCGGATTCACTGCGGGATCTTCCGCGCCATGAACGATCCAAATTGGAATATGCGCAATGGAAGCCGCTTTTGATGCGTCACCGCCACCGCAAACAGGAACAGCGGCCGCAAACAAATGCGGATAACGTTCAATGGCATCATAGGTTCCATACCCACCCATCGAAAGACCTGTAATGTAAATTCGATTGCTATCAACAGGCATTGTTTTTATTAACTGGTGTATAAGCCCTATTAATAGCTCCATGGGTCTGGTCGGCGCCGGTTGCAAATGCATTTCGGTGGTGTTCTTTTCACGGGAAAAATTTGACCAGCTCACCTGTTCAGGGCATTGCGGCGCAATAACAAGGGCAGGATGCAACATCATGTTTTGATCGGTGGCAAAGTTCATCACACCCCATTTTAGTTGTGCCTCATTGTCTTTACCACGTTCGCCTGATCCGTGCAAAAAGATCACCAGCGGGTATTTGCGCATGGTATCGGAATCGGGATATAGTTGTCGGTAATTCAGCGTATCTCCTTTGTCAATGTATTTATTAAAACTAAACCGCAGTGATTGCGAAAAAGCCGGCTGGACACTTATATAAAAAATAAATGCAAAAAAGAAGACAAAGTATTTCATTCTTTCATTTTTAGTTTATGTGATTGGAATTACAATTATAAATTTCGTTCCTTCACCCTCCTTCGTCTCCACTTTTAATTCACCGCCATGGGCTTTCACGATTTCATGTGCCAACGATAGACCCAGCCCTGTCCCCTCTCCTGTTGGCTTGGTTGTAAAGAAAGGTTGAAGTATCTTGTCAACAATGTTTTTCGGGATCCCATTTCCATTGTCTGATACACTTATTTCAACGCGCTCACCATTGGTCTTACCACTCATTCGTTTTGTTTGAATAATTACTTGCGGATCATAATCTGCCTGTCCGGTCCGAAGAACTCCCTGTGGAGTAGGCAGGTTGGCACTTTGCAACTTTGCTTTGTCACTTATCGCATAAAAAGCGTTATTGATCAAATTGAGAATAACTCTGCCGATATCCTGTGCAACAATATTTATCCTTCCAACTGATGGATCAAAGTCCGTTTCAAGTTTTGCATTAAACGACTTATCCTTTGCACGCAAGCCGTGGTAGGCTAACCTTAAATATTCATCGGCCAGCGCATTAATGTCAGTCAATTCTTTTTGGCCACTGCTTGTTCTTGAGTGTTGAAGCATCCCTCTAACAATCGCGTCTGCACGCCTGCCATGAAAAGAAATCTTTTCAAGATTCTGATCAATATCGTTCAGTATCTCATGTTGCTCTTCACTCTTTAAGTTTGACTTTTCATTCTTTAATTCTTCGATCAATTCCCTGTTTACATCAGAAAAATTGTTGACAAAATTTAAAGGGTTTTGTATCTCATGTGCGATCCCGGCCGTCAACTCTCCTAACGAAGCCATTTTTTCGGAATGGATAAGCTGTGCCTGCGTTGATTTGAGCTCTGAAAGCGTGGTTTCGATTTCTTTCTTCTGCACATTAACTAAATTCTTCCCCTTTTGTTCTCGCTTGTATGCAATAAAAAAGGTGGTGGCAATGGTAATAAAACCCAGGAGAAAGGCAAATAATAAAATCTGTCTGACAGAATTTCTTCGATCCTCCTTTTCTTTTTCTATTTGTTGTTGTGCTTGCTTTTTGTCAAACGCGGCCTGCAGTTCTTTTTTTTCCAATTCCTTTTTTTGAAGACTGTCACGATAGGCCGCATACAGTTTATAATTTTCGTATGCTCCCTTATAATTTCCCCGAATGCTGTCAAGGGCCGAGAGTTTATTATAACCCTTGCTCAAATTACCTATATCCCCGGCAGATCTTGCTGCCGAAATTTCTTTATTTATGCTTTCGAATAGTTTTTTTAAGTCTACCGGCATGTACGAAGAAGAAGGGATCTTCGATGTATCAAAAAAAGACTTCGATAATTTATGTTCATCCAATTGCCGATCCAGTGATTGTAGTATCACCTTTTGAAGTGAATCTTCATTGATCCCCTGCGCAGAGCTATCGACCGGGTAGTTCAATGCCAATAAAACCATCCCCAAAAAGTATATGATTAATTTCATTCTATTGGTAATTGAAATATAAATCTGGTAAATTCATTCTCTTTGGATTCCACCTTTATCTCCCCACCGTGCGCTTTTGCTATATCATATGCCAACGACAAACCTAGTCCTGTGCCCTGGCCTGTCGGCTTGGTCGTAAAAAATGGTTGAAATATCTTGTCAATAATGCTTTGAGGAATGCCATCGCCATTGTCCTTTACGATAATCTCAATCCTATCATTTAACTTTTTAGTCCATACCGAAACACATGGTTCAAATTTATCGCCTTCGGGTTTTTGTTTTTCGTTAACAGCATAAAAAGCATTGTTGATCAGGTTCAAAATTACCCGCCCGATGTCCTGTGGAACAATATTTATTTTTCCCACTGAGGGATCGAAATCCGTTTCGAGTTTTGCGTTAAAAGATTTATCCTTTGCACGCAAGCCGTGATACGCTAGTCTCAAATACTCATCTGCTAAAGCATTTAGATCAGTCAATTCCTTGTGCCCGCTGCTGGTTCTTGAATGTTGCAACATCCCCCTTACAATCGTATCGGCGCGTTTGCCATGGTAAGTTATTTTTTCGAGATTTTGTTCGATATCATTCAGTAATTGATTTTCCATCGCTTCATCTCTTTCACTTTTATCTTTTAACCTTTCATTTTTCACTTCTTCGATCAGTTCTTTATTCACTTCAGAAAAATTATTAACGAAGTTCAATGGATTTTGAATTTCATGGGCAATCCCCGCAGTTAATTCACCGAGCGAAGCCATTTTTTCTGCCTGGATGAGTTGAGCCTGCGTGGATCTTAAATCTTTTAACGTGTTCTCAATTTGGATGTTCTTACTTTGAAGAAGTGAATTTACCCGTTGTTTCTGGCGGTTATTGCGCCAAAGAAAAAAAGCGACCAGTAAGAACACAACGATCACAGCAGCAAGGGCAGTCATTCCCATTTTATTTTGCTCCTCCTTTCTTTGTGCATCCAGCTCTTGCTTGCGTAACATCTCATTAAAGGCAAATCTTTGCGCCTCTCTGGTTTTTTTGCGACTGTATAAGCTATCTTTTAAGTCATGTGCAAGCTTTAGATATTTAATGGTACTGTCCGTCCTCCCTTGATGTTCGTATAGTTTTGCAAGGCGCGCTGCCGCTTCGAGAAGTTCTTGTGGAATGTTTTGTGATGAAGGGCGTCCGACTGCTCTGCTCGCATAATAGATTGAGGAATCTGTTTGCCCCTTTAGCTCAAAAGCTTTCGCGAGACTATTATATTCTGAAATAATGCCGATGTTGGCACCTTCTTCCTCGGCGGTCCTGAGTCCATGGCGGTAATAGTAAATGGCAGAATCAATGTTTCCCAGTTTGATATGAACATTGCCTATATTTTGATATACCCCATTCCAGCTCCTGTCCCAATTAAAGGCGGTACGCACGTATAACATACCAGAATCAAGCTGATTTTTCTTTTCAAAAGCAGACCCCATCACTCCAAGGGCGACACTTGCTTGGTTCAAATCCATTTTTGATAATTTG
>Ga0207676_10002842_pt1 | contig 12326 bp, 8 predicted proteins | sample KBSSwiS72_FD_184307 | JGI IMG/M metagenome (GOLD analysis project Ga0207676, IMG submission 184307) | Switchgrass rhizosphere microbial communities from Kellogg Biological Station, Michigan, USA - KBS Switchgrass S7-2 (SPAdes) (version 2) | ecosystem: Host-associated > Plants > Roots >... | reverse complement strand
AGGACAAATCTGAAGAACAGGGATTGATTATGCCCGGGAGCGCAAATATTGCCTTTGCCTGGGATTCGACAGATGTAATGAATATTGAATACAGAATTCCCCTCTCATTTTTTGGAGAAACGTCATCATTGGACCAAAAGGACATAAGCATCGGTTGGAAAGTAAACTCGTTTCAATATTCCCCCAACCATTCTTCCGAATCATCTACAGGTGAAGGAAGGCACGGAGGCGGGGGTTATGGCGGCGAAGGCAGGCATGGAGGTGGAGGATATGGTGGTGAGGGTTACAACCATGGAAATTCTAACGCTCAGCAAGGCGGCGAGAACATGATGAAAGAACAGAGTGTCTGGACGAGATATATCTTCAAGGAATAATGAGTGATGAGTAGTGAGAAGCAAATTAATTAAATTAAAGCCGCTCTTTAATCAAGTGCCTTTGTTTCAGCGTTTAATTCTTGTGCCAATTCTTTCAATACGTCTACAAGCTGCTCTCGCCGCTTTTTTAGTTCATCGAGACGCACTTCGTCTTCTCCTTTGTAATAAGGTCATCTAATTCAGTTATTGTATTTACAGTATTCGCTATGCCTCTTACAACGATGAATATTTCATTATTCTCGCTCATATATTTACCTTATGATTAAAGTTGAAAAGGTTATGTAGGACTTTCAACGGTGGTAAGGCGGCGTAAGTGATTGTAGAAAGGTACATATTTTTTTATATTACGGCTTGCCGAAATGGACGCGGAAAAATAAAAAGAAAATTCTCCTTTTCCAAGCTTTACGGATATTCTCTTTCTTTTGTGACCGAAAGTATATTCGCAAAAGAGATAAATTTTAAAACCAACTATTGACGTTATCACTATTAGCTTTTAACTATTATCTATCATCTATCTTTGCTGTCTTAATTTTTACAGATGGATTTTCTTGAAGTTCTCAATCTCAAATCAGAAAATAATGGTGTAAGCACCGGCGCTAATTGGTTTTCCTCGACGGGCAAAATACTTCACTCCTACTCGCCGGTCGACGGTAAATTGATCGGTTCCGTTTCGACAACCGACAAAGAGAGCTATGAAAAAACAATTGAAACGGCGCACGAGGCTTTTATTCATTGGCGAATGATTCCCGCACCGGCGCGTGGTGAGATAGTCAGGCAGATTGGTGAAGCGCTTCGTGAATATAAAGAACCATTAGGAAAATTGGTTTCTTATGAGATGGGAAAAAGTTTACAGGAGGGTTATGGTGAGGTACAGGAAATGATCGACATATGTGATTTTGCAGTGGGTCTTTCAAGGCAACTATACGGATTAACCATGCATAGTGAACGGCGGGGACATCGGATGTATGAGCAATGGCATCCGTTAGGTATTGTCGGAATAATTTCGGCGTTCAATTTCCCGGTTGCGGTGTGGAGTTGGAACAGTATGCTGGCCTGGGTTTGCGGAAATGTTTGCGTTTGGAAACCTTCTGAAAAAACTCCGCTTTGTGCTGTTGCGTGTCAGCATATCATCTCTCAAGTATTTGCTGCCAACAATATTCCTGAGGGAGTTTGTAATCTTACTGTAGGTCATCGGGAAACCGGTGAATGGATGGCTGATGATAAGAGAATCCCTCTGATCTCTGCCACAGGTTCTACCCGAATGGGCAAAGCTGTTGGCACCGCAGTTGCCTCCCGATTAGGACGAGCCTTACTGGAATTAGGCGGCAATAATGCCATCATCATTTCAAAAAATGCCGACATTGATATCGCCATTCGCGGGGCGGTTTTCGGTGCTGTCGGCACGGCGGGTCAACGATGCACAACAACTCGCCGGCTTATTATCCAGGAAGAAGTTTATGATTCCGTAAAAGAACGCCTTGTGTCTGCTTATAAAAAACTAACAATTGGAGATCCATTATCTGAAAAAAATCTTGTTGGCCCGCTGATCGATAAAGATGCCGTAAAAATGTATCTCGATGCCATCGAAAAATGTAAAGGCGAAGGAGGGAAATTTATTGTCGAGGGAGGAGTATTGAATGGAGATGGCTACGAAAGTGGTTGTTATGTAAAGCCCTGTATTGCCGAGGTCGAGCCGCAATTTAAAATTGTAAAGCAAGAAACTTTTGCGCCCATTTTATACCTGTTGAAATATAAAAATGTGGAAGACGCGATAGGCGTTCAGAATGACGTGCCCCAGGGTCTCTCTTCTTCGATCATGACATTGAACCTGCGTGAAGCTGAGCAGTTTTTGTCTCACGCGGGCAGCGACTGCGGCATCGCGAATGTAAATATTGGTACGAGTGGTGCGGAGATCGGTGGGGCTTTTGGAGGTGAGAAAGAGACCGGCGGAGGGCGTGAAAGCGGCAGCGATGCCTGGAAAAATTATATGCGCAGACAAACAAATACAATAAATTATAGCTCAAACCTGCCGCTTGCGCAAGCGATTAAATTTGATCTATAAAATTTTCTTAGAAATTTTACGTTAAATAGTAGTCCCCCTTGGGAAATTCCTTTGACAAACCAAATCCATGACCATGAAAAAATCAGGACTTATTCTGCTTATAGTTCTCTTTTTTGCCTCGCACACACACGCCCAGTTTAGGGTAGCTCTTGCAGGCGGTATAAACAGTTCCTCGGTAAAAGAAACGAACGAACTCCCTGGCTGGGATTCAATTCGTCATAACTATTCCCCGCGAACGGGCCTACATTTCGGATTTATTGCTGATCTCAGGCTTGCGCCGGAATCGAAATTCTATTTTCAGCCGGGTGTCTTCTTTTATAATAAGGGAAGGAAATATGAGTCCCCAATTGATTCCACCGCTGTGATTCAGACTTATAGCTCCTCTCAGTTCATCAATTATATGGACATGCCACTGAATTTTCTGTTCAAAGCTCCCATAGGACAGAAAGCCAAATTAATATTTGGTGCAGGTCCTTATATATCTTTTTTCTACAACGGGACAGAAAAATCGGACACGATTTACAACAATGGTGACTTCAAAAGCACCGAAAACAACGATTTGTCCGTAGGAACGAATGTGGGCCAATACAAAACTTTTGATTTTGGCATGAATGCCCTGGCTGGAGTTGAGATCGGTCACTTTTTTCTCACAGCAAATTTTAGCCGCGGCTTTAGCGACTTCTATACTCCTTCTTACCCTGGTCACATGAACCATAAGGTTATTGGTGCCACACTGGGAGTATTTTTAGGAAAGGAAAAAGCTCCGGAGACTAAGTTGAAGGATAAGGATAACGACGGAGTAGCGGACAACCTGGACCCCTGTCCAACTGAAGCTGGCACGGCAGCCACGGGCGGCTGTCCAGATAAGGATGGCGATGGTGTTGCAGATAAAGACGATCAGTGTCCAAACCAGGCTGGCTTAATGAGCTATCACGGATGCCCCGCTCCGGATACTGATAAAGATGGAATTACTGATGATAAAGATAAATGTCCCACGGTAGCGGGAGTGGCTCGCTACAATGGATGCCCGGTTCCCGATGTTGATGGTGATGGAATTAATGACGAAGAGGATAAATGTCCTAAGGTTTATGGAGTAGCGCGCTATAATGGTTGTCCCATACCCGATAAGGACGGTGATGGAGTAAATGATGAAGAAGATAAATGTCCTACAGTTGCTGGCGTTAGGGAGAACAATGGCTGCCCACCGGTTAAAAAAGAGATCGTAGAAAAAGTAACATTTGCCGCTCGCCGAATACAGTTTGAGGAAGGCAAGGCCAACTTGCTGCCTGCATCGTTAAAAGTACTGGACGATGTAGTAAATATTCTTAAGCAGAATCAAGAAATTAAATTGTTAATCGAGGGACACACGAGCAATAATGCTGACTACGATCTGAACATGAAGCTATCTCGTGATCGGGCCAAAGCAGTAAAAAATTACTTTGAGAAAAAAGGAATTGCGCCTTCCCGCTTAAACACAGTCGGTTATGGTCCTAACAGACCGTTAAATAGTGGCAGGACAAAAGCTGAGCAGGCTTTGAATCGGCGAGTGGAAATGAAAGTGAGCAACCAATAGTCATAAGACACCGTCCATATAGAATCCCGACTTCGGTCGGGGTTTTTTTTTGAGAAAAGTATGAATGGTTTCATAAAAAAGCACATTCTTGTTTACTTGCGGCATGAAACATGCTCGTTTCTCCTAATTTTACAGTCTTTTATTTTTTTTCTGAACTAAAAAATAGCAAATGATCAAATTACTTAAGCGGTTTTCTTTGTTGCTCATTGCAGGCATTGCTTTCGCAAATGGTTTTGCGCAAACTTCAGTGAAGACAGATGTACCGAGGGGCTGGCACCTGCTCAGCAAACAAACAAGTGGTTATTATGGGATCGGGCTTGATAAAGCTTATGATTTTCTAAAAGGCAAAAAAAGTACACCCGTTATAGTTGCGGTAATCGATTCAGGTGTTGATACAACACATGAGGATCTAAAACCAATTTTGTGGCATAATCCCGGAGAGATACCTGGAAATGGTATTGACGACGATAAAAATGGGTACGTCGATGATGTGTATGGATGGAACTTTCTTGGCGGGCGCGATGGAAAAAATGTAAAAGAAGATTCTTACGAGGCCGCTCGTGTTTATCATGCTTATAAAGACAAATTCGAAAGCGTAGCTGATCCTTCGACCTTATCAGCAGAAGACCAGGAGACTTATCACATGTGGGTAAAGGCAAAGCAGGATGTTGTAGGAGAAGTCGATCTTTCATTGCTCGAAAAATATCAACAGATCGAGAAAGATATGATTGCGGGAGATTCGCTCATTCAGCTTGATCTGAAGAAAAAGGAATACAACTGTAAAGATCTCGAAGGATACAATCCCACGTCGATCTCGGCTCAGAAACTAAAACAAACAATGACGTATATCTGCAGTCTCAATAAAAATAACGATATCACCAATGAACAGATTCTTGAAGATCTTCAAGGAGAGATCAGGAAAATGGAATCGGCAGAAAAAGCACCACCTGATTATCGCGGTAACATTGTAAAGGATAATTACAATGATTTCAATGATCGCTTCTACGGAAATAACGATGTGATGGCAGGTACACCTTTTCACGGAACACATGTGTCAGGTATAATTGCTGCCGCAAGAAATAATGGAATGGGTATCGATGGTATTGCTGATAATGTTAGGATCATGATGGTACGTGCTGTGCCTGATGGTGATGAACATGATAAGGATATTGCATTGGCTATCCGTTACGCGGTTGACAATGGAGCCAAAGTGATCAATATGAGTTTTGGAAAAGGATTCTCTCCTCAAAAGGAATGGGTTGACGATGCCGTTCGCTATGCCCAAAATAAAGGAGTACTTCTTGTACACGCTGCGGGAAATGATGCTGCTGATATTGATACTGCCTGGAATTTTCCAACGCCTGTCTACAAAAGCGATGGCAAAAGAGCGAGCAACTGGATTACGGTAGGCGCGAGTGGCGATCCACAGTTAGGTGGATTGGCTGCGAGCTTTTCCAATTTTGGGAAAAAGGAAGTCGACGTCTTTGCTCCAGGAGTAAAAATTTACTCAACTATTCCCGGTGGCAATACCTATGGCGAAGCGCAAGGAACAAGCATGGCCTCTCCTGTTGTTGCCGGTGTGGCTGCATTGGTACTTGAATATTATCCAAACCTTTCGGCTGAGCAGGTTAAATACGTGATCGAAAAATCTTCTAGCAAACCAGATGTGAAAGTAAAAGTACCGGGTGGCGATACTGAAGTTGATATGAGCGAACTCAGCGCAACCGGTGGGTTATTGAATGCGTATGAAGCTGTAAAGCTTGCTTCTACTTTGAAAGGAGAAAGAAAAACTGAGAATAAAAAAACTAAGTCGACGGTTAAACCAGATAAGAAAGGGTGATCAGTGTATAAATAATTTGATAATAGATAAAAGTTCCTTTCGGGGAACTTTTTCTTTTTAGTCGTGTGCAATAAACCAGTTGGTCTGCAATCCAGATCCCATTGTGATAACCGTATCAAAAAAATTTTTTTAATTGATAAGGCTCAGGGGTGACATTGTTGAATAGTAACCAAAACGTACAAGTGCCGATAGCTATCGGCAGCGACGCAAGCGAAGCTAATAGAGTGGCAGAAGTCGGTTAACAAAACAAAAATCTCCAAACCAAAACCTTCCCTATATTTGTGATTCACCAATCTCGAATTGATGGCGAAACAAGTCGAAGATTTTGACGCGAATTTGACCGGTGAAGAGGGAAAGACCGAGGAAACAAAAACCAGTTGGTTCAAGCGCATCAAAAAAGGTATCAATACCAAGACTTCAGAAAAAAAGGAAACACCCGAAGGGCTTTGGACAAAATGCCCTGAGTGCAATTATATCTGCACGGTATCAGAATTGCGTGATCACTTATTTGTTTGCCCTAAATGTGGCTACCATCACCGCATAGGAAGCTCTGAATACTACGATATCCTGTTTGATGATAAACAATTCACGGAACTTTTTGAAAATATCCGCAGTGTTGATTATTTGGAATTTACTGATTTGAAACCGTATAAAAAACGCCTTGAGGAGATCTGGAGTAAAACCGATCTTAAAGATTCCATGCGTGTTGCCGCCGGAAAATTAGGAGGGAATGACGTTGTGATCGCCTGCATGGATTTTGAATTTATCGGTGGGTCACTGGGGAGTGTAATGGGAGAGAAATTTTCAAGGGCGGTGGATCATTGCTTACAAAACAAGTTCCCCTTTTTGGTTATAGGTAAAAGCGGAGGGGCACGCATGATGGAAAGTGCATTTTCATTAATGCAGTTGGCAAAAACAAGTGGCAAGTTGTCGCAACTCAGCGATGCGAAACTTCCTTATATTTCTTTATTGACTGACCCTACATTTGGTGGTATCTCTGCATCATTCGGCATGTTGGGCGATCTCAACATCGCTGAGCCCGGTGCACTTATCGGGTTTGCCGGTCCACGAGTGATCAAAGAAACGATCAAAAAAGATCTGCCCGAGGGTTTCCAGCGCAGCGAGTTTATCCTGGAACACGGTTTTCTCGATTTTATTGTTGCAAGAAAGGATCTTCGGGATAAGCTGGCAACTGTTTTAAGTTTATTCAACAACTAATCCGCCCTAAATTTTTTTAGCTTCATTTTATTAACTGCTTATAATATTGCGACCATGCGAAGAAATTCCATCCTTTATGTTGCTGCCATTATTATAATCCTTGGCTGCTCAAATTCAAAACACTCTAAACCAAGTCGCCTCTCAAAAGCTTCAAGGGAAAATAAGAATGGGTGGATCTATGTCCATCTTGAAGGGGCCCCCTCTGATATCGGGTATCAGCATGGTTACTTGCTGGCGAATGACATTGATACAAGCATTCAATCTGTTGCATACCTTCTTCAGCATGACACGCACCGGGATTGGAACTTTTACCGCAGCGCAGCGAGAAATTTTTTATGGGATAAACTTGATCGTGAATACAAGGACGAAATCAATGGTATCGTTGAAGGATTACATGCACAAAGTAAAAATTATGATAGTCTCGATGTAACTGCCTACAACGCGCTGGAAGAGCTTGCTTTTTATTATGCACCCATGCTTGATAACATTGCAAAGGCCGGTAGTGGAAATAATAAGGCTCCCGGGAATTGCAGTGCGTTTATCGCAACAGGCAGCTATACAAAGGATGGAAAGATTGTAATAGGTCACAACAACTGGACTGAATATATTATAGGGCAGCACTGGAATGTGATTGCAGATATTGTTCCTGAGCAGGGGCATCATATGCTGATGGATTGCATGCCGGGTTTTATTCATAGTGGTGATGATTTTGTTATCACTGACAATGGTATCCTGATCACGGAAACAACCATCACGGGATTTAATTTATTTGATTCTACAGGTCTTCCCGAGTTTATGCGGGCAAGAAAAGCTGCACAATACAGCAACAGCATTGACGATGTAATCAAAACTTTTACCACAAACAACAATGGCGGTTATGCCAATGACTGGTTGATCGGAGATACAAAAACAAATGAAGTCGCAAAACTGGAATTGGGGTTAAAAGATTATCATGTATGGCGGAGCAAGGACACGGCCATGATCGGCTCCAATTTTCCCAGTGATCCGAAACTGATAAAAGAAGAAACAACATTTAACATCGATGATGCCACAACTTCACCCAACGCAAGAAAAAAACGCATGGAACAACTAGTACTCGTGAATTTAAAAGGAAAATTGGATGCTGAAGTGGGTAAACAAGTCGAGGCAGATCATGTCGATGCATTGCAAAATGTCAATGCAAATAACCGCTGCGTGATCTGTGGGCACATCGATGAAGATGGAAAAGGATGTGCGGAATGGAGTCTTGCTCCTTACTATCCGATGGGTGCAGTACAGGGAAAGGTTACAACGGCAGAACTGGCAAAGAACATGCAGTTGTGGGCGCACATGGGTCATCCCTGCGGCGGGAATTTCATTGGTGCTGCATTTTACAAAATTCACCCCGAATATGCATGGCAGTCAAAGTATTTGAACAACATGATATCTTATCCATGGACCCTATTTTCTGCCGAAAAATAGATTTGCTTTATTAAAGCCAATCGCGGTTAAACAACCGGATCACTTCCGGGTTGAATCAGCAGGCATGAAATTGATTACCTTTTTCACAATTGCGCATTCCTTTTTATTGTCGTAAGGATTTTTTGATTGCTCCTTGTCGCTGATCCAATTTCCGGGAGTATCTTCTCCGAACGCTGACGAGCATTCTTGCCAATAAAGTTTAGAAAGGTCGTAGTGAATGGTAAGCAAAAGAGTGAACAGTTCATTAGAAAAAAGGTTTAATGACTCTTTCTTTGCCTGCAACGAAGGATCGCTTTGCATTCCTGTGATCTCAGTTTTTGTGTCCTCCCAAATGCTCGCAGCCGTTTCATAAATGGCGGAATCAGCTTCCAATTCGTGTATTCTAAGGCTATCAAGGGCAATTTGTAATTTGCCGGCATATTTATTTATGGAGAGTGTGTCTCCTTTTACATATTCATCAATCATTTCGTAATAGTTGTCCATTACTGCCTGCATCGATTCGTTAAACTCTTTACTATGTTTACTCACGGTCAAAGCCGTCGCCTTTGAGTTATCAAACACCCGATTTTCCTTACCTACTGCATAATACCAGGTAATAATGCCGATGATCAGTACCAGGTAGACCAACAAAACTTTTTTCATAGACGAAAAGAAAATTTATCAAAGATAAATCAAACTATTTTTGTGAATGGTGAAATCACGCTTAACATTTGACATTTGACCATTGACTATTGACAATTCACAACTATGCTTGCAGGTTTACAGAACGTGACATTTGAATTTGGGGCCCGCGCTCTCGTTGAAGACGCCACCTGGCATATCCAGCCCAACGAACGCATTGGTTTGATCGGTTATAACGGCACCGGAAAGTCAACTATTTTAAAATTACTGGCCGGCGACTATCAACCTTCAACGGGAACGGTGGAAAGAAGTCGTGAGACAAGCATCGGATACCTCCATCAGGATCTGTTAAGCTTTGACACGAACGATTCCATTCTAAAAGTAGCGTTGGGTGCTTTCGAGAAAGTTTTACAACTCGAAAAAGAAATTGAAGAATTAGGCCAACGACTAGAAAAAGACCAGGATGAGAAACTATTGCATGAATATGCCGATAAACTTCATGCACTTGAAACGCTGGGTGGATATTCTATTCATCATAGGACGGAAGAGGTTCTGCAAGGACTTGGATTTGCAAACAGCGATCTCCAGCGTCCATATAATGAATTCAGTGGTGGATGGAGAATGAGGGTGTTACTGGCAAAAATGATCCTTCAGCAGCCTGACCTTTTGTTACTGGATGAACCCACCAACCACCTCGATCTTCCTTCTATTGAATGGCTTGAAAAATATCTGCTCCATTACCAGGGTTCAGTCGTAATTGTTAGCCACGATAAGTATTTCTTAAATCGAATGGTGACAAAGATTGTTGAACTCTATCAAAAGGAGCTCCATGTATATAATGGCAACTACGATTTCTATGAGAAAGAGAAAACAGAGAGGATTGCATTGCAGCAAAGAGCTTATGAGAATCAGCAGGAATACATTCGCCAGCAGGAAAGGTTTATTGACAGATTCAGAGCTAAAGCCACAAAAGCAGCACAGGCCCAATCTGCATTAAAACGGTTGGAAAAATTAGAGCGAATCGAAGATGTTGAAGTCGAAAGACCCAATATTAAGATCAATTTTCGCGTCGACAAAACGCCGGGTAAAGTATTGGTAGAATTAAAAGACGTTTCAAAATCCTTCGGAGATAATATAATTGTTGAACGCTCTTCGGTAGAAATTGACCGGGGTGACAAAATAGCCTTGATTGGGGCGAATGGAAAAGGTAAATCCACTTTACTCCGTATGATTGCCGGAACTGAGTCCTTTAAGGGCGAACGAAAATGGGGACATAATGTTGAAGAGGCGTTTTATGCCCAGCATCAGCTGGAAGCATTGAATATAAATAATACTGTGCTGGACGAAATGAAAGAATGTGGCAGTCAGAAAACTGAATTGGAATTGAGAACACTGTTAGGTTGTTTTCTTTTTAGCGGCGATGACGTGGAGAAAAAGATTAGGGTTTTGAGCGGCGGCGAGAAGGCGAGAGTAGCTCTCGCGAAAACAATTATCAGCAAGGCGAATTTCTTATTGCTTGATGAACCAACAAATCATCTTGACATGCATAGCAGTGATCTGCTTGTAGAGGCCCTGAACCGTTATGAAGGCAGCTATATTTTGGTAAGCCATGACCGGTTTTTTATTTCCAAAACAGCCAATAAGATCTGGGAAATTGTAGATCACACGATAAAAGAATTTGACGGTGGCTACGATGAATATGCGGAATGGAAGGAAAGGATGAGTCGGCAATCAACGGTAAGCAGTAAGCAGTCGCCACTTGGCGGTCAGCAGTCAAAGGGTAAGGGTCAAGACATAATTAGCGATCAACATGAAGAATCGGTGAAGCCTGCGATAAAATCACCCCAATCCGCGATGAGATCAGTGCAATCCGCGGTGAAGAAAGAATTGCAAAAGCAACAGAAAATCTTTCAACAGCTGGAAGAAAAAATTGCGGCCCTGAATGAGAGAAAGCTGCAACTGGAAGCTGCCCTTGCTGACCCCGCCACTTATTCTGACAAAAATAAATTTCTTCAAACGGAAATAGACTACAAAAAGATCTGTGATGAGCTGGCAACCCGAAACACAGAATACGAAAAGGTGTTTGAAAAGATCATGGAACTGGAAAATCAATAGGCGGCTCGTGCCCCCGCGTTGATTTTACCCACATATTTTTCATTTATAGCGAATAAAATTTAAGAGGAATTATATTTGTCCTTCCACATGATTTCACAAAATACGATACAGGAAATTCTCAGTCGAATCGACATCATTGATATTGTGGGAGGCTTTGTAAAATTGAAAAAACGCGGAGCCAATTACCTCGGCCTCTGTCCTTTTCACAATGAAAAAACGCCCTCTTTTACTGTTTCTCCTTCTAAGGAAATCTACAAATGCTTTGGCTGCGGACGTAGCGGGAATTCGATCAGCTTCATCATGGAGCACGAGAAATACAGCTATGTTGAAGCATTAAAATGGCTCGCGAATAAATATGGAATTGCGATTGAAGAGACCTTTGCTACTGATGAACAGCGCCAGCAGATACAAACCGCGGACAGTTTGTATATCATCAACAGTTTTGCACAGCAATTTTTCACCAAACAGTTATTTGAAACAGAAGAAGGCCAGGATATTGGGTTGAGTTACTTAAAGGAAAGGGGCTTCCGGGAAGAGGTCATTAAAAAATTTCAACTGGGATATTCTCCCGAACAACGAGATGCATTTGCAAAAGAAGCTATTGCCAAACAATATAGTGCCGAGTTGCTTTTAAAAACGGGGTTGGTTGCAAATCGAAATGAACAACTGCTGGATAACTATCGTGGCCGCGTTATTTTTCCTGTACATAATCACAGCGGCAAGGTTCTCGGCTTCGGTGCAAGAATTTTAAAAAGCAATGATAAAGCGCCGAAATATATTAATACGCCCGAAAACGAGATCTATTTAAAAAGTAAGATTTTGTACGGCTCTTATTTTGCAAGGCAGTCCATTGACAAATTGGATGAATGTTTATTGGTAGAGGGTTATACCGACGTCATTTCACTCCACCAGTCGGGCATTGAAAATGCAGTGGCCAGCGGGGGAACGTCTCTGACCGTCGATCAGTTGCGCTTGATAAAAAAGTATACGAGCAATCTGACAATCATTTATGACGGCGATGCTGCCGGTATAAAAGCAGCATTGCGGGGACTGGACATGGCA
>Ga0207676_10002829_pt1 | contig 12349 bp, 10 predicted proteins | sample KBSSwiS72_FD_184307 | JGI IMG/M metagenome (GOLD analysis project Ga0207676, IMG submission 184307) | Switchgrass rhizosphere microbial communities from Kellogg Biological Station, Michigan, USA - KBS Switchgrass S7-2 (SPAdes) (version 2) | ecosystem: Host-associated > Plants > Roots >... | reverse complement strand
GACGATGGGCCCCGACGTGGTCGACATCCGCAAGCTCTACGCCGCGACCGACGTCTTCACCTATGACCCTGGCTTCACCTCGACGGCGAGTTGCGAAAGCAAGATCACCTTCATCGATGGCGACAAGGGCGTGCTGCTGCACCGCGGTTACCCGATCGACGAACTGGCCAAGCAATCGAGCTTCCTGGAGGTCTGCTACCTCCTGCTGCACGGTGAGCTGCCAACCGCGGCGGAGTTTTCCGAATTCGATCACAACATCACCTACCACACGATGTTGCACGAACAATTCGACCGCTTTTTCATGGGTTTCCGTCGCGATGCTCACCCGATGGCGATCATGGTCGGCGCGGTCGGTGCGCTGTCGGCGTTCTATCACGACAGCACCAACATCGATGATCCCGAGCAGCGGATGATCTCCTCGCACCGGCTGATCGCCAAGATGCCGACGATCGCCGCGCGCGCCTTCAAGTACTCCCGCGGCCAGCCGTTCGTGCACCCGCGAAACGACCTCTCCTACGCCGAGAATTTCCTGCGCATGTGCTTCTCCGTGCCGGCGGAAGACTGGGTGCCGAACCCGATCCTGACGCGCGCGATGGACCGCATCTTCATCCTGCACGCCGACCACGAGCAGAACGCGTCGACCTCGACCGTCCGCCTCGCGGGTTCGTCCGGCGCCAATCCGTTCGCCTGCATCGCCGCCGGCATTGCCTGCCTCTGGGGCCCGGCGCACGGCGGCGCGAACGAAGAAGCGCTGAACATGCTCAAGGAGATCGGCACCGTCGATCGCATCCCCGAGTACGTTCAAGGTGTGAAGGATCGCCGCTATCGGCTGATGGGCTTCGGCCACCGCGTCTACAAGAACTACGACCCGCGCGCGACGGTGATGCAGGCGACTTGTCACGAGGTCCTCGACGAAGTCGGCCATGGTGACGATCCGCTGCTCAAGGTCGCCATGGAACTGGAGCGGATCGCGCTCTCCGATGAGTACTTCATCGAGCGCAAGCTCTATCCGAACGTCGACTTCTATTCGGGCATCACGCTCCGCGCCCTGGGCTTCCCGCCGGAGATGTTCACGGTGCTGTTCGCCGTGGCGCGCACGGTCGGTTGGATCTCGCAGTGGAAAGAGATGATCGAGGACCCGGCCTACAAGATCGGCCGCCCGCGCCAGCTCTATACGGGCGCGCCCCAGCGCAGTTACACCGCGGTCGACAAGCGCGGCTAGGCCGCGTCTCCTCGCCAAGCTGAAGGGCCCCTCGAGCCGGCAATCCCAAGGTGGGCGCCGGCCGAGATTGCACGGTCTGGTGGTGTTCGCATTACAGCGTTATGAATGGATCGCAGGGCAGCACGGGGTCCATTGGGGCTCCGCCCCTAGGAGGACGCCATGCCCATCATGGCCATCTACCGCGCGAGCGAGATAGACCCAGAGACCTTCAGTCGCTACCGCCTCGAAGTTCCCATCGATCCGATCCCCGAAGGCGCGATCTCGCATCATGTGGCGTTTGATGCTCAGGGGCTGATCTGCGTCGACGTCTGGGAGAGCGAGGAGCAGCTGAACGCCTTTATGAAGGACAGGGTCATTCCGGGGCTGGAGCGGCTGGGCCTGCCGACGAGGGCGCCGGAGGTTCTGGAGCTCCAAGCGCTCTGGACTGCCGAAGACGCCGAACGCCACAACGTCGCCACGCCACCGCCCGCTGCCACCGCCGCCTAACGGTCGGCGCGGGCCGCGACCAGCTTCAACACTGCGTCCGCCGCGGCTTCGGAGGGATCCGGGCCGCCGCGGCCCATTTTGTCGAGCGCGGCGTACTGCGCCTCAGCCTGCGCGCGGCGCAGGCTCGGGTCGTCAAGACGCTGACCCACTTCGCGGGCAAGGGCGCCGCCGTTGCATTCGTGCTGCACCAGTTCAGGCGCCACGAAGGCCTGGGCAGCGATATTGAAGAGCGTGATGTATTTCGTCCGGATCAGCCGTTTGAGGATGGCGTAGGTGACGGGGCCTAGCCGATAGCCAACCACCATCGGCACGCCGGCGAGCGCCAGTTCGGTCGTCACCGTGCCCGAACACGCGAGTGCAACCGTGGCCGCCTTCATCGCATCAAGCTTCGCCGCATCGCCCTCGATCACGTGGGCCCGGTGGGGCCAGCCGGCAACCCGCGCCTTGACCGTCTCAGCTACCGTCGGCGCGGCGACAACGACGACATGCAAGCCCGGCCGGGTGTCCTTCAACAGGTTCACCGCGTCCCCGAAGGCCGGCAGTACGCGCTGGATTTCGCTCGGCCGGCTACCCGGCAACACAAGCAGGATGGGGTCTTGCGGCCCCGCCCCGATCCGGGCCCGTGACCGGGCCGGGTCGGCGTGTGAGAAGTCGACGTTGAGCGCCGAATTTCCCACGAAGGTCACAGGTAGACCTTCGGCCTCGAACCAGGGCGCGTCGAAGGCGTGAATGGACAGAAGGTGGTCAACCGTCGCCGCCAGCGTCTTGGCCCGTCCGGGACGCGTAGCCCAGACCTGGGGACCCACGTACTTGATCAGCGGCAACTGCGGATCAAGCCGGCGCAGCCGCTGGGCGACGCGGAGCGTGAAACCCCAGGAGTCAATCAGCACCGCCACGTCGGGCCGTTCCCGCGCGGCAAGCGCAGCCGTCTCGCCCACTCGCTGGACGATCTTCGGGTAGGCTAACAGTCCCTCAAGCAGGCCCAGGATCGAAATGTCGGCGATGTCGAAGGGACTTTGAACGCCCTCTGCCGCCATCCGCTCGCCTCCAACGCCTACGAAGCGGACGCCCTCGCCCAGTCTGCGTTTCAATGCGCGCGCCAGGCCGGCGCCCCGATCGTCGCCGGAAGCCTCGGCAGCCACCAGCATGACAGTCAGGGGACGTTGGCTCACGGCCCAGCCGGCTCCACGCCCAGGATGAACACGCCGAGTTCATCGGCGAGTTCGATCACCGCCTCGCGGTCGAGCACTAGCAACCCGCCCGCCTCGCCGACGATCCCGGCAAGACCGGCGCGGGCGACGGCATGGATAGTCGTCGGGCCGATGGTCGGAAGATCGATGCGGGTCTCCTGGATGGGTTTCGGGGCCTTGGCCAACACGCCCGCGCTGGCGCCCGGCTGACCCCGCAGGGCGACCGGCAGGTCGGCCACCCGCGCCAGCATCGCGTCGGTCCCCTCCTGGGCCTCCACCGCCAGCACCAGGCCGCGGCAGACCACCGCCCCCTGCCCCACGTCGAGCCGTCCAATCGCGCGCGCCACGTCTAGAGCGCGATGGACGTCGGCCATCTCCTCGTCGCTGGGAGCGACGCGGCCAAGTGGGCCGGAGCCGAGGCTGAGGTCGTCCATCACCTCGTTCGCGCCCTCGACGGCGAAACCTTCCTTCTCGAATTCGCCCAGCATCAGGCGCAGGAGCGCGTCGTCACCCTTGCGGGCGGCGGCAATGGCGGACGGGAGCACGGCCAGGCCGCGAAGATCCGGGATAAGCGCAGCAAAGTCGGGGCGGCTCACATTCCCCACCAGGCAGACGCTCTCGCAGCCGGCCCGCTTGAGCGCCTTGAAGCACTTGCCTAGCTCAGCGATTCCTACTTCGGCTCCGGCGTAGGGCTCGAGCTCAGTGTCGGCGAACCCTTTGAGGCGGATCACGAACAGCGGGCGGCCCGAGCGACGGCAGTGCTCGGCGATTTCGACCGGCAGCGCGCCGCCGCCGGCGATCAGCCCCAGCTTCTTCATCGGGGCGTCTTCATCAGACTTCGCGTTCGGGCAGGCAGAGCGGTCGGCTTGCGTCGGCGCGGATGAAGTCGATGATCTCCATCACCGGAGGACTGTCGCCGAAGGTCTGGGCCGTATCGTCGATGCGCTCCTGGAAGGTGCCTTCCTCGGCGAACAGCAGGCGGTAAGCGGAACGCAGCGCGCTGATCGTCTCGCGGTTGAAGTCGCGGCGCTTCAGGCCGACCAAGTTCAACCCCTCCAGGTGGGCGTGGTTGCCCCACACCAGGCCGTAGGGAATGACGTCCTTGGTCACCGCCGCGAGGCCGCCAATGAAGGAGTAGCGGCCAACCCGGCAGTACTGGTGCACCGCGGCCAGCCCGCTCACCATGACGAAGTCGCCGATCCCGACATGGCCGCCCAGCGTCGCCGAATGGGCCAGGATCACGTTGTCGCCCACGGTGCAGTCGTGACCGACGTGGGACGTCGCCATGAACATGCCGTCGTTGCCGACCGTGGTGACGCCGCCGGCCTGCACCGTGCCGACGTGCATCGTCACGTGCTCCCAGATCTTGTTCCGGTCGCCGATGACTAGCTCGGTCGGCTCGCCCTGGTAGGCGGTGTGGTGCGGCGGGCCGCCCAGATTCGAGAAATTGCGGACGGTGCAGTCCTCGCCGATACGCGTGTGCCCCTCGACAACCACGTGCGACAGGATCTGGGTCCGCGCGCCGACCCGCACATGCTCGCCGATGATCGAGTAGGGGCCGACGCTGACGCCATCGGCCAGCTCAGCGCCCTTGGCGATGATCGCCGTCGGATGGATTTCGATGCTCACTGGGTCTCCACGAGCATGGCTGCGAACTCCGCTTCTGCGGCGACCTTGTCTCCGACCAGCGCCCGCCCGCGAAACTTGAAGAGGTCGCCTCGCGCACGCAGCACCTCTACGTGGAGGTGGATCACATCGCCCGGCCGCACCGGCGTGCGGAAGCGGCAATTGTCCAGCGAGACGAAGAAGATGGTCTTGCCGGCGGTGTCCACGTCCAGCGACTTCGACATCAGCACGGCGCCGGTCTGGGCCATGGCCTCGACGATCAGCACGCCGGGCATCACCGGATAGCCGGGGAAGTGCCCCTGGAAGAACGGCTCGTTCACCGTCACACATTTGATGCCGACGATCGACTGGTGGGGCTTGTAGTCCTCACAGCGATCGACGAGCAGGAATGGGTAGCGGTGCGGGATCCGCGAGAGGACCTCGGTGATGTCGATCTCGCTGGGCGCCTCGTTCACGGGGGCCTTGCGGCTCATTCGTCGCTCTCCTTGCGGTTCGCCATCCTGGCGAGCCAGGCGGTTTCCCGCATCCAGCGGCGGATCGGCCGAGCCGGCATGCCGCCCCAGGTCTCGCCCGCCGGAATGTCCTTCATTACACCTGCAGCGGCGCCCACCCGAGCCCGGTCGCCGATGGTTATATGGTCCGCCACACCGGCGCGTCCGCCGAACTGCACACCATCGCCGATGACGACGCTGCCGGAGATGCCCGTGTGGGCCGCCATGACGCAGTTGCGACCGACGCGGACGTTGTGGGCGATCTGCACCTGATTGTCGATCTTGGTGTTCTCACCGATCGAGGTGTCGTCAAAGGCGCCGCGATCGATGCAGCTGTTCGCGCCGATCGAGACGCCATCCTGCAGAATAACGCGGCCAAGCTGGGGGATGTCGATCAAGCCGCGGGGCCCGACCGTGGCCCCGAATCCAGGCTCGCCGATCACTGTCCCGGCCAGAATCCGCACCCGATCTCCGATCAGCGCGAACCCCAAGGTCACGTTCGAGGATATCTCGCAGTCCCGCCCGATGGTCACGCCGGGACCGACCACGCTGTTGGCGCCGATGCGCGTTCCCCGCCCGATCTGCGCGCCCGAACCCACCACGACACCGGGCCCCAGCAACACATCGGACTCGATATGGGCGTCAATGGCGACGCTTGGCCCCGCGCCGGCGCGCCGGGGGCGGTGCAGGCGCGCGGCGGCGCCGGCGTAGGCCGCGTGCGGATGATCGGTGACCAACGCGGCGCAGGCAGCCGGCAAGGCGTCCGCCTCGCCGGCTCGAACGAAACAGGCCGCAGCCTTCGTTTCTCGCGCCTGCGCCAGGTATTTCCGATCGCTGACGAAGGTGACGCTCTCGGGGCCGGCGTGGTCCAGCACCGCGACGGTCCGCACAGAGCGTCCGCCCAGGCTCGCATCGGCGAGCACCGCGCCCGTCAGGGTCGCGAGCTCGCCCAGCGTGACCGGGCCGAGGTCCTCGAAAAAGCGCGGATCGGGCATGGCTTCCCCTCGCGGCTCGATCCGCCGCCTGCCTACCTCTTCGGGGGCGGGGTGGTGGTGATCGGCGGCGCCGAGGGCGTAGCCGGGCGAGACACTTGCGGTGCGCCGGTTTGCTGGTCGAGGCGTTCGCGATCGAAGGCGAACTGGGTGATCTTGCCGTTCAGCGCGGTGATCACCAGCGGAGTGATATCCATGGCCGGGTTGGCGATCACCACGGCGGTGCGCTGCAGCAGCAGCGAGCATTGCTTCTGCTGATAGACCTGCCGGATCAGGGGCTCCATCTCTTGGCCGATGCGGCCAACGGCCTTCTGCTCAGTCGCCTGGACTTCGCGGTCGCGGAGCTGGGCCTTGCGTTGCAGCGCGTTGGCGCGGACCTGCAAGGCGGCGGCCTGTTGCTCGAGCGAGTTCTGGTCGAGCGTGGCGCGACGCGCATCGAGCGCCTTGGCGTCGGTGTCGATCGCGGTCTTCTCACCGTTCAGCTCGGCGTTCACCTGGGCGACGATCTGCTGGATGCGGGTGTCGACGTACTTGCCAACGGTGGAGGCGCCGATGGCGTTCTCGATGGAGACGACGCAGACGCCCGGGAGCGCGGGACCATGGGTCATGGCCGGCGCGGCTGCGGCCGCCGGCGCGGCGGCCTGGGCAAAGGCCCCGGATGCGGCGGTCAGAGCGACGGCTGCGGCGCACGCGCCAGTGACGAAGGGTTTGAAAGTCATGAGATGCCTAGAAGTTGGTTGTGGTTGAGAACCGGAAAGTCTCGGTCTTGTCGTAGTTTTCCTTGGCCAGAACGTGGCTGAAGTCGAAGCGGATGGGACCCATCGGCGACTTCCAGAAAACACTCAAGCCGGCGGATGCGCGCAGGCCCAAGTCATCCCTGATCAATGGATCGCTCGTACCGGGCGGGCACAGGGCTGCAGCCACGGCGCTGGCCGGGATCGGGGGACAGGCCTTGTCGACCTTGTCGAGCAGGCCCAGCGTCCCGACGTCCGTGAAGAGCGCGGCCTTGATGCCGTACTGTTCGGGCAGGAAGGTCGGAATGGTCAGCTCCACCGAGCCGATCGCATAGGCCTTGCCGCCGAGCGAGTAGTTCTGGCCGCCATTGAGGTCGCGCGGGCCGATGCCGGCGATCTCAAAGCCGCGGAAGTTGTTGCCGCCCTTGTAGAAGCGGTCGTTGATCCGGACGTGGTCGCCGCTCCAGCCACCGACATAGCCAGCTGAGCCGGTGACCGACAGGATGAAGCTCTTTGTGAAGCCGTGATACCAGCCGGCATCGCCTTCGGTCCGGATGTACTTCACGTCCCCGCCGATGCCGGCAAAGTCCTGGTTTATCTCGGCGAAGAAGCCCCGCGTGGCCTGGATGGGATCGTTCCGGCGGTCCAGCCGGTACCCGTAGCCCACCAGTGAGGTCAGGAATTGGCCGCGCTGGGCGCACAGCGCTGGCGAGACCACCAGGTTGGTTGGGTCGCAGAACGTCGGATCGACGTCGACCTCGTCCTGCCGCAGCGTGTATCGCGCTGACCCGCGGGAGTTCAGGCTGAGCGGGAAGTTCAACCGGACGCCAGAGCCGATGGTGACGGTCTTGTAGCCTGAGAAGTCGGTCAGGTCGTACTTGTAGTAGTAGGCGTCGAGGCCGGCGAGCAGGTCACGGCCAAGGAACCGCGGCTCGGAGAAGCCGAAATCGATCTGCTGGCGCAAGGAGCCGACCGACACGCGTGCGCGGACGTTTTCGCCGCGGCCGCGGAAGTTGCGCTCGGTAATCCCCAGGTCGATGACCAGCTGGTCCACCGACGAATAGCCGGCGCTGAACGAGAGCTCGCCGGTGGGCTGCTCCTCGACCTTCACCTGCAGGCCGGTGCGGTCCGGCGCGGAACCCGGGATCTCGGTGATCTCGACGTCCTTGAAGAAACCGAGCCCGCGGATCTGGTTCTTGGAGCGATCGACCAGCACGCGGTTATAGGCGTCGCCCTCAGCGACGTTCATCTCGCGTCGAATGACGTAGTCCAGCGTGCGGGTGTTGCCGATGATGTCGATGCGGTCGACGTAAACGCGCGGGCCCTCGCGGACCTGGAAGACCACGTCGACCACGCCCTTCTCGCGATTGGCCACGTAGCGCGGGCGCACGTCGACGAAGGCGAACCCGGCCGCGCCCGCGGCGAAGGTCAGGGCGTCGGTCGCCTGTTCGATCTTCTCGTCTTCGTAGATCTGGCCCGAACGGAACGGGACAAGTGCTTCGAGGATGGTCTTGTCGAGCTTCTGAAGCTCGGTCTCGACGCTGATTTTTCCGAACTTGTATTCCGGTCCTTCGTCCACCGTGTAGGTGACGACGAAGCCGTTCTTGTCCGGCGAAAGCTCGGCGACGGCAGAGGCCACGCGGAAGTCATAGTAGCCGCGGTTGCGGTAGTATTTCCGCAGCTGCTCCTTGTCGTACTCCAGGCGATCGGGGTCGTAGTTGGCGTTGCTGGAGAAGAATTTGTACCAATGCGACTGCTCGGTCACGACGACGTCGCGCAGGTCGTTGTCCGAGAAGGCCTTGTTGCCCAGGAAATTGACCCGGAGCACGCCGCTCTTGGGGCCCTCGTCGATCTTAAAGATCAGATCGACGCGCTTCTGGGGCAGTTCGATGATCTGGGGCGTGACGGTCGCCGAGATGCGGCCCGAGCGGCGGTAAAGTTCGACAATCCGGCCGACGTCGGCCTGGGCCTTGGCGCGGGTGAAGATGCCGCGCGGACGTACGGTGACCTCGTCACGCAGCTTGTCTTCCTTGAGCCCCGAGTTCCCTTCGAAGATCACCCGGTTGATGATCGGGTTCTCGACGATGGTGATGATCAGATCGCCCGCGACGAAATCGATCTTCACGTCGGAGAAGAGGTCCGTGCGGAACAGCGTCTTCAGCGCCAAGTCGATCTTCGAGGGATCGATCCGTTCGCCGGGTGCAATGGGCAGGTAGGAAATGACCGTGGCGGGCTCGATCCGCTCGTTGCCCTTGACCAGGATGCGCTGGACGACACCGGTTTGGCCGGCGTCCGGATTGACCGCCGCGGGCGTAGACGGAACCGCCGCCGGAGGCGCGGCGGCGTCTGGCGCCGGACCCCCCGTCCGGGCTGTTGGCTGGGCGGCCTGAGCCACGGCCAGGCCTGGAGCCACAAGCGCGGTTGTCCCCAGAAGAACGGCAAAGCCGGTAGCTAGCGCAGCGCTGTGGGCGCGGTGTCTGTGCATCGAATCAGCCGTTGGGAAAAGTCGGGGGTTAGGAGAATAGCCCGCCGAAGAAATTGAACACACGCAGGCGCTGCAAATCGTTCCAGGTCGCGAACAACATCAATCCGAGAACCAGCGCAAGGCCTACACGATAACCTGCCGCTTGAACCTTGGCAGCAAGTGGGCGGCGGGCCACCGCCTCATACGCGTAGAAGAGCAAGTGTCCCCCATCGAGCACAGGGATGGGCAGTAGGTTGAGGAATCCGATCCCCACCGAAATGTTCGCGACCAGCTCGAACAGGGTGATGACCCCATTGACCACAAGGCTGCGGGTGCTGCTGGACGTCGCGGCGGTCTGTTTGGCGATGTCGCCGGAGAGCTGAGCCATCCCAAGCGGTCCGGAGAGCTGCTCGGCGGTCTCGCGCCCGACGATCAGGCGGCCGAGATAGTGCACGGTCGTGCGCACCACGTCGAAGGTGCGTTCCACGCCGCCGCTGACGGCCTCGAGCGGCCCGTACCGCTTGATCTTCAGGTCGCTCGGACGCTGCCGATTGCCGATGCCCAGGAGGCCAAGATGCTGTTTGTGGCCCAGCCGGTCAGTGACCTCGCTGCGCCGCGGCGTCGCGGTCAGCATCACCTCGCGGCCATCGCGCTCGACCAGGAACTGAATGGGTGTTCCCGACGAAAGGAACACCATGCCTTGAAGGCTCGAGAAATTATTGATCTTGCGGTTGTCCGCCTTGAGCACGACGTCGCCGGGACGGAAGCCCGCCTCTGCCGCCGCGCTCCCGGGCGTCACCGTATCGACCCGCGCGGGCGACCACGGCTCGCCCAGAGTGAACAGCAGGACGGCGAACACCACGATGGCCAGGATGAAGTTCGAGACTGGCCCAGCGGCGGTGATGAACGCCCGCTGCCAAAGCGGCTTGAAGTGGAAGTACTGGTAGAGCGCCGCCTCCCCTTCGCGAGCCACGAGGTCGCGGCGCATCGCCTCCAGGTCGTTCTGGTCGGGCACGCTGGCGGCGTTCTCGTCGCCCGCGAAACGCACGTAGCCGCCCACCGGCATCCAACCGATCCGCCACTCCACGCCGGACTTGTCGGTCCACTTGGCGATGGCCTTTCCGAAGCCGATTGAGAACTGATCGATCTTGGTGCCGACCGCCTTGGCGGCGAGGAAGTGCCCCAGCTCGTGAACCGTCACCACGATGCCGAGGACCGGCAGGAACGAGACGATGGCGATCAGGATGTTTTGCAGGATACCCATCGCGCGGACTTACTCCTTCAAGCCCGAGCCATAAGGCCGCTCACGACCTCACCGGCTACGTGACGCGCCGTCGCATCGATCGCCTGCGCCGCTTCCAGAACGTCGTCGTTTGCCTGATGGATGAGGTCCAGGCGGTCCATGCGTTCAAGGGTCTCCGCCACCACGCGGGCAATATCGAGAAAGCCGATCCGGCGGTCAAGGAAAGCGGCCACGGCCCCCTCGTTCGCGGCGTTCATGGCGGCCGGGGCGCGACCGCCGGCGTTCAACGCCTGCTTGGCGATCACCAGCGCCGGGAACCGCTTCGGGTCGGGTTCCTCAAACGTGAGCGGACCGGATTTGACCAGATCCAGCTTGGGCGCCGGCCACGGCAGGCGATCCGGCCAGGCGAAGGCGCAGGCGATCGGCGGGCGCATGTCGGGCGGGCCCAGCTGCGCGAGCGTCGAGCCGTCGGCGTATTCGACGAGGCTGTGGATGATCTGTTGCGGGTGGATGAGGACCTCGATGCGTTCGGGCGGCACGGCGAACAGGTAGGCGGCCTCGATCACCTCGAGGCCCTTGTTCATCATAGTGGCGGAATCCACCGAGATTTTGGCGCCCATACTGAAGTTCGGATGGGCGACCGCCTGTTCTGGCGTCGCGCGTGCCATTTGCTCGTGCGTTGCGCCGCGGAATGGGCCGCCGGACGACGTCAGGATGAGGCGTGAGACCTGCTGGCGGTTCTCGACCTCCAGCACCTGGAAGATCGCGGAGTGCTCGGAATCTACGGGGATCACCGCACCGCCCGCTAGCCGGGCGGTGCGCAGGAGTTCCGGGCCGGCGCAGACGAGGCTCTCCTTGTTGGCCAAGGCGACGATGGCGCCTGCGCGCGCAGCGGCTAGGGTCGGCGCCAGGCCCGCGAAACCCACGATCGCCGACATCACCCATTGGGCGTCCATGGCCGCCGCCTCGACGACCGCCACGCCCCCCGCCGCCGTATCGATGCCAGACCCGGCAAGGGCCGAACGCAGCCTCGGTAGTGCGGTTTCGTCTTGGATGACGGCTAGCCGGGGACGCCAGCGCAGGGCCTGCTGGGCGAGCAGTTCGACGTTGCGCCCCGCCGCCAGAGCGACGACCTCGACCTCGACCCCGGCCTTCTCGATGAGGTCGAGCGTCGAGACGCCGACCGAGCCGGTGGACCCAAGGACGCTGATCTTGCGAGGGAGATTCAATGGCCCCATCCGAGGTGATTTGCGAGCCGCGCTATAGCCATGACAACCACGGCGAACATGAGGCCGTCGACCCGATCCAGCAGTCCGCCGTGGCCAGGGATCAGGTCACCAGAGTCTTTAACGCCGAACCGGCGCTTAAGCGCCGACTCCCATAGGTCTCCAGCCATTGTTGCGAGGCCGACCGCCAGGCCGATCAAGGCCGCGGCGCCGACATTCAGCTGGAAGACGGGCATGAAGGCGCGCGGCACGTCGATATCGAGCTTGAAGGGCGTGGCGACCAGAACGCCGACGAGGCTCGCGCAAGCCAGGCCACCGATGAAGCCGGACCACGTCTTGTTGGGCGAGAAGCGCGGCCAGAGTTTTGGCCCCTTCAGCAGGCTTCCAACGGCGAAAGCGCCGATGTCGGCCGACCAGGTCACCAGGAACAGCATCAGCGTCCACCACTCGCCCTGATTGGTCGAGCGGAGCCAGATCAGGCAAATCCCCGCCGGGGCGATGTAGAAGACGCCATAGGCGGCGTCAGCCGGCCGCTCAGCAACCCCTCTAGCGATAAGAGCAGCCGCCAGGGCGCCCACGAATATGGCGCCCCAGGCGAGAATGAAGTGGTCCTGGTGTCCGAGGAAGACGCAGGCCAGCACCGCCGCGGTGACCGCTGCCGACACCCGGACTGGC
>Ga0207676_10002823_pt1 | contig 12359 bp, 9 predicted proteins | sample KBSSwiS72_FD_184307 | JGI IMG/M metagenome (GOLD analysis project Ga0207676, IMG submission 184307) | Switchgrass rhizosphere microbial communities from Kellogg Biological Station, Michigan, USA - KBS Switchgrass S7-2 (SPAdes) (version 2) | ecosystem: Host-associated > Plants > Roots >... | reverse complement strand
TCGTCACCCGCGGCGACGGGGCCCCGGTGCAGGGGATCTTCCTCAACAATGAGAACTCGATCACCTACGAGAACGTGACGATAAAGGACAATGTGATCATCGGGGGCGCCTACAACGGCATCTATGTCCAACAGGGCAACCACGTCACCGTCGCGCACAATTTGGTGCAGGGCTTCCAGGACATGAGTTCCTGGATCTTCGTGCACGACTCCACCAACTCGGCCCTGAACGACAACACCACCAACAAGCTCAACCTGGGTGGCAACACGGGGGTGTCGGACAGCGGCAACACGATCGTTGGCCAGACGGTGGCCGGAGACCTCTCGACGCTGACCAACTTCCACGCCAGCGCGGTCGCCTCCAACCTTAGCGCCGCCGTCAATTCGTCCTCGACGTCCACGCCGACGGTTTCGCCGACTGTGCTCTCCAATGCTGTCGGCTCTTCGCTTGCGCCCTCGGTGACGGCGGCGGCGGCCGCGTCCGGAGGCGGCCTCTCCCTCAACGCGGCGGCCTCGGGCGGCACTCTGATGGGTGGGCAGGCGGCGGACACCCTGACTGGCGGGGCAGGCTCCGACTATCTGCGCGGCGGCGCTGGAAGCGACGTGATCACCGGCGGCGGCGGCTTCGACGACATCAACGGCAACGAGGGCAATGACACCATCAACGGTGGCGCCGGCAACGACTGGGTGGTGGGCGGCAAGGACAACGACCGCCTGTTCGGCGATGATGGCGACGACATCGTCTACGGCAACCTGGGCGACGACACCCTGGACGGCGGCGCGGGGGCGGATCTGCTGCGTGGCGGCCAGGGCAACGACGTGCTGACGGGCGGCGACGGCAACGACTGGCTGTCCGGCGACCTCGGCTCCGACACCATGACCGGAGGCGCGGGGGCGGACGTCTTCCACAGCTTCACCGGCTCCGGCCTCGACCTGGTGACCGATTTCCACGCGTCCGAAGGCGACCGGGTGCAGCTGGATCCGGGTACTCACTACAGCCTGACCCAAGTCGGCTCGGACCTGATGTTGAACATGGGGCCCGGGGACCAGCTGATCTTGCAGAACGTGCAGCTCTCCAGCCTGCCGAGCGGTTGGCTCATGGTCGGCTGAGGCCCGCCGTCTGCCCCTGGGCTTCGCCGGGCGCTCAATCCATGCCACTAGGGGCCCGCGCGTCTCAGGACGCGCGGGCCTGTGCTTGAGGGCAGGCTGCGACCTGTAATCCGCCGCCGCTCCGGCGGCCTGTCGAGGCGCTTCCCCACGTGCCGGACCGGCCCTTCGTCACCGTCGTCACGCCGCTCTACAACAAGCGCTCCACCGTGGCGCGCACGGTGGAATCGATCCTGAGCCAGACGTTCGGCGACTTCGAGGCTCTTGTGGTGGACGATGGCTCCACCGACGGCGGCGCAGAGTTGGTGGAGGCGCGGTTCAGCGACTCGCGGGTGCGGGTGGTGCGACAGGCCAACGCCGGTCCGGGCGCGGCGAAGAACCACGGACTGGCGCTGGCCCGGGGCGAACTGGTCACCTTCCTGGACGCCGACGACCGCTGGCGGCCAGAGCTGCTGGAACGGGCGACGACCTATCTGGCCGCCCATCCCGAGGCGGCCGCCTTCACCTCGGCCTTCTATCTGGAGCCCGCAGGGACGGATCGCTGGGACCCGCTGCGCGCCGCCGGCTTCTCCGAGGGCTTGTGGCGCCTGAGTCCACACGTCGGGCGGGACGAGCTCCGCGAGTGCATGAACGCCTTCCACCCCTGCACGGCGGTCTATCGGCGCGAGGTGGCGCGGCGCTACGGCGGCTTCTACGTCAAGGAACGCTGCACGCTGGGCGAGGACGTCTACCTCTGGGCCCAGATTCTCGTGAACCACCCGATCTATCGGCATCTGGAGCCGCTCGCCCATTACCACATGGAGGATTCGGAGCTCGGCATCGGCGGCCGCCGCGGCGAGCTGCCGCTGGAGCCGGTGTTCACCGACCCGGAGCCGGTGCGAGCGGTCTGCCCCCCGCTGCTCCGCCGGACCTTTGAACTCTGGCTCGCGGAGCACGCCATCACCGCGGCCTTCCTACAGCTGGAGCGCGGCAGCCCGGAAAAGGCCGCCTGGCTGGTGCGTCGATTCCCGACGATGACGGCTTGGCCAGCCGACTACCTGAAGCTGCGCGCGCGGATGGCCAGCCCCGGCCTATGGCGGCTCCTCAAGCGGATCGCCCGGCGCTAGAGCACGGAATCGCCTGATCTCTGAATCGTGCTCGCCATGCAAAGGCTTGAGCGGGTTGCGGGCGGAAAACCCGTTCCCACTTTTCCACAACCCGCTCTAGACCCAGCCCGCGTCGTCCCAATGGGCGCGCGTGGGGATCTGCGGATTGGCGGCGAGAAAGGCGAGGTAGGCGGCGCGGTCGCCGGCGTTGCGGGCGTAGGGGATCGAAGCGTTGTTCCGCAGCACCACGTTCCGGTTCGGGCCGTCCAGGTGGCTGTCCACCACGCCCAGGGTCGCCCTGGTGTCATGGATCGACACGGTGTCCGACTTGCCGCGGATGGTGATGCGGCTGCCGAATTTCTGGCCCTGCAGGAAGGCGTCGTGGACTTCGCAGTTGTTGCAGTCGCTCAGCTGCAGGCCGTTGTCGCCCAGCCCGAAGCCGGCCACGTAGCGGATGGTCACATTGTCCGAGCCGTCGCAGAAGCCCGGCCCTTGCGTCCACTCGCCGTTCTCGCAATCGACGTTGAGGTATTCCAGGGTCACGCGGTTGTTTCGGACCGGCCCGTCGTTAGACAGCTGGAAGCTGTCCGGGTGGTGCCCGTCGCGCGACAATTGCGGGTTGGTGGCCAGGCAGCGGCGCACCGTCGCGTCCGTGCAGCCGAAGATGTCGAAGAAGTCGCCGGCCAGGGTGTCGGCCCAGCAGTCCTCCACCAGCAGCGTCTGGTTGCTCAACAGGGCGAAGCCATCGCCGGAGGTCAGCTCGGCCTTACACCAGGTGAGCGTCGCGTTGCGGGTGTTGCGGATCGAGAAGCTCTTGCCCGCGCCGCGCGCGCGGCAGTGATCGAAGGTGATGTTGCGGCTGCCGCTGCAACCTATGCCGGCCCCGCCCTGGCTGCCATTGCCCGATCGGGTGGTGATGTAGCGGACCGTGATGTTGTGGCAGCTGTCGAAGAACCAGTAGTCGATGTTCACTCCAGGCTGGCCATAGATCACATTGGGCGGCCCGTCCGGTTGGTACATCTTCTTGCCGTAGAAGCTCAGCCCGCCGTAGTCGCCTGGGGTCAGGACCCAGTTGCCGCCGACGGCGCCCATCAGCGAGTCGACATTGGCGGGGGTGAGCGGCCTTGCGTCCGGGGGAATACGGGCGGCCGCTGCGGAGCGGGGCAAGGCGGCGGAGAGCGCCACCGCGCCGCCGCCGGTCACGAGCGCACGTCGGGAGGGCGTCAGGCTCATCGGGCTCACCTTGTGCGTCTAGGTCGTGCGTGGCGGCGGGGTCGATGGCCGCGGAAGTGTTGCGCAGGCCCCATCTGCCTCCGCCCTCTCTGCCCCCTCGACCCGAGCGCAGGATCAATGATCTCCAGCCCCGGTCAAGTCACGCTGGCCGTCGTCTCACGCCGCGCCGCGTTCCGGCGGTCGCCAAGGATGTCCGAAAACCGCGAGACTCGCCGCGGCCGCGCGCCCATCCTGTCGACATGGACATGGACTTCGAAGCCTGCCGGCGCGCCTTCGTCACCCGCGATTCGCGCTTCGACGGCCACATCTTCGGGGCGGTGAGGACCACCGGCGTCTATTGCCGGCCGGTCTGCCCGGCGCGCACGCCCAAGCCCGAGAACATGACCTTCTATCCCACCGCCGCGGCGGCTCAGGCGGCGGGCTACCGGCCGTGCCTGCGATGCCGGCCTGAAGCCTCGCCGGACCTCGGCGCCTGGCGGGGCACCTCCAACACCGTTTCGCGCGCCCTGGCGCTGATCGAAGGCGGGGCCATGGACGAGGCCGACGTGGACGCCCTGGCGGGCCGGCTGGGCGTGGGTGAGCGGCAGCTGCGGCGGCTGTTCCGGCAGCACATCGGCGCTTCGCCCGTGGCGGTGGCCCAGACGCGCCGCGTGCTGCTGGCCAAGCAGCTGATCCAGGAAACCCGCCTGCCCATGGCCGAGGTGGCGCTGGCGTCGGGCTTCGGCAGCGTGCGGCGGTTCAATGAGACCTTCCAACAGCTGTTCGGCCGCCCGCCCGGAGAGTTGCGCCGCAGCCGGCGGCCCGAGGTGTCCTCCGCCTCGGGTGGGATCACCGTCCGGCTGCCCTACAAGCCGCCTTACGACTGGCCCGCGATGATCGGCTTCCTGGCGGCGCGCGCCATCTCCGGCGTCGAGCGCGTTGAGGCCGGCGCCTACGCGCGAACCCTGGCGGCCGGTGGGGCGAGCGGCGTGGTGATCGTCCGTCCCCGACCGCACGACGACGCGCTCGAGGCCGAAATCCACCTGCCGAGGCTTGCGGCGCTTCCGGCGGTGATCGCCCGCATCCGGCGCGTCTTCGACCTGTCCGCCGATCCCACGCTGATCGGCGCCCACCTCTCGCAGGATCCGGCGCTGGCGCCGCTGGTCGCGGCGCGGCCCGGCCTGCGCGCGCCAGGTGCCTGGGACGGGTTCGAACTGGCGGTCCGGGCGCTCCTGGGCCAGCAGATCACCGTCGCCGCCGCGCGCGAACTCGCCGCCCGCCTGACCGCCGCCTACGGCGAGGCGACCGACGCGCCGGCCGCCGCGGCGCTCGGCCTGTCGCGCGTGTTCCCGACCGCGGAGCGATTGGTGGGCCAGGACATCGGCGCCCTCGGCATGCCCCGGGCCCGGGCCGCGGCCCTGGAATCCCTGGCCAGCCGGGTCGCCGAGGACCCGAGCCTGCTCGCGCCGCGCGCCAACCTCGACGCCGCCATCGCCGCCCTGACCGCCCTGCCGGGCGTAGGGGAGTGGACCGCGCAGTACATCGCGTTGCGCGAACTGCGCGAGACCGACGCCTTCCCGCACGCCGATATCGGCCTGCTCCGCGCCCTGGCCGACGAAGCCGGCGTGCGGCCCACGCCCGAGGCGTTGTTGGCGCGCAGCCAGGCCTGGCGACCCTGGCGAGCCTACGCCGCACAGCATCTCTGGGCCGCCGACGCAGCCCGCCCATCCATCCGGAGGATCCGCCGTGACCGCGCCGCCTGACGTCCTTGTCCTGCAACGCCTGCCGACCCCCATCGGGCTCGCCGTCCTCGTCACCGACCAGGGGGACGCGCTCAGGGCGTTCGACTGGTCGGAGTTCGAACCCAAGCTGGCCGCCCATCTCGCCCGCCGCTATCCGACAGCGCGCCGGGCGGAGGGCCGTTCACCGGTGGCGGAGGCCTTCGAAGCCTATTTCGCCGGCGAACTTTCCGCCCTGGCGCGCGTCCCCTGGAGGGCGGCGGGCACCGCCTTCCAGCAGGCCGTCTGGCGGGCGCTTTGCGACATCCCGGCGGGCGAAACCCGCAGCTATGCGGCCTTGGCCGCGGCTATCGGCCGGCCCAGCGCGGTGCGCGCGGTCGGGCTGGCCAACGGCTCGAATCCGGTGGCGCTGGCGGCGCCCTGCCATCGCGTGATCGGGGCCGACGGGTCGCTGACCGGGTACGGCGGGGGCCTGCATCGCAAGCGTTGGCTGCTGCGGCACGAAGGGGCGGCGTTCAACGAGCGGCGCGTCGCCGCCTGATCATGACGAAGAATTCACGTTCGGGCGCTCGCCCAGGCGCAAGCGCGGCCCTATAACGGCGCTCGGCGGACTCGTGGGGAGGTCTCCATGACCACATTGACCGAAGTTGTCGCTGCAGTGGTCGTTCAATCGTCCGCTGTCGCCTTCTCCCATTTCGGCGTCACGCCCGTGCCTGCGGTCGCGCCCGAGCATGTCCAGCCGGTCGCGGAGCGCGTGGTCGCGCGCACCCCGCGGAAGCTGCTGCCCGCGGCCGACTGCCCCGAAGGCGCCCGCGTCCGCACCCAGAAGGTCTAGCGCGCGACCTACCCGCGACAATCCGACCTGCCGGCGCGAATCGGCGTGCTGGCGTTTGCGTCGGCCTTCGCCATCGGCCATCCTGCGGCTTCGGTCAGTCAGCGGGGGCGGACCTGGTCTCTGCGCGTGACCCGCTCCGTCGGTGAGAGATGAGGCGGTCTCCCATGCGGTTCTCCAAGCGGCCTCAGCCGGTGGCCCTCGCCCACGGGGCCGAGCCGGATCCGGCGCTGGCGCCGGCGCCCGAGCCGAGTGGCGGCGCCTTCGTGGACCCTGCCGAGCTGCTGGCGGAGCCCGCGCCCGCCGCCAATCCGGTGACGGCGGCCCACGCGCAGCCGCCGGCGCGGCGCGCTGAGTCCGAACCCGTGGTCGCGAGCGCCCTGGCCGGCGCCGCCTGGCCGCGCGCGCCTTCGGGGTGGCCGATCTGGTTGGCCGCGCTCTCCGTTTCGGCGCTCTGGGCGCTGGCCCCCATCGCCTATGCGCTCGGCTACCGCGCCCAGGTCAGCCCCCTGCAGGACGACCGCTTCGCCCTGGTGGTCTTCGCGTTGCTTGCGATCGGCCCGGCGGTTCTGATCTGGGCCGCGGCCTACATGGTCCGGCAGGGGCAGAAGCTGGCCTTCGAGACGCGGCGCGCCAAGGGCATGGCCGACGACATGCTCTCGCCGGCCCTGTCGGCGGCGGCCCAGACGGGATCGGTTGCGGACGCCATCCGCCAGGAGATCGTCCGCGCCAGCGCGGCCGCCGGCGATGCGCGCGAGACCTTGCTGGCGTTGCGCGAAACGCTCGCCATGGAGACCGCCAACCTCACGGATGCGACGTCGCAATCGGTGCGCACCGCCCGCCAGCTGGCCGAGGCGCTGGGCCGCGAGCGCGCCGAGATGGGCGCCCTGGCGCAGGGCCTCGACGTGCAGGCGACCCGCATCAGCGACACCATCACCCAGCAGGCCCGCATGGTGGCCGACGCCGCCGGCCTGGCCGAGACCCAGATCCGCGAGGCGGAGGGGGCGCTCTCCGCCCGCGCGGCCGACCTTGCGGCGGCGGCCGGCGAGGCCAGCCAGGCGGCGCGCGCCGCGGGTGAAGACCTGACCCGGCACATCGCCCGGTTGGAGACCGCCGGGGTCGGAGTGGCCGAACAGATCCGCGCGGTGGAAGGCGGCCTGACCGAGCAGCGGACCGCGCTGGTCACTCTGTCGAGCGCCCTCCGCGCGGATCACGAAACCTTCGGCGCCCAGGCCGAGGCGCACGCCGGGCGGCTGACCGAGTTCATCGACGAGACGCGCCGCTCGGCGGCCGCCATGACGGACCAGGCCACGCGCGGCGGGGAGGCGCTGCGGCGGCTGATGGCCGAGGCCGCCGAGCAGTTCCGGGACCTGGCGGACACTGCGCGCGCCGAGCGTGAGGAGTTCGGCCAATCCACGCTGCATGCGTTGGAGGCGGTCTCGGCCGCCGCCGCCGAACAGCGCGCCCAGCTCGAGGCCCAAACCCGCGGCGCGATCGACGCGCTGGCCGTCGCCGCCGAGGAGACCCGGCAAGCTGCGGCGCGTCACGCGGCCACCGCCCGAGACCAGGTGGACCAGCTTTCCGAAGCCGCCTTCACCGCCGGCCAGAAGGCCAACCAGGTGTTCGAGGCCCGGCTGGATGAGGCTCGGTCCCTGGTCGAGCAGTCCTCGCGCATGGTCGAGGAGGCTGGCGCCGCCACCGCCCGGAAGCTGGAGGAGGGCGCTGCCTCGGCACGCGCGGCCCTGGACGAGCTGGCCGGCATGCTGGCGGAGATCGACCGACGCGCCGCTCAGATGCCGGAGGCGGCCCGCCGGCAGGCGGGGCAGGTGCGCGAGGCGGTCACCCACAGCGTCGAGGCGTTGATGGAGCAGGCGCGGCGGACCGCGGCCGAGGCGCAGGCGATCGACGCGGCCTTCCAGGACCGGGTGCGGCGCAACTTCGAAATGCTCTCCGAGGCGGTCCGGCTGATGGGGACCGTCGCGGCCGCCCCCGCGCCGCCCTTGACGACGGCGCCATCCGCGCCCGCGCCGGCGCCTTCGCCGGTCCTGCCCGCCTCTGGTCCGGCGCCGATTGCAGCCGCCCCGCGAACCGCCGCCGCACTCCTCGAGCCCGCGCCCGCCGCGAACGCCGATGAACCGGACGAGCTGGAGCTCGAGGACCTGGTGGAGGCCGCCTCCCCGAACGGCGGCGCGGCCCTGGCCGACCGGCTTGGGATTCGCCAGCGGCTCCGCTTCACTCCCACGGCCACTGACGCCGAATTCTCTGCGGTGTTCGCAGCGGCCGGGGGACGGGCGCCGGAGCCCGGCGTCGATACGGACGAAGACGCCGAGGAGCCGTCGGACGGGGAGGCCTGGACCTGGAAGGACCTGTTGGCCTCGCTCGACGGCGAAGACGGGGAGGGCCAGCGGCTGGAAGGCTCCCTGGCCGCCGAGCTGGCCCACATGGGCGTGGACGCGGCCAAGCTGCTGCCGGCGCCGCGGCTACGTGAGCTGGCCGGACTGGTTGGGGCGTCCGACGCACCCGCCCGGCGGGGCGCCGTCGAAGGGCTGGCGCCCGCCGCCACCCGGCGCATCGCGCGCCGCCTATCCACCGACGACGAGCTCAAGCGACGGACGGAAATCTACGTGCGGCGCTATCGGATCCTCCTGGAGGACGCCGCCGTGCGCGATCCCAATGGCGGCGCGACCGCGGAATTGCTCGACAGCGAGAGCGGCCGCCTCTTCCTGCTGCTGGACGCGGCCGGCGGCGAGGCGATCTGAGGCGGGCGCGGAACCGGCGGCCGGCCCCGGCTTTCCTGGTCCCATGGATTCCGACCGCGAACGCGCCCATCTGGCCTGGCGGCGCGCCGAACGTATCCGGCGCCTCTCCGACGATCTGGTCCGGGTCGGCCCGCTACACCTGGGCTTGGACGGCGTGCTGGCTTGGGCGCCCGGCGCGGGCACGCTCTATTCGCTGGGGGGCGCGGCCCTGCTGATCAGCGAGGCCGTGCAGGCCGGCGCTTCCCGCGGCACCCTGCTCAGGATGGCGGCCTATATGGGGCTGAACACCGTCAGCTCGGCCGTGCCGGTGGTCGGCTGGGCGGCGGACACCTTTTTCCGTGGCCATGCCATGTCGGCGCGCGCCCTGCAGAAGGACATCGAGCGCCGCCATGGACGCCCGGCGATGGGCGAGGCCGCCGCCCCGCGGGAGATGTTCAACTGGCCGCGACGGCCGGCTTCCGTCCCCTGAGCGACCCGGCGAGGCGCCAGGTCGTCTGCAGGAGCGCGCGGCCCCCGGGCAGCAGCAGCACGGTCGCGCCGAATACTGCGTAGCCGACGCCCAAGGCCGGGATCAGCCACCACCCCGAAAGATGGGGGGCGAGCAACAGCAACACCGCGGCCGCCACCACGCCGGCCGCGCACAGCGGGGCGATCGCCCCCAGAACGTCCGATGGCTTGACCAGCCCGCCGCTGGTCGCCGCCCACATCATCAGCGGCGTCTGGATCAGGGTGAAGGTCAGGGCGTTGGTGCGCGCCACGCCGACGGCGCCCCACAGGATGCCGACGCCGAACGAGGCGATGCTGATCAGGGAGGTGGCGACGGCCAGGGCCAGTTGCCGGGACGTGCGGCCTTCGCTGGTGAACAGCCAGGCGTTGGTGGTGAACATCGGCGCGACCAGGCCGCCCACGCAGATCCAGGCGAAGATGGGGACCGCGGGCGCCCAGCGTTCGCCCCAGAGGAACAGGATCAAGGGCCGCGCCAGCACCACGCAGAACACCATGGCGGGGGCGGTCAGCAGCAGCGTCAGCTTGAGCATCTGCGCATAGGTGCGGCGGTAGAGGGCGGGATCCTCGCGCACCCGCGACAGCAGCGGCAGGGCCACCCGGCTGAGCGGCGCAGTGAGCTGGGCGAGCGGTTGGACCACCAGGTTGTAGCTGCGGTCATAGAGGCCGAGCGCCGCCTTGCCCGCCGCGGCGCCGATGATGATGTTGTCCGCGGTGGTGCTGAAGAAGGTCGCGAGGTTGACGCCGGTCAGGTTCGCGCCGAAGCGGGCCAACTCCCCCACGCCGGCGACGCGCGCCGGCCGGCTCGGCCGCCAGCCGGCCACCACAAAGGCCAGCACCGCCCAGCTCAGCGAGCCGCAGAGCTGGCCGACCACCAAGGACCAGTAGCTGAGGCCCCACCAGGCTGCGACGATGGTGATCGCCACGCTCAGGGCGATGCTGGCGAGCTCGATGCTGGTCTGGGCCACGAAGCGCATCTGGCGAGAGAGGATGGCGCGCGGGATCAGGGCCAGGGTGTCCAGCACCAGCAGGGCGGACATGGCCGCCAGCACCCGCGGCGCCTCGGGCTCGCGATAGGCGAGGCCCGCCAGCGGCGCACCGGCCAGCAGCAGCAGCGCGAGCGCCACGCTGATCGCCAGGTTTATCCAGAAGAGGGCGCTGACCTCCTCGCTGCGCAGGTTCTGACGCTGCACGATGGCCTGGGCGAAGCCGCCTTCGTTGACCGCGCCCATGAAGGCCACGATGGGCGCCACCATCGCCATCACCCCGAACTCGGCCGGGGCCAGCAGCCGGGCGAGGACGATCGTCGACCCGAACCGCAGGACGAACTTGATCCCCTGACCCACCAGCGTCGCCGCCGCGCCCCGGGCGGACCGCGCCTTCAGCGTGTCCCGGTCGTACTTGATGTCGAGGAAGTCGGGATCGGACATCAGGCCTGCAGCAGCACCTCGCGCAGCACCTGCAGGAAGGCATGGCCGTACTGGGCGTCAGGCTCGACGATGTTGCCCTCGGCCCATTCGTTCCAGGCCTTCAGGAAGATGATCCGCTTTTCCGGGGGGCGGTCGCGGACCCGGTCCACCGCCTTCTGCATGTAGGTCTTGAAGAGGTCGGCGGTGAGGCCCTCGTAGACCACGCCGTTGGTGCGCGACCGCGGGGTGTTGTCCCATCCCGACAGGACCGAAGGGAGAAAGCGCTCGTCGGCCGGCAGGTCCTCCAGCGCGTGGGCGACCACGTCCGCGAAGGGGATGCGGCTCGGCCGCTGCAGGGCATCGGGCTTGAAGCGGTTGAAGCGGCCGATGTTCAGCTCCTTCAGCCTGCGGCCAAGGGTCTTCTTCTTGGCCCGGCCGACGGTCTCCAGATAGTCCTGGGGCGACAGCAGGGTGATGGCGTCGAACGGCTCCAGGATCGGATTGCGCCAGCGGTCGATCCCCGGCTGGTAGATGTTGGAGATGGCCACAAAGTAGAGCCCGGGCAGCCCCGCCTTGTGGGCCAGCTCCCGCCAGTGCTCGATGAAGGCGGTGGTGGACGGCATGTCATGCGGCGAGAAGATCGCGAACAGCGGCTTGCCGTCGACGCGGGTGTAGCGCGGGTCCTCGAAGGCGGGCAGCGCCCAGCGGAAATGCGCCTCCTCGTCGGCCCTGCCGGGGTACTCCTGCTTGACGAGGGTGGTGCCGGGGTTGCCGTGCCAGATGCCGGTCCAGGAATTGTTCGCCCAGGCGAGGCAGAACGGAAAGTCGGGCGCGCCGCTGCGCACCACCTCCTCGAACGGGCGCTCCAGGATGCGCCGGCCGTTCCCGAACCAGTAATGCCAGTAGCAGAAGGATTCCACGCCGGCCGCCCGGGCCATCTCGGCCTGGCGCTCCCGCACCTCGGGCACGCGCAGGTCATAGAAGCCGAGGTCCGCCGGCAGCCGCGGCTGAGCGTGGCCGCGGAACAAGGGCTTGGCCTTCGCGACATTGGTCCACTCGGTGAAGCCCGCGCCCCACCACTCGTCGTTCTCCGGGATCGGATGGAACTGCGGCAGGTAGAAGGCCAGGACGCGGGCGAGGGGCTGGACCATCAGACAATCCGGAGAGCGTGACGTTCGGGGGCGTGGGTCGGGCGGCGGAGCGCCTCGCAGCCCACCGCCTTGGTCCCCTGCTTTCCTTCAAGAGCCCTTAACACGTGCGCGCCCCCGCTCGGCTCCCGCCGGTTTGACGCCCAGTGGCGTGAATTGTGCATTGCGGCGCCCCCAGACGGAGCTCCGTGCCGTCGCGATGCGGATCGCCGCGCGTGACGGACGACGTGGCGCCTTGAACGGACGACGCTTCATAGTAATGGGAGCAGTCCTTTTTCCAGCCCTCGGGGGGCGAGCGTTGAAGATTTTGGTGACCGGCGGGGCCGGCTTTATCGGGTCGGCGGTGGTGCGGCGCGCCATCCGTGACGGGCACCAGGTGGTGAACCTGGACGCGCTGACCTATTCGGCCAATCTCGAGAACGTGGAATCGGTGGCGTCGGAGCCGGGCTACGCCTTCGAACACGTCGACATCTGCGACCGGGAGAAGGTCGCGGCGCTGTTCGAGCGGCATCAGCCGGACGCTGTGATGCATCTGGCGGCCGAAAGCCACAACGACCGCGCCATC
>Ga0207676_10002822_pt1 | contig 12363 bp, 12 predicted proteins | sample KBSSwiS72_FD_184307 | JGI IMG/M metagenome (GOLD analysis project Ga0207676, IMG submission 184307) | Switchgrass rhizosphere microbial communities from Kellogg Biological Station, Michigan, USA - KBS Switchgrass S7-2 (SPAdes) (version 2) | ecosystem: Host-associated > Plants > Roots >... | reverse complement strand
CGAGCCTCTTGTCGAACGTGACCTCTCCGGCGGCATCCGCCGACCCCTCGCTCACCCGAAACCTCCTGCTCGCCACGTTGCGACGAACCGATAGCGTATCCCAGACATGCGACGCGTCCTCGTCCTCGCGGCCGCCATCGCCACCTCGATCGTATGGATCTCATCCGCTCGCGCGGGGACGATCGTCTCGAACGTCGCCGACGGCATCCTGACCGTCAACGGCACCACCGAGGGGGACGACGTCAGCGTTCGCTGCGAGGGCGGACAGGTCACGGTCAACCACGACTATCCGGCGAGGGGCCGGATCGCGTCAGCCCTTGACGACGTCACCCTCAGCGCGTTCGACCACCTCCTGCTGCAGGCCGGAACCGGCGACGACCGGATCCTCGGCGGCGACGGGGACGACTTCGTGCAAGCGGGCGACGGCGACGACGAGCTCGAAGGCGGCGTAGGCGACGACTCGCTGAGCGGCGGGTCCGGCAACGACGAGCTGAGCGGTGGACGACGCGACGACATATGCCGGGGTGGCCCCGGCGCCGACTCCTTCGTCTCCTGCTAGCGCCCGGATCGCGGGCTACGATGCGCCCAGATGCCTCAGGACGCCGGCGACCTGTTGCCCGCCGAGCGCAAGGTCGCCGAGGAACTCGGCCACCTGCCGCTCGACTTCCGTGCGATGGCCGCCGTCTCGAACCTGTTCCGCGCGTCCGCCGCGATCCGGCGCCACATGGAGGCCAAGGTGCTGGCGGACGACCGATTGTCGTGGACGTCGTTCGTCGCGATGTGGGTGCTCTGGGTGTGGGGCGAGATGGAGTCGCGTGACCTCGCCGCCGCGGTCGGGATCAGCCGGCCGACCTCGACCGGGGTCGTGACGACGCTCGAGGGCCGGGGGTTCGTCCGGCGATCGAAGACGGCGGATGACGGCCGGCTCGTCAGAGTCACGCTCACCGATACCGGCCGGAGCAAGATCGAGGAACTGTTCCCGCGGTTCAACGCGGAGGAGGTCGCCCTCACGGCCCACCTCGATGAGGCCCAGCAGGAGCAGCTCGCCTCGCTGCTGCGTTCGATGCTGACACGGGTCGGCAACGGGGGGGACCGCTCATGACGACGGACGATGCAGCACCCATCGCGAGGCCGACGCCGGAACGGCGCTGGCCGATGGCGACCGCGGTGCTGGCCGCGATCGTGCTCCAGGTGATCACGCCGCACGCGGGCAGGCTGAAGCTCTGGTGGGTGTTCCCGGTACTGGAGGTGGCAGCCCTGCTCGCGGTGATCGTCCGCGACCCAGGACGTATCGATCGGCGCACGCGACAAGCCCGCCGAACGACGCTCGTGCTGATCGGCTTGCTCACCGTCGGGACCCTGGGGGCCCTCGTGGTGCTGGCGCTCGACGTCGTCGACAAGTCGTACTCGAACGTTGGTGCGACGGCGCTGCTGGGGCGTGGCGCCGCGCTCTGGGTGACCAACGTCGTGGTGTTCAGCCTCTGGTTCTGGGACGTGGATCGCGGGGGGGCCGCGGAGCGCGCGGCCGGGTCCAAGATCCCTCCGAGCTTCGGCTTCCCCGAGGAGGCTATGCCCGACCTGGTTCCCGACGGATGGATTCCTCGCTACCCCGACTACCTCTTCCTGTCGTTCACGAACGCGACGGCCTTCAGCCCGACCGACACCTTGCCCCTGCGGATCTGGGCGAAGATGACGATGATGGTCGAATCGGTGATCTCGTTGATCACCGCCATTCTCGTCATCGCTCGGGCGATCAACGTGCTCCCAGGGTAGGCGTGAGCGAGCGACCCGCACAGCAGACCTGGGAGAAGGTCATCGAGATCCTCGAGGTCTCGGTGCTCGCGATCGTCGCGATGGCCACGGCCTTCAGCGGCTACCAGGGGACGCAGTGGGGCGGAGAGCAGGCGCGCCTGTACGGGCTCGCGTCGTCGACCCGGTTCGAGGCGGAGGCCGCGTCGACGCTCGGCGGTCAGGAGCTCGTCGCGGACTCGGCGTTCCTCACGGCCTGGCTCCAGGCGCATCGAGCCGGGGATCGAGAGCTGGAGGCGTTGTTGGAGCGCCGGTTCACCCCCGAGTACGCGACCGCGTTCCACGAGTGGCTGGCGACGGATCCGTTCACCGATCCGGATGCACCTCCGGGGCCCGCGGCCATGCCGGGCTACTCGAACCCCGGGGTGACGAAGGCCGCGAGGCTGAACGCTCAGGCTTCCCGGTACTTCGGTGCGGGCACGGCAGCCCGGGAGACCGCCAACAAATACGTTCGGTTCACGGTCCTGTTCGCCTCCGTGCTGTTCTTCGTGGCCATCGCGCAGCGGTTCCGGTTGCGGGGCGTTCGGATCGGTGCGAACGCCCTCGCGTTGGCGCTCCTCGTCTACAGCGTCTACGGGGTGGCATCGCTCCCTCGGGTCTGACCGAACGGCGTGAGGTGTATCGATCGACTAGGGCGAGCCGCCCGTCGCCACGGTGCCGGGCTGGTGATTCGAGACGCGCCTGGTGAAGAAGAGCGCGACCACCGCGATGAGCGCGAGGAGCGCGAGGGCGGCACGGAGGCCGTCCAGCCGCGCCTGCTCGTTCTCGTCGACGACGGCCTGGGTCACCTCGGGGGAGGCCCCCGCCTCCTCGAGCGCGGTCTCGAGGTCGGCATCGGAGATGAAGGGGATCCCGCTCGCGAGCTCCACGCTCGCCGAGGAGGAGACCTGCGGGGGCACGTCTGGGTTCTGGGCGATACCGGACAGGAACGAAGCCGTCAGCGAGGTGATCAGGATCGCGCCGGCGAGGGCGGTGCCGATCGACGCCCCGAACTGCGTGGCCGTGTTCTGGAGTCCACCGACCTCGGGGCTCTGCTCGTCGGGGACCGCCGAGACGGTGATGGCCCCCAGCTGCGACGCCAGGCAACCGAACCCGAGCCCCATCAGCAGGAGCGGGACGGTCACGATGCCGGCGCTCGCTTCGACGTCGAGCGCGGTCATCAGGACCACGATCCCGATCACGATCGCCGCGAGACCGAGCTCGACCACCCGCCGGGGTGAGGCCGCAGGGAAGAACTTCGGTACCCCCGCAGCCGCGAGGAGCATCGTGATCGAGAGCGGCGTGATCTTGATGCCGGTGTCGATCGCCGAGAGCCCGAGGGCGACCGACAGGTAGAGCGGGATCACGAAGAAGATCCCCATCATCACCACGAACTGGAAGAAGAACATCAGGAGTCCGCTGTTCAACGAACGGTTCTGGAACAGCGAGGGCGTCACGAGGGGCTCGGCGCCCGCCGCGTCCGATCGGCGGACGTGTCCCATGAAGAGCCGGAGCGTGAGGAGCCCGGCGAGGATCAGCCAAACGACCGGGGACAACCCGAGGATCGACGGTCCGTCCTCCTTCGGCCTGATCAGTCCCCACTCGGAGGAGAACAGGACGCCGAAGACGACGAGCCCCATGCCGAATGCCCAGAGCACGGAACCGAGCAGATCGAGGTGCGGGCGCTTCTCGACCGGCGTGTCGGCCATCCGGCGACCGAGCAACACGATCCCAGCCCCGACGACGACCTCGCCGGCGAACACCCACCGCCACGACGCGTACGTGGTCGCGAGCCCACCGATCAGCGGCCCGACGGCGATCGCGATCGCCCCGGCGGCCCCGACGAGGCCGTACGCACGGGGCCGCCCTGTCGGCGGGAAGTTCCCCGCGACCAGGGCGACGATCGCGGGCATGATCAGCGCCGCCCCGATCCCCTCCAGAACCGACCACCCGAGGATGAGGACCCCGAGGTTGGGCGAGAGCGCCGTCGTGAGCGAACCGGAGCAGTAGATCACGAGCCCGAGCATGAAGGCCCGCTTGCGACCGATCATCGAGCCGATCTTCCCGCCCGTGACCATCAGCATCGCCATCACCAGCGTGTAGAGGACGATCGCCGTCTGGATCCCGGTCACCGTGGTGCCGAGGTCGTCGGCGACCGTCGCGATCGAGACGTTCATCACCGAGCTGTCGAGCGCCATCAGGAACTGACCGGCGCACAACGCGAGGAGCACGGCACTCGCCCCTGTCGCGACGGACGAAGCCCTCTCCGCGGGTGCCATGCTGAGGACTCTAGAGTGTCGATGCGTCGGAAGGCAGCGTCAGACCCAGGGCTCGGGCCTAGCGAGGCATCGACGTGTCGGTTGCGCAGCGAGCCGGCCCGTCGAAGGGATCGCGTTATGATCCTGCCGAGCGAGCAGGCGTGGTTGGCAGTGGATCCCAAGGGGCCTGATTGAGCGACGCGGCAACCACAGAACTCGCCCGGAACACCCGTCCCCGTCCCTCTTGGTATGGGATGGACGCTCGTGCCGTCACCCACCAGGTCGAGGTCGACCCCGACCAGGGCCTGAGCGCGGGAGAGGCCGCCGAACGGCTCCGCACCCATGGGCCCAACAAGCTCGCGGCAGGCAAGAAGGAATCCGGCTTCCACGCGTTCCTGCGCCAGTACCAGGACTTCATGCAGATCATCCTGCTGGGCGCCGCCGTCGTGAACGCGATCGTCACGGACGATCCCGGGACGACCGTCCTGCTGGCGGGTCTCACGGTCTTCAACGCCGTGATCGGGCTCCGTCAAGAGTCCAAGGCCGAGGAGAGCGTCGAGGCGCTGTCGAAGATGATGAAGACGATCGCGAGGGTCCGGCGAGACGGGCAGGCGATCGAGATCGACGCCGAGGAGCTCGTGCCCGGCGACATCGTCCTGGTCGAGGCCGGCAACCGCGTTCCCGCCGACGGCCGGATCCTCGTCGCCGCCACCCTCGAGATCGAGGAGGCGGCCCTGACGGGAGAGAGCCTGCCCGTCGCCAAGCAGACCGAGCCCGTCGCGGGCGAGGATGTCCCGCTCGGCGACCGGATCTGCATCGCCTACATGAACACGTCCGTGACGCGGGGCCGCGGCGAGTACGTCGTCACCGAGACCGGTATGGAAACCGAGATCGGGCACATCGCCAACATGTTGGCGAACACCGAGAGCGAGAAGACACCGCTGCAGAAGCAACTCGACGGCCTGTCCAAGATCATCGCGTCGATCGCGGGCATCGCGTTGGTCCTGGTCGTGGTCCTCGGACTGTTGCGGGACGAGTCGTTCGAGACGCTGTTCATCACCGGCGTCACGCTCGCGGTTGCCGCGATCCCCACCGGCCTACCCGCGGTCGTCACGGCACTGTTGTCGATCGGCACGAGGGAGATCGCGGCGCGCAACGCCATCGTGAAGCGGCTGCCGGCGGTCGAGACCCTCGGATCGACGTCGGCGATCTGCTCGGACAAGACGGGCACCCTGACGCTCAACAAGATGACGGCCCGCGAGATGGCGATCCCCGGGCAGAACCTCTTCACGGTCACCGGCGAGGGCTACAGCACGCAGGGTGAGATCAAGCACGTGGGCGGGTCGCATTTCGATCTCGACCCCTACCTGCTGCCGATGGTCCTGTGCGCCGACGCGGTGCTCGACGGGGACAGCCTGATCGGCGACCCGACCGAGGGCGCCCTGATCGTGCTCGGGGCCAAGGGCGGTCTCGACATCGAGGAGACGCGGGCCACCTATCCCCGGGTCGCGGAGGTGCCGTTCGACTCCGAGTACAAGTTCATGGCGACCTTCCACGAGATGACCGGGCAGGACGGCCGACCGGTCGTGCGGTGCTACGTGAAAGGCGCGCCCGACGTGTTGATCTCCCGCGGCGGGTCGTACCGGGACCCGGACGGTACGCTGCAGCAGGTCACCGACGACAATCGCCACCTCGCCCTGGAGGCCAACGACCGCATCGCGGCAGCGGGCGAACGCGTCATGGTGGTCGCCCAGCGAGACTTCGACCCCCCGACGTTCGACCCGCACGGCGACCTCCTGAGCCAGGTGCAGGACCTGACGCTGCTCGCGATGGTCGGCATCGTCGATCCGCCGAGGCCGGAGGCGAAGGCGGCGATCGCCGAGTGCAAGAGCGCCGGGATCCGCGTCCGCATGATCACCGGCGACCACGCGACGACCGCCGGAGCGATCGGGGGGGAACTCGGGATCGAGGGCCGCGCCATCACGGGGGCCGAGTTCGCGGCGATGAGCGACGACGAGCTGATCACGGGTCTGGCCGAGATCGGCGTGATCGCGCGCGTCGCCCCCGAGGACAAGGTGCGACTGGTTCGGCTGCTCCAGCAGAGCGGCCAGATCGTGGCGATGACCGGGGACGGCGTGAACGACGCCCCGGCGCTCAAGGCCGCGAACATCGGCGTCGCGATGGGCATCACCGGCACGGAGGTCTCCAAGGAGGCCGCGGTGATGATCCTTACCGACGACAACTTCGCCACGATCGTCGGCGCCGTCGAGTACGGCCGTGCGCTGTACGACAACCTCCTCAAGTACCTGCGGTTCCAGATGTCGACGTTGGTCGCGTACATCGCGATCTTCATCGGCGCCGGCATCTTCGCCGTCGCCGGTGGGATCCCGCTCGATCCGCTGCAGATCCTGTGGCTCAACATGGTCATCGACATTCCGATCGCCGTCGCGCTCGGCTTCGACGAACCCACGGGGGGCCTCATGGAGCGCGCGCCGCGGCCGGTCGGGGCGCCGGTGCTGTCGACGGCCAACTGGGTCCGCCTGTGCACCCAGGGCTTCGTGATGACGGTGGGAACGCTGATCGCTTACCAGATCGGCGAGGCCAACTACGATCTCGCCGTCGCCTCGACGATGCTCCTGACCACGCTGTCCCTGTTCCACCTCGCGGCCGGCCTGCTCGCGCGCGACCAGGTCCGCACGATCTTCAGCCGAGCCGCCATCCCCGGTCCCACGCAGCTGCGTCGGTACGGTGTGGCGCTCCTCGCCATCATCTTCGTGACCGAGATCGGGTTCTTGCAGCGCGTCTTCTCGGTGGTCGATCTCACCCTCGCACAGTGGGGGATCTGCACCGGCATCGCGCTCTCGCTCGTGGTGGTCGAGGAAGTGATCAAGTTCTTCATCCGGCGTCGCGCTCGGACCGCGGTGCCCGCGGATGCCGACGCGATCACGGTCGCCTAGGGAGGTAAGCGGAGGACCGATGAGTCGACGTGAGCGGATCCTGAAGAAGCTGGTGGTCGAACCCGGAACCCAGGCGAGGCTCGCCGAACGCGACCCAGCATGGACCGGTGGGAAGGAGTTCGAGCAGCTCTCCGAGGCCAAGCTGAAGGGAGTGGCGAAGGACATCCTGAAGCGAGGGGTGAAGGAGCTCTCCGACGCGCAGGAGCTCCTGTGGGCGAGCGATTCCTACGCGCTCCTGATCGTCTTCCAGGCGTTGGATGCGGCCGGCAAGGACTCGACGATCGAGCACGTGATGTCCGGCGTGAACCCGCAGGGCGTCCAGGTCGTCTCCTTCCGGCAGCCCTCGAGCGAGGAGCTCGATCACGACTTCCTCTGGCGCATCTCCAGAGCACTGCCCGAACGGGGCCGGATCGGGATCTTCAACCGCTCCCACTACGAGGAAGTGGTAGCGCTGCGGGTCCATCCCGAATGGATCGAGGCGCAGCGCCTCCCGCCCGGACCCCGCGGCAAGGCCTTCTGGAAGGGGCGCTTCGACGACATCAACGGGTTCGAGCGCCACCTCGACCGCAGCGGGACGAAGGTCGTGAAGTTCTTCCTCCACGTCTCGAAGGACGAGCAGAAGCGAAGGTTCATGGCTCGGCTGGACACGCCCGGCAAGGAGTGGAAGTTCAAGGCGTCCGATGTCGCCGAGCGGTCCCACTGGGATGAGTACATGCAGGCGTTCGAGGAGGCGGTCACGGCGACCTCGACCCCATGGGCACCCTGGTACGTGATCCCGGCCGACCACAAGCCCGTCATGCAGGCGATCGTGGCCCGGATCCTCGTCGACACGATCCAGGGGCTCGGGCTGTCCTGGCCCGAGGTGTCGGACAAGGACCGAACCGCGAACGCCGAGGCGCGCGAGCGGCTCGAGGCCGAGGGCGATGACGCGGGTAAGCGCCGATCGGACGAACGCGGATCCTGACGAGGGTGCCCCAGACCCTCGCCGTCCAGGGATGCCCGCCCCTGCGCCGTCGCGACGCTGCTACGGTCCGGCCGCGATGAGTGATCGCGATCGGGTCCGCCGGGAACACTTCGCGGCCGGCGCGATCTACGCCACGGTCGTCTACCTCACGATCCTCGTGCTCCTCGAGGAGGATCGAACCGACCCGGAGGACGCCGTCGGGATCCTGGTGGGGACGGCATCGGTGTTCTGGTTCGCGCACATCTACGCCCACCTCGTCCCGAGGATCGCGACGGAAGGGCGGCTGCTCACCGGCATGTTCCGAGAAACGGCCGAGGACCAGGTGGGGGCGCTCGTGGCCGTAGTCTTCCCGCTGATCCCTCTGGTCTTTGCGATGCTCGGCGTGCTGGACGACCGAGCCGGGCTGCGGGCGGCCGTCGCGGCCGGCGTCTTGTCACTCGCCTTCTTCGCCGTACGGGAAGCGCGGATAGCAGGCGTCGGGTGGGCCCGCTCCCTCGCGATCGCGACGATCCTGGTGGTCGCCGGCATCGGGCTGCTCTGGCTAGAGATCTCGCTGCACTGATCGCGCGCGTAGCTCGTTGGCTACGATGGGCGCGAGGACAAGACGTGCGTGGTCGGCACGAGGGGAGGAGCCGTGGTGCTGAAGGGTCCCGACGAGAGCACGAGCCCGCAGGCAGAAGGACGCCGGCTCGGCGGTGGGGCGATCGCGTCGCTCACCGGAGTAGGACTCCTGCTCATCTTCATGCTCCAGAACACCGAGAGCGTACGGCTCGACTTCCTCTTCTGGAGCTTCACCTGGCCACTCTGGCTCCTCACCTTGGCCTCTGCGGTGCTCGGGGCGTTCGTGTGGTTCGGGATAGGCGTGCTGCGCCGTCACCGGCGTCGCAAGGAACGTCGCCAGGACCGTCGGGGCTGAAAGATCCGAAGCCCGGCGTCGCTATCCGTTCTGGCCCGCGAGCTCGACCCGCACGGGCATGTGCTTGATGCCGTTGATGAAGTTCGAGCGGAGCCGCTCGACCGGACCGGTGATCTCCAGACCCGACAGGCGCGGGACGAGCTCTTCGAACATCACCCGGACCTCCAGGCGGGCCAGGTGCGCGCCCAGGCACACGTGCGGGCCCCCGCTGCCGAACGCCATGTGCGGGTTCGGGTCACGGCCGACGTCGAAGCGTTCGGCGTCGGGGAAGATCTCCTCGTCGAAGTTGCCAGACACGAACCAGACGACGACCTTGTCGCCCTCGCGGATCGTGGTGCCCCGGAACTCGAGGTTGCGCATCGCCGTCCGGCGGAAATGCATCGTGGGCGAGCCGTACCGGAGGATCTCCTCGGTCGCCGTGGGCGTGAGCTCGGGGTCCTCGCGGAGCCGCCGCCACTGATCGGGATGTTCCACCAGGGCTCGCACGCCGTGGGTGATCGAGTGGCGCGTGGTCTCGTTGCCGGCCACGATCAGCAGGCAGAAGAAGTTGTCGAACTCGCGCGTCGACAGCCGCTCGCCGTCGACCTCCGCCTGGGTGAGCTTGGTGACAAGGTCGTCCCTGGGCTCCGCCCGTCGCTCCTCGGCGAGCCGGTGGCCGTAGGCCATGAGCTCAACCGCCGCCGGGCTGCGGAAGGGGAGCAGGCGGTACTCGCTCGTGTCCTCCTTGTCGATCACCGCGCGCGAGTACTCGGGATCGGCCTGGGCGATCATCGCATCGCCCAGCTCGACGCACAGTGGGAGATCCTCGTCGGGGACGCCCATGATCCGGGCGAGGACGCGGATCGGGAGCTCCCGCGAGATCTCCTCGACGAAGTCGAACTCGCCCTTGGGCAGACCGCGGTCGAGCACGAGCCTCGCCTGCTCGCGGACGAACCCCTCGTACTGGGCGACCGCGCTCCGCGTGAAGAGCTTCGTGACGAGCCGCCGCAGCCGCGAATGGTTCGGCGGATCCATGTCGATCATCGACGCCCGAGCCTCGACCTCCTCGTCGTCCTGTTCCTCGAGCGTCACCCCGTGGGCCGACGAGAACGTCTTCGTGTCGCGGAGGATCTCCTCGATGTCGCGGAACCGCGTGATCGCCCAGAAGCCCTTGCTGGGCGTGGGCTCGGGTTGCCAGTGGACGGGGTCACGCTCGCGGAGCTCACGGAAAGCCCAGAGCGGGACCTCCTCGACGAAGGCGTCGTGGCTCGACAGGTCGATCTCGTCCAGCCGAACGCTCATCGGGGCCTCCTCGGGTGCGACGCCAGGTAGTTTGGCACCGAACGACCGCTCCGGACAACGCCGGGAGGGCGGTTCAGTAGAACGGCAGGTAGTAGTCGAGCTCCCACGGGGTGACCTCGGTGGTCGTCGCGTCGCCGACCGTCTTCGCGTAGCGCTCCCACTCAGCGCGCTTGAGCTTGGTGAACGTCTCGACGAGCCAGGGACCGAGCGCCGCGCAGAGCTCGTCGTCGGCCTCGAACGCCGCGAGCGCGGCCTCCAGGGTCGGCGGCACGCGCCGGTCGGTGTTCGGGGGCTCGCCGGGCGTCTGGGGTTCGGGCGGCGACATCTGGTCCTCGACTCCGAACCGCGCCGCGTGCAGCACCGCCGCGGCGACCAGGTACGGGTTCGCGGCGCCGTCGGACATCCGATGCTCGATGCGGGTGCCCTCGCCCCGGGCCGGCGGGATACGGATGCACACGGTGCGGTCGTCGAAGCCCCAGTTGGCCCAGTAGCCGTTGAGCATGTCGGGCTGGAGACGCTTGTAGGCGTTCGCGTGCGGGGCGGCGATCGCCGCGATGCCCTCGTGATGCGCGAGCATCCCCGCGACGCACTCTCTGGTCATGGGCGCGAGGCCGTCGATCGCGTTCGGGTCGTGCAGGGCGTTGGAACCGTCGTCTCGCCGGAACGAGATGTTCAGGTGCAGCCCGCTGCCGCCGCGATCGTTGAACGGCCGGCCCAGGAACGTCGCGCGTTTGCCTTGCTTGCTCGCGATCTCCTTGACCAACAGACGGAACAGGAAGCACTCGTCGGCTGCCGCGATCACTTCCTTGTAGCGGATGTTGACCTCGTAGGCGGCCGTGTCGAACTCGCTCGCCCACCCCTCGATCGGGAACCCCGAGCGCTGCGCCGCCGCGACCATCGCGTCGACCGTGCCGCTCGGGTCGACCGAGGCGCCCGTGCCGTACACGCGGTGCGAGGGCAGGTCGACGGGCTGCCACGCGCCGTCCGCGCCGGGCTCGAGCAGGTAGAACTCGGACTCGAACGCGAACATCGGCTCCAGCCCCATCGCGCGCCACGGTTCGACGGCCGCGCGGAGCACCTGCCGCGGGTCGACCTCCAGCGGCTCGCCCTCCCGCTTCACGTCGGCGATGCCGACGATCGTGTCCTCCTCCCAGCCGGGGCGGAGGGTGTCGCGGTCGATGAACGCCTCGACGTCGGGCAGGCCGACGTCGAACTGCTGGCGCGAGATGTCGAGGATCTCCTTGTCGGTCGTGAGCGGGAACACCCCGATGCAGAAGGCCGAGTGACCCGCGTCCGCGACATCGCCGAACAGGTACTTCCCGCGTTCGACGCCCAGCACGTCGGAGAACAGGAGGCGGAGGCGCTTGCCCTTGATGTCCATGGCGCTCCTCGATCGGGGACCTCGCCGAGGATAGTCGACGAACCTCCGAAGTCGCTCGGGCTATCGTTCGGCGACATGGATGCGGACTTCCGCCTCGAGACCCAGCGTCTGGTGCTCCGGCCGTATCGGGAGGAGGACCTGGAGGACCTACACGCGATGTTCTCCGATCCCGAGCACATGCGCTGGTACCCGGCGCCGTTCGACCGCGATGGGACGCAGGCATGGATGGAGCGCACGTTCGAGCGCTACCGGGACGACGGCTTCGGGCTGTGGATCGTGGAAGACGGTGCGACGGGCGCGTTCCTGGGGACGGTCGGTCCGACGATCCAGCTCGTGGATGACATCGGGCATGTCGAGATCGGCTGGCACACCAGGCCCGGCCGCAAGGGCGAGGGCATCGCGCCCGAGGCCGCCGCGGCGGCCACCGACTGGGCGTTCGAGAACCTGGACGTCGACCACGTCATCTCCCTGGTCCGGCCCGAGAACAGGGGCTCGAACCGGGTCGCCCAGAAACTCGGGATGCACGTGGACCGCGAGGATGTTCGCCAGGGGATGCGCCACTACGTGTATCGGATAGACCGCGTCACGTGGGCTCGGGGAGGCGAGGGAGGAACACGGTGACCGAGCCCTCGTCGCCGAGGTTCCGCGAATACCCGTAGACCGCCCCGGCCGCTCCGGCTGCGGGTCCGACCTCACGCAGGGTTCCGGCCGCGGGCTCGCTCCCCGGTCGCCAGGAGTCGTCGTCCCACGAACCGCCGCCACGAACGGTGATCGCGACGAACTCGCCTTCGGGGATCGAACCGTCCTCGTCGTCCGGT
>Ga0207676_10002815_pt1 | contig 12373 bp, 5 predicted proteins | sample KBSSwiS72_FD_184307 | JGI IMG/M metagenome (GOLD analysis project Ga0207676, IMG submission 184307) | Switchgrass rhizosphere microbial communities from Kellogg Biological Station, Michigan, USA - KBS Switchgrass S7-2 (SPAdes) (version 2) | ecosystem: Host-associated > Plants > Roots >... | reverse complement strand
CGCCGTGGCAGGCGCGCGGTTTTGGCGGCGGCAAGGGGGCGCTCATCGGTGCTTCTCCGGCATCGTGATGTCAGCGCCGGGCGATGGCCTCGGCTCGTGGTCGCGATGTTAGTCGGCGATCGGCGGCGCCGGAATGGCGCGAACCACTACCTCGCGGTGCTCGCGCCGGTCTTTTCGTCGGCGCAGATCGCCCGGGCGACGATCCCGGCCTGTCCGGCGATCGTCCTGAGCGTCCCGGGCTGGCGCATGTCGAAGCCGACGAAGTAGGCACCGGCCAAGGCGCCGCGGCCGATCGACTCGCTCGGCAGGCCGCTCTCGTCCAGCGGCACCGCATTGGCCGGGAACATCGCCGCGATGCCCGATCGGTAGCCGGTGGCCAGGATGATCGAGTCGACCGGCGCGCTCCGGCCGTCGACGAACTCGGCGCGGTCCGCGTCGAGACGGCGGATCCCGGGATAGACCGCGATCTCGCCGGCCTTGATCCTGGCCAGCGTGCCGACGTCGATGACCGCCGTGTGGCCGTGCTCGCGCAGCTCGCACAACGGCGAGATCGCCGAGCGACGCAGTCCGTAGCGCCGGAGGTCGCCGACCGTGACGTCGCAGAGCCAGCGCGCGAGCGCGTCGCCGATCGCGGTCGGCAGGAGCCAGAGGAGGAGCGTCGTCTTCTGCGTCGGCCTGCCGAGGACGTCGCGGTACACGACGTTGACCGGCGAGCGCACCGAGAGCGCGACCTCGACGCCTTGCTCCGCCAGGTCGAGCGCGATCTCGGCGCCGGTGTTGCCCATGCCGACGACGAGGACGCGCCGGCCCTTGAATGGCACGGCGTTGCGATAGCTGCGGCTGTGCACGACCTCGCCCGCGAAGCCGGCCTCGCCTTCGATCGCCGGCACGAACGGCACGTTGTTGGCGCCGGTCGTGACCACGACGACGCGCGAGCGGATCGCTTCGCCACCGCGCAGGCTGGTCTGCCAGCCGCCGCCTTCGGCCGGAACGATCGCGGCCGCCTCGGCACCGAAGCGCGGCCCGATCGCGAAATGCGCGGCGTAGGCGTCGAGGTAGTCGACGACTCGCTGGCGCGGCACGTAGCGCGGGTCGGCGGCCGGAAACGGCATTCCCGGCAAGGCCGACAGCTCCTTGACGGTGTGCAGGTGCAGCCGCTCGTAGTGGGCGCGCCATGACGCGCCGACGTGGGCCGCCTTCTCGATCACGATCGGATGCCGGCCGCGGTCGATCAATGCCGCGGCTACCGCGAGCCCAGCCGGCCCGGCGCCGACGACGAGGATCTCCGTGTCCATGCGTTTCTTCCTGCTTTGCGGCGAGGATACGCAGCGCGTGTCGCGGCCGTGTCCTGCTGCGCGAATCGGGCTTGCGAGCGGGACCGCCGGGCTTCATTTCTATAATCGATCAGCCCTGCCGCCGCACGGGCCGCTGAATAGAAGAGAGGGAGACTTCATGACACTGCTGCGCCTGGCTGCGTCCGGCCCGCGGATCGCCGCGCTCGCGTTGCTCGCCGTGCTCGCCAGCGCGAGCCACGGCCAGGATCGTTTCACGATCTCCAGCGACGGCCAGGAGGCGACCGACGCGACGACCAAGCTCATCTGGCGCCGCTGCGCCGAAGGGCTGCGCTGGGACGGCAAGGCATGCGCCGGCAAGCTGAAGACGTTCAAATACGGCGACGCCAAGGACGACGCTGCCAGCGTCGCCAAGGCCGACTCCAAGGCGTGGCGAATCCCGACCAAGGACGAGCTCGTGAGCCTGGTCGACAAGACGGCGAAGAAGAAGCCGCGGATCGACGTGAAGGTCTTTCCGCAGACACCTTCGCTGCCGTTCTGGGCGATGCGCCCGGGGAGCGACGACGACCTCAACGCCTGGCTGGTCAACTTCGCCAACGGCAAGGTGCACGGCAACGCCGGCCAGCGCAAGTTCCCGCTGCGCCTGGTTCGCTCGAGCGCCTAATCGTCCAGCGCAGCGCGCCGATCCGGTTCATCACCCTCGCCCCGCCGGCGGCGGCGTAGGCACGGCGAACACCTCGACCGGCAGCGCCTTGCCCTTGAAGGCGACCGGGCCGAGCCGCTCGGTGGCGATCCGCTCGCCGAGCGCGGCGCAGGTCTCGGCATCGACCAGGATCGCGCGCAGCGCCACCTTGGTGTGCGCCTCGAGCCGCGCCGCGAGATTGACGGTGTCGCCGATGCAGGTGTAGGTGGCGCGCTGCTGGGTGCCGGTGTAGCCGGCGACCATCGCTCCCGTGGCGACTCCGATGCCGATGCGGATCGGCTCGCGCCCGGCTTCGCGCCGCTCGTTGCCGAGCAGCTCGATCAGCTCGACCATCTCGAGCGCGGCGTTCACCGCGGCCGCGGCGTGGTCGGCGAGCGGCAGCGGCGCGCCGAAGATCGCCATCAGGCCGTCGCCGATCATCTGGTTGACGACGCCGCCGTGGCCGCTGATGGCGTCGAACATCAACGTGTAGAAGGTGTTCAGCAGCTCGATCGTCTCCTCGGGCGGCTGCGACTCGACCAGCGCGGTGAAGCCGCGGATGTCGCAGAACATCACCGAGCCCTGGACCCGCCGGCCGGCGAGCGCGAATCCCGACTGCTGCAGGTCCTGCGCCACCTCGGAGGTGGCGAAGCGCCGCACCAGCTCCTTCTGCTGGTCGCGCAGGCGCTTCTTCTCGAGGCTGGCGCCGATGCGCGCCTTGAGCAGCACGGCGTTGACGGGCTTGGGCAGGTAGTCCTCGGCGCCGAGCTCGATGCAGCGGACGATGTGATCGAGTCCCTCGAGCGACGACGTGACGATCACCGGCAGGTCGCGCAGCGCCCGATCGGCGGCCAGGTGCTCGAGGACCTCGAAGCCGTTCATCTCCGGCATCTCCATGTCGAGCAGCATCAGGTCGAACGGGCTCGCGGCAAGCATCTCGAGCGCGATCCGGCCGTTGGCGGCGCAGGCCACCGAGTGACCCTGCAGCTCGAGGCTGCGCTGCAGCAGCAGCCGGTTGACCTTGTTGTCGTCGGTGACGAGCAGGCGCGCCGGGCCGTGGCGCAGGTCAGCCATCGCCCTGCTCCGCAAGCGCCGCTGTGGCGAGCCGGTAGGCCTCGTCGAGACGCTCCAGGGCACCGGGCTGCCGGCCCGCGTCGAGACCGCCCAGCTCGAGCTCACGCGCCAGCGCACCGAGGGCAAGAGCGCCGAAGGTGTTGGCATTCGACTTGAGCGAATGGGCGGCGCGACGAAACGGCTCGGCTTCGTCGGCGGCCAGCGCACGCTTGAGCTCGGCCAGCATCGCCGGAGCTTCCTCGCGGAAGGTGTCGATCAGCTCCTTGACGAAATCGGCGCCGGCGCTGTCCTGCAGCTCGGCGAAGGTCGCGGCGTCGATCACCGGCGCGGTCATGGCAGCCCTCGCGCGGGCACGGCGAGCAGCGCCTCGACCAGCCGATCGACCCGGATCGGCTTGGTCAGGTAATCGTCCATCCCCGCGTCCATGCACATCTCCCGATCCCCCTGCATCGCATTGGCGGTCATGGCGACGATGCGAACCCCCTCATGCGCCGGGCCGAGCGTACGGATCCGGCGGGTCGCGTCGAGGCCGTCGAGTTCGGGCATCTGCACGTCCATCAGCACCACATCGTAGGCCTGGCGCTCGACCGACTCGACGGCCTCGATGCCGTTCGACGCGAGGTCGGCGCGGTAGCCCATTTGCTGCAGCAGGCGCAGCGCCAGCTTCTGGTTCACGACATTGTCCTCGGCGAGCAGGATGCGCAGCGGATGGCGAGCCGCCATTGCAGGGTCGAGCTTCGAACCGACTGCCTTCGCAGGCGCCGGCCTGGCCGCGGCGTCGCTGGCGAAGAGGCTGACCAGCGTATCGAACAGCTGCGACTGGCGCAGCGGCTTGGCCAGGTACGCCTTGAAGTGCGACTCGACGTCTCCGGCTTCGCGTCGGCCGAGCGAGCTGAACAGGACCAGCGGCAGCTTCGGCGCCAGCGCGTGGATGCGGCGCGCGAGCTCGAGGCCGTCCATCGCCGGCATGTGCATGTCGAGGATCGCCAGATCGAAGGCGTCGCTCGCGGCAGCGTCGGCCGACAGCCAGCCGATCGCCTCGCCGGGCGACTCGGTGTCGCGAGCGACCATGCCCCACTTGCCGGCCTGCAAGGCCAGGATGCGCCGGTTGGTGGCGTTGTCGTCGACGATCAGCACGCGCCGGCCCTGAAGCTCGGGCTGCACGCCGGCGAACTCGCGCCGGCGGGTGGTCGACAAGTCCGCGACCGGCGCCTCGATCGTGAACGAGAACATCGAGCCGCGGCCCGGGCCATCGCTTTCGGCCCACATCCGGCCGCCCATCAGCTCGGCCAGGCGCCGGCTGATCGCCAGGCCGAGGCCGGTGCCGCCGTACTTGCGCGTCGTGCTCGAGTCGGCCTGCGAGAACGACTGGAACAGGCGCGACAAGCCGATGGCGCTGAGGCCGATGCCGGTATCGCGCACCGCGAAGGTCAGGCCGACGCGGCCGTCGCCGACCGGCGCGCTCGTCACCGTCAGCACGACCTCGCCCCGCTCGGTGAACTTGACCGCGTTGGCGAGCAGGTTGAGCAGGATCTGGCGCAGCCGCGTCAGGTCGGCGCTGATCGCCACCGGCACGTCGCCCTCGAACACGTACGCGGTGTCCAGGTGCTTCTCGGTCGCGCGCACGCTGATGAGGTCGAGCGCGGACTCGACGCATTCGCGCAGGTCGAACGGGTGCGACTCGATGTCCATCCGCCCGGCCTCGATCTTCGAGAAATCGAGGATGTCGTTGATGATCGTCAGCAGCGCATCGCCCGAATCGCGGATGGTCGCCGCGTAGTCGCGCTGCTCCTCGCTCATCGGCGTGTCGAGCAGCAGGCCGCTCATGCCGATCACCGCATTCATCGGCGTCCTGATCTCGTGGCTCATGGTCGCCAGGAACGAGCTCTTCGCGTCGTTGGCGGCCTCGGCGGCGGCGCGGGCTTCCTGCGCCTGCCTGAAGAGACGCGCGTTCTGGATCGCGATCACGGCCTGATCGGCGAAGGTCTTGAGCAGGCTGATGTCGCGCTCGGAATACGGCAGCGGCGGCATCCGCGTCACGTGGATCGTGCCGATGCCCTTGCCCTCCCACAGCATCGGTGCGATCAGCATCGAGAAGTTGCCCTCCCTTCGCGCCGTCGCGCGCATGTTCTCCGGAATCTTGGCGCCGTGGGCCATGTCCGGGTAGTGGACGACGCGACGCTCGCGCAGGCAGTAGGCCTGGTACGAATCGCTCAGCGGCCGCGGATAGCCGCGAATGAGGACTGAATCCGTCATTTGCTCGTTCACGCTGCTGAACGCGACGTGGTCGACCTGGCCATCGTCGCGAACGAGGGAGACGACGGCGTGATCGCCTGCGAACAGGCGGCGGCAGCTCTCCAGGATCTTGTCGAACACCGGCCCGGTGTCGGCGACCGAGCTGCTGATCACGCCGAGCACCTCGGCGGTCGCCGTCTGCTGCTCGAGCGCTTCCCTGGTTTCGTTGAACAAGCGCGCGTTCTGGATCGCGATCACCGCCTGGTCGGCGAACGTTTTGAGCAACGCGCGCTCTTCGTCGCCGAAGCGACCGAGCTCGATTCGCGTGACCGCGATCGTGCCGATGCCGCGGCCCTCCCAGATCAGCGGCGCATTCAGCGAGGAGTAGCTGCGGCCCAGTCGCTGCGCGGCCAGGCGCATCGAGGCGGGCACGTCGGGATCGTTGAGCACGTCGCGGAACTCGATCAGATCGCGGCTGGCGAACGCCGCAGCGGCGGCGGTGTCGGCGAGCGGCATCGGATAGACCGTGCGCAGCGTGGCCTCGATCTCGCCGAGCCGGCTGGCATCGAGAGCAGCACGTGCGCGCGAGGTCCAGCGCAGCCGCTCGAGCGTCAGCCGGCCGGCCTCGTCGAGGAGATGGAGCTGGAACGAGGCGGCGGGCAACAGCCGCTCGCAGCATTCGAGGATCTTGTCGAAGACCGGCCCGGTGTCGGCCACCGAACCACCGATGACCTGCAGCACCTCGGCGGTTGCGGTCTGCCGCTCGAGCGCTTGGCGCGTTTCCTCGACCAGCCGGGCGTTCTCGAGCGCCATTCCCATGCTCGCGGCGATGGTCTCGAGAAGCCGCACCTCGGCCTCGCCGTAGGCATGCTCGCGCTCGTGGTTCTGCAGGTTGACCATGCCGACCACGCGGTCGCCGCCGACGATCGGCACGGTGGCCATCGAGCGGCACCAGTCGGTTCCGGGACGCGCCGTGAGCCCCAACGCGAGCATTTCCTCGCGCGTGTTGACGGCGCCGGCCCAACGGCGATGCAGCACCTGGTAACCGGGCCATTCGGGCGTTACGTTGATCGGCGCCGGCAAGGGCAGCGCGACGCCGTGCTCGTAGCGGTAGAGAACGTGGGCCGTGTCGCTGTCGCGATCCCACCAGATGACGCTCACGTCGCCGGTCGCGAACACCTCGCGCAGTCGGTCGCCGACGAGCTCGATGATGGCCTGGAAGCCGAGCTGCCCGGCGACGCCGCGCTGGATGGCGCCGATCACCTCGAGCTCGCCGACGCGCGCGTCGAGCACGCGGTCGCGTGCCGCAAGCTCCGCTTCGAGCGCCTGTTCCCGGCGCAAGGCAACGATCGCCGAAGCGACCTGATCCGCCAGCAGCGCCAGCAGATCACGCTCGGCACGACCGAAGCGGCCGACGCTGCCGTCGATGTCGCAGTAGAGGTGGCCGAGTACCTTCTTTTCCGCGAGCACCGGCGCGACCAGGCAGCTGCGCTGCAGCGGCGCAGCCGCGCCTTCGGGGCCGTGGCGCAGACGCGCCCGGCGTGTGCGACGAGCCTCGTCGAGCCAGGGCACGACTGCGGCGAGCAGCGTTGGGGCGACCTCGCCCGGCGGCACTCGCGCCCCGGCGATGCGCTGACCATCAGCTTCGTCCACGACCAGCAAGACCCGCTGCGCGCCGAGCAGAGCGGCCGCTTCCGCGATCGCGAGCTCGTGCAGCGCGGCGTCGCTCCGCGGCGCGGAGAGGCGCAGGCCCGCGTCGACCAGGCGCCGGAGCCGCTCCGACGAGCCCACCGATGAGTGGCGCGCAGCGTCGTCGACCGCGCCTTCGCTGCGGCGCCGGCGCTCAGAGGCCATGATTCGGCGCCGCCTTCAGCAACGCCTCGACCAGCGCGTCGACGCGGATCGGCTTGACCACGTAGTCGTCCATTCCCGCCGCCAGGCAGGTCTCGCGATCGCCCTGCATCGCGTTGGCGGTCATCGCGATGATGCGCGGGCGACTCCCGTTCGGCCAGCGTGCGGTGATGCGCCGCGTTGCTTCGAGCCCGTCCATCTCCGGCATCTGCACGTCCATGAGGACGACGTCGTACGGCTGGCGGGCGAGCGACTCGATCGCCTCGACGCCGTTCGACGCCAGGTCGGCGCGATAGCCCATCTGCTGCAGCAGGCGCAGGGCGAGCTTCTGGTTGACGACGTTGTCCTCCGCCAGAAGGATTCGCAGCGGATGGCGCGCTGCCAGAGTGCCGTCGATCTTCGGCTTGGCGGCGTGCACGACCTTCGGCGCCGCGTCGTGGACGAGCAGCGTCGCCAGGCAGTCGAACAGCTGGCTCTGGCGCAAGGGCTTGGCGAGCGCCGCAGCGAACACGCTGTCGGTGTCCTCGCGTCGGCCGAGCGAGCTGAACAGCACCAGCGGCAGCGTGTGCCCGGCGGCGCGCGCCGCGGTCGCCAGCGCGCTGCCGTCCATGCCCGGCATGTGCATGTCGACGATGGCCAGGTCGAAGCGATCCGCTGCCAGCATGGCGAGAGCCTTCGACGGATCCTCGGTGTCCTCGACGCGCATGCCCCACTTGGCCATCTGCAGCGCCAGGATGCGGCGATTGGTGGCGTTGTCGTCGACGACCAGGATGTGCTTGCCCTGCAGCGCCGGCTGGACGCCGATGAAGTCGCGCCGCATGCCGGCCGGAAGTTCCGCCACGGGCGCGCGCATCGTGAAGTGGAACGTCGAGCCCCGGCCCGGGCCGGCACTCTCGGCCCACATCGTTCCGCCCATCAGTTCGGCGAGCAGCTTGCTGATCGCCAGGCCCAGGCCGGTGCCGCCGTACTTGCGCGTCGTGCTGCTGTCGGCCTGGCTGAACTTCTGGAACAGGCGGCCCTTGCCGGCATCGCTCAGGCCGATGCCGGTGTCGCGCACGGCAAAGTGGAGCTCGTCGCCGCTCGCCGACACCGTCAGCACGACCTCGCCCTGCTCGGTGAACTTGACGGCGTTGCTGAGCAGGTTGAGGAGCACCTGGCGCAGCCGGGTGACGTCGCCAGCCACCGCCGACGGCACCTCGCCCTCGAACTGGTAGGCGATGTCGAGGTGCTTCTCGGCGGCACGCGCGGCGATCAGGTCGAGCGCCGACTCGATGCACTCGCGCAGGTCGAACGGATGCGACTCGATGTCCATGTGACCGGCCTCGATCTTCGAGAAATCGAGGATGTCGTTGATGATCGTCAGCAGCGCGTCGCCGGAGTCACGGATCGTCCCGGCGAAGTCGCGCTGCTCGTCGCTCAGCGGCGTGTCGAGCAGCAGCCCGCTCATGCCGATGACCGCGTTCATCGGCGTGCGGATCTCGTGGCTCATGGTCGCCAGGAACGCGCTCTTCGCCTCGTTCGCGGCCTCGGCGGCGGCCCGCGCTTCCTGCGTCGCCTTGAACAAGCGGGCGTTCTGGATCGCGATCACGGCCTGGTCGGCGAAGGTTTCGAGCAGCTCGACCTCCTTGTCCGAGAAAGCCTTGGGTGGCTGGCGCATCAGCATGATCGAACCGATGCCGACGTCTTCGCGCAGCAGCGGCGCGAAGACGGCCGAGTAGTCGCCGATCAGTTGCTGCACGTTGCGAATCGTCGGCGGGGCATCGGTCATCGCCTCGGCGTCGTCGATGCGTATGCAGCGGCGTTCGTGCATCACCCGCCCGGTGATGGTTTCTCCAGGCGGCCGCGGGAAGTTGCTCCGGATGCTTTCCACTGCGCTGCCGCGCCATGCCTCGGAATGCACCAGACCGTCGTCGTGCATCACGAAGATGCCGATCTGCTCGCTGCCGAACAGGCGCAGGCAACTTTCCAGGATCTTGTCGAACACCGGCTTGGTGTCCGCTACCGAGTTGCTGATCACGCTCAGGATGTCGGCCGAAGCTTTCTGCTGTTCCAGCGCCTCCTGGGTCTCGTTGAACAAGGTCGTGTTCTGGATCGCGATCACGGCTTGGTCGGCGAACGTCTGAAGCAAGCTCAGTTGCTTGTTGTCGAGCAGGCCGGGTTGGGTGCGCACCACCGCGATCGCACCGATCGCGACGGCGCCGCGGAGCATCGGCACGACCGTCATTGCGCGATAACCAGCGGGCGCGAGATTGCGCTTGCCGGCGCCGAAGTCGCCCCCCTCCTCCAGCACGTCACCGACATCGACCACCCGACCATCGAGAAGCGCCGCGCCGTGGATGTAATCGCGCGTGAGCGGAACCGGAAACACGTCGCGCCAGCGCGTAGCGCGTTCGCCGTCATCCTCGGCGATCGCAAGGCAGCGCAATGCACCGTCGATGGGTCGGCTTACCGCGACGGCGGCGCCCGGGAACAGGCGCACGCCGCTGCTCACGATCGCCTCGAACACCGGCTGCACGTCGGTCGGCGATTCGCTGATAACGCGCAGGATCTCGGCGGTCGCGGTCTGGTGGGCGAGCGCCTCTTGCGTCTCGTTGAACATCCGCGCGTTCTGGATCGCGATCACCGCCTGGTCGGCGAAGGTCCTGAGCAGGCGCTGCTCCTTGTCGTCGAAGCGCCTCAGCTCGTCGCGACCGACGAGGATCGAGCCGATCGCCCCACCTTCCCAGAGCATCGGCGCGACTGCCACCGAGTAGTCCTCGCCGTACTGCGTGGCGATGCGGCGCAGGCCCTCCGGCACGTCCGGGTCGTGGCGGACGTCGGCGAAGGTCACCAGCCGGCGCTCGCGGATCGCCTGCTCGGAGGCAGTGCCCGCAAGCGGCACGGGAAAAAGCCCTCGGATCTTCTCGAGCCGCGCGGGATCCGGTCCACGGATCGCACCGATGGAGAGCTGCTCGACCGCGTCGATGAGGAAGACGATCAGCTGGTTTCCCTTGAAGAGCCGCTCGCACGCAACCAGGATCCGGTCGAACACCGGCGTGGCGTCGGCGACCGAGCCGCTGATCACCTGCAGCACGTCCGCAGTCGCGGTCTGCTGCTCGAGCGCCTCCTTGGTCTCGTTGAACAGCCGCACGTTCTCGATCGCGATCATGGCCTGGTCGGCGAACGTCTGGACCAGCGCGATCTCGGCGCTCGAGAACGGCCGGACCTGGTTGCGCAGCAGCGCGATGGCGCCGATCGAGCGGCCCTCGCGCGTCATCGGCACGGCGAGCACCGTCCGGAAGCCGTTTCGCGCCTGCAGCTCGCGGACGTCGGGATACTCGGTGTCCATCAGCGGGACGACGTCGTCGACGTGGACCGTCCGGCCCTCGAGGAACGCGCGGCCGACGACCGAGGTCGGCCGCAACATCAGCTCGCTGCCCAGGGCATCACGGCCGTAGCTGGCGCCCTGGCCGCTGATCGCGTTCGCGCGCAGCTTGTCGCCATCGGCGAGCCAGACCCTGCCGCCTTCGGCTCGGCAGAGCTGTGCCGCGCGTTCGGCGACGATGTCCAGCACCGGCTGGACGTCGGAGGGCGACGCGCTCATGACCTTGAGCACCTCGGCGGTCGCCGTCTGGCGTTCGAGCGCCTCCTTGGTCTCGTGGAAGAGCCGCACGTTCTCGATTGCCACCACCGCCTGGCGGGCGAAGGTTTGCAGCAGGGCAATTTCCTTCTCGCCGAAGAGACCGGGCTCCGCGCGGTTGACCGTGATCGCGCCGATCAGCTGGCCGTCGCGCAGCATCGGCACGCTCAGGCCGCTGCGAAAGCCGGCCGCTTCGCACGCCCGCTTGATGACCGAGTCGTAGTCGGCATCGACGAGCAGGTCGGCGACGTTGACCACGTCGCGACGGCGCAGCGCGCGGGCGGCGATCGAAGTGCTGTCCTGCAGGCGCTGCGGCCAGATGTCGCGCAGCGCCGTCGTGCCGGCGGCGTTGACGCCATAAAGGCTGACGAGGTCCAGCATATCGCCGTCGAGCCGCGTCACCAGGCAGTACCGCGACCCCGTCAGCGCCGCCGCGCGCTCGGCGATGATCTCGAACACGGGTTGTACGTCGGTGGGCGACTCGCTGATGACGCGAAGCACGTCGGAGGTGGCCGTTTGCCGGGCCAGCGACTCCTGCGTCTCGTTGAACATCCGCGCGTTCTCGATCGCGATCACCGCCTGGTCGGCGAAGGTTTGCGCCAGAGCAACCTCTTGGGCGTCGAAGTCGCCGGCGGCTTCGCGCAGGATCGCCAGCGAGCCGAGCGCCCTGCCCTCCTTCAGCAGCGGAACGAAGAGGCAGGAGCGGTAGCCGAGCGCGGTGGCGAGGTCGGGCATGCGCGCGAAGCGCTTCGCTCCTTCGACCGTGTCGGCGACGGTGATGACGCGTCCCTCGAGGATGCAAGTCCCGGCGCCGCTGCCGCGATCGAGCGGCCAAGGCTTGAGGAAGCCGACGCCCTTCGGTGCCGGTGCGTCGGATGCAAAAGCGACGTCCTCGATCATGTCGCCGCGCGGCATCGCCAGGTGCACCGCCTTGCCGCCGAACAGGCGCCGGCAGCTCTGCACGATCGCCTCGAAGACCGGCTGGGTGTCGGTGACAGAGCCGCTGATCACGCGCAGGATTTCGGCCGTCGCCGTCTGCCGCTCGAGCGCTTCGTTGGTCTCGTTGAAGAGCCGCGCGTTCTCGATCGCGATTACCGCCTGGTCCGCGAAGGTCTGGGCCAGGGCGATGTCCTTCTCGGCGAATGCCCCTGGCTCGGAGCGCAGGATGCCGATGCAGCCGATCGCCTTGCCCTCGCGGAGCAGCGGAACCATCATGATCGAGCGCCAGCCAATTGCCGCAGCCATGTCGCGCGTACGCGGAAACCGGTCGTGCACCGCTTCTCTGTCTGGCACGACGACCACACGAGATGCCAGAACGCACTCGCCGGACACGCTCTGGCGGTCGAGCGGCCACCGGTCGACGCTGTCCATCTTCATGGCGGGATCGAGCGTGATCGCGGCACGCACGAGCATGTCGCCCGATGCCAGCACGAGGTTGACGGCCTTGCCCCCGAACAGCCGCTGGCAGCTCGCGACGATCGCGTCGAAGACTGGCTGCGAGTCGGTGACCGAACCGCTGATGACGCGCAAGATCTCGCCGGTGGCCGTCTGTCGCTCGAGCGCTTCCTTGGTCTCGTTGAAAAGGCGCGCGTTCTGGATGGCGATCACCGCCTGATCGGC
>Ga0207676_10002814_pt1 | contig 12376 bp, 9 predicted proteins | sample KBSSwiS72_FD_184307 | JGI IMG/M metagenome (GOLD analysis project Ga0207676, IMG submission 184307) | Switchgrass rhizosphere microbial communities from Kellogg Biological Station, Michigan, USA - KBS Switchgrass S7-2 (SPAdes) (version 2) | ecosystem: Host-associated > Plants > Roots >... | reverse complement strand
GCCTTCCTCGCGCACCGCGTCGGAATCGCATTCCGGGCAGCGCGTCGGGAAGGTCCAGGGCGCGCGCGGTGCGTCGCGCGTCAAATTCTCGACGATCTGCGGGATGACGTCGCCGGCGCGCTGCAGCACGACGCGGTCGCCCGGGCGCACGCCGAGCCGTTCGATCTCGTCGGCATTGTGCAGCGTCGCATTGGTCACCACCACGCCGCCGACCGTGACGGGCGTGAGCCGCGCGACCGGGGTCAGCTTGCCGGTGCGGCCGACCTGGATGTCGATCCGCTCCAGCGTGGTCTGGGCGCGCTCGGCGGGGAATTTGTGCGCCAGTGCCCAGCGCGGCGCGCGCGCCACCGCACCGAGCCGCGCCTGCCAGTCGAGCCGGTCGACCTTGTAGACCACGCCGTCGATATCGAACGGCAGTTCCGCGCGCGCGGCCTCGATGCGGGCATAATGCGCCAGCGCGGCATCTGCGTCGGCGGCGCGGATCAGCAGGTCGCTGACCGGCACGCCCCAGTCGGCGATGGCGTGCATCACGTCGAGCTGCGTGTCGCCGGGTATCGCCCCGGCCGCCGGCAAGACTTCGCCCCAGCCATGCGCGAGGAAGCGCAGCGGGCGGCTCGCGGTGACGCTCGCATCCTTCTGGCGCAGCGACCCGGCGGCGGCATTGCGCGGGTTGGCGAACTGGCGCGCCTTGCTTGCGTCGCCCGCCGCCTCGGCCTCGGCCAGCAGCCGGGCGTTGAGCGCGACGAAATCGGCCTTGGCCATGTATACCTCGCCGCGGATCTCGAACACGGCCGGCGCGCTGCCCGACAGCCGCTCGGGAATGTCGCCGATCGTGCGGACATTGGCGGTGACGTCCTCGCCGACCGCGCCGTCGCCGCGGGTCAGCGCCTGGACCAGCTGCCCGCGCTCATAGCGCAGCGAGCAGGACAGGCCGTCGATCTTGGGCTCGGCGGTCAGCGCGACGGGCTCGTCCGCCGCAAGGCTGAGGAACCGCCGCGCCCGCGCGACGAACTCGCTCACCTCCTCGGCCGAGAAGGCGTTTTCGAGGCTCATCATCGCCCTGGCATGGGCGACCTTGGCGAGGTGCCCGGCCGGCGCCGCGCCCACCTGGCGGCTCGGCGAATCGGCGCGGATCAGCTGCGGATATGCCGCCTCCAGCACGGCGTTGCGCCGCATCAGCGCGTCATACTCGGCGTCGGAAATCTCCGGCGCATCCTCGGTATGATAGAGCCGGTTGTGCCGCGCGATCTCGGCGGCGAGCCGCTCCAGCTCGGCGGCGGCGGTGGCTTCGTCGGGGAGGTCGGCGGGCGCGGTCATGCGGCAATCGCTAGGCGGCGGCGCGGCGGTGATCAAGTCGGCCCCTCATGGGCGCTATCATTGAATGCGGCTCACAGCCTCGCTCCCGCGAACCGTTGCGAAATGCCGGCACGACCCCCGATCGCGCTTCTGAACTCGTTGGCGACCTTCGAGCAAATGTCGTCCCCGGCGAAGGCCCATAGGCGCTAAGTTAGTTATATATATCATTGTAATACAATAGTTTTTATTCCAACTTGTTCCAAAATCGTCATGCCGGACTGGTTCCGGCATCCACTGAGCCGGTGTCCCGAACCGCCGAAAGGTGGAGAATGTGGCCCGGTGGATGCCGGAACAAGTCCGGCATGACGGAGATACTTTGAAATTACAGGATATTTTCTTAACTTAGCGTCTATGGGCGAAGGCCGGGTCCCAGTTGGGGTGCAGAGGTAACAGAGCACCACGCCCGTTTACCACCGTGCTCCGACTGGACCCCGGCCTTCGCCGGGGAGCATCTTTTTCCTGTTGTTTGAAAGGGATATCTCAAAACAGACTTAGCATCACAACCGAATTTCGCAGCGCTCCCCTTCTGCGAAAGGGCTTGAGAGTGACCTCACACCGTCGGCGCGTCCGCGCCCGGCAGGCGGTCGTTGTCGACCTCGTCCTCGGGCTCGTCGATCCCGACATCCTGCAGCCGCACGAGCAGATCCTCGGAGCGTTCGCCCAGGCGATAGGCCTGCAGCCAATAATCGCTCGCCGCGCTGCTATCGTGACGGTCATTGGCGATGTCGCCGAGCACGACATAGGCCGCCGCATTGGCGTCGAGCGCGATCGAGCGCCTGGCATCGGCATAGGCGGCGCGGGTCGCGTGCAGGCTGTAATTCGCCGCGGCGCGCCCGGCCAGCGCGGCGGCGTCGTCGGGCGCGGCGGCGAGCGCGCGGTCGAAGGCGCGCCGGGCCGCCTGGTGCTGTTCGGCGGCGACATCGGCGAAGCCGAGACTGGCCTGCCAGCGCGCATTGCCGGGGTCGATCGCGGCGGCCATCTGCCAGTCGGCGCGCGCGCTGTCGGCGTCGTCCGCCGCCGCGAAGGCGCGCGCGCGGACGTCGAGCAACGCCGCGCGCTCGGTCGGCGCGGTGGCGGCGAGGAAGGCGGCGCTACACGTCGCGACGAGGTGCGGCGCGCCGTAATGTCGCGCCTCGCCGGCCGCGTGGCAGGCCGTGGCGGCATCCGGCGCGGCCTCGTCGCGCCAGTCGGCGAGCCGCGTGCGCAGCGTGGCGACCCGCGCCCGCGCGCCGTCGTCGCGGGCGAGCTTTTCGGCATGGTCGAGATCGGCGCCGGCATCGCCGAAGCGGCCGAGCCAGAGATATTCCGCCGCCCGATCGGTCAGCGCGATGGCGTCGTCCGGCGCCGCTTCCACCACGCGGGTGCGGTCGGCCAGCGCGCCGGCCACGTCGCCCAGGCCGTGCAGCGCCAGCGCGCGCTCCTTGAACAGCACGACATTGCCGCCGCCCAGCGCCAGCGCATGGTCGAGATCGGCGCGCGCGCCGGCGAAATCGCCCAGCAGGTCGCGGCTATAGGCGCGCTCGCGCCGCGCCGCGCGGTTGGCCGGGTCGACCGCCAGGGCCTTGTCGAGATCGGCCAGCGCCGCCGCCGCATCGCCCTGTTCGTTGAGCGCGAAGGCGCGGTCGTACAGCAATCGCGATCGTTCCGCCGGCCGCGCCGCGGCGATCGCCGCCGCGCAAGGCGCGCCGGCCGCATCCTCGCCGCCGCACGGGCTCGCGATCGCCGGCTGCGCGGCCTGCGCCAATATCAATACTGCCATGCTAATCGACATGTCCCGCCCCCCGGCATCGACCCGATTCGCCGAAGCTATGCCGCTATGCTGCAGCGCGTCAATTGCCGCGCGGGCCGCGATGCGACGAAACGGGACAGGCGGTCGGCGAAATGGCCGGTCGGGCGCGAAGAAGGCCTGTTTTCGCCTGCTTGCTCAGATCGTTACGCCTGCGATATCATTGTCGCGGCCGGCCCGCGGGATGCCGCTTTCCCTCTCCCCTTGGGAGAGGGAGGGAGCGCCCAGGCGCGGAAGGGTGAGGGCGATGAGGCGATGCAGCGCCCCTTGCGGACCCTCGCCCTCCCGCCGCTGCGCGGCTCCTTCCCTCTCCCCATGGGAGAGGGAATCGCTCAAGCCGCCTCCAGCAGTCGTTCGGCCTGGGCGCGCGCCTCGTCGGTGATCGTCGCGCCCGACAGCATGCGCGCGATTTCCTCGCGGCGCTGCGCCTCGTCGAGCGCCACCACGCCGGTGCGGGTGACAATGCCGTCATGGCTCTTGGCGATCAGCAGGTGATGGGCGCCGCGTGCCGCGACCTGCGGGCTGTGCGTCACGACGAGCAATTGCGTGCCCCCGGCCAGCCGCGCCAGCCGTTCGCCGATCGCCGAGGCGACCGCCCCGCCGACGCCGCGATCGATCTCGTCGAAGATCATCGTCGCCGCGCCGCCCTGCTCGGCCAGCGCGACCTTCAGCGCGAGGATGAAGCGCGACAATTCGCCGCCCGAGGCGATCTTGACCAGCGGCGCGAACGGCGCGCCGGGGTTGGTCGAGATCTCGAACTCGACCCGGTTCTTGCCCGCCGCCGACCAGCTCTCCGCCGGCAGCGGCGCGATCACCGTGGCGAAGCGCGCCGCGTCGAGCTTGAGCGGCGCGAGCTCGCTTTTCACCGCGGCGTCGAGCCGCTTGGCCGCCGCCGCCCGCGCCGCGCTCAGCGCGTCGGCCGCCTTGTCATAGGCCGCCGCCGCCTCGCGCACGGTACGTTCCAGCGCCGCGATGCCGGCACTGCCGCTCTCGATCCGCGCCAGTTTCGCGGCGAGTTCGCCGGCCAGCGCGGCAAGCTCGTCGGGCTGGACGCGGTGCTTGCGGGCCAAAGCGCGCAGCTCGAACAGCCGCGTCTCGTCCGCCTCGAGTTGTGCCGGGTCGAACGCCAGCGCCTCGGCCGCGGCATCGACCTTGTCCTGCGCCAGCGCGCCATCGTTGATTGCGCGGTCGATCGCCGCGAGTGCCTCGCCCAGTGCCTCATGGTCGCCCGCCACGCGCTCCAGCGCGCGCGCCGCCTGGCGCAACCGCGCGAGGCCACCCTCCGATCCCTCGAGCAGCTCGGCGATGGTCTGCAGATCGCCAGTAATCTTCTCGCCGCGCTGCATGGCGGCGCGGCGCGTGGCGAGCACCTCCTCCTCGCCCGGTTCGGGCGCGAAGGCGGTCAGTTCGCCCACGGCATGTTCCAGCCAGTCGCGGTCGCGGTCGGCGCTGTCCTGCTCGGCGCGCGCGGCGGCCAGCGCGTCGCTCGCCGCGCGCCATGCGCGATAGGCCTGGGCGGTGGCGGCGGTGTCGATCCGTCCGAAGCTGTCGAGCAGCGCGCGGTGGCCGCGCGGGTTGAGCAGGCCGCGATCGTCGTGCTGGCCGTGAATCTCGACCAGATGCGCGGCGAGATCGCGCAGCAAGGCGGCCGACGCCGGCTGGTCGTTGACGAAGCCGCGGCTGCCGCCATCGGCCTTGACGATGCGGCGGATGATCAGCGGCTCGCCCGGTTCGACGTCGAGCCCGTTCTCGGCGAGCAGCGCGGCGATCGGCCCATCGACATGCGGCTCGTCGAAGCTCGCCGTCACCACCGCCTGGGTCGCGCCCTGCCGCACCAGCGATGCCTCGCCCCGCGCGCCGAGCGCCAGGCCCAGCGCATCGAGCAGGATCGACTTGCCCGCCCCGGTCTCGCCGGTCAGCACGCCGAGCCCGGCGCCGAACTCCAGGTCCAGCGCCTCGATCAGCACCACATCGCGAATGGCCAGCGCGGTGAGCATGTCGCGCGATCAGCCTTGCGTCACTTGCCGGGCGGGGAATCCGCCGGCTTCGGCAGCTTCTTGGGCACGTCGCTGCCCTGGGTGGCGGGCGCGCCCGGCGTCACGATCGCGCCGGCCGTGGCCACCGCCAGCGGCTTGGCCGGATGCTGCTGCATCAGCTTGTAGGCATGCTCATACCATTGCGAGCCGGGATAGTTGGCGCCGAGTACCGCCGCCGCCTTCTCCGCCTCGTCCGGCACGCCGAGCGCGAGATAGGTCTCGGTCAGGCGCATCAGCGCCTCGGGCACGTGCGTCGTGGTCTGGTAATCGTCCACCACCTTGCGGAAGCGCAAGGTCGCGGCGAGCCACTGGCCGCGCGTCTCGTAGAAGCGGCCGACTTCCATTTCCTTGCCGGCGAGATGGTCGCGCACCAGGTCGATCTTCAATCGCGCATCGGCGGCATATTTGGAATTGGGGTAACGCCGCGTCAGCTCGCCCAGCGCGTCGAGCGCCTGCTGGGTGATCTTCTGGTCGCGGGTGACGTCGCTGATCTGCTCGTAATAGCCCAATGCGACGAGATAATAGGCATATTGCGCGTCGCGGTTGCCGGGATGCACCGAGATGAAGCGCTGCGCCGACTGGATCGAGTTGGTATAATCATGCGCCAGATAATAGCTGAACGCGCTCATGATCTGCGCGCGGCGCGCCCAGATCGAATAGGGATGCTGGCGTTCGACCTCGTCGAACAGGGCGGCGGCGAGCTTGTAATTGCCCTGGTCGAGATATTTGCGCGCCGCGCTGTACAGCGTGCCCACGTCGCGCGCGACATAAGGCAGGTCGGACTTGCCCTTGCCACCGCGCGAGGCGCAGCCGGCGATCGGCAGGATGGAGGCGGCGACGAGCGCGAGCGCGATCGAACGTGACAGGGGGATACGCATCGCCGGCATCCTTAGCGCAGGGTCGCGTCGCCGAACAATGGTTATTCTGCGCTGCGTTCCGCGACGCGACCCGTACCTCCCCGGAACGGGGAGGGGGACCAGCGAAGCTGGTGGAGGGGCTGGTCGGGGGTGCCCAGGCCTCGCTCGACAAGGGCGCGTTTGCCTGACCTGCGGCGAACGCACCGGTAGCGCCGGCCACCCACAATACCTCCCCGGAACGGGGAGGGGGACCGCGCGCAGCGCGGTCGAGGGGCTGGTCGAACGGGAGCGTGCGGCAGGCGGCACGGTCCGGCTGCCACAATGAGGCGCCGCCCCGGAACAGGCGCGGCCCCGCCAGGCCAGCCCCTCCACCATCCTGCGGATGGTCCCCCCTCCCCGTGCCGGGGAGGTACGGGTGGCGGGGGATACTTGGCGCGCGCCGCACGTTCGGGCTACCGTTCCCTCAGCCCCACGGAGTACCCCCTCAATGCCCGCCACCCTGCTCGCCACCAAGCGCGTCGAGAAACCCTGGGGCCGCAGCCATTTGTGGCCCGGTTTCGCCGATCCCGCGCCGGGCGGCGCGAAGGTCGGCGAGGTGTGGTTCCAGACCCCGCATGCCGGCGAGCCCGAGCTGCTGATCAAATATCTCTTCACCAGCGAGAAGCTGTCGGTCCAGGTCCATCCCGACGATGAAGCCGCGCGCGCCGCCGGCTATCCGCGCGGCAAGGACGAGGCCTGGGTGATTCTCGCCGCCGAGCCGCACGCCACCATCGCGCTCGGCACCAGGGCGCCGATGACGAAGGAAGCGCTGCGCGCCGCCGCGCTCGACGGGTCGATCGAGCATCTGCTCGACTGGAAACCGGTCAAGGCCGGCGACTTCATCTATTCGCCGGCCGGCGTCATCCACGCCATCGGCCCCGGCCTGACGCTGGTCGAGGTGCAGCAGAATGTCGACCTGACCTATCGCCTCTATGATTATGGCAGCGACCGCGAGCTGCATCTCGACGCCGGCGTCGCGGTCTCCGATCCGGTGCCGTTCGTGCCGCTGCCGGCGCCCGCGCCGGCCGGCGACGATCGCGCGATCCTCGCCGAGGGGCCGAAATTCGTGCTCGAACGCTGGCCGGCGGGCCACCGCGTCGTGGCGCTGCCCGTGGGGATGACGGGCTGGCTCGTGCCGCTGGCGGGCGAGGGGGTCGCCGACGGCGTCGCCTTCCGCGCCGGCGAATGCCTCACCGTCACCGGCCGCTGCGAGATCCAGGCCGAGCTGGGCAGCGACCTGCTGTTCGCCTATCCCGGCGACAGGCGAATCTGACCCGTGCCCGGCGCGTGCCCGGCATTCCTTTGTTGCACCCGCGAAGGGATTGTGGTCGAGACGAACCCCCAAGGGGAGACTTCCGACCGTCGATGGCCACCATTGCCGCGCCTTCCTTGCTCGACCCCGCGACCCATGCCGCGCGCTGGATCGCCGATTACTGCGCGCGTGAGCAGCGCGGCGACGTGCTGTGCGCCGGGCGTGACGATCCCGCCTGGGCCGCGGTGTTCGAGGAAATCGTCGCCATCGCCGGCGAGGATCTCGCCAATGCGCGCGAGCGGGTGCAGCGCCATGCCGCCGATATCGGCACCGGTTTCCGCATCATCGGCGAGAATGAGGAGCGCCCCTGGCCGCTCTCGCCCGTCCCGCTGCTGATCGGGAGCGGCGAATGGGCCGGCATCGCCGCCGGCATCCGCCAGCGCGCCGAGCTGCTCGAAACGATCCTCGCCGATCTCTATGGCGACGCCCATCTGGTCGAGCGCGGCCATATCCCGGCGGCGCTGCTCGGCGGCAGTCCCTTCTATCTGCGGCCGCTGGGCGGGCTGGTGCCGCCCGGCGGGCATCACCTGCACTTCATCGCGGTCGATCTCGGGCGCGGGCCGACCGGCGAGTGGCGCGTGCTGGCGGATCATCTGCGCGCCCCGGCCGGTGCCGGCTATGCGCTGGAAAACCGCCTCGCCATCTCGCGCGCGTTGGGCAGCCTGCAGGGCCGGCTCAACATCGAGCGCCACGCCCCGTTCTTTGCCGCCTTCCGCGCCGGGCTCGCCGCGGCGTGCCGCCGCTCCGATCCGCGCATCGGCCTGCTGACCCCCGGCCGGCTCAACCCGAGCTATGCCGAACAGGCGCATCTCGCGCGCTATCTCGGGCTGCTGCTGGTCGAAGGCGCCGATCTCGCCGCGCTGGAGGACAAGCTCTATGTCCGCACGATCGGCGGGCTGAAGCGGATCGACGCGCTGTGGAACCGGCTCGACCCGCGCCTGCTCGATCCGCTGGCGTTCGATTCGCATTCCGGCATCGGCGTGCCCGGGCTGATCGATTCGATCGCCGCCGGCAATGTCGCGGTCGCCAACATGCCCGGCGTCGGCGTGCTAGAATCGCCGGCGTTCGGCGCCTTCCTGCCGCGCCTCGCCACCCGGTTGCTCGGCACCGACCTGCTGCTGCCCAACATCGCCACCTGGTGGTGCGGCGGCGATGCCGAGCGCGCGCGCGTCACGGAGGATTTCGACAATATGCTGATCGGCCCGGCGTTCGGCGTGCCGCCGCTCGGCCTGCCGGGCAACGCGCCGGTGCACGGCGCCGAGATCACCGGCGCCGCGCGCGCCGCCTTGCTGGAGGACATGGCGCGCCGCCCGCAGGATTATGTCGGGCAGGAGATGGTGCGCCTGTCGACCATGCCGGTGGTCGCCGACGACCAGCTCGCCGCGCGCCCCTTCACGCTGCGCGTGTTCGCCGCGCGCGGCGCCGATGGCGGCTGGACCGTGCTGCCCGGCGGCCTCGCGCGGATCGGCGAGCATGTCGACGATCGCGCCGCCTTCATGGGCGAGGGCAGCTGGTCGGCCGATGTCGCGATCCATGGCGGCGCCTCGGTCGACCAGGTGTCGCTGCTGCCGCCGCCTGACACGCTGCACGTGCGGCGCAACCCCGGCACGCTGCCGAGCCGCGTCGCCGACAATTTCTACTGGCTCGGGCGGTATCTCGAGCGTGGCGAGGCGCTGCTCGGCGTGATCCGCGTGATGCTCGGCAATTCGATCGACGTCGATGCCGGCGCGGCGCTCGCGCCCGACACGGTCGGGCGGCTGGTCGGGCTGATCGTCGCGGTCGGCGGCGCGCTGCATCCGCCGTCGCTGCGCCGCGCCGATCTCGCCGCCTTCGCCCGCGCCGCGCTGGAGGGCGATGAGGGCCAGAGCGTGCGCGCGATCAACCGCATCGCGCGCGGCATCGGCCAGGGCTCGCGCGACCGGCTCGCCGCCGACATGGTGCACCTGCTCGACGCGCCCTTCCCGACGCGCGGCGGCCTGCTCGATCGCACCGGCACGCTGCAACGCCGCTATGCCGCGCTGTCCGGCCTGTCGGCCGAGCATATGAGCCGGACGGCGGCGTGGCGCTTCATGGACCTCGGCCGCCGCGTCGAGCGTGCCGCGACCATGGCGCGGATGCTGCGCGGCTTCGGCATGCCGCAGGCCAGCGGCGACGATCTGTCGACCCTGCTCGACCTCGCCGACAGCCAGATCAGCTATCGCCAGCGCTATCTCACCGGCATCGCGCGCGTACCGGTGGTCGATTTGCTCGCGCTCGATCCGGGCAATCCACGCTCGATGGCGTTCCAGGTCGAGCGCCTCCGCGACCATCTCGCGGCGCTCCCGGTGCTCGGCGACGACGGCATGGACGAGCCGCAACAGGCCCAGGCTACGGCGCTCGCCGCGCAGCTCGCCGCGACCAGCGCGCAGGCGCTCGACGAGGCGCTGCTCGGCGATATCGAGCGCAAGCTCTACGCTTTGTCAGACGCCATCGCGCACCGCTATTTCCTGCAGGGCGCGGAACCCCTGCGCGCCGGCGGGCTTACGCTGGCATGATCCGCCCACGCTCCCTTCACCCCGTGTTCCTGCGGAAGCAGGAACCCAGGGCCGCCAGCGTTGCGCCTGAAACCCTGGGCTCCTGCTTCCGCAGGAGCACATCCGCGCGATGATCTACGACATCCGCCACGTCACCCGGTTCGATTATGGCGGCGCGGTCAAGTTCGCGCGCTGCAATTTGCGACTGAAGCCGATCATCTGGTCGGGCCAGACGCTGGAAAGCTATCGCCTGACCATCGCGCCCTCGGGCCGCACCCATCCGGCGCGGGCCGAGGCCGGGCTGGCCAATGTCACCCGGCTGGTGATCGAGGAGCCGGTGCGCCAGCTGACCATCGAGAGCGTGTCGCGTGTCGTCGTCGACCGGCTCGTGCCGATGCCGTCGCCCGACGATCCCACCCTGGCCGAGGTCGCCGCCGCCGCGCGCGTCAGCCGCGATCCGTCGCCGGCCGGCCCGGCCAATTACCTCTTCCCCTCGCCGCTGATCCCGCTCGACCGCGATATCGCGGCGTGGTGCGCGCGGGACCTCGACCCCGACCGGCCCAGCCTCGACGCGGCGATCGCGCTGGCGCACCGCATCCAGGACGAATTCACCTTCGACGCCGAGGCGACTTTAGTCGACACCTCGCCGCACGAGGCGTTCGTCAAGCGCGGCGGCGTGTGCCAGGATTTCGCCCAGATCATGATCACCGGCCTGCGCGCCGCCGGTCTGCCCGCAGCTTACGCCTCGGGCTATATCCGCACCATCCCGCCGCCCGGCCAGCCGCGCCTCGTCGGCGCCGACGCGACCCATGCCTGGGTGCTGCTGTGGTGCGGGCCGGAACGCGGCTGGGTCGGCGTCGACCCGACCAACGGCATCTGGATGGCCGGCGACCACATCATCATGGCGATCGGCCGCGACTATGGCGAGATCGCCCCGATCGACGGCGTGGTGCTGGGCGCGGGCGCGCAGAAGATGACCGTGTCGGTCGATGTGGCGCCGCTGGAGGAAGTGGCGGGTTAGGCGGCGATACTCAGTCCAGCTGGTCGCCCGCTGGCGGCGTCTCGCGCTTCGCTCCGTCAAGAAAAGGCAGCATGTCCAGCGGTCGCGCCGATCCGGCCCGGCGATTGAGGAAGTCGGCCGCCGTCTCGACCACGCCGATCTTCTGCGCGATTGCCACCGAGATCCATTGATTCAGCGACACGCCGTCTTCCTTGGCGAGCCGCGCCGCCGCCGCCTTCACTGACGCCGGTAGCTTGAGGGGATAGGATGCCTTGCTCACGACCTTAACTCCTTCAACAACATGCCCGGCTGCATCACCCGAAGGCCGAAACGCTCCGCGCCACGCGCGAAATCACGTATATTGTGCGTGACGAGCGCATCGGCTCGTCCATTGATCGCAGCTTCCAGCACCATTTCATCATTGGCGTCCGTCAGCTGAGGTCGCCACTGGAAGCTCACTTCGACCGCCGTGCACGTACTCGCGAAAGCGGCCAGGAAGCGATCGATATCCTTCAATCCCAAGCCGTGCGCCAGCCGCTGCTCGGGCCGTTTCAGCACCGCCTCATATTCCAGGAACAGGGCGGGCGTGACCAACGGGGTCAGCCGTTCATGCGCCACTTCGCGCAACACCGCATTGCTGCCGCCGTCCAGGCTCCTCAGCGCCGTGACGATGACATCGGTATCGAGCACGACTCTCATCATATCTCGCAAGATATCACATCTTATAAGATATCACAAAAGAATCCCGCGCATTGATGCTGGGCGTAAACGCGGAAAAGATGACGCTGTCGGTCGATGGCGCCGCTGGAGGAAGTGGCGGCTTAGGCGCCGGTCGATCGCCCAACCGTCATGCCGGACGCGTTCCGGCATCCAGCGTCCCGCGAGCACGCACACCATATTGTTCGCGCAGAGGCGCAGAGGCGCAGAGATTTTCTTTCTCCAAAGAGAATGACAGCGCCTGCCGAGATTCTTGCGCTCCGGGTCGGGCGGTTTCAGCGCCGCGAAAAACCTCCGCGTCTCTGCGCCTCCGCGCGAACCAATCTTCTTCATGGTTGCGCTCTGCCGGTTAACGTGCCCAGCCATGCCTCGACGCGATAGCACGCAATACCTCGTCGATAGGTAGGGTCTGACCCTTCCGCGCTGCGGCGACGCCCTCAGCAATGCGCTCAAGTTGCCACGAGTGAGCCGCGATCGGATTTGTCGACCCTCCTGTGGCATCTTCACGCACGCCTGATCCTCCCTATCCGCAACGATCATAAGCGCGCCGCATCGCGGTGCAATGCACAGGCGCGCGACCGGAATATCATATGAGGCTGCCGGAGAGTTTGCACTCGCCCCGCCGATCCCCCACATAGCGGCGAGACTTTTCAACCGGGGCAATAATGGCCGATCCGTATCAGATTCTGGGTGTGGCGCGTACCGCGAGCGAGGCGGACATCAAGAAGGCGTATCGCAAGCTCGCGGTACGCGCCACACC
>Ga0207676_10002813_pt1 | contig 12377 bp, 9 predicted proteins | sample KBSSwiS72_FD_184307 | JGI IMG/M metagenome (GOLD analysis project Ga0207676, IMG submission 184307) | Switchgrass rhizosphere microbial communities from Kellogg Biological Station, Michigan, USA - KBS Switchgrass S7-2 (SPAdes) (version 2) | ecosystem: Host-associated > Plants > Roots >... | reverse complement strand
CACGGTCGCCCGGCCGACTGGAGTTGCGGCGAAAACCGCCTGCGGTTATACTTGTGGATTGCCGAAACGTCGGCCGGTGCAGACGGTAAGCGAGGGCAAATCGCCCGCCGGCTCAAGGGAACCCAGGAATCCGCTACATGCCAAGTGTCCGCCTCCGCGATAACGAGCCGTTCGAAGTGGCGCTCCGCCGCTTCAAGCGCACGATCGAAAAAACCGGCCTACTCACCGAGCTTCGCGCCCGGGAGTTCTACGAGAAGCCCACGGCCGAAAGAAAGCGCAAGCTCGCCGCCGCCCGTCAAGCGCCACTACAAGCGCCTGCGCAGCCAGCAGCTGCCGCCCAAGCTCTTCTAAGACAAGAGCCACCGAGTCCACGGAGGGGCGAAGCGAATTCGCCCCTTTTTGTTTGCCGGGCCCCTTTTGTTCTGTCAGGAGCGAACCGATGCCCCTCAAGGCCACGATCGTCGACGACATGAAGGTCGCCATGCGCGCCCGGGAAACGGCGCGCCTGTCGACCATTCGGCTGCTCCTCGCCGCCATCAAGCAACGAGAGGTCGACGAGCGCATCGAGCTCACGGACGCCGATGTGCTGGCCGTCATCGACAAGATGATCAAGCAGCGGAGGGATTCGGTCACGCAGTTCGAAGCCGGAAAGCGCGACGACCTGGCCGCAGCGGAGCGCGCGGAGATCGCCGTGCTCGAGGGCTACCTGCCCGAGCGGCTATCGGACGCCGAGGTGGACGCGATGATCGCCGAGGCCATCGCGGCGACGGGCGCCAGCGGTCTTTCGGCCATGGGAAAGGTGATGGCGGCCATCAAGCCGAAGGTCGCCGGCCGCGCTGACATGGGCACCGTCTCGGCCCGCATCAAGGCGAAGCTCGCGGGGTAAATCCCTGCGATGGCCTGCCAGTGCGTCGCTGGCGGAGCGGGCGTCGGGCGGCGGCGCCGACGTTCGACCGCCCGTCGGTCGGCGGCCGCGAAAGTTCCTTCGAATCACCCTTTCGCCTTCTTTGGCGCCGCCTATAATGCAAGGGCTCCCTGTCTGATGCCTTTCCCGGCGCCCCAGCGTGAATGTCGCCGGAGCGCCGCTTTATACGTAAGAGCAGCGTCAAGTCCATGATTCCTAACGATTTCATTCAGACGCTGCTTTCCCGCATCGACATCGTCGACGTGGTCGACCGGTACGTGCCGCTCAAAAAAGCGGGCGCTAACTACCAAGCCTGCTGCCCGTTCCACAGCGAGAAGACGCCGTCGTTCACGGTGAGCCCCACCAAGCAGTTCTACCACTGCTTCGGCTGCGGCGCCCACGGCACGGCAATCGGCTTTCTGATCGAGCACGGGGGCAAGAGCTTCCCCGATGCCGTCGAAGAACTCGCGCGCGATGCCGGCCTCGTCGTGCCCCGCGTCGAATGGCCCGGTGAGGCCGACCGGCGTGAGCAGGCTCTCGATCTCACCGCAATCACGCTCGAGGCGGCGAAGTTCTATCGCGGGCAACTGAAAGCGTCGCCGCATGCAATCGAGTACCTCAAGTCGCGCGGACTCACGGGCGCCGTCGCGGCCAGGTTCGGCATCGGCTATGCGCCTGACGCCTGGCAGCCGCTCGCCGCGGCTTTTCCGCACTACGACGACCCGTCGCTCGAGACGGCCGGCCTCGTCATCGCGGGTGAGGCCGGCAAGCGCTACGACCGGTTCCGCGACCGCATCATGTTTCCCATCCACGACAGCCGCGGACAGGTCATCGGGTTCGGTGGGCGCGTCCTTGGGCAGGGCGAGCCCAAGTATCTCAATTCGCCCGAGACGCCCCTCTTTTCGAAGGGCCGCGAGCTCTACGGCCTGTTCCTCGCTCGAAACGCGATCCGCGAGGCGGGCGCCGTCGTCGTCGTCGAGGGATACATGGATGTGGTCGCGCTCGCGCAGCATGGCGTCGACTATGCGGTCGCCACGCTCGGCACCTCCACGACGCCCGCCCACGTGCAGAAGCTCTTCCGCCAGAGCGACCGCGTGATCTTCTGCTTCGACGGGGACGCGGCTGGACGGAAGGCCGCGTGGCGCGCGCTGGAAAACGCATTGCCCGTGCTTGCCGACGGGAAGAATGCGGCTTTCATGTTCCTGCCCGACGGCGAAGATCCCGACGACTTCGTCCGCCGGCGCGGCAGAGCGGCGTTCGAGGCGCTGGCCGGTCAGGCAATCCCGGCCTCCGAGTTCCTGTTGAACGAGCTTTGCGCCCAGCACCCGCCGGGCTCGGCAGAGGGCGCGGCGGCGCTGGTCACCGCCGCGCGGCCTCACATCGCGGCCCTGACGGCCCCGGTCCTCGCGGCGGTGTTGCAACGGCGACTGGCCGAGCTCACGGGGTTGCCCGAACCGGAGTTGCGGGCCCTGCTCGGCGTGCGATCGCCGATCGAGCTAGGGCCCCGCCCCGCCGGCGCCCCGGCATCGGATTCGCGCAGCGAGGCTGCGCTACGCCCGTTGCGTCCACTGCACTTCGGCAAGCGGCGAGCACCTTCGCTCGTGCGTGAACTCATCCAGGCTGTCCTGCTCCAACCGGAATCGGCGCGCTCGGGCACGACGGCCGGCGGCCTGAAGGCGGGATTCCCGCCGCCGACGGGCGGGGCGCTGGAGGAAGCCGCACTGTCCGAGCTCGTGGCTTATTGTGTTGCCAGCGAGTCCCCGCTCACGACGGCCGGTGTGATGCAATATTTCGCGCAATCCCCACATGAGCCGCTGCTGGCGGCCGCGCTCGCTTCGGCGGAGGATCAGGGAATCACGCCGGAACTCGCCGCCGTCCAGCTGTCCGATGGCGTCGCGCGTTATTGGCAGCGGGTCCATCGGGCTGGTTACCCGGGCACACCCGAGGACGCCTCGCCAACCGGCGAAGAGGCCGAGCGGCTGCGTCAACTGGAGATGGTCCGAAGGGCTGCGCATGCGCACGCAAAAAGCACCCGCGATTCATAACCGGATGATATGATTTGAGGTTTTCCCCTTCGTCCCCATCTGGTACCGCAGCGCCATCGCCCGCGCTCGTTGCCGAATCACTAGGATGACCATGGTCAAGAAGCCTGCTCGCAAATCGCCCGCCAAACCCAAGTCCCGCACGCCGGCGGCCAAGAAGCGCGCCAAGGCGACGAACTCGTCCAAGCGTTCGGGACATGCCGCGGTGACGAAGAGAGGCTCGAAGAAGTCGCCGCGCACGGCCGCCAAGACGAAGACGGCCAGCACGGCGAGGTCGGCTGCGAAGAAAAAGATCAGAAAGCCGGCGGCGAAGCCGCTGCGCAAGTCCGCACCGACGGTCGCCAAGGCGCCGCCGAAAACACCTGCGCTCAAGGTCGTCGCCAAGGATCCGAAGGTTCAGGCCAAGCCGCCGAAGCCCGTCGCTGCGGTGAAGGGCGCGCCGCCGATCGCGATTGCGCCTCCCAAGGGCGCTGCGCCGAAGGCCGTGGTTGCGCCGGTACACAAGCCCACGACCGCAGGCGAGATCGCTGCGAAGATCGCCGGCAAGCGCGCGGCTGATGCCGCCAGCAAGAAGGGCAGGAACGGCAAGCACGCCGAGCTCGCGCCTCGCGTGCTCACTCCCGCGGACGTCGAGGCGCGCAAGCGCCGCTTGAAGTCGCTGATCGTGCTCGGCAAGGAGCGCGGCTATCTGACTTTCGCCGAGATCAACGACCATCTGCCGGACGACGTGCTCGACGCCGAGCAGATCGAAGGCATCGTCAGCATGATCGGCGACATGGGGATCCAGGTCTACGACGAGGCCCCCGACGCCGAAACGCTGCTCATGTCCGACGCGGCGCCCACCGCGCCGGCGGAAGACGTCGAGGAGGCCGCCGAAGCCGCCGTGTCGACGCTCGACTCCGAATTCGGCCGCACGACGGATCCCGTGCGCATGTACATGCGCGAGATGGGGTCGGTCGAGCTCCTGACACGCGAAGGCGAGATCGAGATCGCGAAGCGCATCGAGGAAGGCCTGAAGCACATGATCATGGCCATCTCGGCGTGCCCGATGACGGTCGCGCAGATCCTCGACCTCGCCACCAAGATCGAGAAGGACGAGCTCAAGATCGACGACCTGGTCGACGGCCTGATGGACTTCAACGAAGCGCTCGACGCGCTCGAGGAAGTCGACGACGAAGCCGAGGCGGGCGATGACGAAGGCGACGCCGGCGCGATCGCCGCGGAAAATCTCGAGCGCCTCAAGGTGGCGGCCCTCGCGCGCTTCGCAACCATCCGCAAGCTGCACGCCCGGATGCTCGTCGTGCTGCAGAAGGACGGCCACAAGGCGCCGAAGTACATCGAGCTGCAGAAGAAGGTGCAGAACGAGCTGATGCAGATCCGCTTCTCGGCCCGCCAGGTCGAGAAGCTCTGCGACAGCGTGCGGCACGAGGTGGACAACATCCGCCAGATCGAGCGCAAGATCCAGGACCTGGTCGTGAACAAGGGCGGCATGCCGCGGCCCGACTTCATCAAGAAGTTCCCGGAAAGCGAGACGTCCCTGCGCTGGATCGACCGCGAGGTGGCCGCGCACCATGGCTACAGCGAGCAGCTCGCCAAGTACCGGCAGGCGATCGTCGAGCAGCAGCAGAAGCTTCTGAACCTGCAGGCGCGGGTGATGATCCCCTTGAAGGACCTGAAGGAGATCAACAAGCAGATGTCCACCGGCGAGGCGAAGGCCCGCAAGGCGAAGCGCGAGATGACCGAGGCGAACCTGCGCCTCGTGATCTCGATCGCCAAGAAGTACACGAACCGCGGCCTGCAGTTCCTGGACTTGATCCAGGAAGGCAACATCGGCCTCATGAAGGCGGTCGACAAGTTCGAATACCGCCGCGGCTACAAGTTCTCGACATACGCCACGTGGTGGATCCGCCAGGCGATCACGCGCTCGATCGCCGACCAGGCGCGGACGATCCGCATCCCGGTGCACATGATCGAGACAATCAACAAGATGAACCGCATCTCGCGGCAGATCCTGCAGGAGACCGGGCAGGAGCCCGATCCCGGTGTGCTCGCGGAAAAGATGGAGATGCCCGAGGAGAAGATCCGCAAGATCCTGAAGATCAGCAAGGAGCCGATCTCGATGGAGACGCCGATCGGCGACGACGACGACAGCCACCTCGGCGACTTTATCGAAGACCTGTCCACCGTCGCTCCTTCGGACGCGGCCGTCAACGCGAGCTTGCGCAACGTGTGCAAGGACGTGCTCGACACGCTCACCTCGCGCGAAGCGAAGGTGCTGCGGATGCGCTTCGGCATCGAGATGAACACCGACCACACGCTGGAAGAGGTCGGCAAGCAGTTCGACGTGACTCGCGAGCGCATCCGCCAGATAGAAGCGAAGGCGCTGCGCAAGCTGCGTCACCCGTCGCGGTCCGAGAAGCTCCGCAGCTTCCTCGAAGGCGAAGGCTGACGCAGTTCAACACGGCCCGAAAAACGCCCCGGCAACCGGGGCGTTTTTCTTCGCGGCTTTCCGTCGCTGCGGTTACTTTAGCAGCAGCACCGGCACTTTGCTTCGCGCGACCACGCCGGTTGCGACTGAGCCCATGACGAGGTTCGCGAGCGCCGTGCGGCCGTGCGTGCCCATCGCGATCATCTGAAACTTGCCTTCCTCGGCCCACTTGACGATCTCGTCGACCGGGCTGCCGATGCGCTTCCCCGTTTCGAACGGCACGCCGCGACCCGTCAGCAGTTCGCGCGCGCCGGAAAGCGCCGCGTCGCTCTCCTCGTCGTAATAACGCTGCACTGCGTCGTGTCCGACCGCCGCGACTGCAGCCTTGTATGGCACCGGTGCGTGGACCGAGAGAAGCGTGAGCGAGGGAGTCTCCCGGAAGTACGGGAAGCTCTTGACAAGCGTCTCCAGCGCCGAAAGCGACTGGGCCGAGCCGTCGGTTGGAAAGAGGATCTTCATGGGCGGCCTTTAACCAACGAGAGAACGCGAAGCGAAGGGTCGGGCTAGTTTAGCTTAGGACGGCCAATCGAGCGTTTCTTTTGCGGCCGCAGTGCCTCGGTCGTCGGCGAAAGGTCGAGCACCACGTCGACGAGCTCGGGATCGTCCGGATCGTCATGGGCAGTGAAGCCGAGCGACTCGGTAAAACGCAGCATGTTGCGGTTACTGCGCAGCACCGATCCTGCGATCGTGACGAGTCCGCGCGCGCGGGCGCACCCGACGAGCCGATCCATCAGCACGCGCCCCACCCCGCGTTTCTGCCACGCATCCGCCACGACGATCGCGAACTCCGCCGATTCGCGACCGGGCTCCATCGTGTAACGCGCGACGCCGACGATCGCGCGTCCGCTTCCGGTTTCGTCGATCGCGACCAGCGCCATCTCCCGGTCGTAGTCGACTTGCGTGAAGCGCGCGAGCATTGCCGGTGAGAGCTCGTTCAGCTGATAGAAGAAGCGGAAGTAGCGCGTCTCTTCGGACAGCGACGCGACGAACGTCCGCTCGAGCGCCGCATCCTCCGGCCGGATCGGCCGCACGTGCAGCGGCGTTCCGTCAGGAAGCGCCACGTCCGTGACGAGCTCAACGGGATATGGGTGGATCGCCATGTGTCCGTAGGGTCGGGTTGCGGGCCTGAAGCCGGGATCGATCACGCAGCGCGCACGCGCGATCTCGACCGCGCCCGCCGCGATTTTCACCGGATGAAGCACGAGCGTCCGCACCCATGGCACTGCGCACACGAGGGCCGACAGCTGCACCAGAACCTGCCCCAATGCGTCGGCCGCGACCGCAATCGTCTGCGCGTTTCGTTTGGAGGTGTAAGTCGGCAGGCCGTGAAGAAGGTCCAAGGCGAGACGAAGATTGAGCGGCGGCAGGAGGACTGCCACGTCGGTGCCCCCGCCTGCGCGCTCGGTTCCGAACGTGATCACGCGACCGAATACCGCATCCGTGCACACCCCGATGGCGACGCCCGCGACTGCATCGACGATCCGCTCTTTCGCGACGATGACAACTCCGCGCTTCCCGTTTGCCCTTTCGACGTCGTGCATCGCCGCCCACGCGCGCGCCAGCATGCGGCTATCGCGCACCTGGATGGCGGCGGCTTCGGAGGAAGTCTCCTGCAGCGACGACTCGTCGCCCGCGAGGCGCAACGTCACAGGAAAGCCGAGACGCCGCGCTGCGGCGGTCGCCTCGGTCAGCGTGTCCGCCGTTTGCGAAGGCGCCACCGGCAGGCCGAACGCCGACAAGAGAGCCTGCGACTCCATGTCCGTCAAAGCGGTGCGCCGCGCGGTGCCGGCATCGATGCGCAGGTGATCGATCGCAACGAGATCGGGTGCCTTCGGCTCGGGCTGCGAAGCGGGGACTTCGAGCAGCCACTCCTGGTGCCGTCGGTATGCGGCGAGGAATGAGAACGCTTCGACCGCGTTTTCCGGGGTGTAGAAGTTTGCGACGCCCCCTGCCTCGAGCGCGGCCGCGACTTCGCGGCGATCGACGGCACCGAGCCATGCGCCCAGCACCGGCTTGGTCGCTTTCGCTGCAACGGCCGCGACCGCGCGAGCGGCGTCCGTGGCTCCCGTGATCGGCTGCGGGACGTGCAGCACCACCACCGCGTTCACGTCCGGATCGTCGAGCGTCGCCTCGACGGCGGCGGCGATTCGCTCCGGCGGGGCATCGCCGCGAACGTCGACCGGATTGCCGACGGCCGCGTACGGCCGCAGCACTTCGGCGAGCCTCTTCATGGTCGCCGGCGCGAGCGTGGAGAGCGCGATCCCCCGATCCGAGGCGCTGTCCGCAGCGAGCGTTCCCGGGCCGCTGCCGTTGCTGACGATCGCCAGCCGGTCACCGCGCGACGCCCGATGCATCGCCAGAATCCGGGCGGCCGCGAAGAGCTGGGTGTATGTCTTCGCACGCACCGTGCCCGCGCGCTTCATCGCCGCGTCGAACACCGCGTCGGGCGCCGGCGCATCGAGGGGCAGCAAATCCATGGACCTTCCCGCGCGCAGCACGACGACGGGCTTGGTGCGTGCCGCCGTGCGCAGCGCCGACAGGAAGCGGCGCGCATCCCCGATGTCTTCGGCGTACAGCAGGATCCCGTCGGTGTCCGCATCGACGACCAGCGCGTCGAGCAGCTCGCCGAAACCGAGATCGATCGCGCCGCCAACCTCGGCAACGGTCGAGAAGCCGATGTGGACCGACGCCGCGAAATCGAGCATCGCGGCGCACACCGCGCCGGATTGCGCGATCAGGGCCAGACGGCCGGACTCCGCCCGTGTGCTGCCGAGTGCCGCATTCAGCCCGATCGCCGTCCGCATGACGCCGAACGAGTGAGGACCAAGCACGCGAACTCCCCCCTTCGCCGCAATCGTCGCGAGCGACGCGTTCCAGCGCTTTGCCTCCGCAGCGTCCGGCGGCGCGGCGGACACGATCACCGCCGCTTTCACGCCGGCCCGGGCAGCGTCCCGCAGTATCCCGGGCACTGCATCGGCGGGAGTGGCGATGAGCGCGAGGTCGACCGGCTTGCCGATCGCAGAGATCGATGCGCACGAGCGGCGCGCGAGCACGCGGCGATGATTGGGATTGACCGCGTAGACAGGGCCGGCAAAGCCGCCGCCGATCACGTTCTCGAACAGGATGCGTCCCATCGAGCCCGCCCTGCCCGACGCACCCACCACAGCAACCGACGCCGGTGTCAGCAGCGCGCGGAGGTAAGCGGATTTGTGCATGAGATGGGCGGAGCGTCCACGAAGCGGCGGCGCCCGGAGTGTAGCGCGACGCTATAATCCGACCGCGATGCGGCGCGGGAACGCCGCCGCGCGCGTCAAGCTCACAACGTCACCTCAAGCGAACGGCGGGCCCGTAGCTCAGTCGGTTAGAGCAGAGGACTCATAATCCTTTGGTCGCTGGTTCGAACCCAGCCGGGCCCACTATATAATCAAAGACTTGTTGATTCTAATTACCAAGGGATTATCGGCTTATAGGCTAATGTAGCCATGGTGTAGCGCTTTACTGGCCTCGGGAGAAGGCGCCGATGCCTGCCGACTCAGCATTGCGCGGGCATCGTCCCGCGCTAGGCGCTAATGCTTCGGGCCACTACTGCCGATGAGCAGCACCAGCAACGCATCGAGAAATTTGAGCACGGCTGGCGCCATGTCACTGGCAGCGAACGACGCCCGCATCGCGTTTGTGGCGTCGATGCTTACCGCGTCGTCCGATGGGTCGATTGCGGCCTCGGGTGGTTGAAGCCTGTAGTCGCCTTCCGTGACGTTCCCGAGCCGCGTTCGCCCCACCCGGCTCCAACAATTTAAACCCGTTGTATGCTGACCACGATCACTCGTGGCGCAAGGCGACTGCACCGACGGCGCCCGAAAGCGCAGTCGACTATCACTAACTTCCTATCTTGCATTTCCCATTGCCCAGTTCGAAAAGAAGTGCCTCTACCTCTGGTCTGTGCGCGGCGACGTACGTCTGGTCCCAGCGCTTGGATATTTCATCAAGCACGCAAGTACACATAGTCCAAAACGGCGAACCCTTGGATGTTACTTGCTGGATCACTTCTTCACGCCGACTCGGTTCCGGCGCTGGAAGATTGTGACGCTTCAAGTAGTCGCTGTACGCGGGTTCCGCAATCCCGCGTGCACAGCCCCTAATAAAGGAGTCGCGTTCGGCCGTCGACCAAGTGTCGGCCGCAGCGAAGACCGAACTCGAAAGTAAAGCCATGCCAATCGCGACATAGGATTTCACATCTGGCCCTTAGTTTTGAGAGCGCGAGCTGTACCGTAGAACGTGTCGCCGTGGTCCGCGGTTCTTTATTGCTTAATCGTCCGGCTCAGTACTTTCGCGCTGCGGTCCAGATCCGAGTCGGATACGTAATACTTGTCCGCCAGCTTGTACCAGTGCTGACAGCGCTCAGGGAGCAAGAGACCTCCAATGCGCATACTCAAGCATGCGCGTCCGACATCGTCGAGCTTCCACGCCCCATAGATCGGTACGGATCTATTAGCCTCGAAAGAGGGGTGCGTGCCAGCGCCCGAAATCGATCCATTGCTGGCAAACATCATTTCGAGCTCACCGCCGGTTGGCGCTGGTCCGACTATGACCCGTTGCACGATTTCCGTCTCGAACTCCTTGGCGGACATTCGTTTGCTTCCCGCATCGAGAATCGCACCAAGGTTCTCCTGAGTCGGCGAAGGCAGTTGACCAGCCGCAACCGATGGCACTAGCGGAAATCCGAGCATGATTGCCAGTCTTCGAAGTCTCAGCATCCACCTTCTCCTACTGAACGACATCGTCCGCCAGCAGGAGCAGTGCCGGGGGTAGTGCCAAGCCGAGCTTCTTGGCGGTGGCCGTGTTCACGACAAGCTCGAACTGCGTGGGTCGTTCGACTGGCAGGTCGGCTGCCTTGGAACCTTTTATGATCTTGTCTGCGTAGTACGCGGCGCGGCGTCGATGCGCTGCGAGACTTGCCCCAAAGGACATGAGTGCGCCTGCTTTCACATACTCGCGCAACGGCGCTATCGTAGGCAACCTACGCTTAAGCGCAAAGTCGGCGATCGCATGCGCATATTCGAGTGTCACGCTGTCCCAACACAAAGCAAGAAAGTCTGGGCTATCCTTCGCCATTGCCGCGAACGCGCGCTCGACTGAGTTGGCATCGCGGACCTCGAATGGCAGCACCGCGATTCCCAGCGCGGCACTCGCGGACCGAATTTCGTTGAGGCAGGAAGCGTTACCGGGGTTACCCGGGTTCCACAGAACGGCTGCGCGCTTAAGCCGCGGCACGAGTTCGCGCAGCAGGCTAAGCCGCTTCTGCCACAGCTCCTCGCTGATGCTGAACAGGCCCGTCACGTTGCCTTCCGGCCTCCCGAGGCTCGAAATCATTCCGGCCTTTACTGGATCTGCTCCAAATTCGGTCGCCACAATCGGAATGGACGTCGTCGCGCGCTTGGCGGCAATGGCCGCCGAATCGCCCACCGTGACGATCACGTCAGGATTCATACGCCCGAGCTCGGCGGCGAGGTCGGGCAGCTTCTCGGTGCTGCCAGCGCCGTACCGAAAGTCGACTTCGACGTTGCGGCCTTCGATGTAGCCCCAATCGCGAAGTCCCTGGCGAAAATCCGCGCCGGGAACGTCGTTCGTCGGAGGGTTCCCCTGACTGAGAATGGCGATGCGATAGGATTTTGCGCTCCCTTGCGCGATCGCGAGTGGCGAGAGCGCAACGAATCCGCACGTGGCGCCGGCCCCGAGCACGCTCCACCAGCTAAGCGCGTTCATCGGTGCGCTAGTCCACAGCAGCCTATGGCGGCTGTATGCGTCAGCATCATACGATCCGCGCCTCCCCGAGCCGCCCACTCCCTGGCCACGCAGGCTAATATAGCAGACGGGACGATCTGTCACGCCAGATGTGGGCTCGATGCGCCGCGAGAGCCAATGAAGCTTCCGACGTTCTTTAGTATTGTTATCTTGATCGCGTTGTTCAGCACCGCCGCTCGTGCGCAAACGCCATTAACCGCCAACGCCTGGTCGGCCATTCCGTATGACAAGCACACTGTGTTGTTCTTTGATGGCCCAAATTTCACCGGGCGACAAGTCCGTAACCAATGTACTTCGCTGTGCAACTATCACCAACAAGGAATGAACTTCCGCGCGGTGTCCTGCGCATCGAAAGTGCTTTGTAGCGAGATCAATCTGAAAGGCGATTGTCGGAAACTCGGGCAAGGCGACTACGCGAATACGGATACTTTGTTTCCTGCGGCGCTCTATAAGCGAGTTGTTTTCGATGCAGCGAATATCTGATGACCGCCGCTTGGTCGATGGCCTCATTGAAGCGAATGACGTCCTGCAGGTGCGGAGCGGCAGGTAGGCATTCCTCCATCCAGAGCGAAAGGACGCTGGCCCGCAACGCGCGGTACTCGGAAACCAGTTGCTTGATGTCGTACCCGCGCCGCGCCCGCATAACGGCGTGGGTCTGGGCCGCGGTTTCCCGCGCCGGGGCGGGTGCGAGTCCCTTGGACTTGGCGGCCTGTTCTTCGGGGGATTGAGGCGTCGAAAGGTCCAAAGCGACCGCCTCGAGAATTTGCGGCGCGTGGTCCCGCAGTTCCAATAAGCCCATGGATGCGGCTGCTGGCTAGCGGGTCGCAGCAAACTCCTCCCACTTGGCAATGACGCGCTCGATGTCACGCCGAATGAAGTCAGCAAGTCGCACGTTAATCGTCCTCCCAACGTCTGCGCGTGGAGCCGGCGCCGAGCTAACGGTACGCACCCGTACGGAGCATACGCGATTTGCGAACAAGCTTTCTCGCGACATGGCGGTTGGTGGGAGCCCGCATAGTGCTTCCAGCGCCAGCGAGCCATTCCAGCAACGCATCGGTAATCTTTACTGCGCAGCGCTTGTGACCATTGCCCGCCCGTGATTTCGGATTAGACTTTTGAGTGCTTGAACCAAATAGATTGA
>Ga0207676_10002809_pt1 | contig 12382 bp, 12 predicted proteins | sample KBSSwiS72_FD_184307 | JGI IMG/M metagenome (GOLD analysis project Ga0207676, IMG submission 184307) | Switchgrass rhizosphere microbial communities from Kellogg Biological Station, Michigan, USA - KBS Switchgrass S7-2 (SPAdes) (version 2) | ecosystem: Host-associated > Plants > Roots >... | reverse complement strand
GGTCGTCGGCCACGAGAAACGCGCCGTACGGGTCAGCGGCAACGGCGGGGGCATCGTCATCGAGAGTGACGGCCGCAAGAACCACCTGGAGGGCGTGCGCTGGCGGCCCGGCCAGGCGAGCTTCCGCGCCACCCTCGACGGAAAGGCCTTCACCGCAACGGTGAAGCCCGCGGCCGAGGGCTTCGTGATCCGCCACCGCGCCAGCGTCGTGCACGCCCTGGTGCTCACGCCGCGCTCGGCCGAGCTGCACGAGAAGCTGCCGCCCAAGAAGGCCGCGGACACCTCCAAGATGGTGCTCTCGCCGATGCCGGGGCTGGTGGTCACCCTCGACGTCGCCGTGGGTCAGCAGGTGCGCGCCGGCGAGGCGGTCGCCGTCATCGAGGCTATGAAGATGCAGAACATCATCCGCGCCGAGCGGGACGGCACCGTGAAGGCCGTCAACGCGGCCGCCGGCGACAGCGTGGCCGCCGACGAGGTGCTGGTGGAGTTCGCCTGAGCTATGCTGGCGGTGTGATTCAGGAACGTCCATGAACGGTCAGGTCGACTGGAGCGAGCTGTTCTTCTCCGCGAGCGGTCGCGCGGCGCGTAGCCCGTCTCTGGTCGCAGCCGCGATCCTGCTGGCGGCGGCGGTGTTCTACGAGGCGGTGGCGCCCACGACGCTGCACTGGCTGACCGGCTGGTTCGTCTATCCCGGCCTGTTCTATTGCGCCGCCTGTGTGCTCTCGAAGCGCCTGCACGACCGGGGCCGGTCCGGATGGTGGGCGGCGTTGATCTTGTTCGCCATCCTCGCGGTCTGGCCCCAACCGGCGGGGTTCTTCGACTTCCTGTTCGTGATCGTGCTGGTCTGGGCCGGTGTCGAGCTCGGCGCTATGCAGGGAGAGGCGGGAACCAACCGTTACGGCCCCAACCCGCTGAGACCCCTGGCGACCGTTTAGAGCGGCGCGGCGGCGTTCTCGACGGGGCCGAACACCTCTTCGAAGCTGGCCCGGAGCGCTGCGTCCGCCTCATCCATCGTCGCCGGCAGGCCCAGGTCCACCAGGCTCGTCACGCCATGCTCGGTGACGCCGCAGGGGACGATGCCGCTGAAATGGCTGAGATCCGGCTCGATGTTCAGCGAAATGCCGTGGAACGACACCCAGCGGCGCAGTTTGACGCCGATGGCGGCGATCTTGTCCTCGCGCGGCGTGATGCCGGGCGTCCGACGCTCGACCCAGACCCCTACGCGGCCCGGACGGACCTGGCCCACGACGTTGAAGTGGCCCAACGCGCCGATGACCCAGGTTTCCAGGGCCGCGACGAAGGCGCGGACGTCACGGCCGCGCTTGGTCAGGTCCAGCATGACATAGGCCACCCGCTGGCCGGGGCCGTGATAAGTGAACTGGCCGCCGCGCCCGCTTGCAAAGACCGGAAAGCGGTCGGGCTCCAGCAGGTCCTCGGGTTTGGCCGAGACGCCTGCGGTGTAGAGCGGCGGATGTTCCAAAAGCCAGACCAGCTCGCCTGCGCGGCCTTCGGCGATCTCTGCGGCGCGGGCTTCCATGGCCGCAACCGCGTCGGGATAGGCGATCTGTCCGGGTGAAACGGCCCAGCCGGCGGGTGCGGCGTCCTGTCTGCCGAATATCGGCGTCCGGCGCGCCGTATTTAACTCACGGTCAAGCATGTTCACCCAATGTGGGGGCTGGGCCCGCGGTTCGCAAAGCCGATCCGGGTCCGAAGACAGGTGCAGGGGCGTCGCTTCGTGAGTCAGGTCAAGGCCGTCAACGTGGAAATCCAGGTGGTGCTGGGCCGCTCGACGCTCCCCATGCAGCAGCTGCTGCGCATGGGCCGCGGCGCCGTCATCCCCCTCGACGCCGGCGTCAACGACGAGGTCTGGATTCTGGCCAACAACCACCCGGTGGCCCGCGGCGAAATCCAGATCAACGATGAGAAGATTTCCATCGCTGTGACCCGGGAAGCCAATGTCTACGACTTCATGGCGGGCGGTCTCTAAGGCTGCCCATTCCCTGGTGATCGCGCTTTAGTGCGGCGAACCTATAGCCACTTCGCCGCAACCACTCAGGTGGCGCTTCACAAAGCGTTCGACGTTTGCTACCAGCCGCGCCTCACCACGAGCGGTCGTGGCGGAATTGGTAGACGCGCAGCGTTGAGGTCGCTGTGGGGCAACCCGTGGAAGTTCGAGTCTTCTCGACCGCACCAGTGAATCAAGGTCTTCAATCTTCGCAGGAAAATTGCGTCTGACATAAACCAGGGGGGTCCGCATGAGCCGCGAAACGGACGACCTTGAGCTTATGGGCAAGACGCGCCCTGAGACGGAAGAAGACCTCGAAGACTTCGCCCTTGGCGAGGACTACGCGCTAAATCCTGAATACGTGCCGATGGTGGCCGACGCGCTCGATCGCGGGGACGCCGAGCGGCTGCGCGAGCTTTTGGCCGCGCTCCACCCCGCCGACATCGCCGACCTGATGGGGTTCCTGTCGGCCGATGACCGCGAGGAGCTGGCGCCCCACCTCGACCCCGAGACCCTCGGCGAGGTGCTGTCGGAGCTCGACACCGAGATTCGCGAGGAATTCCTCGAACACGTTCCCTCGGCCGCGCTCGCCAAGGCGCTGGGCGAGATGGAGTCCGACGACGCGGCCGACGTGGTCGACGACCTGGAAGACGACAAGCGCGCCCAGGTGCTCGCGGCCATGCCCGAGGTCGAGCGGGCCGCCATCGAAACCTCGCTCGCCTATGAGGAGGAGACTGCCGGGCGCCTGATGCAGCGCGAGGTGGTGGCCGCGCCGCAGTTCTGGACCGTGGGCCACACCATCGACCACCTGCGCCGCGAGGCCGACGAACTGCCCGAGCTGTTCTTCGACGTCTATGTGGTCGACCCGGCCTTCAAGCCGGTGGGCGCAGCGCCGGTGAGCCATCTGCTCCGGGCCCAGCGCGACATGCCGCTCGCCCAGATCATGGAACCGGTCACCGAGATCCCGGTCGATATGGACCAGGAAGAGGTCGCCTACATCTTCAACAAGTACCACCTGATCTCCGCCCCGGTGGTCGAGCCGGGCGGCAGGCTGGTCGGCCAGATCACCGTCGACGACATCGTCGGCGTCATCCAGGAAGAAACCGAGGAAGACATCCTGGCCCTGGCCGGGGTCTCCGACGCCGGCCGCGACGCAGGCGTACTTGGCATAGTCCGTTCGCGCTTGCCCTGGCTGCTCATCAATCTCGTCACGGAAGCCCTGGCCGTCACGGTGATCGGCGCCTTCCAGGAGGAGATCGCCAAGCTGGTGGCCTTGGCGATCCTGATGCCGATTGTCTCGTCCCTGGGCGGCAACGCCGGGACGCAGGCGTTGACGGTCGCTGTTCGGGCGATCGCCAGCAAGGAACTGAACGCCCACAACGCCACGCGGATCGTGGCGCGTGAACTGGGCGTCGGCTTGTTCAACGGCAGCGCGGTCGGCCTGATGCTCGGCGTTGGCACCTATCTCTGGTGGCATGACCCGAGGCTGTCCGTCTGCGTGGGCCTCGCCGTCGTCGCCAACCTGTTTGTCGCAGCGCTCGGCGGGATCGTTGCGCCCATCGTCCTCGAAAGACTTGGCAGGGATCCGGCGGTGTCTTCCTCAGTCGTTGTGACGTTCATGACGGATTTCTTTGGCTTCCTCGCACTTCTTGGAATTGCCAGCCTCATCCTTTTGTAAACACTTCAAGTTCGAGACGGCCCGCGTTTTGCCCCAAGCTGGGCTGTGCAGCCGCCTGTGTATCAACCTGGGTCAGAGGACATGACGCCTCGCCACCGTGTGTCCCGGACCGCGATCTCGCTGATCAAGCGGTTCGAGGGCTATCGCCGCACGGCTGCGCAGCTCCCTGATGAGCGCTGGACGATCGGCTATGGCCACACGCTGACCGCGCGCCAGGGGGCGGAGGTATCGCAGGATGACGCCGAGGCGCTGCTCATCTACGACCTGATCGCCGTCGCTCATTCCCTGAACGAGCAGGTCTTTGTCCCGCTTACCCAGAACCAGTTCGACGCCCTGGCTTCGTTCGCCTTCAACATCGGTCTGGACAATTTCCGCTCTTCGGGCGTGCTCAAGCGCTTGAATGAAGGCGCTTTGGTGCAGGCCGCCTGCGCCATGGAGTTGTGGCGCAAGGCGGAGTTCCAGGGCGAGCGGATCGTCATCGACGCCCTGGTGCGCCGCCGCGCCGCTGAGAAGCTCCTGTTCCTGACCCCCGCCGGCGATGGGTGGGTCCCTGCGCCGTCTCCGATTCTGCGGCCAGTGATCGACACCGACGCCCATGACGTCGTGCCGCGCCAACTTCCCGCGCGCATCAGCGCGACCCTCGACGGCGAGACCATCGTGGTCAGTCGCGAGGACGAACCCGCGTCCGCGGATGTTGCCGCTGACACTGCGGATGAGGTGGGCCCCGCTAGGACGGCCGCGGAATCGATCGCAGCGCGCCTGCAGGCGATCTTCCCCGACCCTGGTCTGGAGCCGGGCGAAACGCGGCAGCCTGAGCCGCCGGTGCATCCCGAGAACATCCCCGACGCCCCGCACCCCCAGGCCGACTTCGCGCCGCCCATCGAGATCGAAGCGCAAGAGCCGTTCGCCCTGGTCGCGCCGCTCGAGGACGACGAAGAGCTTGAGGCGGCGCCGACCGGTGAAGACGACATCGAGATGGACGAACTGGCCGGACCGGACCTGTTCGACGAGCCGACCGCCGCCAACGACCTGATCGAGGACTTCGACCAGTTCGGACGCGATGACGGCGCGACGCGGCTGGTGATCGACGACGCCGCTCCCTTCGACTTCGGCGCGGCCGTGCCGAAGCCGCTCCCGGAGCAGCCGAAAGGTGGTCTCCTGGGCTTGGTGACGCTGGCCGTTGTCGGCCTGGCCTTCTTCGCCGGCGGCGTCTTCTGGGCGACGAATGCGCGGGCGGCGCGGGATTCGTCGCTGTTGGGCCCGGTGGTCGTCGGCTGGCTTGCAGGCATCGCCGGCGTGATCTTCTTCGCGGTGGCCCTGTTCCTCCTACTGCAGCGCCTCGGCCAGGCCTCAGAACGCGCCGCGCGGACGCGTCACCGCTAAGCGGGATTTCACCAGTAGGTGCGACGCGTGCTAAGTCGCGCCGCATGATCCCGAACCACGGACCCAGCCTGGAATTCGGCCTCGGCGAGACCGCCGACGCCATCCGCGAAACCACCGCGCGCTTCGCCTCGGAGAAGATCGCGCCGCTCGCCGCGCGGATCGACGCCGAGAACGAGTTCCCACGTGAGCTTTGGCCCCAGATGGGCGAGCTCGGCCTTCACGGCATCACCGTCGAGGAGCAGTTCGGCGGCCTGGGCCTCGGCTATCTTGAGCATGTGGTGGCGATGGAGGAGGTGTCCCGCGCCTCGGCCTCCGTGGGTCTGTCGTACGGGGCGCACTCAAACCTCTGCGTGAACCAGATCCGCCGCTGGGGGAGCGAGGAGCAGAAGCAGCGCTATCTGCCTGGACTGATCAGCGGCCAGCACGTCGGCGCCTTGGCCATGAGCGAGGCGGGCTCCGGCTCGGACGTCGTATCCATGCGCCTCGTCGCAAGGAAGCAGGGTGACAGCTACGTCCTGAACGGCACGAAGTTCTGGATCACCAACGCGCCGCACGCCGACACCCTGGTGGTCTACGCCAAGACCGATCCTGAAGCCTCGGGCAAGGGCATCACCGCGTTCCTGATCGAGAAGGACTTCAAGGGTTTCTCGGTTAGCCAGAAGCTCGACAAGATGGGCATGCGCGGGTCCGACACCGGGGAGCTGGTGTTTGAGGACTGCGAGGTCCCGGAAGAAAACGTCATGGGCCCCGAGAACGGCGGCGTGGGCGTGCTGATGAGCGGGCTGGACTACGAGCGTGCGGTGCTGGCGGCGGGGCCGCTAGGCATCATGCAGGCCTGCCTGGATGTCGTCCTGCCCTACGTCCGCGAGCGCAAGCAGTTCGGCCAGCCGATCGGCTCGTTCCAGCTTATGCAGGGCAAGATCGCCGACATGTACGTCGCGCTGAATTCGGCGCGCGCTTACGTCTATGCCGTAGCCAAGGCCTGCGACGCGGGCATGACGACCCGGTTCGACGCGGCGGGAGCTATCCTGATGGCTTCGGAAAATGCGGTGAAGGTCTCGCTCGAGGCCATCCAGGCTCTGGGCGGCGCCGGCTACACCAAGGACTATCCGGTGGAGCGCCTGGCGCGCGACGCCAAACTCTATGACATCGGCGCCGGCACCAACGAGATCCGCCGGTTCCTGATAGGACGAGAGCTGATCGGCGGATGAGGGCGCTTGGGGGAATTATTCTGACGCTGGCCCTGGCCCTGGCGGGCTGCGCTAGCGTCCAGCCGCGGCCATGCCCCACGGGACAGGAGCGGCTGAGGACGGCGCAACTGTTCTTCGCTCCGAACACCGACGGCAAGCCCCGCGTCAGCGACGCCGACTTCCGTAAGTACGCGGATGAGGAACTGACCCCGCGCTTCCCCGACGGACTGACCATCCTGAATGGCGGCGGCCAATGGCGCGGCTCGGAGAACCAGTTGATCCGCGAGGCGTCGAAAGTGGTTTTGATCGTGTTGCCGGCGAAGGGCGATGCGGGCGCCCGCATCGACGCCGCGCGAAGGGCCTACACCAAGCGCTTCCATCAGGAGTCGGTCCTGCTGGTCACCCAGGCCTCCTGCGTATCGCTCTAGCCGCACGGCCGCGGAGCACTCGTGCTTGGCGACGGCGTCCCTTAAAAGGAAACTCTGACCACTTCGGAGATTCTCTTTGAGCGTTCCATTCCACGAAGCTGCGCCATGACCCTGGACGAACGTCTGCTCGCCTATGTGGACGGTGAACTCTCCGGCGATGAACTGGCCAAGTTCGAGGCGGAGATGGCCGCCAATCCGCGACTGAAGGACGAGGTGGAAAAGCACCGCGGCCTCAACGCCCGCCTGGCCGCCGCGCGCGCCGAGCGGGCCGAGCTGACCGGCCGCAACGCTGGCAAGGGCGCCAAGTCGGCCAGGTCCGCCAAGGCCGGCGTACTGGGACCCTCCCCGCCGCGGGTGCGAGCAAGCGCATGGACCTGGCTGGCGATCCTTGGGGGACTTTCGATCGGGATCGCGGGCGGGCTCGCAGCCGGCCGCTACGCCTGGCCGGAGCCCGGGCCCCTGATTGCCGCAAACGGAATGCTGACCTCAACCGGCGACCTGAACACAGCACTCACCAACCAGCTCACCGATCAGAAGGGGCCGATCACGATCGGGCAGACCTTCCGCACCGCGAAGGGCCGCTACTGCCGCACCTTCCGCAGCTCACCCGATCGCCTGGCGGGCCTGGCCTGCCGCCAGAGCGACGGCTGGGTCATGCAGACCACAACGATTCTGGGTCAGCCGGAGGTCATGCCGCGCGCGGTGCTGGCTGCGGCCGATGGCCTGATCGTCGGCGCCCCTCTCGACGAAGCTGCTGAACGCGCTGCGCGCGCCAAGGACTGGCGCTAGCGCGGGCGACGCGCCTGGCGAACATGTGAGGGCCGCCGGATTGCTCCGACGGCCCTCGTGCTGGACGCCGCGCCGGACAAGCTCTGGGAGCCTCTCCAGGCCGGTCGCGGCTGCCAGCGTTGCGTCAGCGGTGGACGCTGCCGCTAGCGCCTGCGTCAGCCGAAGCGCCGACGTTGATCGTCGCGCCGCCCCCGCTCACAAGCGGAGTGCTCGGTTGAGCCGATCCACCAGCCTGACCGACCTGGCTTCCGGCCGACTGGCCCGCAGTCGTGGCCGCGCTGCTGGCGGAGGCGCCGGCCGTTCGCGCCGCGCTGACGCCATTCTGGACGTTGGTCACGGCGCTCTCTCGAACGTCACCGGCCTTACCGACGGCTGCGCTCCGCAGGCCCCCGGCCCGCTCGCGCGAAACACTCACCGCGCTGTTCGCGTGGCTATGCACTGCGCCGGCGGTGTCTCCGGCGCGGCCGCGCAGGTTGTCAACCCGCGTTCCGATGCCGGAGGTGTCTGGGGCCGAGCCCCAAAGGCTGCCAGCGCCGGAGAAGCTGCCGGCGGCGCCTGTGGGTCCGCCCAGCCCGCCGGTCAGGCCGCCAGCCAGGCTGCCGGTCAGGCCTCCGCCCGCGCCACCCAGAAGCTGTGCACTGGCGCTGCCGGCCGTGGCGGCCAGGGCGGCGGCGATAGCTACGGCAAGAACGCCGTGGTTGGTCTGCATTGTCGAACTCCTCGTTTGAAAGGCATCCGAGAGGTCCAACGACGGGGGCTTTGGGTTTCATCCCAGCCGGCTCCGACTATTTTCGCGCAGACTTGGCCGTCGAGGCGGCTGGACCGACGCGCACGTCGGCTCCGACCAGGCCGCGCCCATAGACGGGATCGGGCCCGGGTGCGCCCAGGTCGACGGCTTCTTGTCCTAAAGCGGCCAGGGCCTCCGCGGCGGCGGCTGGATCCGGCGCGGACAGACGACGGGCAAGGAGACCTGCCGCGATGGGGGCGGCGAAGGAGGTGCCGCGCACGGTGACCAGGCCGCGGTCGAGGGCGGCGGCCAGATCGACGCCAGGCGCGGCGAAATCGACATGGGTTCCGCGCCCTGCCTCGGGCAACACGTGGCGCAACCGGTCGACGCCGGTGACGGCCACCACGCCGGGGTAGGCGGCCGGATAGAGGGGCGGAGCGGCGGGGCCGTCGTTGCCGACCGGAGCCACCACCAGGTGGCCGCGGGCCACCAGTGCCTTGATCGCGGCTGCCAGCAGCAGATTGGGCGGCCCCACCAAGCTGACGTTGATCACCGGAACCCTGGCGTCGGCGAGCCAGGCGAGGCCGCGGCTGAGGGCGACGGCCGAGCCGCCGCTGGGCGTGGCGCCGTAGATGTCGGCCACATAGAGCGTCGCCCCGCGCGGCCCGCCGGCCGCTTCGACGATCAGGGAGGCCACGGCGGTGGCGTGAGCCGTCGCAACGGCCCCGCCGAGCGCGAAGGGACGTTGCATGAGCCGCGCACCGACCAGGGCGGGATGTCCCGTGGCCACCGAACCGTCGACGAGGCCGACGCGTGACGGGGCCGCTGCACTGACCGTCGCCGCGCCAAGTGCCCTGGTGGAGGCGTCGACGCCGCCGCTTTCAAGATAGAGGTGGTTGAAGTCGTATTGGCCGTCTGGATCGAGTTCATGCAGCCGCCGGATCGCCTCAGTCGTGGAGAGGCCGCGAGGCGCGCCGAGCACGACGGTCTCCAGGCCAAGGCCAGGAAGGCGCTCGCGGCTGCGGACGCTGTACCCCGCCTGCCTGAGCCGTCGCAGGGCCGTCGGATCGACATCGAGCGCCAGGATTTCGCCGCGGACTACGGGCTGGCCATGGTCGTCGGGTTCAATGACGTCGGGGTGTTGCGCCAGCAGGCGATGGGAGGCGGCCTCGTAGGTCCCGACCAGCAGGCCGCTCACGGTTTGACCCGTGACTTCGAGGGGGCGTTGCTTCAACGGCCGGGCGCGCACCGGCTCGCCGATCGGCGAGCCGAGTCCGGCCGGCAGGCCGGAGGGCAGGGCGCCGCCCACGCCCGGCAAGCCAATCGCGCCCGGTAGCTGGGCGGCGGCGGGAGCGGCGCAGGCCAGCAGCGCGGCAAGGCCCAGCGCAAGGCGGCGTTTGAGCGTCATGCGGCCTCCGTCTTCGGTTCGCCTCCGGTCGGAAGAACGCCCAAGGCGACGCTTGGCGCCCTTATGCGTTAAATTCCGCAAGGCTTTGGAATGAAACGTCCGATGCGGATCGTTTAATCCGGTGATGAAGGTATTCCTTGGACGGATTTGAACGCGAGATTGTGGCGCTGTTGCCGCGTCTGCGCCGGTTCGGACGCGTGTTGGCGCGCGACCCCGCAGACGCCGACGACCTGGTGCAGCTGGCGGTGGAGCGGGGGCTGAAGCGCCGCGGTCAATTCCAGCCAGGGACCCGCCTCGACAGCTGGATGTTCGGGATCATGAGAAACGCCTGGATCGACGAAACCCGTTTCCGCCGCCGGCGCAGCGCAATTCTTGCGCCCGTGGAAGACGCAGAGCACGTCGGCCACGCGGGCGATGTCGAGGCCGCGATGGCCGCGCGGGACGTGCACCAGGCGATGGCCGCCCTGCCGGACGACCAGCGGATCGCGATCGGCCTCGTGCTGATCGAAGGCCTTTCCTACAAGGATGCAGCCGAGGTCCTGAAGCTGCCGATGGGCACCGTTGCGAGCCGAATCGTTCGGGGGCGCATGGCGCTCATGTCTCAGTTGCAGGAGTTCGCGACATGACGCGTGACGAACGCCTCGTGGCCTACGCCGACGGCGAGCTGTCGGGAGTAGAGCTCGCGCAGTTCGAAGCCGAGCTAGCGGTGGATCCTGGCCTCGCGCAGGCGGTAGAGAGACACCAGGCCCTCGCGCAACGCCTGTCCGAGGCCTACGCGCCTGTTCTGGACGAGTCCGTCCCGATCCGGTTGACCTCGGCGGTGCGCCAGCAACCGGCCACCCGCCGCGGCCGGCCGCAATGGGCGGCGATGGCGGCCTGCCTGGTGGTGGGTGTCGCGGCGGGCATCGCCCTGACCCGCTACGCTGGACCGCAGCCGGGATCGATCACTGCACGCGACGGCAGCCTGGTCGCTACGGGCCGCCTAGGGACCGCCTTGACCACGCAGCTGGCGTCGCAAACTGGACCGATCAAGCTGGGCCTGACCTTCCGGACGGCGGCAGGGCGCTATTGCCGGACCTTCCAGAGCCCGGCGGACCAACTGGCAGGCCTGGCTTGCCGCGAGCCGGGCGGATGGACGCTGCAAGCCACCGCGCGCATGGCGCCCGAGCAGCCCCAGGCCGAATACCGCACCGCCGGAAGCGATACGCCCGGCGCGGTTCTGGCCGCGGTCGATAGCCTGATCGCCGGCGACCCGCTTGACGCCGCCGCCGAGCGCGCCGCGCGCGACAGCGGCTGGAAGTAGCGGAGGCTACTCGCCAGGCCGGTAGGTGCGCTCCGTGTGGCCCTTGAGTTGATCGGGATAGAAGTAGACCTCGCGCAGGTCGCCCCCGGCGTAGCGCTGAGCCTGGTCGCCGAAGTGCTTGGACGCCGGGTCGCCGCTCTCGCCACCAGCGGTGACGGCGCGGGCGCGCACCTTGTCGCCGAACTCCACCACGGCCACAAAGCTGTTGCCGCTCGTCCCGTAGTAGCGCTTCGTCCCCTCATAGCGGCGGGCCCCGAACGAGGCGAGCGAACCCCATTGGGCCGAGGCGAAGGGCACCGGGATACTAGGCTTCGCGTCATCGAATTTCTGGACGATGGCGGCGTCGTTGCGCTGGTAGCGGTTGATCTCGCCCCACGGGGTCCGCCAACTCCCGAAATCGTTGCTCAGCCGTTCAGTCGCTTCGGCGAGCGCGGCCAGCTTCTGGGCGGGCGGCGCCTTGGCCATGGCCTGATAGACCGTCGTCCCCGCGCGCTTGGCTTCCGGCGCGGCCTTGGCCCACAACGCCTCGCCCCAGAACACCGCGACCGACGTGGGCACGGATTGCGCCGACCAGCGATAGTCCCAGTCGCGCAACGCGGCGATCGGTTCCGCAAGCCTGGCCCTATCCTCCGCCGGCGCCGCGTCATAGGCCGCGAGCAGGCCGGGGACGAGCTCAGCGAAGGCGGTCAGGTAGGGGTCGTAGGCCGCCGCGATGAGGGTCGGCAGGGTGAAATCCTTGCGCGCGCTGAGCACGCGGATGGCGTGGGCGCCGCGCGGGTTCTCGCCCGCGGAGTCCATATAGCGGGGATAGTCGGCCTTCTTCGGGCTGTTCGGGCCAGCGGCCGTGTACGGCCAGTTGTTGACGTTGAAGATCCAACCGTTGGCCGGCGTAAGCACCTGCGGCAGCTCGCTCAGTGCATGGTTGCCCTTCCAGTCGGTAGCCGGATCGGAGCCGTCCACCGGCTTGGTGTAGTCGAACCGGTCGTCGCGACGGGGCATGAACTGCGGCAGGAGCAGCGCCACTTCGCCCTTGGAATCGGCGAACAGCGTGTTGTTCGATGAGTTTGCGGCCAGCGACGCCACCTTCAGGAACGAGGCGTAGTCGGTCGTCTTGGTGCGGCCGAACGACTGCTCCAGGGCCTCGATGGGCTTCTGCATCAGCGAGACGGCGACCCACTTGCCGTCCTGCTCGCGCACGATGGGGCCGTGGTGGGTGCGGTAGACTACGAAGCTACGGCTCGCCATCGATCCATCAGCGGTGCGATAGGGCACGACGATAGTCGAGACCGTCACCTTCCGCTGCTCGCCGCCATAGCGATAGCGGGGACCGTCGCCGTCCGCGGAGACGGTTTCGGCGAACTCGTCGACGGTGTCGGCGCCGCTGGTCGTGTGCATCCAGCCTGCGTGCTCGTTAAAGCCCTGGTAGATAAAGATCTGGCCCCAGGTCGCTGCTCCGTATGCGTTCAATCCC
>Ga0207676_10002807_pt1 | contig 12387 bp, 9 predicted proteins | sample KBSSwiS72_FD_184307 | JGI IMG/M metagenome (GOLD analysis project Ga0207676, IMG submission 184307) | Switchgrass rhizosphere microbial communities from Kellogg Biological Station, Michigan, USA - KBS Switchgrass S7-2 (SPAdes) (version 2) | ecosystem: Host-associated > Plants > Roots >... | reverse complement strand
GCTTCTGCGCACCCTCACCATCGCGCACGACGAGCATCGCCAGCTGATGGCACAGATCGGCGAGCGCGGCACGAAAGGCGTCGGCACCCGCGCTGTCGTCATCGTCGAGCGGCGCATTGCCCGCCTTGCCGGTCGCGAAGGCCAGCACCGTGTCGCTGGTCGAGGTGTCGCTGTCGACCGTGATGCAGGAGAAGGTCTTCTTGTTGGCGGCTGACAGCGCCGCCTGCAGGAAGGTCGGCGTCGCGTCGGCGTCGGTGAAGATGAAGCCGAGCATCGTCGCCATGTCGGGCATGATCATGCCCGATCCCTTGATGATGCCGACCAAAGTCACGGTCCTGCCGTCGACCACCGCCGTCGTCACCGCTCCCTTGGCATAGGTGTCGGTCGTGCCGATCGTCGTCGCGGCGTCTCCCCAGCCACAGGGGGGCGCGGTGAAGGCGGCGTCGAGCCCGGCCTCGGCCTTGTCGATCGGCAGTGGCACGCCGATCACCCCGGTCGAGGCGACGAAGATGTCGGACGGCTGACAGCCGAGATGGTTCGCCGCGCGCGCCGCGATCGCCTCCACCGCCGCACGCCCTCTGTTGCCGGTAAAGGCGTTGCTATTACCGGCATTGACCACCAGCGCGCGCGCCTGGCCCAGCACCAGCGCATCGCGGCACCATTCCACCTCGGGCGAGGGGCATTTGCTCTGCGTCAGCACACCGGCCACGGCCGTGCCAGGGTCGAGCGTGACGAAGGTCAGGTCACAGCGATCCCAGGTCTTGTAGCGGGCACGCGCCACGCGCGGCGTGACACCGGCAATGGGTGGAGTGTCGGGAAAGGGGAGGGCGAGCGGCGAAGGGGCGGATGACATGGTCGGCGTCCGTGATATGAGGACCGAAAGAGGGGGTAAGTTAATGAATCGCTGCGGCAGATATGCGGTGACCATGGCGCTGGCAATGACTCCGGCCGTGGTGCGTGCGATAGATGTGCCGCGCTATGCACCGCGGCCGCGCCTTGTGGTTCCCGTGCCGCCGCCTTTGATCCCCGCGGCCCCACCAACGCCACCACCACCTCCAATTATATGGCCCGCACCACTTCCCCAGGGTGGTTCGGGTCCGACAATAATCGGTAATGCCGGTGACTTCTTTGGCCCCGACGCTTATCCGCCGGCGGCGATCCGCGCCGAGGAACAGGGACGCAGCGTCGTGCGCGTGCTGGTCGATGAACAGGGCAATCCACGGGCCTGCGGCGTCGAGACGAGCAGCGGATCGACCGAACTCGACGATGCGACGTGCCGTATCGCGAAGCTGCGTTTGCGCTTCACGCCTGCGCATGATGCTCAGGGTAAGGTACTCGCCAGCACTTACCTGCTGCCTGTGCGCTGGGTGTTGCCGGAACCCGCCCCCATGCGACGCACCTCTTTCGCCATGCTTACCCGTGCCGAATTGAGCGCCTCCGGAGCGGTGATCTCGTGTACGACGAACGCCAGCGGGATCCGCGTCGGTAACTTCGGTGGCGATTTCTGCGCCGACATCAGACGCGATCCGGCCACCACCCTCAGCGTGATAGGCGGCATTGGCGGCAAACGAGTCGTGTTGTGGATGCAGACCGCCCTGATGTTCGATGGGGACAGCCCGTTTCTTGAGGAGCACAGGCGCGCCGCGCACACCGTTATTGGTGTCGGGCGGGCGCATTTACGTATCGCGCAAGACGGTAGCATCGCTGCCTGCGAAATGGTCGAGCGGGTGGGGCCTCTGGGTCAAGCGCCACTCTGCAGATACGGATTCGAGCGGTTCACGCCGGTTGCTACGGCGGAGAAGGGCGGTGCCACGGTCCTCGTTGCATTCAGCGTGACGTCCGCGCCCGACGCGTCGCCGGCGCGAAGCGGGGCACGCCGCAGCGCGCGGGGAGCGCATCGAGCACGCTGAGCACCAGACGATGATGTTACGCGCCAGCCGCTGGACGCGCCGCATGCGACGCACTACATCGCGCGCAGCGATGGAATTCCTGCTCCTCCTGTCCGCGTTTCTCAGCGCACTGACCGGCGCCATTACCGGCGTGCGCAGCGCGGATCTGCGGCCCGGCCAGGTCGTCGTGGCGAGCAGCGCGGTTCGCGCCGCGCAGCCTGTCGCGGTCGCGGTAGTGGCCGAGCGGCCATCGGCCGCCGATATCGCGCTGCCGAGCTATCGTGACGCGGGCGTCGCCATCGCCTTCATCATCGCCGCCGCAGTGCCGCTCTATGTGAGCCGCCTGCGCGTTTAGCAGACGTCGCGGCTCCGGCCGCGCCAACTTTCGCCATCTTCAAGGTGCCGGCCCGTGCGCGGGGGCGCCGATCCCATATGACCTAGGAATTCTGCATGCTCGGCGGCCTTGCCAAGACCATTTTCGGTTCGTCCAACGATCGCTACGTCAAGTCGCTCGGCGGCCTGGTCAACAAGATCAATGCGTTCGAACCGGCCATCTCCGCGATGAGCGACGCCGATCTGGCCAACCAGACGGTGCTGTTCCGTCAGCGCCTCGCCAATGACGAAACGCTCGACGACCTGTTGCCCGAAGCCTTCGCCACGGTGCGCGAGGCGGCCAAGCGCACGCTCGGCCAGCGCCATTACGACGTGCAGCTGATCGGCGGCATCGTGCTCCATCGCGGCGAGATCGCCGAGATGCGCACCGGCGAGGGCAAGACGCTGGTCGCCACGCTCGCCACCTATCTCAACGCGCTGCCCGGCACCGGCGTGCACGTCGTCACGGTCAACGACTATCTCGCCGCGCGCGATGCGGGCTGGATGGGCCAGGTCTACAAGTTCCTCGGCCTGAGCGTCGGCGTGATCGTGCCCAATCTGTCCGACCAGCAGCGCCACGACGCCTATCATTCGGACATCACCTACGGCACGAACAACGAGTTCGGCTTCGACTATCTGCGCGACAATATGAAATACGACCGCGCCTCGATGGTGCAGCGGCCGTTCAATTTCGCCATTGTCGATGAAGTCGACTCGATCTTGGTCGACGAGGCGCGCACGCCGCTGATCATCTCCGGGCCGACCGACGACAAGTCCGATCTCTATCGCACCGTCGACATCGTCGTGAAGCAGCTCGCCCCCGAGGACTATGAGAAGGACGAGAAGCAGAAATCGATCGTCATGACCGAGGACGGCACCGAAAAGGTCGAGCGCATGCTCGAGGCCGCCGGCCTGCTGCAGGGCGACAATCTCTATGATTTCGAGAACACCCAGGTGGTCCACCACCTCAACCAGGCGTTGCGCGCCAATGTCATGTTCAAGCTCGACACCGATTACATCGTCAAGGATGGCAAGGTCATCATCATCGACGAGTTCACCGGGCGCATGATGGACGGCCGGCGCTGGTCGGACGGCCTGCACCAGGCGGTCGAGGCGAAGGAAGGCGTGACGATCGAGCCCGAGAACCAGACCATGGCCTCGATCACCTTCCAGAATTATTTCCGCATGTACCCCAAGCTCAGCGGCATGACCGGCACCGCGGCGACCGAGGCGGCCGAATTCTACGACATCTACAAGATGAACGTCGTCACCATCCCGACCAACGTGCCCGTGCGGCGCGTCGACGAGGAAGACGAATTCTACAAGAACACGCAGGACAAGTTCCAGGCGATCGCCAAGAAGATCAAGACCCACGCCGAGCAGGGCCAGCCCGTGCTGGTCGGCACCGTGTCGATCGAGAAGTCGGAATTGCTGTCCGACTTCCTCAAGCAGGAAGGCGTGCCGCACGAGGTGCTCAACGCCCGCCAGCATGAGCGCGAGGCGCACATCGTCGCCCAGGCCGGGCGCAGGGGCGTCGTGACGATCGCCACCAACATGGCCGGTCGCGGCACCGACATCCAGCTCGGCGGTAACGTCGAGTTCCGCGTCAATGACGAGCTGTCCGAACTGCCCGACGGCCCGGAGCGCGACGCCGCGATCGCCCGCATCAAGGCCGAGGTCGAGGCCGAGCGCCAGGAAGTGCTCGCCGCCGGCGGCCTGTTCGTGCTCGGCACCGAGCGCCATGAGAGCCGCCGCATCGACAACCAGCTGCGCGGCCGTTCGGGTCGCCAGGGTGACCCGGGTCTGAGCCGCTTCTACCTCTGCCTCGACGATGATCTGCTGCGCATCTTCGGGCCGGACACGATGTTCGCCAAGATGATGCGCTCCAACATCGGCGATGGCGAGGCGATCGGCTCGAAGTGGCTCTCAAAGGCAATCGAGACCGCGCAGAAGAAGGTCGAGGCGCGCAACTACGACATCCGCAAGCAGGTCGTCGAATATGATGACGTGATGAACGACCAGCGCAAGGTCATCTACGAACAGCGCGCCGATATCATGGACGCCGACACGGTCGGCGAGGTGGTCGAGGACATGCGCGCCGAGACGGTCAACGCGATCGTCGGCGATGCCTGTCCGCCCAATTCCTATCCCGAACAATGGGATATCGAGGGCATGAAGACGGCGCTGCTCGATACGCTCGCCGTCGAGGCGCCGATCGAGGACTGGCTGAAGGAAGAGGCGATCGACCCCGAACTGGTCGAGACCCGCATACGCGAGATCGCCGACGCGATGATCGCGGAAAAGGCCGCGCAACTCGAGCCCGACACCTGGATCCAGGTCGAGAAGTCGATCCTGCTGCAGAATCTCGACCATCACTGGAAGGAGCATCTCGCCACGCTCGATGCGCTGCGTCAGGTCGTCCACCTGCGCGCCTATGCGCAGAAGACGCCGATCAACGAGTATAAGCAGGAGGCGTTCGCGCTGTTCCAGCGCATGCTCGAGGCGATCCGCGTCGACGTCACGCGGACCATCGCCCATGCCCGCTTCCAGCTCGAGCCGCCGCCGCCGCTGCCCGATCTGCCGGCCTTCATCACCCAGCATTTCGACCCCTTCACCGGCGACGACGATTCGGCCGATTTCGACGGCGGCTCGCTGGGCCTGGTGACGACGCGCCTGCCGCCGCTGTCGATCCCGCAGCCCGACGATATCAATTTCGGGTCCAACCCCGAGGAATGGGAAGGCAAGGTCAGCCGCAACGCGCCATGCCCGTGCGGCTCGGGGCAGAAATACAAGCACTGCCACGGGGCTGTGTGATTAAGTCTCCCTCTCCCTTCGGGAGAGGGAAGGGGCCCATCGGATAGCGATGGGAAGGGTGAGGGCAGGGCGCTAAAGGTGCGCCCGGCCCGCCCCTCTTTTGTCTATTCGCCAAACAAAAAAGGGCGAAGGCGGTCGCTGTCGACCTGCCCTCACCCCGCGCTGCTACGCAGCTTGCCCCTCTCCCAAGGGGAGAGGGGAAGAAGAAGTTACTTCGGCATCACCACCGACGGCCCGATATGGTCGATCACCGCCCTGGCATCGAACGCCCGGACATTGTCGCGCGGCTTCGGTCCGCGGCCGATGATGATCTCGGCGCTGGCCTCATACTTGTCGACCGTCTGGACATCGACGCTGCGATCCCAGAACGGGTCGCCGAAGAACGGGTCCCAGCTGCGCCAGCCAAAGCCGCGGCCATAATAGCGCCAGCTCGGGCCCCAATAGCCGCCCCACGCGCCATAGCCATAAGGGCCGCCAAAGCCCGGCGTTGTATAGGTGCGCGAGCTATGGTCGGTGTTGCGATCGACCATGATGAAATAGTCGCCGCCTTGCTGCACGGTCAGTTCGGCCGCGCGGTACAGCAGGTATTTCTCGACCGTGTCGCGCGACGTGTAGCTGTTGCCGCTGAACGTCACCTCGAAGCGGTTGGGCTCGATCTGGTGGTCGCTATAACCGACCCGTGCAAAGCCGACGCCCGTCGCCGGGCGATAGGCGGTTTCCGTGGCGCAGCCCGATACGAGCAGCGCGACCGACGCGATGGCGCCGAGCACCAATAAACGATTCGATTTCCTGGACATTGTCTTCAAGCCTCCGTGCGACCGTGCGGCGAACCGCCTCATTATCGCTATGACTAGTGGAACGCACGATGAACGGAAATGCTCCGCAAGCCGCGATGCTAGCTCATGGTGGGTACCGCTTCCAGCCCGGCAGGCTTCAATGTGGAGATTGCTTCGCCTGTGACGATCGGCGCCGTGATCGCGCGGTCGCCTTCTCGACGAAAAGCCTGGCTCCCTGAGTAGGATTCGAACCTACGGCCGCTCGATTAACAGTCGAGAGCTCTACCGCTGAGCTATCAGGGAATGCGCGAGGCAGAGGCGCTCTATAGCTTCCCGAATTTCAGATGCAACCCTCGGCGTCAGGCGATGAATTGCTCCATCGTGATGCGGTCGTCGAGCGCATGGTCGGGGTCGAAAAGCAGGGTGAGCTCGCGCGCGCGGTCGATCATGATGTCGACGCGCGCGACGTCGCGGACCTCGCGCTGGTCGGCGACGGCGCTGACCGGACGCTTGGCCGCCTCCAGCACGCGCAGGCCGATGCGCGTCTTGTCGGGCAGGATCGCGCCACGCCAGCGGCGCGGGCGGAACGGGCTGATCGGGGTCAGCGCCAGCAATGCCGAGCCGAGCGGCAGGATCGGTCCCTGGGCGGAGAAATTATACGCCGTCGAGCCGGCCGGCGTGGCGACGAGAATGCCGTCGCAGACCAGTTCGGGCAGCACGACACGCTCGTTGATCGTCACCTCGAACTTGGCGGTCTGGCGCGTTTCGCGCAGCAGCGAGACCTCGTTGATCGCCGGCAGCGCGAAGGTCTCGCCGTCGATCGTCTCGGCGACCATGCCGAGCGGCGTGACCTTGAACGGCTTGGTCAGCGCGAGGCGCTCGGCCAGGCCGTGCCGCTGCCATTCGTTCATCAGGAAGCCGACCGTGCCGAGGTTCATGCCGAACACCGGCACGATCGGCTGGCGCCGCTCCAGCATGGCGTGGAGCGTCTGCAACATGAAGCCGTCCCCGCCCAGCGCGACGATCAGGTCGGCCTGGGCGACATCGACCCAGTCATAGGCGTCGTGCAGTTCGCGCGCGGCCGCCTGGGCGGGCGGCGTCGGCGAGGCGACCAGCGCCCAGCGCGGCGTCGTCATCCGCCGGTCACGCTCATGTGTCGCGCGACTGCGGGCCTTGCGGCGGCGATGTCGAAGTCGTGACGCGCCGGCTTGGTCGCCATCGCGGCATCGATCGCGGCATCGACGCTGGCGATTCCGCCGTCGCGCAACGCTGCCTTGAGATCGACCTTGTCGTCATGGCCGAGGCAGGTGAACAGCACGCCCTCGGTGGTCAGCCGCACGCGGTTGCAGGTGTCGCAGAAATTGCCGGTCAGCGGCGAGATCAGCCCGAGCTTGGTGCCCGTGCCCTCGACCCGCCAATAGCGCGCCGGCCCGCCCGAGCGATGCGCGTCGCGGGCGAGCGGGAAGCGCGCCTGCAGGTCGTCCATCACCGCGGTCAGCGGCAGGAAGCGATCGATCCGTTCCTCGTCGATCGCACCGAGCGGCATCGTCTCGATCAGCGTCAGGTCGAAGCCGCGGTCGACGCACCAGGCGAGCATCGGGGCGATCTCGTCCTCGTTGAAGCCCTTGAGCGCGACCATGTTGATCTTGATTGCCAGGCCGGCCCGCGCCGCGGCGTCGATCCCGCCCAGCACGCGGGCGACGTCGCCGTGGCGTGTTATGTGGCGGAAGCGGTCGGGGTCGCGGCTGTCGAGGCTGACATTGATTCGCCGCATGCCGGCATCGACCAGCCTTTCGGCATGCTCGGCGAGCCGGTTGCCGTTGGTCGTCATGGTCAGCTCGTCGAGCCCCGCGCCGACATGGCAGCCGAGGCGATGCGCGAGTTCGCTCACATCACGGCGCACCAGCGGCTCGCCGCCGGTCAGGCGGATCTTGCGTACGCCGCGCGCGATGAAGCGCTCGCCGATGATCGCGATCTCCTCGAGACTGAGCAACTGGGCGCGCGGCAGGAAGGTCATTTCCTCCGCCATGCAATAGCGGCAGCGCAAGTCGCAGCGATCGGTTACGGAGATCCGCAAATAGCTGATCGTGCGACCATGGCGGTCGATCAAGGCGGGGGCGGCAGTCATTGTGCACGAGCTAGGCGTTCATGCGCCCGCTCACAAGGGGATTGCAGCGGGATTGCGGTACGGACGGCATGGCTTGGTAAGGCGAACGGTGTAAGACTAGGGCTGTGACCGTCCCGGCCTCGCTCTTCATCCTGTCCTTTCGTCAGCGCGACGAACTGGCCGCGCTTGCCGCCGGCGCCGGCTGGCAGGTGGTCGCCGCGCGCCGCGCAGCCGGCGCCGAGCGGCGTTTCCTGTCGAGCGGCGCGACGGTCGCGGTGATCGATGCGCGCGGTGCCGCCGCCGAGGGCATTGCCGCCACGCGCGCGCTGAGCGACACGATCGAGGCCAATGGCGGCGCGTTGCTGGTACTGGTGTCGCGCGGCGATATCGCCATGCTCGGCGATTTCCACGACGCCGGTGCGACGCATTTCCTCGCCAGTCCGTCGAGCGAAACCGAATTCCTCCAGATGCTGCGCTTCGCCGCGCGCCATGCCGAGCGGCTCGCCGGCGAGTGGCGCGAAGGTCCGCGACGGCGCGAGCTTGGCTGGCATTACGATCCCGCAGCGGGAACGACTCGCCTCACGCCGGCCTTGGCGGAACTGCTCGGTCTCGACGAACAGGCCGGCGTCGCGGCCTTGCTGCGCCGTGTCGACCGGCCCGAGCGCGGCGCGGCCATCGGGGCGCTGCGCCGGCTGACGGCGCAGCACCCGGTCACCGCCTTTGCCCATGACGTGGTCGGGCAGGGTCGCGTCGTGCAGCATCTCCAGTTCGATCCGGTGAGCGGTCGCGTCGATGCCGTGGTCGAGATATTGGGGGCAGTGCCGACCCCGGGCAGCGATTCCGACGAACCGCCCGGTGAAGGCCGCGATGGCGCCGCGGCGCGCAGCTGGATCAATCGGCAGCTTGACGGCGGGGGAGAGGCGCCGTTGTTCGCGATGATCATCGCGCTCAATCGCTTCGACGTGGTCAACACCGCCTATGGCCGCACGGCGGGCGACCATTTGCTGCGCGCCGCCTCGGGCCGGATCGGCGAGGTGGTCGGCGATCTGCTCGGCAAGCAGGCGCGCGCCGCGCGGCTCGGCGGGTCGTCCTTTCTCGTTGCGGCGCGGGCCGAGCGCGGGCGGATCGATCTCGCCGCCGAACGTATCGCCAGGGAACTGGCGCGGCCCTTCGTGGTCGGCGAATCGATCGCCGTGCTCGGCTGTCGCATCGGTCTGGCCGAGGCGATGGCCGGCGACGATGCGGCGAGCCTGTTGCGCCGCGCCAGCGAGGCGCTGGCCGACGCGCGCGATTCGGACAGCGCGACGATGCGCGTCGCCGGGCAGGATGGCGGCGACGCGACGACCGACCGGCTGGCGGGTGAGCTTCACCGCGCGATCGACCGGGGCGAGATCGAGATATTGTTCCAGCCCCAGGTCTCGGTGTCGACCGGCGTCATGCTCGGCGTCGAGGCGCTGGCGCGCTGGGAGCATGGCGAGCATGGCACGATCGGTGCCGACACGCTGTTCGCCGCGGCGGCACGTGCCGACCTCGAGATCGGCCTGTCCGATCACATCCAGCGCCTCGCGCTGGAGCGCGCGGCGACCTGGCCGGCGGCCTTGTCGCGGCTGCGACTGTCGCTCAACCTGACGGCGGCCGACATCGCCCGGCCGGGCTTTGCCGACCTGTTCCTCGACCGGGTCGATGCGAGCGGCTTCCCGCGCAATCGCCTGACGCTGGAGATCACCGAGAGCGGGCTGATCGACGACCTGGGCAACGCCGCCGCCTTGCTCACCACCTTGCGCAGCGCGGGATGTCGCGTCGCGATCGACGATTTCGGCACCGGCTATTCTAGCCTCGCCTATCTCAAGGCGCTGCCGCTCGATTACCTCAAGATCGACAAGAAACTGGCACAGGATATCACGGGGACGGCGCGTGACCGGGTGGTGGTGCGCGGCGTGATCGAGATGGCGCGGTCATTGGGGCTGACGGTCATCGCCGAGGGCGTCGAGACGGCGGAGCAGCTCGATCTGCTCGCCAAGGAAGGGTGCCAGGTCTATCAGGGATATCTCTGTTCCGGCGCGGTGACGGGCGCGGCGCTCGAGCAACTGCTGGCGGCATGACCCCTGACAATATTGACCGCCCGCCTGCCCGGTGAGGCGGTCGAATTTTGTCAGTCGCGCGGCGGCGGTCAGGGCGCCGTGGCGGCGGGTGACTCCCGGCCGCCCATCAGCGGGCGCTCGACATAGCGATAGGTCAGGGCGGACAGGGCGATCGTGACCAGCACGACCAGCGCCTTGAGCACGATGCTACCCGTGGTGCGGCCGAGCGTGAGGTCGACCAGCGTCAGGACCGGGAAGTGCAGCAGGTAGATCGAATAGGACCATCGCCCGATCGCCTGAAACGGTGCGGTCGACAGCAGGGTCCGGGTCTGGGCGCCAAGCATGATGCAACCGATGGCGAAAACGGGGAACAACGCGGCGAGCCATGGCAGGCGGAGGGAAAGCGCCATGACGGCCATGGTGCCGGCGAACAGGGCGAGGACCAGTATCGGCCGGGCACGCGTCGGAGTCTCGATCGCCCACAAGCGCCCGAGCGCGAAACCGAGGCCGAGGCCGCAGGCGGCGCGGGCGATCTGTACGTCAAACCCATGCGCCAGCCGGACCGCGCATAGCGCGACGCCGAGCGCGAGCATCACGACGAGGATCAGCATCGGCGTCCGCGAGGCGCGTGCGAGGCGTGGCAGCAGCGGCAGGGCGAGCGCGGGGAGGAACAGTTCGAAGGGCACGCTCCATGCCGGGGGATCGATCGAGACACTCCCAAGCCCGTGATGCAGCGGACGCAGAATGCCGGTCAGCGACTGGATCATCGCAAGATTTTTGGCGATGACCCCCGCGCCGAACCTGTGGGGACTGAGCGCCAGCATCGCCAGCGTGCCCAGCCACACCATCGGCGCAAGGCGCCGCACGCGCTTGATGAAATAGTCCTTGAAACCCGGTCGCGCCCGTTCGAGCGAGCGGTACAGCACGAAGCCGCTGAGGATGAAGAAGAAATCGACGCTCAGCGTCCACAGCCCGCCCGGCAGCAAGCCGTGCGTGATGCGCAGGATCATGCCGTTCAGCCCGAGATGAAAGAACATGATCATGCAGGCGAGCACGCCGCGCATCCCGTCGAGATCGGTGAAATGCCCGGCCTTGCGCACGCTGCTCATCGTTCGATTGATTCCCACCGCCCGAGCGGCGTGCTACGCAGCGCGACGATGCTTGTCCAATGACAAAGGGAGCGGAACATGCGGCGAATCCTGATGGCGCTGTTGCTCGTGGTAACGGGCACTCCAGCGGTGGCCGGTCAGACGGTGCCGTCCGCGCAACGCGCGGTCGAGCGGGCGATAACCGACAGCGCGGCGGGCTGGAATGCCGGCGATATGGCGCGCTTCATGGCAATCTATTCGGATACGCCGCAGACCAGTTTCGTGGTCAAGGACGGGCTCATCCGCGGCAAGCCGGCGATGATCGCGCGGTATCGCGAACGCTATGATTTTGCCGACCCGACCAAGCGCGGTACGCTGACCTTCACGACCCTCGATTTCCGCCAGCTCGATCCGACCCATGCGCTTTACATCGCGCGCTATCTGCTGACCTATCCCGGCGGCACGACGGCGAGCGGGCCGACCACGCTGATCTTCGCGAAGGAGCGTGCGGGCTGGCGCATCATAGCCGATCACAGCAGCTAGATTTGAATGTGCTCCTGCGAAAGCAGGAGCCCAGAGCCACTAGCGCAATCCCTTGTAACCCTGGGCTCCTGCTTTCGCAGGAGCACGGAATTTTAACCAGCCGCCCTCGCCAGCCCCTTGGCCAATTGCAGCGCGCCGTTGAGGCGGGCCTTGGGATCGTTCCAGGCGCGTGACACGACGAGTTTGTTGTCGGGCCGCAGCTTCGCCACACCGCCGAGCCGCTCGACCCAGGCGAGCAGGCCGGCGATGTTGGGCGGGTTGTCGTCATGGAACGACACGACCGCGCCGCGCGGGCCGACATCGATCTTCGACACGCACGCCTTCTTGGCGTCGAGCTTGATCTCGATGACGCGGATCAGGTTGTCGGTCGCATCGGGCAGAGGGCCGAAGCGGTCGATCATCTCGGCGGCGAAGCTTTCCAGCCCGGCCTTGTCGTCGACATCGTTGAGGCGACGATAGAGCCCCATGCGCAGGTCGAGATCGGGGACATATTCCTCAGGGATGAGGATCGGCGCGTCGACCGTGATCTGCGGCGAGAAGTCGCGCGGGCGGATCGCGGCGCCGCTGGCGCGGGCGTCGAGGATCGCTTCCTCCAGCATCGACTGATAGAGTTCGTAGCCGACTTCCTTGATGTGCCCGGACTGCTCATCGCCGAGCAGATTGCCGGCGCCACGCTGGTCGAGATCATGGCTGGCGAGCTGGAAGCCCGCGCCCAGG
>Ga0207676_10002806_pt1 | contig 12387 bp, 9 predicted proteins | sample KBSSwiS72_FD_184307 | JGI IMG/M metagenome (GOLD analysis project Ga0207676, IMG submission 184307) | Switchgrass rhizosphere microbial communities from Kellogg Biological Station, Michigan, USA - KBS Switchgrass S7-2 (SPAdes) (version 2) | ecosystem: Host-associated > Plants > Roots >... | reverse complement strand
CATCACGAGACCGGACACACACTCGAACACATTAATCTCGGTGGCGGCATTCCAGTGAACTAACTGCGCGATCGTTCGCAGGCAGATCAACTTCCTGAGCACGAGCGCGACATGTTGGGCGCTGAGCTCGAACCGACTGAAGTGCTCACTGAAGCACTGCGAGTCGCACGTGTGTCAGCTCGTGCGGCTGATGCAGAGCACTTGCTCGACCAGGTGACGATCTTGTTGGAGCCGGGCCGCAGCGTCATTGCCGACGCTGGTTTAGTGCTCACCACCGTGCGCAACATCAAGAACCGTCCGGAGACGGGTGACGTGTGGTTGTTGACCGATGCCGGTTACAACATCATGCTCTCGATGAATAACTACAAGTGGTACTACCACTTGATCTCTGCCTCCCGCGCCGGCGCGCCATACGCCCGGGATTACAAAGTCGCCGGCCCGCTCTGCGATTCGGGTGACGTCTATTTCGATATCGAGCGCGAAGGACGTTTGCCTGATTACCGCAGGCTTCCCGAAAATGTTGGACCAGGCGAAGTGTTGGCGTTGCTCAACTGCGGAGCTTACTCGCTGGCCCAGATGTTCCATTACAATGGGCGACCTCTCCCTGCGGCGGTGCTGGTCCGTAAAGACGGAGCTGTCACGTTGATTCGGCGCCGCGACACTTACGAAGATCTGATCACAAACGATCTTGGTTTTTAGCCACAGATTAACGCGGATTTTCACAGATTATGCAGAGTGAGCACACACAACTCATCCGCGGTCTCGGACTGATCGGCGCGATCTCAGTCAACGTCGGCAACATCATCGGCACCGGCGTTTTTCTAAAAGCACGTGTCATGACGTGCAACGTCGGCACACCGGGAAGAGCGCTGATCGTTTGGGTTGTGGCCGGATTGCTTGCCATGGCCGGGGCGCTGACCTATGCCGAGCTACTTGCGATGAAGCCGCGCGCTGCCGGTGAATATGGCCTCGTACGCGACGCATACGGGCGTCCGCTGGGTTTTATTTATGGCTGGACTCAATTTCTAATCGCGCGCACCGCTTCAGCAGCGGCGCTTGCTGTCGGCTTTGCGATCTTCCTCAACGACTTACTTCAAGGAGCGTTAAAGCACCCGTATTTTGAATACACTCTGCCGGGCGGACATGTCATTTCGTTTGGCCGGCTGCAACTCGTCGCACTCACAGCAATCATCGTAACGACATTGATCAACTGCGCGGCCGTACGCGTGAGCGGTGGCGTTGCCGCTTTCTTAACCGGCACAAAGCTGGTGCTGTTGCTTGGCGTGGGGCTTGGTGCGTTCTTCTATAGCGGCGGCGATTGGGGGAATCTTGGCATGGCGAACGCCGGCGGCGCTTGTGAAGCGGTGCCGATAACGACCGGCGGAGTCGCTGGGTTTGCCGCGGCAATGATTGGCGCACTATGGGCTTATGACGGTTGGAACAACATCACCTTTCTCGCCGGTGAAGTCAAAAACCCCGGCCGGAATCTGCCGCTCGCTTTGATTGGTGGCGGCTTGGTCGTAATGGCCCTCTATCTGTTTGTGAACCTGAGCTATTTCCACGTGCTAACTCCCACGGAGGTTGCAAGCGTGCCCGCATCTTCATCGGTGGCCGCGGAGGTGATCCGAAGGTTACTCGGGGCTTTTGCGGTGACGCTCATGGCTGCGGCAATGATGACTTCCTCCTTCGGCGCGCTGCACGCATCGGTCCTCGCGACAGCTCGCATACCTTACGCACTTGCGAAGGATGGCCTGGTAGTAAAAAGTTTGGCCCGCCTATCGCCGCGCACTCACGTGCCGATTAGATCGCTGGTAGTCCAGGGTATTTGGGCCTGTTTGATTGCGCTGTCAGGCTCATACGACACGCTTACCGACTACGCAATCTTTGCGTTGACTCTTTTCTACGCACTGGTCGCAGCATCGATCTTCATCTTCCGGCGCCGTGAACCGGATGCAGAGCGACCGTACCGCACTTGGGGTTATCCGGTTGTGCCGATTTTGTTCCTCATAGTTTCGACGTGGCTTATCATCGAAACAATTCGCAGCAACCCGGCGCGATCGGGCATCGGCCTGTTTCTGATTCTTCTCGGAGTGCCGGTTTACTGGATCATACAAAGCCGGCAGAAGCGTGCTGCCCTGGCAAAGCCAGAGGTCGAGATCGTCAAGGATTGATCAGTTACGCGTGACCTGAATTATTGGAGTATTTTTTCCCTCACTCGTGGCGAGGAGGGCTTTGCCGTCGAGACGATAAGCGATAGCTTCACCCTGCTTGCGCTTGCCGAGATCGAAACTCACCATTTTTTGTTTCCAAATGTCATTGAAGTTCGTACTGCCTGCCGGCAACGCTAATTCGTAGCCCTGAAAGTAGTCGCACAGCGCAACGCGACGGCCATCGGGAGAGATGCTGCCGCCGGTGATGACGCCGCCAAATAGACTCGGCACGTTCACAACTCCAAGTCGCGTCATCGTAACCGGCTTGTTCGCGGTAAATGGTGGCGCGGCTTCATACACTGTCGGATTGGCGATCACGACTTTCGTAACGATGTAGATGTGACCGCTCGTAGGATGAACGAGCAGCGCTTCGGCGTCGTGCGCTCCATCGGGATAGCGCAGCCTGATCGCTTCCGCCGGTTCCGTAGTTCCGGGCTTGGTTTTCGTGAATTTGCGAGTGTCAGTTAGGGCTGGCTCGGGTACACGGTAAACGACGATTTCAGAGCGCGCCTCGTTGTTGTCACCGATGTCGCCGAGGTAGAGATACGACTTACCGCGTTCTGGGCCAGGTCCGGTAGCCATGTCTTCCCAGTCGCGTGCCTGCGCACCCGCTACTCGGAACACGCCGAGCGAATCGCCACGCGTGTCGAAGGCGTAGACGAATGGTCCGTCGCCGGAGTCGTTGTTGGTCCAGTAGGCGCCCGGTGTTAATCGCGACGCTGCGAGACCGCTGCTCTCCGAAACAGACTTATCTTTTATTGTTGCGATGGTCGCCGGTGGGCCGTAAGGTGCAGGTTTCGGAGCCTTTTGGGAAACGTGCGCAGCCGGCGCCGCAAGGTAAAGACATATTCCCGCAAAGGCGCAAAGGCGCAAAGAAAGACGCAAAGTTGTTTTGAAGTTTTTCTTTGCGCCTTTGCGCCTTTGCGGGAGACTTTTCTGCTTAATGTGATTTCAACCTCTCTGGGCCAACGCTGCCCGCGCGACTTCCTTGTCGTCGAAGTGAAACGACTCGCGGCCGATGATCTGATAGTCTTCGTGGCCCTTGCCCGCGATCAAAACGAGATCGCCGCCGCGAGCCTCGGAGATGGCCTGATGGATTGCCTCCGTGCGATCGGCAATCTTTCGGTAGGGCTTGCCAGTCTTGCGAATTCCCTCTTCTGCGTCGCACAGGATCTGCTCCGGATCCTCCGTGCGCGGATTATCGGAAGTCAGTATCACGACGTCGCTCAAGCTTCCCGCCGCCTCGCCCATCGGCGCCCGCTTCGTGCGGTCGCGATCGCCGCCGCAACCAAAGACTGTGATGATCTTCCCTTTCACAACCTCGCGCGCCGTGCGCAAGACGTTCAAAAGCGCGTCATCGCTGTGCGCGTAATCAACGACAACTGAAAAATCACCGTCATGCGCGACGCGCTCGAAACGGCCCGGCGCGCCGGTACACTTTTCGAGAGCTGCTGTGATTACGTCGAGACTGTAACCCAACGCCAACCCACTCCCGACCGCAGCCAGCGTGTTGTAGATGTGAGGTGGACCAACAAGTGGTGAATGAAAATCTCTTTCGCCGGCGGGCGTTGATAGTCGAAAGCGCATGCCCGTCAACGAGAACTCCGGATCGCGCGCAGTAACTTCAGCGTCACTATTAACTGCGTAGCGAATTACACGAAGGCCTTCCTTCTCCAGCGAGTCAGCCAGCTGGACGCCATAAGGATCGTCAACGTTGATCACCGAGTTGCGTGGTCGTGTTCCCAGCCGGCCATCAAACAAACGCTGTTTCGCGTACCAGTAGTTCTCCATCGTCTTGTGATAATCGAGGTGGTCGCGCGTGAGATTAGTGAAGATGGCGACTGCATATTCCAGCTCGTCACAACGATGAAAATCCATGGCCTGCGAAGAACACTCCATCACCGCGGTACGACACCCGATCTCGACTGCGCGTCGCAGCAGACGCTGCATATCCGGCGCTTCAGGCGTCGTCCGATCCGCTTTGAAGCGTTCCTTGCCGAGACGATATTCGACGGTGCCAGTCATCGCGACCAGTTCGCCGGCCTCTTCAGGAATGGAAGCGATCAGGTAAGCGGTGGTGGTTTTGCCGTTCGTGCCGGTGATGCCGGCGAGTTGCAGCTCGCGTGAAGGATGGTGTTGCACTTCAGACGCCGCGAGTGCCATCGCGCAACGAATGTCTTCAACCTGAAGCCACACGCCCGCAAAATTTTCCGGCGCCGGACGCTCTGACAACACTCCGACCGCCCCGTGGCTCATCACCTGAGGCACAAACTTATGCGCATCAAAGAGCGCCCCTGTTACGGCGGCGAAGAGCGTTCCTTTGCCGGCGCGACGTGAATCATGACTCACGTCGGTAACTTCAATAGTTTCATCACCGGTGAGTTTGGCCTGGGTCTTCGATGCAAGTTGTTTGATAGTTACGAGTTCGTTCATTACCGAAATTCTATATGGATCGTCTGAATTGTTTGTAGGGGCGGCCCTCCGTGGCCGCCCCAGTTTCCCACATTCCTACGCTGGGGCGGCCACGGAGGGCCGCCCCTACAAATAGACTACGGTGTTGTGCTTGGGGGTTTCACCACGACCGCCGGGATATTCTGATCGCGCACCAGTTGATTAAACGCGGGCACGTCCGTTCGCATTAACTGCGCAAGCTTCTGTAATTCCGCGTCAATCTGCACGACGAGCTCGTCATAGACCGCGTACGACTGGGCCGTCGGCGCTGATTCAGCGCCCGCAACTACGCCACCAAGCGCGGCGAGTTTGTTATTGAGCCGGATCGGATAGTTCAACGGATCCTGACTGCTCTGGTTCTTGGTTTGATAGAGAGCCTCCTCGATCGCCGTCAGGTTCTTATTCAGCGCCGTTCCGGCATCGTTCACGACCTTGAAGTTAGGCTGGCCCGCAACGCGTTTCAATAGATCCTCGACTTGCCTTCGCACGTCGCGGATCTGAATGATCGCGTTATGCGTTTCGGTCAACTTATCGCGTATCTTCAAACTCAACTCGAGCTGTTTAGCGTAATCCGCGGGCGTGATCGTCAGACGCGGATCGGGTTTGATCTCAAAGTTCTGAGTTAAAGTCTTACCTTCGACCGTGAGTTTTACCTGGTACGTTCCCGGCGCCACCTTTGGACCACTAGTGCTTCCGGCCCAAAGAATCATCCCCGGAAAGCGCACTGCGTCTGCATGTCGCGTATCCCATACGAAGCGATTGAGCCCGACTTCCGTTGGCAATGGTGGCGCGGCACCACCGCCAAAGCCGCCACCTTCACCAGGCGGAGGCGGCGCCGGCGTCGAAGCCGTTGCTTCATCCGGCCGGCGTGCGCGTGCCGTAAACTTCCGGATCGACTTGCCTGCCGGATCGAAAAACTCCAACGTCATATCAGCAGTTGGCTTCGCTTTCAAAGAGTAGTAAACGACAACGCCGTTCGCAGGATTTCGACCCAGCGTTGCTGTTGCACCACCTCCGCCAAAACCGCCGCCGCCGGGCAGGCGATAACTCTCCTTCGGTTTGAAGAGATGCGTATCGCTCACCGAATTGAAACCACCTGCATCGATCAACTGGTGCAACAACGGAAGATCATCAAGAATCCAGAACGAGCGTCCCTGGGTCGCAACTACCAGCTCCTTTTCACGTTTCTGAATCGCCAGATCCGTAATCGGCACGACCGGCAGGTTGAGTTGGAACGACTGCCAGTGTTCGCCGTTATCGAACGAGACATACATGCCGGTTTCGGTTCCGGCGTAGAGCAAGCCGCGCCGGTTCGGATCCTCACGAATCACGCGCGTGAAGGCCGTGTCGGGAATCCCGTTCGTGATCTTCTTCCACGTCTTGCCATAGTCGCTGGTGCGGTAGAGATATGGTTTGTTGTCGTCCCACTTGTACATCGTCGCGGCAACGTAAGCCGTGCCCGCGTCGTGCGGCGAGGCTTCGAGTGAGTTGATCTGAATCCACTCCGGCATGATGCTCGTTGGTGGCGTGACGTTGGACCAATTCTTGCCGCCATCGCGCGAGAGCGAAACCACGCCGTCGTCGCTTCCCGCCCAGATAGTTCCCGTCTGCACCGGCGATTCCATGAGCGCGAAGATCGTCGCATAGTATTCGACGCTGGTGTTGTCCTTTGTTATCGGACCACCGGAAGGACCCTGCTTCGATTTGTCGTTGCGCGTCAGGTCCGGGCTGATAACTTGCCAACTGCCGCCCTCATCGTTCGACTTGAAGAGAACGTTGGCCGCGAGATACAGCGTATTCGGGTCATGAGGTGAAAACACGATCGGAAAGTTCCACTGAAACCGGTACTTCAAAACGTCAGCGCCCGCGCCCATCGGATTGTTCGGATACGGATTGATATCGCGCAACTGGCCCGTGCGGTGATCGTAGCGAGTCGTCAAGCCACCGTAAGAGCCGGCGAAAACTATGTTCGAGTCTTTTGGAGACGGCGCGATCCAGCCCGATTCACCGCCGCCCACGTCCCACCAGTCTCGCTCAGTAATACCACCTTCGTTACTGCGACTCGCGATGCGCACGGTTGAGTTGTCCTGCTGCGCACCGTAGACGTTGTAAGGAAAATCGCTGTCGAGCGCGACGCGATAAAACTGTGCCGTAGGTTGATCCTGTTCGGTCCAACTCCTGCCGCCGTTGAAAGAGACGTTGGCGCCGCCGTCGTTGCTCTGGATCATGCGATTCGGATCGTCCGGAGCGATCCAGAGATCGTGATTGTCTCCGTGCGGCACTTGAATATTGCTGTACGTGCGCCCGCCATCATTCGAACGATAGAAACCCGTATTCAAGACGTAAACCGTGTCGGCGCTTTTCGGATCTGCGTAGATGCGCGTGTAATACCATGCGCGCTGGCGCAGTCGTCGCTCTTCGTTGACCTTGGTCCAGGTCGTGCCGCCGTTGTCGGAACGGAAAACGCCGCCGTCTTCCGCTTCCACGAGCGCCCACACGCGTTCGGGGTTCGCGGGCGAGACTGTGATACCGACTTTCCCGATCGTCCCTTTCGGCATGCCGGGATTTCGCGTCAACTCAGTCCACGTGTCACCGCCGTCAGTCGATTTGAAAATGCCGCTGCCTGGACCACCACTCTCGAGCGTCCACGGTTTGCGATAGACTTCCCAGAATCCCGCGTAGAGTGTGTTTGGATTTGTCGGATCGAGAATCAGATCGATCGCGCCCGCTTTGTTGCCGCGATTCAGGATCTTTTCCCACGTCTTGCCACCGTCTTTGGAACGAAAGACGCCGCGTTGCTCGTTTGGTCCCCAGACATGGCCCAACACCGCTACATAAACCAGATCCGGATTCTTTGGATGAATACGGATGCGCGAGATCTGTCGCGTGTCTTCGAGGCCGATTCGCTTCCACGTCTTACCTGCGTCGATCGATTTGTAAACACCGTCGCCGTGCGAGACGTTGCCGCGAATCGGCGACTCACCCATGCCGACGTAAATCGTGTTGGGATCGGAATCCGCGACGGCGACCGCGCCGACAGAGCCCGTTCCAAACACCGAGCCGTCGCTGATCGATTCCCAGTTGATGCCACCGTCCGTGGTTTTCCAAACGCCACCGCCAGTCGCGCCGAAGTAATAAACAAACGGCTGCGAAGGAACACCCGCCACTGCCGCGCAGCGCCCGCCGCGATACGGACCGATGCTGCGATACTGTAGCGCTTTTATCAGGTCGGCCGGTTTTGGTGGCGCTGTCGAGTTTTGGCTGTAGACTGGTAGCGCTGAAAGAAGTAAGGCAAGACAGAGAATGACAATCTCACGAGACGCGCGACACGTCTTGAACATTTGGCTGGGCTCCTTTACTTTGACACTGATTATTCGATGGCTTGCGGCTGCAAATATTAACACATCATGCGAATCGGAACTGTCAAACAAATCTGGCGCTTTGCAGTGAAATCGATGGCGGGCGAACAGCTCGACGTGTGCACGGTCGGCATGCGCGGCATTCCCGGCGATCGTGGTTGGGCTGTCACGGACGAATCGGCAGGTCAGCTCGCGACCGGCTCACGCTTTCCGCTGCTGATGCAATGCTCGGCGCGTTATCGCGAGGCACCGGTGAACGGTTTTGTCCCGCACGTCGACATGTGGTTGCCTGGTGGGGTTCAGATTGGCAGCGATCTTGTCGATGTGAATGCGCGTTTGACGGAGTTGCTTGGCAAGCCCGTTTCGCTTTATCCATTGGCAAGCGACAACTCAGACCAGTCGGCGATCCAATTGAATTCAGCGCGCGGGACGTATTTCGATGTCGCTCCGATTCATGTGTTGACTAGTGCGTCGCTCGAAGAAATGAAGCGTTTAGCGCCGGCAGGAGATTGGGATATACGTCGCTTCCGGCCGAACTTCTTTGTTGAGACTGAGGCGGGAATTGCAGGTCTGGTTGACGCGGAGTGGGGTGGGCGAACGCTTCGGATTGGTGAGGTTGAGATTCTGTGTGAGCTTCCGTGTGAGCGTTGCGCGATGACGATACACGCACAACCGGAGCTGCGGAAGGATGAGAGCATCTTCCGTACGATCGTGAAAGAGGCGAATACGAATCTCGGAGCTTATGCGAGTGTTTTGAAACCTGGGGAAGTCCGAACGGGCGATGTGGTTGAACTTATTTAGCCACAGATTACACAGATTTTTAATTGATCTCTTCTCTTAATGGACGGCTCATTAGTTCGGCGACGGCGTCGCGTGCGGGCTTGCCGTCGTAGAGTACTGCGTTCACTTCGTTAGTGATGGGCATTTCGAGGCCGGCGCGATCGGCGAGTTTCTTTACGGCACGCGCGGTGTTGATGCCTTCCGCTACTTCGTTTAGCGCGGCGGTGATCTCTGCGAGTGTTTTGCCTTTTCCGAGTTCTTCGCCAACGAATCGATTGCGTGAAAGGTTTCCGGTACACGTCAACACGAGATCTCCCAAGCCGGCCAATCCCATTAAGGTCTCGACCTGCGCTCCTTCACGACGCGCGAGACGCGTGATCTCCGCCAGCCCGCGGGTGATCAGCGCTGCCACACTGTTCGCGCCGAAGCCGAGGCCGGTAGTCATGCCGGCGGCGATGGCCATCACGTTCTTTACCGAACCGCCAATCTCGGTGCCTATGACGTCTGTGTTCGTGTAGATACGCAGGTTCTCAAAACTAAAGTCATTCTGGACGGCGCGCGCCGCGGCGGCGTCCTTGCTCGCCGCGACGATCGCCGTTGGATTGCCTGCCACGACCTCTTTCGCGAATGACGGGCCGGAAAGACAGACGAACGAATAAGTGCTGCCGAGAACTTCCCTGGCGATCTCCGAGATTCGCTTACCGCTCTCGATCTCGATTCCTTTTGAAACGCTGACGATGATTGCCGCTTCGTCTAACAGCGGTGACATGGCCGTTAGCAGTTCGCGCGCCGCGTGAGACGGAGCGGCGAAGACGACCGTCGTAGCCCCATGCAAAGCCTCGCCAAGATCGCCCGTCGCGATCACGCCTGACGGAATCGACGTGGAGCTCAAGTAACGTGAATTAATCCGCGCCTCACTGATCGAGCTAATAACGTCAGCATTCCGCGACCATAAACGCACGTCATGCCCCGCCCTCGCTGCTACAACCGCGAGCGCCGTCCCCCAACTCCCTGCGCCGATGATCGCGATCTGCTTCAGATCTGAGACTCCGTTCCGCGAGCCAGTCGTTGAATATTTCCACGGTGGGCAAAGATGATCAGCAGTGCCCCCACGACCGCCGCGGCCAGCAACGGTCGCAGATCAGCGAAAGGCTCGATAAATACATTCTGCAACCAGACGAGTACAGGGATCAGTGTCGCGGCCATGATCGAGCCCAACGACACGTAGCGCGTAAAGAAGACGATGCTGACGAATACGACGCCTGCGCACAGCAGCGCCATCGGAGCGAGTACGAGAAACACGCCAACACCCGTCGCGACACCCTTGCCGCCACGAAACCCGAGCCACACCGGAAAAATGTGACCGGCGATCACCGCAATCGCCGCGGCTGCTTTGACCCAGGCACTACCGGAAACATTCTGCGCAATCAGCACTGCCGCAGCGCCCTTCGCAGCATCGAGCAGCAAGGTCAACACACCCGCTACTTTCCCTGCTCGACGCGAAACGTTCGTCGCTCCGGTGCCACCCGAACCGGACTGCCTGATGTCGCCACCTTGCTTCGTCCGCACGATCAAATATCCAAAGGGGATCGAACCGATGAGGTAAGCAATGATGAGGACTAATAGTGACCTCATAGCAATCTTCGACGCAGGAGATCCAGTGCGGCTTGCGAAGCGCGCCAGCGGATCAGTTGGCGGTCGCCGGGTAGCTTAAGCTTGCGATGTTCTGTCTTAACGTCGTCAGCAAGTGCGATGAACACTGTTCCGACCGGCTTCTCTTCAGTGCCGCCGCCCGGACCGGCAATGCCCGTGATCGATAATCCGAAGTCAGTTCCCGCTCGTTTGCGAACACCCTCCGCCATCGCTTCCGCAATCGGCGCGCTTACTGCACCATGCTCCATCAGCAACATCGGCTCGACGCCGAGCGTTCGCGTCTTCGCATCGTTAGCGTAAGTAATCGCTCCTTCGATAAAGTACTTTGACGAACCCGGAACTTCGGTGATTCGTTGCGCGAGCAAACCTCCGGTACAACTCTCCGCGACCGCCAACGTGTAACCGCCAAGCGCAAGCTTCAGTCCTACGACTTCCTCCATCGTCTCGCCGGCAAACGAGAAGATCGCTTTCCCCAGTCGCTCTTCAATCTGCGCCGACAAACGATCGAGCAAATCGTTCGCTTCTTTTTCAGTGCGACCACGCGCGGTCAGATGAACCTCAATCTCACTCTTATTGAAAAGAATCGTCGTCACCGGATTGTCGTACTGCGTGTAAACCGGCGCGATCTTTTCATCCACAGCCGACTCACCCATTCCCACCACGCGCAATATCCGTCGCACCACGCGCAAACTTCCCGCGCGCCCCGCGAGCCGTTCAACCACGTGATTCTCAAACATCGGCCGCATCTCACGCGGCGGGCCCGGCAACAGCACGATCGCCGTTCCGTGGTGATCCATGAGCATCCCCGGCGCGGTGCCGTTTGGATTTGGCAACACCTCCGCGTTCTCGATCACCATTGCCTGGCGCGAATTCCGCTCCGGCATCGTCACACCAAACAATTGAAAGCGCTGTTTGATCTCAGCCAGCACGACCTCGTCGAGCAACAGGCGACGGCCGAGAGCGCGCGCCGTGATCTTGCGCGTGATGTCGTCTTCGGTTGGACCAAGACCGCCAGTGGTAATCACCACTTTCGAACGGCGCACAGCATCTTTGATTGCTTCTTCGAGGCGGGCATCGTCGTCGCCGACGATCGTTTTGAGTTTTACTTCGATGCCGATGGCATTGAGTTTTTCGGTGAGCCAGAGACTGTTGGTATCAGTGCGGTCGGGTGCGAGCAGTTCCGAACCGATAGCGATGATTTCGGCTGTCAGCGTCTCAAACAATTTTTCACGCAAAGGCGCAAAGGCGCAAAGAAGGCAGCAAAGTGGATTTCGCTTCTTTGCGTCTTCCTTTGCGCCTTTGCGCCTTTGCGCGAGAATAGTTCATTGAAGTCTTGTTTCGTCCTGGTAAACGTCGTGCAGCACCTTCGAAATCGGCGGCGGCGCCGAGATAGCGCTCAGCGGCATCGACGGCGCAAAACTCATTTCCTCCGGCGCTTCGACGACTTGATTCTCTGGTTTGACATTACTCTTTTCAGTCTCGATCCGAGCGCGACTTTCAAGCAGTATCTTCTCTGCGTTGCGCTGGCGCGCGCGTTCAAGACCTCTGATCGCAGCGAGTGTTTGCGGCGCGCTTGCCGGATGATATTCGATTCGCCGCAGCATCATCACGTAACGCCGCAGTTGTGGTGACGGCGTGGTGCGGTGAGTTTCATCATTGTGCTCGTCTTCAGTTATGCGCGAAAGATATTCGACGCTTGCCTGGTGATTGCCGAGACGATGATAAAGCGCTCCGAGTGCGTAGTAGTTTAGTGGCGGCGGATCGGGCATGATCTCGAGCAAGCTCTCACCGTGTTCGATCACTTCGGCGATCTCAAACCCGTACCAACGTCGCTCTTCGTCGCGAAGTATCGCATCGGCGGCAATATAGAAATCGAACATCCGCTCCACTTCACGCGCCTGCGAGCGACGAACAAAGAGCCAGACAACAAAAAT
>Ga0207676_10002802_pt1 | contig 12393 bp, 9 predicted proteins | sample KBSSwiS72_FD_184307 | JGI IMG/M metagenome (GOLD analysis project Ga0207676, IMG submission 184307) | Switchgrass rhizosphere microbial communities from Kellogg Biological Station, Michigan, USA - KBS Switchgrass S7-2 (SPAdes) (version 2) | ecosystem: Host-associated > Plants > Roots >... | reverse complement strand
GGCGACCTTCCGCATCGCCGCCAGCGACTACCTCGACCCGCTGTTCCTCCCGGAGCTGGTGGCCCACGTCAAGCGCCTCGCGCCGCAGGTGCGGCTCGAGCTCCTGCCGCTCACCGGCGACTACGACTATCCGAAGCGCCTGGCGGCGGGCGAGGTCGACCTGGTGATCGGCAACTGGCTCCGGCCACCCGACGAACTGCACCTCGGCCGGCTGATCAGCGACGAGATCGTCTGCCTGGTCGGCGAGGACCATCCTGCCGGTCGCGGCCGCTGGTCGAGCGAACGCTACCTGGCCGCCGAGCACGTCGCGCCGATGCCGTTCTACGGCCAGTCGCCAGGGGTCGTCGACGATCATCTCGCCTCCCTCGGCCTGACCCGAAACGTCGTCGTTCGCAGCGCCCACTTCGGCCTGATCCCGACCATGGTGGCGCAGACCATGCTGGTGCTGACGACCGGGCGGCTGTTCTGCTCTCGCTATGTCGATGCGCTGCCGGTGCGCATCCTGCGCTGCCCGATCCCGTTTCCCGCTCTCAGCTACTACCAGCTCTGGCACGACGTCACCCACGCCTCGGCGCCGGCGAAGTGGCTGCGCGAGCAGGTGCGCGAGGTGGCGCGCAATCTCGCCGGCCACGGCATGCTGACGCGTCGCGGCGCATGAGCGGCGCTCCGGCCAGCGCGTCGGCGCGAGTTGCCTTGCGCGGCGATCTGCTCGACTTCGCGGCGGCGCCGGAGTGGGGCAACGTCGAGTCGAAGGCGGTGCGCTTCCGTCCCGATCACTGGCTGCTGGTCGAAGGCGGTCGCATCGTCGGCGCTCGGCCCGAGGCACCCGGCGAAGGCTGGGTCCGCCACGATCACGCCGGCCGCTGGATCCTGCCCGGCTTCATCGACACCCACGTGCACAGCCCGCAGCTCGACGTGATCGCCAGCTACGGCACCGAGCTGCTCGACTGGCTGACGACCCACACCTTCCCGGCCGAGGCGCGCCACGCCGACCCGCCGCACACCGCGGCGACGGCGGCCCTGTTCCTCGATGCGCTGCTCGCCCACGGCACCACCGCGGCAGTGGTCTTCCCGACCGTGCATCGGCAATCGGTCGACGCCCTGTTCGCCGCCGCCGAGGTGCGCGGCATGCGCGTCATCGCTGGCAAGGTGCTGATGGACCGGAATGCACCGGACGACCTGCGCGACGACGTCCTCGGCGCCGAGCGCGAGATGGAAGCGCTGATCGGCCGCTGGCATGGCAAGGGCCGGCTCGCCTACGCCGTGACGGTGCGCTTCGCGCCGACCAGCTCGCCGGAGCAGCTGGCGCTGGCCGGGCGCCTCTGCGCCGCCGACCCCAGCCTCTACATGCAGACCCACCTGGCGGAGAACCGGGCCGAGGTCGCCTGGGTGCGCGAGCTGTTCCCGGCGGCGCGCAGCTACCTCGACGTCTACGCCCAGGCCGGTCTGCTGCATGCGAAGAGCGTCTTCGCCCACGGCATCTGGCTCGAGGACGCGGACCGGGCCGCGCTCGCCGCCGCCGGGGCGCAGATCGCCCATTCGCCGTCGTCGAACCTGTTCCTCGGCAGCGGCCTGTTCGGCTGGCGCGCCGCCGAGGCCGCGGGCGTGCACGTCAGCCTGGCCAGCGACGTCGGCGGCGGCACCAGCCTGTCGATGCTGCGCAACATGGCCGAGGCCTACAAGGTGCAGGCCCTGGCCGGCGAGCGCCTCACCGCCTGGAAGGCGCTGCATGCCGCGACCCGCGGCGCGGCCGAGGCGCTGGGGCTGGCGGGCGAGATCGGCTCGCTCGAGCCGGGGACGCTGGCCGACGTCTGCATCTGGGACCCCGCGGTCGGCGCCGTCGCCGCCCGCCGCCACGAGGTGGCCCGCACATTGCATGAGCGTGTCTTCGCATGGATGACGCTCGCCGATGAACGCAACCTGGTCGAATCGTTCGTCGCCGGCGAGAGCCGCTACCGGCGAATGAGCCTTCACTGAGCAGCCCCCAGAATCCTCGCCCATGCGCCTCGAGCTCGTCGACATCAGCAAGCAGTACCCGGCGGTGAAGGCCAACGACCGGGTGAGCCTCCAGGTCGCGCCCGGCCAGATCCATGCCGTGCTGGGCGAGAACGGCGCCGGCAAGTCGACGCTGATGAAGATCATCTACGGCGCCGTCCGGCCCGACGAAGGCGAGATCCGCTGGAACGGCGAGCCGGTGCAGATCGCCTCGCCGGCCGCGGCGCGCGCGCTCGGCATCAGCATGGTCTACCAGCACTTCAGCCTGTTCGACACCCTGACCGCGGCCGAGAACGTCTGGCTCGGCCTCGACAAGTCGCTGCCGCTGGCGGAGGTGACGAAGCGGATCCGCGAGGTCGCCGGCATCTACGGCCTCGAGGTCGATCCGCTCCGCCCGGTGCACACCCTCTCGGTTGGCGAGCGGCAGCGGGTCGAGATCGTCCGCGCCCTGATGACGAACCCGAAGCTCCTGATCCTCGACGAGCCGACCTCGGTGCTGACGCCGCAGGCGGTGCAGACCCTCTTCGTCACCCTGAGGAAGCTCGCCGCCGAAGGCTGCTCCATCCTCTACATCTCGCACAAGCTCGACGAGATCCGTTCCCTCTGCCACCACTGCACGGTGCTGCGCGGCGGCAAGGTCACCGGTGAGGTCGATCCGACCCGGGAGACCAACGCCAGCCTGTCGCGCCTGATGATCGGCGCCGAGCCGCCGCAGCTGCAGCACCGCGAGGCCCGCGCCGGCGCGGTGGTGCTCGAGGTCCGCTCGCTCTCGCTGCCCAAGGAAGACCCGTTCGGCACCAGCCTCGAGGCGATCTCGTTCGAGGTCCGCGCCGGCGAGGTGGTCGGCATCGCCGGCGTCTCGGGCAACGGCCAGCAGGAGCTGATGCGCGCGCTCTCGGGCGAGGACGTGCGCGCGCCCCGGGGCTCGATCCGCCTCTTCGACCAGGACATCGCCCGCGACACGCCGCGGCGCCGCCGCCGCGGCGGCCTGCACTTCGTGCCCGAGGAGCGGCTCGGCCGCGGCGCGGTGCCGACGCTCTCGCTGGCGCAGAACACGCTCTTGACCCGGACCCGCGCCGTTGGCCGCGGCGGGTGGATCCGCGTCGGCGACGTCAACGCCCTCGCCGAGGCCCTGATCCGCCGCTTCTTCGTCCGCGCCGGCGGCCCTGGCTCGGCGGCCAAGAGCCTCTCGGGCGGCAATTTGCAGAAGTTCATCGTCGGCCGCGAGATCGACGCCGATCCGAAGCTCCTGATCGTCTCGCAGCCGACCTGGGGCGTCGACGTCGGCGCCGCGGCGCAGATCCGCGGCGAGCTGCTGGCGCTGCGCGACAACGGTTGCGCCGTGCTGGTGGTGAGCGAGGAGCTCGAGGAGCTGTTCGAGATCTGCGACCGGCTGGTCGTGATCGCCCAGGGCCGGGTCTCGCCGAGCCTGCGCACCGCCGAGGCGACGATCGAGCAGATCGGCGAATGGATGAGCGGCCTCTGGCGCAAGGACAAGAGCGATGCTCCGGCTTGAGCAGCGGCCCGAGCCCTCGAAGGCGATGTCGATCGCCTCGCCGCTGCTCGCGCTGGCGATCACGGTGGTGATCGGCACGATCCTGTTCGTCCTCCTCGGCAAGGACCCGCTGCGCGGCCTCGCCGTCTTCTTCGTCGAGCCGGTGAGGAGCGCCTACGCGCTCTCCGAGCTGGCGATGAAGGCGACGCCGCTGCTGCTCATCGCCCTCGGCCTCGCGGTCTGCTTCCGTTCCAACGTCTGGAACATCGGCGCCGAGGGCCAGTTCGTGGTCGGCGCGATCGCCGCCAGCGGCATCGCCATGCTTGCGACCAAGGACACGGGCAACTGGTTCTTCCTGCCGGTGCTGGTGGGCGGCATCGTCGGCGGCATGGCCTGGGCGGCGATCGTCGCGCTGCTGCGCGACCGCTTCAACGCCAACGAGATCCTGGTCAGCCTGATGCTGGTCTACGTCGCCGAGCAGCTGCTGAACTACCTCGTCTACGGTCCCTGGAAGGACCCGCTCGGCTACAACTTCCCGCAGACCATCACCTTCTACAAGTCGACCCAGGTGCCGCGCCTGTTCGGCAGCTTCCGCGTCAACCTCGGCGCGATCGCCGCTCTGTTCGCCGTCGGCGCGTTCTGGCTGCTGCTGTTTCGCACCTATGCGGGCTTCCAGCTCCAGGTCGGCGGCCTGGCGCCGGCGGCGGCGCGCTACGCCGGCTTTTCCTCGCGCAAGGCGCTGTGGAGCGCGCTGCTGCTCTCGGGCGGCATGGCCGGCCTGGCCGGCGGCCTGGAGGTCGCGGGGCCGCTCGGCCAGCTCACGCCGCACGTGCCGGCGGGCTACGGCTTCGCCGCGATCATCGTCGCCTTCGTCGGCCGGCTGCATCCGGTCGGCATCGTCTTTTCGGCGATCCTGATGAGCATGTTCTACATCGGCGGCGAGCTGGCGCAATCGCGGCTCGGCCTGCCGAAGTCGCTCACCGGCGTGTTCCAGGGCCTGCTGCTGTTCACGCTGCTCGCCTGCGACACGTTGATCGCCTATCGGGTGCGCTGGAAGACGGCGGGGAAGGGGACGGGCGGATGATGGATTCCCTGCCGCTGCTGGTCGCGGCGACGCTCAACTCGGGCACGGTGCTGGCCTTCGCCGCGCTCGGCCTCCTGATCAACGAGCGCGCCGGCATCGTCAACCTCGGTGCCGAGGGGATCATGCTGGTCGCCGCGGTGGCCGGCTTCGCGACCGTGGTGCACACCGGCAGCAGCTGGCTCGGCTTCGCTGCCGGCGCGCTCGCCGGCGCGGCGCTGGCGGCGGCGTTCGGCGTGCTCGTGATCTGGCTCAACACCAACCAGTACGCGACCGGGCTGGCGCTCAGCCTGTTCGGGGTCGGCTTCTCGGCCTTCGTCGGCATCCGCTACACCCAGGAAAAGCTCGGCGAGCGGCCGAACTTCGAGATCCCCGGCCTGGCCGACGTGCCCTTCCTCGGGCCGGCGCTGTTCCGCCAGCATCCGATGGTCTACGTCGCGATCGCCCTCACGGCCGCGATCGCTTGGTTCCTCTACCGCTCCCGCTCCGGGCTGGTGCTGCGCGCGGTCGGCGAGTCGCCCGAGTCGGCGCATGCGCTCGGCTATCCGGTGCGGCGGATCCGCCTCGCCGCGGTGCTCTTCGGCGGCGCGCTCTGCGGCATCTCTGGCGCCTACATCTCCACCGTCTACACGCCGCTCTGGGTCGAGGGGATGATCGCCGGCAAGGGCTGGATCGCGCTCGCCCTCACCACCTTCGCCACCTGGCGGCCGGCGCGGGTGCTGCTCGGCGCCTACCTCTTCGGCGGCGTGACCATGCTGCAGTTCCACCTCCAGGGCGAAGGCGTGCAGGTGCCGAGCCAGTTCCTCACCATGCTGCCCTATCTCGCCACCATCGTCGTCCTGGTGCTGATCTCGCGCAACGCGTCGTTCATCCGCATCAACATGCCGGCGTCGATCGGCAAGCCTTTCTTCCCCGGCTAGCCGTCCTTGATAATCCCGGCTTCGCCGCGGGCGGAGCCGTCTTTCCTAAAACCACTGGGAGCCACCATGACTCGAATCTCGAAACGGTCCTTCGTCCATCTCGCCGGCTGGGGTGCGGTCGCCGCGCTGGCGGCGGTGGCCGGCTGCAGCAAGAAGGAAGAGACGACGACGACCACCACCACGGCCGCGCCTGCCTCGGCGCCGGTGGCCGCCGCGTCGGCTGCGCCGCCGGCCGCGAGCGCCCCGCTCAAGGTCGCCTTCGCCTACGTCGGCCCGGTCGGCGACGGCGGCTGGACCTTCGCCCACGACAACGCCAGGAAGGCGGTGGAGAAGCACTTCGGCGACAAGGTCGAGACCTCGTTCGTCGAGAAGGTGCCGGAGGCGGCCGATGCCGAGCGCGTGTTCCGCGACATGGCCGGCCAGGGCAACAAGCTGATCTTCGGCACCACCTTCGGCTACATGGAGCCGATGCTCAAGGTCGCCGCCGACCTGAAGGACGTGAAGTTCGAGCATGCCACCGGCTACAAGCAGGCCGACAACATGCGCACCTACGACAGCCGCACCTACGAAGGCGCCTACATGGCCGGCGTGATCGCCGGCGGCATGACCAAGACCAACACCCTCGGCGTCGTCGGCTCGATCCCGATTCCCGAGGTCATCCGCAACATCAACAGCTTCACGATGGGCGCGCAGTCGGTCAACCCGAAGGTCAAGACCAAGGTGGTCTGGGTCAACGAGTGGTTCAACCCGCCGAAGGAAACCGAAGCCGCGCAGTCGCTGATCAACGGCGGCGCCGACGTGCTGATGCAGAACACCGACTCCTCGGCGGTGCTGCAGACCGCGGGCAAGGCCGGCAAGTACGCCTTCGGCTGGGACAGCGACATGACGGCCTACGCGCCGAACGCCCACCTCGCCTCGTCGATCATCAACTGGGCGCCGTACTACATCAACGCTGTCCAGGACGCGCTCGACGGCACCTGGAAGGGCGGCAGCGGCTCGTGGTGGGGCGTCAAGGAAGGGGCGATCGACATCGTCTCGATCTCCGACAAGGTGCCGGCCGACCTCAAGGCCAAGGTCGACAGCGTCAAGGCCGGCCTCAAGGACGGCACCTTCGTGATCTGGAAAGGCCCGATCACCAGCAACGAGGGCAAGGAAGTGCTCGCCGCCGGCACGAACGCCGACGACAAGTTCCTGGGCGGGGTCAATTTCTTCGTCAAGGGCGTCGAGGGCAAGGTCCCGGGCGGCGAGAAGAAGTAGGGCGCTCCCGGCGATGGACTTCGGCCACATCGCGCGCGAGCGGCTCCCCGAGCTGCTCTGCGCGATGCCGAAGGCCGAGCTGCACATCCACATCGAGGGCTCGCTCGAGCCCGAGCTGATCTTCGAGCTGGCGAGGAAGAACGGGGTGGCGCTCGCCTACCCCGACGTCGAGTCGCTGCGCGCGGCCTACGCGTTCACCGACCTGCAGAGCTTCCTCGACATCTACTACGCCGGCGCCAGCGTGCTGCTGCACGAGAGCGACTTCGAGGCGATGGCGATGGCGTACCTGCGCCGCGCCGCCGCCGACAACGTCGTCCGCGCCGAGCTGTTCTTCGACCCGCAGACGCACACCGCGCGCGGCGTGCCTGTCGGCGCCGTGATCCGCGGCTTGGCGAATGCGTGCGCCCGCGCCGAGCGCGAGCTCGGCGTCTCGAGCGCACTGATCCTCTGCTTCCTGCGCCACCTGAGCGAGGACGAGGCGCTGCAGACCCTGCACGACGCCCTTCCGTATCGCCAGCACTTCATCGGCGTCGGCCTGGACAGCAGCGAGCGCGGCCATCCGCCGGAAAAGTTCGCCCGGGTGTTCGCCGAGGCCGGGCGGCTCGGCCTGCATCGCGTCGCCCATGCCGGCGAGGAGGGGCCGCCGGCCTACATCGAGAGCGCGCTCGACGTCCTTCGGGTCGAGCGCATCGATCATGGCGTGCGCTGCCTCGAGGATCCGGCACTCGTCCGCCGCCTCGCCGCCGCCCGCGTGCCGCTCACCGTCTGCCCACTCTCCAACGTCAAGCTCTGCGTCTACGGCGAGATGGAAAGCCATCGCCTGCCCGAGCTTCTGGCCGCGGGTCTCTGCGCCACCGTGAACTCCGACGATCCGGCCTACTTCGGCGGCTACATGAACGCCAACTTCCTGGCGGCGTTCGCCGCCCTGCCGGCCCTCGGCGCGGCCGAGGCCTACGCGCTCGCGCGCAACAGCTTCGACGCCAGCTTCGTCGACGCCGCGACCCGAGCGGCAATGACCGCACGCCTGGACCAGGTGTTCGCCCGCTTCGCCTGAGCGCGGGGAGAATCTCTGGACCGCCTCGGTCCGTCGTTCGCCGGAGATCGCAATGGCCGCAAGCCGCAGAGTCGTCTTCTATCACTCGCCGCAGTCGCGCTCGTCGGGCACGCTGGTCCTGCTCGAGGAACTCGGCGCCGACTACGAGCTGCGCCCGCTCGACTTGCAGAAGAAGGAGTCGCGAGGCAGCGACTACCTCGGCGTCAACCCGATGGGCAAGGTGCCGGCGATCGTCCACAACGGCGCCCTGGTCACCGAGCAGGGCGCCGTCTACACCTATCTCGCCGATCTCTACCCGGAGGCCGGCCTCACGCCGGCGATCGGCGATCCGCTGCGCGGCCCGTACCTGCGCTGGATGTTCTTCTACAACGCCTCGTTCGAGCCGGCGCTGGTCGACAAGTCCCTGAAGCGCGAGCCGGCGCCGCCGGCGACCTCGCCCTACGGCGACTACGACACCATGATGAAGACGCTGGTCGAGCAGCTCGGCAACGGTCCCTACCTGCTCGGTGAGCGCTTTACGGCGGTCGACGTGCTCTGGGGCACGGCGCTGCGCTGGACGACGATGTTCAAACTCGTCCCGGAGACGCCGGCGATCCAGGCCTACATCGAGCGCGTGACGACGCGCCCGGCGGCGCTGCGCGCCGCGAAGATCGACGCCGACATCCTCGCCGCCCGCGGCAAGTAGGACCCGGGCGCGCTGCTTCCTGCGCCTTGTGTACTTTTGTGAAGCAACGAAAACTTTCGCCCATTTCGCCGACCTGCCGTTGACCCTGTCGGCCGTTCCCCGCTCGCGGCGTTAGCCACTGACGAGGGCCGGTGCGGCTGCGGCGAAGTGCTGCCGCGCGCCGTTCCTCGCCCGCGATCTCGGGGGCTTGGGAGAGTTGGCATGGCGTGCGTGGGCCGGTGGGTCGTCGGCGTGTTCGCGGTGTGGCTGCTCGGCATCGCCCCGTCCCAGGCGGCTCCCCCCGGCCGCACCGCGCCCGGTGCCGTGTATGTCGACGCCTTCGACGTCGAGCAGGTCGCGAGCCTCGCACCGGGCACCGTCCTCCAGTTCACCGTCTTCGCCAGCCCCGGGGCGTCGGCGACGGTGATGGTCGAGGGGGTGCGCCGCCTGGTCGAGCTGCGCGAGGTCGAGCCGGGCATCTACGAAGGCTCGTACGCCATCGAGGCCGCCGATCGCCTCCGCGTCGGCAGCACGGCCGTGGCGACCGTCTGGCGCGACGGCGCGGTGGTCCGCGCCGCGCTCGAGGAGTCGCTCCTGCTCGACGGTGCGCCGCCGACGCCGGTGGCTGCTCCGTCGCCATCGGTCGTCGCCCAGACCGCGCCCGCCCCGGCTCCGGTACGAGGGGCACCAGTGCCCGCCCCGGTTCCGGCGTGGTCGCCGCCGCCACCGCTCGGGGTTCCGGTCGTCGTGCCGTCGGCAGGCCGCGTGGTCGCGTGTCGGGACTGTGCGCGGGTCGAGTCGATCCGTGCGGTCGAGGTGCCGACCGGCCCGGCCTACGCCGGCGCGGTCGCCGGCAGCATCGCCGGTGCGCTGTTCGGCGAGGAGGTCGGCAAGGCCCACGAGCGGCATGTGACGGCCGCCCTCGGCGCCATCGGCGGCGCCGTGCTCGGCCACGAGGCGCAGCGTGCCGCCACCAGCCGCACCCTGTACGACGCGACCCTGCGCATGCCGAACGGTGCCTTGCGGGTGCGACGCTACGACGCGCCGCCGCCGTTCCAGGTGGGGCAGTTCATCCGCGTCGAGGGCACGTCGCCGGCCGTGGCCGCGCCCTCGTTCTGAGCGCCGGCGGCCGACGCTCCGCCGCGGAAACCTCGACCCGTCGATGCAGATCGCCACCCTGGCCGGCCCGGCACGAGCGACTCCCGTTCGGTTCGCCGCCATTCCCTCGTGGCTGGAGGCGCTCGCCGTCGTGGGTGCGATCGCCCTGTGGCTGCCGGCATTCGCCCAGGTGGCCGATTTCGGCGCCGGCAGGGATCGGCGCTTCACCGAGGCCGGGTTTCGCATCGAGGGCCTGCCGGCGCCGCTGCTGCCGGCACTCTGCCGCGATCCGGCGGTGGCCGCGGCCGAGGTTGCGGTGCGCGACCGTCTCTGCCCCGGCATCTCCCCGGTCGCAGCGCGCAACGAGCTGACGCGCCTGCCGACGGCGATCGGCGACGCCCTCGCCCGGGCGGCCCAGCCCTTCCTCGCGCCCCTGAACCGGGCCAACGAGCGGCTCGCGGCGCTGCGTCAGCAACAGCGCGAAGGCGCCGAGCTGCGCCCCCTCACCGACGCGACGGCGGCGATCGAGGCCGACCTGCAGCCTTTCGTCGAGCGCTTCCAGCTCGCCGGCGCCGATGCCGCGGGCCCCCGCCCGCTCGGCTGCGCCGCGCGCTGGGCCGAGACGGCGCTGGCCGCATCCGGCGCCCCGGCCGCGGCGCGCGCCAACGGCGTGCTCCTGCTCGCGGCCGCGCTCGACGGCCGGCACGAGGTCGAGGGCCTCACCGGCGCCGCGGCACTGCCTGTCGCGGCCGGCATTCCCTCGTGCAGCGCCGGTGCGGCATCGCTCCTGACGGCCACGGCGACGCTGATGGCCGACGCCCGCCAGTCGGCAGTGCGGGCACGCAAGAACGAGGCGATGCGCGAGCTGATGCAGACCGCCGGCTGGCAGTGGGCCGGGGCGCTGGGCCTGGGCTACCTGCTGATGCTGGCCAGCCGGCGGCGCATCGATCCGGCCTTCGGTGTCGCCCTGTCGCTGGCCGCCTGGGCCGGGGCGGCGTGGCTGGCGCGCGTGCCCTGGCCCTTCGCCGGCGGCCGCGGCTTCGATCCCGGCCGCAGCGACGTCGCCTGGGACAGCCGACCGGCAACCTGGGTGCTGATGCTGGCCGGCGGCGCGGTGCTGGCGCTCGTCTTCTCGTTGCTCCGCCGGCGCGATCCGGGACTCGACGCGGCCGCCCCGGCGCAGGCGATGAGCTCGCGCATCGGCTATGCCGGGCTGGTGCTGGCCACCGGCCTCGGCTGGCTGCTGCTGTTCGACCTCTCGGCCCATGCGCATCGCACCAACCGCTACTTGGCGCTGTATCACCAGGGTCACCTCTGGCTGGGCCTGCTGGTGTTCTCGCTGCTGCTATTCCTGCGCCGGCCCCTGGCGCACGGCCTCGCCTGGAGCCTCTCGATCGCCGGCGAGGCGGCACGCGCCGCCAGCCAGCGGCTCGGCGCCGCCGGCGCGGCCGGCGCCATCGGCCTCTTCGCCGCGCTCGCCGTGCTCGGCTTCGGCTTCGCCTTCGCCAATCTGCGCCAGGTCACCTCGGAGCTCGGCCGCATCTGGCTGATCGTCGGCGCGGCCTGGTTCTTCTTCCTGCGTGCCGGCCCGCTGGCCGAGCGCCTTGCGCGCGCGGGCCCCGCCGGCATCGCCTTCTGGCGCTACGTCTGGCCGCTGGTGCTGGTGATCGGCGTGCTGATCGGGGCGATGGTGCTGACCCGCGACATGGGGCCGCTCTTGATCGCCGGCTACGGCTCGGGCGCGTTCCTGGCCGCCTCGGTGGCGATGTGGTGGCATCTGCGCAGCGGCCAGCGCTGGACCGCGTTCATCCTCGCGGTGCTCCTGTTCGGCCTGTGGATCGGCGGCATCACCTGGGCCTTGTTCGCCCTCGGCTCGGTCGACGGCGTCGCCGCCGAGCGGCTCGAGAGCCTGGCGGCGCCCTTCGCCTCGGGCAACGACCAGCTCGCCCTCGTCACCTGGTTCCAGCGGGCGGCACCGGCGCAAGGCTTCGGCCTCGGCGCCGCGCCGTGGTGCGGCTACGCCATCGCCGGCCGCTGCGGCGGCGTGCCGGCGCAGATCCACAGCGACTACACCTTCACCGCGATCGTCGGCGTGTTCGGCGCCGCCGCGGCCTGGGCGGCGGCGCTCGGCTGCGCCTTCTGGCTGCACCGGCTGATCCGCCATCACGGCCGCGTCACCCGTGGCGAGCCGCGCCTGGTGGCACGCGCCGGCCAGCTCGCGCACGACGGCCAGGCGCTGCTCAGCTGGATCGCGGTCGCCTGGGTGGTGATGGCGCTGTGCCAGCTCGCGGTCACGGTCGCCGGAAACATGGCGGTGCTGCCGCTCACCGGCGTCACCTTTCCCTTCGTCAGCTTCGGCATGACCTCGCTGCTGGTCAACCTCGCCTTCCTGGCGCTGGTCATCCATCTCGATCTGCCGGCCCGGGCGCGCGATGGCTGAGCGCAAGCCCGCCTCGCTGCTCGAGTTCGCGATCGCCGCGAGCCTCGCCGTCGTGCCGGTGCTGCTCGGCGTCGTCGTGCTGGTGGCGGTGATCCGACCGGCCGACGCCGACGCGTCCGGGCGCAGCCCGCAGGAGCGCTATCTGAGCCTTCGCCTGGTCGCGGCCCTCAAGACCTTCGAGCCCGCGGTGCGGCGGCGCAGCGCGATCGACCCCCGCATTCCCGATGGCGCCGGCGTGCTCGCCGCGCTGCCGGCCTGCCAGCGCGAATGGCGCGGCGCCTCGCCCTGGCGCGCCTGGCTGGCCGAGAACGGCCTGGCGCGTCCGCCGCCGCCACCACCGGCCGAACAGGTCGCGGCCCAGCTCGTCGCCTTCGATGCCGCGCTGCTCG
>Ga0207676_10002798_pt1 | contig 12399 bp, 10 predicted proteins | sample KBSSwiS72_FD_184307 | JGI IMG/M metagenome (GOLD analysis project Ga0207676, IMG submission 184307) | Switchgrass rhizosphere microbial communities from Kellogg Biological Station, Michigan, USA - KBS Switchgrass S7-2 (SPAdes) (version 2) | ecosystem: Host-associated > Plants > Roots >... | reverse complement strand
CGGCAGCGCCGAGGAGCAGGATGTCGTGCACGAGCCGACGGTGACGCTGCTCGAGGCGATGCGCCTTGCCGCCGACCGTGACGGCATCGCGCGCGAGTACGCGACGACGTACGAGACGACGTTCGAGAGGGGAGTGCCGACTCTGCTGAGCGCGCGCGCAGATGGACTGGCCCTGAACGATGCCATCGTCGAGACCTACCTGACGATGCTGGCGGCGGCGCCCGATACGCACGTCGTGCGCCGGGGCGGCGACGACCTCGGGCGGCGGGTTTCGACCCTCGCGGCCGAGAGCCTGGCTGCAGGCGGGGTCAGGTCAGACGTGGGTCGGCAGAAAATCGTGGCGATGGATGCGTCGCTCCGTGACCCGCGGAACGTCGCGAATCCTGGCACGACGGCCGACTTGACGGCGGCGACGCTGTTTGCGGTACTGCTCGTTGGCGGTTTGACGATCGGTCCGGCTGAAGCGGGACCCCACGAGGAAGGTTCGGAGGAATCATGACGCCGCGGGGCGATTACCGCGTAGCGGTGACGAAGGACTATCTCGTCTTCTCGTCGGCGCACTTCATCACGTTTGCTGGTCACCGGTGTGAAGGGCTGCACGGGCACAACTACCGGGTGCGGGTCACGATCGAGGGCGCGCTGAACCAGGAATCGTGGTTCGTCTTCGATTTCGTCGAGCTGAAGGGCATCATGAAACGGCTCTGCGACGAGATCGATCATCTCGTGCTGTTGCCGCTCGAAAGCGACCGCGTGAAGGTCGTTGAAGACGGCGACATCGTCCGTGTCAGCGTCGATGGCAAGCCCCGCTACACCTTTCCGCGCCGCGACTGCGCGCTGCTGCCGATCCCGAACACCACTGTCGAGATGCTGGCGAAATTGCTGACAATCCGGCTCAAGGCGGCGATCGGCGCGGAGGCCTGCAAACCGCTCACGGCATTCGAAATGGAAGTCGAAGAGAACTTCGGGCAGACCGCCGTGTATCGCGAGACTGTTTGAGATTCGGCTTTGGAAACAGAGTGAGAACTCCGGACGGCGGCCGTCGTCTGAGGGCCGACATCCGGAGAGATCCTGGCGTAGGGTAACTACTGCCTCGCCATCGCGAGGTGGAGCGCCACCTCCGGCTCGATCAGGTGATCGAGATTCTCTGCAGCCTCCGCAATAGCCAGCTGCACACCTTTCACGCGGCCGTTGAAGGCGTTTCCCTGGGCGCCATAGTCGGGGGACACGGGTGCACCACCATCCTGGCCCACATCGCAACCGTCGTCGGCGGAGAAGATGATTGCCAGCGTCGCCCCAATTTCTCCCTCGCCGACCTTCTTGCCGTCGACGAACAGCGTCGCCGTGCCGCCTTTGCCAAGGCCGCCGCCCGCATAGGCAAACTCCATGCGCACCTGATGCTCGCCCGCCGGGATCGGAGTACTTCCCTCGACGAAGAAGTGCTTGAAGCCGCCCCAGTTGTAGCAGTACTTCAGCTTGCCGTCCTTCGCGTACAAGCTCCAACCACCAATGTTGGCGCCCTGAGAGACGATGACCCCCTCGGCGCCCGTCTCCGGCACCACGATCTCCGCGGTGACGGAGTGCGACTTGTTCTTCAGATTGAGCAGACAGTTCTCGCCCAGGTGTCCCATGCCGCCGAAGAGGAGCTGCGTCGTGCCCTTGATAAGGACCGGTCGTCCGGCGGTATCCGGGTTCATCTTCTCCATGAGCCGATCGTCGAGGGGCAACACTTTGTAACGCGTCGCTTCTATCAACCACAAGCGCTGCAACTCGTGCAGCTTCTCCGGCATCTCCTTGGACAGATCCTTTGCCTGGCTCCAGTCCTTGGTCGTGTCGTAGAGTTCCCAGACGTCGTCGTCGAAGGCCGGAGTTTTCGTCTCGAAGGACGCCCACGGCGTGCGATGCTTCGTCACCGCCGTCCAGCCTTTGTGGTAGATGCCGCGGTTCCCGAACATCTCGAAATACTGCGTCTCGTGCTGCTCCTCCGCCTTGGCGTCGTTGAAGGAGTAGACCATGCTCACGCCTTCGATCGCGTCCTGCTGCATCCCGTTCACGGAGGCCGGCTGCGGAAGCCCGGCCGCCTCCAGAATCGTCGGCGCGACGTCGATCACGTGGTGGAACTGCGATCGGATCTCGCCCTTCCCCTTGATCCCCTTTGGCCAGTGGACGATGGTGCCGTTGCGCGTGCCGCCCCAGTGCGACGCGACCTGCTTGGTCCACTGGTAAGGCGTGTTCATTGCGTGCGCCCAGCCCACCGCGTAGTGGTTGTACGAATCCGGACCGCCGAGTTTGTCGAGCCGCGCCGTGAGATACTCCGCCGTTTCGAGCGCCTGCAGGCCATTGAAGTAACTCATCTCGTTGTAGCAGCCGTTGAGGCCGCCTTCGGCTGAGGCTCCGTTGTCGCCGACGATGTAGTAGACGAGCGTGTCGTCGAGGATCTCGAGCTTCTTCAACCCGTCCAGGATCCGGCCCACGTGATAGTCGGTGTACTCCATGTAGCCCGCGTACACCTCCATCTCCCGGCGCAACACTGGCTTGAACGCATCCGGCATCTCGTCCCAGGCCGGGATTTCCTTATGGCGCGCGGTCAGTTGGCAGTCCGCCGGAATGACGCCGAGCTTCTTCTGTCGTGCGAACGTCTCTTCGCGTAGCTTGTCCCAGCCCTGGTCAAACTTGCCCTTGTACTTGTCGGCCCATTCCTTCGGCACGTGGTGGGGCGCGTGGGTTGCGCCGGGCGCGAAGTAGACGAAGAAGGGCTTGTCGGGGGTGAGGGCTTTCTGCTGGGAGATCCAGGTCACCGCCTTGTCGGTCATGTCCTCCACGAGGTGGTAGCCCTGCTCGGGCGTTTTCTTGGGCTCGACGGGGATCGTGCCTTCATAGAGCGTGGGGTACCACTGGTTCGCCTCGCCGCCGATGAAGCCGTAGAAGTACTCGAAGCCACCGCCGCCCGACGGCCAGCCGTCGAATGGACCGGCGGGGCTCGTCTGCCAGACCGGCACTTCGTGGCACTTGCCGAACTGCGCGGTGGAGTACCCATTCAGTTTGAGCGTCTCCGCCAGCGGAGCCATGGTGTTGGGCCGGACCGAGCAGTAGCCGGGCGCGCCCGTGGCGATCTCGGTGATGCCGCCCATGCCGGCCGAGTGGTGGTTGCGTCCAGTCAGCAAGGCCTGCCGCGTCGGTGAGCAAAGCGCGGTGGTGTGGAAGCGGTTGTACTTCAGGCCGCCCGCAGCCAGTGCCTCCGCGTTCGGCGTCTGGCAGGGCCCGCCGAAGGCGCTCGATGATCCGAATCCCGCGTCGTCGATGAGGACGATCAGAACGTTCGGCGCCCCCTTGGGCGGACGCAGTTGTTCGATCGGCGGAAACTTGCTGTCTGGGTCCTTCGCGTCATAGGCGATGAACTGGGACCGCTGGGTGTTCGGCATCGGGAGATGGGAACGGTGCTTCGTGTCCTTGCTCATTTCGCCACCTCATCTTCGGCGTGGTTGTTCATCGGCGGTGATCTCCTGCGTGTCGTGAATGAACCGTTGGCAGGCGGACGTGGCTCCGCGCGGCTGCTCCGAATTTGCAAACGGCAGTCCGTCCGAATGCCACGGGATGCCCACGCGAAACGTGTGTGGAGGAATCGATTCACAACCCGCGAGCGCGGGGACTCACGACATGTGGTGACACCCCTCAGAGGGCTGTGACCACCTACGGCGCTGGTGAGCGCCATTTCCGATCGCGCGCTCCGACATATTCGGACTGCGGGCGAAACAGACGGTTCGCGGCGATCTGTTCCAGGCAGTGTGCGGTCCAGCCGGCGACCCGGGCGGCGGCAAACGCCGGCGTGAACAGCGTCGTTGGGAACTCGAGCCCGTACAGCACGAGCGCCGTGTAGAACTCGACATTGGTTTGCAGCGCACGCGTGGGTTTATGCTCGCGCAACAGACTCAGCGCACACGTCTCGACAGCTCGCGCGAGCTCGTACAGTTGCCGATCACTTTGCCGCTCGAAGAGGCGCGCGGCCGCCTCCCCCAGTACATCTGCCCGCGGATCTCTGGTGCGATACACGCGATGTCCGAAGCCCATCAGGCGCTCGCCGCGGTCAAGTTTCTGGCGCAGGACGGTCTCTGCGCGATCGGCCGTGCCAATCTCGAATACCAGATCCAGCGCCGGTCCCGGCGCGCCCCCGTGTAAGGGTCCTTTCAGCGCCCCCACCGCGCCTGTGACGGCGGACACGACGTCTGACTCCGTGGAGACAATGACTCGCGCGGTAAACGTCGAGGCATTGAGACCATGATCGGCGACGGTGTTCCAATACGTGTCGAGCGCACGGACGAACGTACCCGGCGCTTCATGTCCACGCAGCATGTAGAGGAAGTTGGCGGCGTGTGACAGATCCGTACGCGGCGCAACCGGTTCGAGCCCTTGTAACAGCCGGTGATAGGCAGCCACGAGCGTGGGGAAGACGGCAACGAGACGGAAGGCATCGCGTCGCGCGGCGGCGAGGCCGACAGCTTCACGTGATCGATTGGCGGCGCCTGCCATCAGCGACCCGCATGCCATGCGCAAGGCGTCCATCGGATGAACCGCGCGAGCGGCCGCCGTCTTCAGCAACTCCAGCGTGTGGCGTTCGACCTCCCGGCGACCGGCAAGGTCCGCTTGAAACCGATCACGCGTCGTTTCGTCCGGCAGGGCATCGTTCCAGAGGAGGAAGACCATCTCCTCGAACGTGGCCCGAGGCGCGATCTCTTCCAGCGCGAATCCACGAATCACGAGTTGGCCGCGCTGACCATCAACGTGACTGATGGCCGTGCGTGCGGCAACAACGCCGTCGAGTCCTGGGCTGAACGGGAGTGAGCCGGCCGTCATCGTGTCCTCGTGAATGCGGGCACCGCCGCCAACCCGGGAGCGCGGAGCGACCCGCGCCCCGGGGAGGGCGTTGACGCCGGGTTACCGAATCATCGCCGCGACGACCGAGTTCAGCTGCTCGACCTCGAACGGGGCAACGTCGACGAAAGCCGGCGAGGGAGCCGTCAAGTCCGCGAACGCGATCGCCGACCCGTGCTCGCTCGTGCAGAACACCTGCTCGACATCGCGCACCCGCACCGTGACGATGATGTTGTTGGCTGGCCCTCGGAACCGCACCAGGAACTCGTAATTGGCCAGCGGACTCTTCTCGATCGTGCAGTGCTGGGGCTGGCCGCTGACGTCCGCGGTGGGAATGCCAAGCGGGAATTCGGGAACGCCAAACTGAAGCTTCGGCAGCCGGACACCTGTCTTCGGATCGGCAGCGGTCTCACGATCCGTGGCGCCGAAGACCAGCGCGTCGAGTCCCTGGCCCCCGAGGAAGGCCTCGCTGCCATCGCCGGCCGCCCAGAGATTCACGTCATTGCCGGGTCCGCCGAACATGATGTCGCTGTTGGGAGGGCCGCCTGGCGCCGCACCACCGTCCGGTCCGCCGAGGATGATGTCGCGACCGGGTCCTCCGTCGATCACGTCGTCACCATTCAATCCGAAGATCACATCATTGCCCGGTCCGCCGGAGATGACGTCGACGCGATTCAGTGACTGGTTCGCCGCCGCACCGGCCTGAACCGCGACGTTGTTGATGTTGTCGTCGTCAAGCCCGATCAGGAGTTGAGCGTTGCCGCCACCGTCACCGACGGCCGCCTGCGTTGGGTGCGCCGGACCGAGGACAACCAACCCGGCGGCGAAGAGACCGGCCGACGCGGTGGACAGAGCTAAACGGGAGAGCGAGGGAAATCGATTCATTCTTCAAGTACTCCATTCATGAGTGCCCGCGACGTTATCTGGCTGGCCGCGTCGCGGATTAAGCGTTGGCCGGTGGCACCACGCGCCACACAACTTACTGAATCGTCGAAGGGCGGTAGATATTCCCGACGCCGTTCACTGCGGCAGGATGTTGACGTTGTGGCGGAAGAGATTCTCCGGGTCGTACGTCGACTTGATGGCTCTCAGCCGGGGAAGGTTTGACCCGTAGGCCACTGCCGCGGCGTCGTGCGCATCGTCCTCCAGATAGTTGAGGTAGCGCGTCGGCGCGAAATACGGCAGCAGTGACGAATGCGTCTCGCGCGCCCACTGCACGCCGGCGTCGGTGTCCGTTGCGTCCATCCATTGCGATGCGATGACGATATTGAAGCCGGTGACGCGCATCGCGCACGCCGTCGCGGTGACCGGCACACGGCTCGCTGCCCCGTGGAAGTGTTCGATGATGATGTGGCTCATCGGGGACGGGCACTTCTGGAACGCGTCGATCAGCGCGCGGATGGCATCGTCGCTGAGGTCGGTCAGGAATTGCGCCTTCCAGTAGTTGCGCGCCGCCGTGGGGAAGGCGGGGTCAAGCATCGTATTGAGCGTCGTGTAGGCAATCGGCCCGAGCATGTCCATGGCCGGGGGGCCGAACGCTTTCAGCGGCCGGAACGTTGCCTCGCCCTGTTCGAGCGATCCACAGTGACTGCCGAGAACGCCGACCAGTTTCGTGTTCGATCCATCGGGCGCCGTCTGCAGACCGGCAACCAGCATCGCCTCCTCGGGCAATGACCGGCAGGTGTCCCGGAACAAGCGCAACACGTCGAACGCTCGCGACAGCGGATGGGCCACGACGCCGCCGGTGATCACCGGACCGACCTGGTGCAGTGAATACTCGAGCGACGCGGCGATTCCGAAGTTGCCGCCACCGCCGCGAATCGCCCAGAACAGGTCCGGGTGCTCGGCAGCACTTGCGCGAATGACACTGGCGTCGGCCGTCACGATGTCGGCCGAGCGCAGGTTGTCGAGCGCGAGGCCGTACTTCGGCATCAGCCAGCCGACGCCGCCACCCAGCGTGAGCCCCGCAATCCCCGTGCTTCCAACGACGCCGCCAGTGGTCGCGAGGCCGTGCAGTTGGGTCTCACGATTGAGCTCCCTCCACAAGACGCCGCCCTGCGCGCGCACGGTGCCGGCGCAGACGTCGACGAAGACACCCTTCATCGGCGAGAGATCGATCATCAGCCCGCCGTCGATCGTGGCGCGCCCCGCGACGTTGTGACCTCCGCCTCGCACCGACACCTCGAGTCCGAGCGTTCGTGCCATGCGCACAGCGGCGACGATGTCGGCGACGCCGCTGCAGGCGGCGATCGCCGCCGGACGTCTATCGATCAGACCGTTGTGCACCCGGCGTCGCTCCTCATATCCCGAGTCGCCCGGCCGGAGCCATTGACCTGAGAACGTTGGAGCGGCGTGCGCGATAGCTTCAGAAAGTGACGACATGTAACCCCTCTCGGTGACGCGTGTGCGTTCACCCACCTAACCGGGAGAGGGGGTTGGGTATTCCAACGCGTAATTGCCTTAGTTACCGCGGCCGTACGGGTTCCGTACGGGTCGTGTGTGACTGCTGTGGGTGGTCGCCCGTCTGTCGCCATCTCACACTGACCGCATGGCACTCGACACAGCGGCGACAACGTTTGTCACGGGAGCCGCAGGATTCATCGGTACGGAACTGGTCAAGGAACTCACCGACCGCGGCCATCATGTGCTCGGCCTGGCGGGGTCGGCGGACGAGGCCGCGCGCCTGCGGCGTATCGGCGCCACCGCCGTCATGGGCGATCTGCTCGTGCCGGGAAGCTGGCAGGACGAAGCCGGAGCCGACTGGGTGTTTCACCTGCCTCCTCATCCGTCCTACCCGTTGCATCTGACTCAGAGGCGGGCGGCCGCGATTGCCGGGGCGCGCGTCTTGATGGATGCGCACCTGCTGGACGCCGTCGCGGCAGGGCCGACGCGGCGGATCGTCTACGTCGCGGACACGCGTTGTTATGGCGCCACCGGCTCCCGCCCGATCACCGAAGACGAACCGCTCCTGCCGCCCGGCACGGAGCGCTGCCTGACGCCGGCGATCGATCGGCTCGATGGTTACGTGGTCTCCGGTCTGCCGATCGTCACCGCGTTGCCGGGGTGGGTCTACGGCAACGCGTCGTGGTTCCGCGAACGCGTCATCGAGCCGATCATCGCCGGCCGGCGCGTTCTGCAGTTTGGAGACACCGGCCCGTGGGTGTCACCCATTCACGTCCGCGACTGCGCACGCGCGCTGGTCCATCTCGCCGAGCATGGCGCGATCGGCGGCCGCTACTTCGTGGTGAACAGCGACCCCATCCGGATGAACGAGTTCGCGACGACGTTTGCCCGTCTCGCCAGGCGGCCGCTGCGCGTCTGGCGCATGCCGTCCGTCGCTGCCCGACTCGCGGGGAGCGCCCCGATGGCCAGTGACGGGTTGCACGACGCAGCGTTCTCGAACGTTCGCCTGCGGGGAACCGGATTCCGATTCCTGTATCCGACGCTCGAACAGGGACTTCAGCAGATTGTGGGAGCGCTCGATGAATAACCTCTCTCACCCCGCCTCGACGGCATCCGCGCAGGCTGAGACATTCGAGGAGGCCGTGCTGCCGCATCTCGACGCCGGGTATCGGCTGGCGCGTTGGCTGCTCCGCAACGACGAAGACGCCGACGACGTCGTGCAGGAGGCGTCGCTGCGCGCCTTCCGGTACTTTCGAACATTCGTCGGCGGCGACAGCCGTGCGTGGTTCCTCACCATCGTTCGCAACAGCTGTTCGAGCTGGCAGCGACGGCGGCTCACAACGCTCACCGACCCGTTCGATGAAGAGGATCACCTCAGTCTCCGCTCGGACTCCGATCCAGAGGCCTTGCTGCTTCAGGCCGATGACGCCACGCTGGTCGCGCGGGCGATGCGCAAACTGCCGGACCGCTTGCATCAGGTCCTCGCGCTCCGCGAATTCCACGGCCTGTCGTATCGCGAGCTGGCCGAGGTGATCGGAACTCCGGTCGGCACGGTGATGTCGAGGCTGTCGCGGGCCCGTGAAGCGCTTCGGATTGCGCTCGACAACGAACTGAAACCGTCGCGTGCACCTGGTTTCGTACGTGAACAGAGAGAGGACGCAATCGTCGCGTGAGCGACAATGCGGCCCCGAAGGAGATGAAGATGAGATTTGCAAGAGCGGTGTTCATCCTCGCCGGCGTGTGGGGCATCGTCGTTCTGACACCGCTCTACTTTCTTGTGGACCTGACCGGGCGGGCGTACGCGGCGCCGGTGGACTACCCGCAATTCTTCTATGGGTTCCTGTCGGTGGCGATGGCGTGGCAGTTCGCGTTTCTCGTGATCGGATCGAGCCCTGCGCGCTTTCGGCCGCTGATGATTCCGGGCATCCTCGAGAAGCTCGGTCACGTCGCCGGTGTGGCGGTTTTGTACGGCCAGGGACGGCTCACGACTGTGGACGCGGCGGCCGCGGGCCCCGATCTGCTTCTTGCCGTGCTGTTCATCGTCTCGTTCGCGGTTACTCCCTCGTTACCGTCAGATCCGCGCTTCCAGGTGCGCGCACCGCAGTAAAATTACCGCCTCATGAAGACTGGCCCGCCAGGGACGTTTGGCGCGCAGCTGAAAGCACTTCGCGAAGCGGCAGGCTTCACACAGGAAGAACTCGCGACCATTGCAGGCCTGTCCGTTCACGGCGTCAGCGCCCTGGAGCGCGGCGAACGACGGCGACCGCATGTGGAAACGGTGCGTGCGATCTCCGCGGCACTCGACCTGACGGGTGCGACGCGTGACGCGTTGCTCCGGAGCGCACGGGCACCTGTTGATACAGCGGCGGTCGATGAGCTTGTCGGCCTCTCGCTTCCCCTCCCGTTGACGACGCTTCTCGGCCGCGATGCTGACGTGCAGACGCTGCGGCTGTGGCTCACCGACCCCATCGGACGCCTGATCACGCTCACCGGACCTGGGGGAGCCGGGAAGACGCGTCTGGCACTCGAGATTGCCCATACGATCGCCGCCGAGCGCGACACGCGCGTGGCATTCGTGCCGCTGGCGGCGACACGCGATCCTGGCTTCGTCGCGTTGGCGATCGCCGAAGCGCTCGGCCTGTCCGACGTCATCGCGGTCGATTTGCCGCAGCGTGCACGGGGCGCATTTGGTGATCGCCCTCTGTTGCTGGTGCTCGACAATTTCGAGCAGGTGCTGGACGCAGCGCCGCTGGTAGGCGAACTCCTGACGTCGGTCGCCTCACTCCGAGTACTGGTTACCAGCCGCGCGCCGCTCCGGGTAAGGGGAGAGCGGGAGTATCCAGTCGGGCCTCTCGAATTACGAGCTGACTCCGAGACCATGTCGCCGGCTGATCTCGCGCGCGCGCCAGCCGTCCGGCTCTTTCTGGAGCGCGTGCGAGACGTGCAGCCTGACTTTCGGCTCACGCAGCGGAACGGGCCCACCGTCGCGGCGATTTGTCGGCGGCTCGACGCACTGCCCCTGGCCCTCGAACTCGCAGCCCCGTGGCTGAAGGTGCTGACGATCGAAGATCTGCTCCGCCGACTCGAGCGCGATGTGCTGCTGTCAAGCGTGGGCCCGCGCGATCTGCCCGAACGCCAGCAGACGATCAATGCGACGGTCGCCTGGAGCTATCAGCTCCTGGGCGCGAACGAGCAGCACGCGTTCCGCCGGTTCGGCGGACTGCCGGGTCGTTTTTCCATTGATGCGGCTGCGGCCGTTCTTGCCGATCACGCGGGCCCCTTCGCGGGAAGCGACAACGCGCTCGGCGCTGCGGCATCTCTCATCGACAAAAGCCTCCTGCTCCGGGCCGAGACGTCGGTGGCCGCTCGTCCGATGTTTCAGATGCTTGAAACCGTTCGGGCGTACGCGGCACTCGAGCTCGCTGCGGCGGGTGAGCGCGACGACGCCATGGAAGGACTCGCCCGCTATTGCATCGGCGAGGCGTCACGCGCGGCAAAGGGGCTCATGGGGCCGGCGCAGGTCGAATGGCTGGCTCGTGTGCGCGACGATCTGGAGAGCTACCGCGCGGCGCTGAAATGGCTCATCGGGCGCGATCGGGCTGCCGACGCGTCCGACATTGCCCTGGGCTTGAAGTACTTCTGGCTGATCCGCGGGCATGCCGCCGAGGGTCTCCAGTGGTACGAACAGATCCTGAAACTGCCCGCGCTTCCGGCCGCGGCCGAAGCCAAAGCGCTCCTCGGAGCGGCGACGATGGGCTGGGTTCAGGGAGGCCTCGAGCGGGCCCGTACGGCGCTGGGGCGCGCGCTGACTCTCGCCCATGGCGCCGGTGAGATGGAGACGCTCGCGCACGCGGAGCATGTGGCCGGACACGTCGAGCATGCCCTGGGCAACGAGGAGGCGGCGCGCGAATTGTTCGTCCACAGCGTCAGCAGATTCCGCGAACTCGCGATGCCGTCGGGCATCGGCAACGCCTTGAATGGCATGGCGGTGTTGGAACTTGCGACGGGGGACTCGGCTCAGGCAGAACGCCTGCTCGACGAGGCCACCTCGGTGCTCCAGAGCGCCGGTCCGTGGTTCATGACCTGGGCGCTCTATGTCCGAGCGATTCGAGCGGTGCGATGCGGGAATCCTGATGACGCGATCGCGTTGGTCCGTGAGAGCCTCACGCGCATCCGTGCCCTGCATGACAAGTTCGCGCTGGTCTACGCACTGGTCCCGCTGGCGGCCGCCGCCGCTCTCAAAGGCGACGATGCATGGGTTGCGCGAATACAGGGTACCCAGGACGCCATTACGGAACGCACGGGTGTCACGGTCTCCGACAAGTCAGTACAGGATCTGCGAGAGCAGGCGGAGCATGAAACAAAGATACGCCTCGGCCCGGATCGGTGGGCCGTGGCGTACGGGGCGGGGCGCACGAGTTCTATCGATGCGCTGCTGAAGGACATCGAGGGCGTCCTTCGGAAGGGCCGGCTGCCAGTTGACAGGCGGCGAAGCGACGATTCAGTGAAGTCGACTGCACCGACGCGTTAGTACGGCACCGGAGTACCGGGGTCGAGGGTCGTGCCGCCACCCGCAAGCTGACCTCGGATCGCGCCATCCGGATTGAGTGCCGTGTGGACGTTGAAGTAGTGCCCCGCGGGATTGTTCAGGATTGCAGCGGCCCTGTCTGCCGGCACGTTGATGCCGTTCTTCGTCACCGATCCGCTGCCATTGACGAGCGTCAGCTCGCCCGATGTCAGGCCGGCACTGACAAAGACCCCGCCATTCACGCCGGCCCCTGCGTTGTGCACGTGGGCGTCGGTGATGACCGTGCCAGCCGGAAAGCCTGTCACGCTGATCTGGATGTTTGCCGTCGCGGACGTGATGGTATCGGAACCATCCTTGGTGACCGTCAGGGCAATCGTCGCGGTGCCGGCACCAGTCTGATCGGCGTTGGTGATCGCCGGAACTTCGTTGGCCGGCGAGAGCGGCACCGTGAATGTAGACGTGGTTCTGGTCCCGGCTCCTTGAGAAGGTTGGGTCGGAGACGCCGCTCCGCACCCGACCGCAAGGACACTCAGGCCGAGGATGAACACGAAGAGTCGATTCATTGCTGTTACTGCCTCCATGAATTCGCTCGAAATAATTTC
>Ga0207676_10002795_pt1 | contig 12401 bp, 11 predicted proteins | sample KBSSwiS72_FD_184307 | JGI IMG/M metagenome (GOLD analysis project Ga0207676, IMG submission 184307) | Switchgrass rhizosphere microbial communities from Kellogg Biological Station, Michigan, USA - KBS Switchgrass S7-2 (SPAdes) (version 2) | ecosystem: Host-associated > Plants > Roots >... | reverse complement strand
AATGATCGAGCCAACTTGATCGTTGTTGATACCGTTGACGAGCGTCGTCACCAACACGATTTCAACGCCTGCTTCGTGCAGGTTGTTGATGGCGCGCATCTTCACGTCAAACAGGTTGCCGACCTGACGGTGGCTGTTGGCGTCGTTGCCGATACCATCGAATTGCAGGTAAACGTAACGCAGACCGGCTGCGGCCGCTTCCCGGCAAAACTCTTTGCTCTTGGCAAACTCAATTCCGTTAGTCGCCGCCTGCACGCTGTTGTAACCAACCTGGCGCGAGTACTTGATCGCTTCGATGAAGTGCGGCGAGATCGATGGCTCACCACCTGAAAACTGCACTGACATCTGGCGACGCGGCTTAATGGTGATCGCGTTGTCGAGAATCTCTTTGATCTCATCCATGCTCAGTTCATGAACGAAGCCAACCTGGTTGGCGTCCATGAAGCACGGGTCACACATCATGTTGCAGCGATTGGTAAGGTCGACAGTCAAAACGGCGCCGCGCCCGTACTTAACCGTGCTGGAGCCGTGGTTGTGGAGTTTTTCGTCGTTGTGTGCGTCGATGTCACGACCCGGGAACATCGCTTCGATATGTGTGAGAAACTTCGAATCGATGGCCATCATGTCTTCGAAGTGACCGTGGGTTGGACAATCCTTGATCATCCAGATTTCACCATCGCGCTCGATGATTTGAGCTTTGATCTCGCCGACTTTCTCGTTGATTAATACGCTGACATCTTTTTTACCGCTGATGATTGCTTCGCGTGCTTCGATCACGCAGTTCGGACAAAGGGAGTCAGTGGTGCGCGGCCAGCCGAGCGTTGGCTTGCTCTTCTGCCAGGATTTCAAAAGGGGCTTGTCTGACCATTTTGGAGTAAAAGAAGGATTGGGCTTGTACTTATTTACCGACTGAATTGCATTGAAAAGGCCTCCCGCGACTCGGGTCAATCCTCTCTCCGCATGCTTAATAGGTCGCATCATCTCTCCGTCCGTTTTCAAATTTTATGGCGTGGCCCGGTAGATTATGACAGTCCGCGGCCGTCGACCTATGGGCAATGACCGTGCCGAGCACTGTCGATCGAGATAAGTCGAATTATTTCTTTGTTTAAGTTTGAAATGAGGAGGGATGGCGACGACGGATGTTGTGTCTCAGTGCTACACGCGACCGGGAGCGAGCGGCTCGTGTGACATTTTGGCCGCAGATCAGCACGGATTTTCAGAACGATTTACTTGCCGATTGCGGCGCTCATGGCGGCGATGATGGCGTCGGTCACGCGTCGCTTTTGAAGCTCGGCGACCTTGGCTGGGGAAAGATCGAAGTCAACTGGCGACGCTTCGATGCGCTTGATGATTGTGCCTTCCGAGAAACCCGCTTCGACCAATCGAATTACACCTTCATTGTTTAGCGTGGGCGTTTTCTCGAGCTTGGGTGAGGCGCCATTACCTCCTTCTGATGGAGGCTTGATAATCCTCACCGTAGCCGAGCCACTAACGTTTCCGTCATTCTGATTGCCGCCGAGTTCGCCGTTTCGATTACGAGTTTGAGATTGCGAACTCGAGCCCGAACCAAAGATATTCGCGCCCTGATTCGGCGAGTCGCCATTCTCCGACTTCTTCGAGTCCTTGAAAAACGGATCGATGGTCCATTCATCTTCAGACGACACGTTGGTTCCCAACTGCGCCGAAAGCATCGCGAGAATAATGTTCTCGTTGACACCGTTGTGCTTCAGCGTAATCAGTTCTTCCGTGTCGAGTTTGAATTCGCTGGGACGGTTGCCAATGATCTTGATGATCGTCTTCTCTTTGAAACCTGCCTTCACCAGCTTGACTACTGACGCATTAGTCAATGGACCATCAGTCTGCTGGGCATGCACAGCCATCATGAAAACTGAAAAGCATAGAACTGCGGCAGTAATGAGTCGTTTCATGCCGTTGGTTTCTTCGTTCGGGCAGTGGTGCGCTTGTAGCGCTTACTGATTTTTTTGACGTAATTGCGAGTCTCTTGATAAGGCGGAACTTTGTTGCCGAACTTCGCGACGGCGCCCTCGCCCGCGTTGTAACTCGCCAGTACGAGGTCCACACGGTTATTGAAACGATTCAAAAGCTCTCGCAGGTATCGCGTGCCAGCGGAAATATTCTGCGCCGCATCGTGCGGACGTCGCACACCGAAACGCGCGGCAGTTCCCGGCATCAACTGCATCAAACCGCGCGCACCCTTGGGTGAAACGGCATGCGTGTTGAAGTGCGACTCCTGCTCCATCACCAGAAATATCAGGTATGGATCGACGTTGTACTTACTACCGTTGTGGTGAATCAAACTGTCGAGCCCGGCTCTTCCAGTGCTCCAACCGCGTTCCTTCTTGCCCGTCTTCGCCAGCGCCTCAGAGTCCTCAACTTCGATGCGATCGATGCGACTGGCATCGAGGAAGTTCGACATCGAACCGCGCTTGTACCAGACACCCGCCGGCGATTGCGTCGCACTGTCGGCTTCGACACGAGCGCCGCCCTTTAAATAGATCCAGGACGGCTTGTCGTAAGTTCCGTTTGTCGCTGGTTTTTCGGCGACCGCTTCAGCTTCAAAATGATCGTCGTCATTCGTACTCGCCGCAGGCGCCGCAACTACTGCTGCCTCGGGCGTGGTTCGCTCAATCTTTTTTACTTTTTCTTTTGCGAGCAGATGGCTGAGTCCACCTTGCCGGTACCAAACTCCCTGAGACGATTCCCATGCGTCGTCCACGGTCAGGTACGACCCGTCGGCAAGCCTCAATCGCACCTGTTCAGTCTGCGCAAACGCAGAACTCGAACACACGAGTACCAGCAAAAGAGAGCAGAGATGAACGCTGATTGTGACTGATCTCATAGCTCTAAAGGATCGGCCAGGGTGCGCTCGATCATCGTCTCCTGCGTCTGCACTGGTGCGAACGTGTGCGAGGTGCCGAAATAATTGCGCCATGCGATGTCGATGATGTGCGGCGTTAACTGCACACCCTGCTTCTCAAACAAACAAATATCCGTGGCTCGATCGAGCAGGTCGCGTGGTTCGCAACCTTTCATCTGCCGGCGTTCGACGCGATACTTCGTCAGTACGTGGTCCAACACAGATTGATCCACCACGATACCGCGCTTGCTTGCCTGATATTTGAAAATCGCCGTGTACGCGCCGGGCGTCGGCGGCTCAACCCGCGCGCGATAACCCATGCGTCGCAGAAACGCCTGGTCCGCAAGATCCTTCTCATCGAGGTTCGTCGAAAACACGACGAGCTGCTCAAACGGAACTTCGATCTTCTTTCCGGTGTGCAGCGCGAGATAGTCGACGCGGCGTTCCAGCGGCACGATCCAGCGATTCAACAGATCCTGCGGCGCAACGCGCTGCCGGCCGAAGTCGTCGATCACGAGCGTGCCGCCGTTTGATTTCATCTGAAACGGAGCTTCGTAAAACTTAGCCGCCTCACTCCACGTTAGATCCGCGTTCTCGAGGGTCAACTCACCGCCGACGACAACTAGCGGGCGACGAACCAACACCCAACGCTTATCGAAATCAGTTGGACTTTCGTCGGCCGGCATCGGCTCGTGGCAGTGCGAATCGAAGACGCGAATGATCTGTCCATCAATTTCAACCGCGTACGGAATCCAAATGCCACCGTTCAATGCGTTGTTAATGCGTTCCGCAACCGCAGTTTTTCCGGTTCCCGGGAGTCCCGTTAGAAACAACGAGCGCCGCGAATTGATGACGCAACCCAACGTCTGCAACAGCGACTCGGGCAGCACCAGATCATTGAACGCGTCGCGCACGGTTTCCAACGACGCTGTATTAGACGGAATCGACTGCAGCTTCATCATGTGCGAGTAATCGCGCAGCGAAACCGGCGCCGGTCCAACGTAACCGCAAATCGACAGCAAGCGCGTCAGACGATCCCAACCGTGGTCCAACATCGCGTAGCGCGTGGAACCAATCGCCGATTGCATCTTCACTTCGATCAGCTTTTCGCGATAGAGCTTTTGCAGCAGATCTTCAGTGAGCGTGCGTGGCAGGTTAATCCGTTCCGCGACGCTGGTAGTCGTTGGTTCCGGCAACATCGCCACGTGCTTCAACGCGAGGTCGCAGAGAAAGCCTTCGGCGATGCCGGTATCGGCAGTCTCCTCGGGAAGTGGCGGGCCCATGCTTTCGATTTCCGCGCGCGACAGTATTGCGGTGTGCGACATGTGGAGTTTCTCTCTTCGTCTGAATGTTTTTACTTGCCGGTGTTATTGGCGCCGTTGTTGGTGGCGAGCGCCAGGGCTGTGCGAGCCGCGTCTGACTCTGCCGTGCGACCGACGCGCTGGTAGAGATCAGTCAGGCGACGCAGCGCCATCGTATTGGTCGGTTCGATGTCGCGGGCCGCTTCGTAAAAACGAATGGCGTCATCTTCGCGACCAAAGCGTTCCAACATCTTGGCCGTGTTCAGATTTCCAGTTAATGGACCAGTGGCGCGCACGAAGACTTTGTAAGCTTCGTCGATCTTACCCAAACGGCAATACGCGAGACCGAGATTGTTCAGGATGCGTTCATCGTTGGGCGCGAGCTTCGCAGCGCGCTTCAACCGATCGACAGCCGCGCGATAGTTACCGCTCTGATACAACGAGAAGCCGAGATTGTTGAGCGTGTCGGCATCCTCGTCCATCTTGACGGCGCGCTCAAAGGAGTCTTTCGCCTTCTCGCCAAATCCCTTTTTGTCATACGCCACGCCGAGAAGACTGTGAGCCTCAGTCAGTTTCGGATCGAGCGAAACAGCCATCGACAACTCTGAAATCGCTTCGTTGTAACTACCTTGCAGCAGATACTCGCGCCCATTTTCCAAATGCTCGCGTGCCGAAGCAGACGACGTGTCGCGCTTCACCGGACGGTTGTTCGCGTCTTCAATTTTCGTGACGCCGACACTTTCAAATTTTTCGGCATCCTTTTCCGTCATGCGGTGGAGCTTGTTCTGATCGTTACCGCCGCCAAACAGTCTGCCAAAAGCCTTGAACGGCGCTGCCAGCACTTTGACAACTTTGTTTCCGCCCTTCTTCTGCTGGGGTTGGTCGACGCCGGCTTCTGAACCTGAATCTTCCAGTACCATTGCATCAGGATCGCCCTCGCGCTCGATCGTCGCCGCACTCCACATTGCACTCACGGCAACCGTCACTACCAAAGCAATTAGAACAGCCAGAATTCTTCGTTTGTTCATTTGGTCCAACTCCTCTACATCTTCCCGAAAGTGTCCATGAGGTTAAGGGCCGCCGGTCCAAGAATTGCGATAAAGAGTGTCGGGAACAAGAAACACGCCAGCGGTAACAACAGTTTGACCGCAGCTTTCTGCGCTTCCTGTTCCGCTCGTTGGCGTCGTTTGGTACGTAGTGAATCTGAGAAAATGCGCAGTCCTTTGGCGATCGAGGTACCAAACTTGTCAGTCTGAATCAGCATCGCAACGAGACTGCGAAGATCGTCGACGCCAGTTCGTTCAGCAAGATTACGCAGTGCTTCGTCACGCTCACGACCGACGCGAATCTCGAGGTTGGCGAGTTCGAATTCAATCGCAATCGCCGGATGAACGTCTCGTAACTCAGTCGCGACTTTCGTCATCGCCGCGTTCAAACCGAGACCTGCTTCAACTGAAACAACCATGAGGTCGAGCGCGTCTGCCAAACCCCACCGCAGATCTCTTTGCCTGTTATTGGTAATCTTCTTCAGGAAAAAACGCGGCAGAATAAAGCCGACGATAAAAGCAAGAATGATGTAGACCAGCGCGTTCCCGAGTGGCTTTGCCAGGAAAGCGCAAACGCCCGCGACGATCAGCGGAAATCCGGCCATCGAAATGAGCTGGAGACCACGATAGACGATCGGCGCTTCGGCGGAACGGAAGCCGGCATGCATCAGTTGCTTTTGCAGCTTCTTCGCTTCAGTGGCCGAAGGCGGGAGTAACCTGTTCAACGGAGAAGCGAGCCGCTGTGCGATTTCGGCAGCCGGTCGTTCCTCCGGCATACTGAGCGTGGGCGCGACCTGGGTCGCGGCGCCATCTTTACCGCCAAGCCGGCGCAATCTTTCAGTCGCCGCGCTCTGTGGTTTGTTAAGCAACCAGTACACACCCAGCATTCCGAGCGAAATGCATACGAAAGTGGAGACGGCGATTAGTATGAGTATCATTGGTGTGTCTTCCGTGCTTTCAAATCTTGATGTTCAAGATCTTTCGGACAATCAACATACCCGTGATCTGCATGAACAATGCGGCTGCGATCATGTAATGACCACGCTGGTCTTTCCAGAGCACGCTCATGTAATCCGGGTTCATAACCGTAACCATGATCGCCACGAAAATCGGTAACGCACACAACAGCCACGCTGACATGCGCGAACTCGTCGTCAACGTCTTCAAATCGCCCATAATCCGGAAGCGTTCACGAATCGTGTAAGAAACCTTCTCCAGAATCTCGGCGAGATTACCGCCGGTCTCACGTTGGATCAGGATCGCCGTCACACACATTTTCAGATCGAGCAGCGGCATTCTCTGTGTCAGGTTCTCGAGTGCGAGCTTGACTGAAAGACCGAGGTTCTGTTCTTCGTACGCCTTGCGAAACTCAGTCGCGATCGGCTCGGGCATTTCCATCGACACCATGTGCAGCGCTTCAGAAAAAGCGTGACCGGCACTCAGCGCCCTGCTGATCAAATCGAGCGCATCGGGAAGGTGCGTAAGAAAAGCGTGGAAGCGCTTGCTTCGTTTCCACCACACGTGCAACAGCGGTAACGAAGCACAAACCAAACCGGCGAGAATCATCAACGGCACAAAGATCGTCAACACTGACGCCGCCAAAGCGCCGAGCATCCCGGCCATGAACGAGAACATCAGCAAGCGCGACGGCGTGATGTGCAAATCGGCCTGGTCCAACATGCGCTTCAACTGCAACGCCGCCTGCAGATTGATCAGCGTGCGGTTGACGAACGGGATTTCGCTCATCAATTCGTTGCGAGCGAGCACCACGTCGACGTCCTCTGTGTGCGCTGAATGAAGCAACGCTTCAGAGAGTCGCTTTTGCAGTCGAGCACGTTTCTGTTCGGTGCCGTGGGTAGCGAGCAGATACGCGCCCAGGACGAGAAACAGCGCAAACGCGAATACGAGAAACGCTATGATCATTGATTACTCCTCGAAGAAGACGCGCGGCAACTGCAAACCGCAGGCTTTCAACCGTTCGGCGAACCGGGGGCGAATTCCCGTCGGGCGGAAACGTCCGATTACCTGCCCCTGTTGATCGACGCCGGTTCTCTCGTATTGGAAGATCTCCTGCATGGTGATCGTTTCACCTTCCATGCCGGTGATTTCAGAAATTGACGTCACTCGTCTCGAACCATCAGACAAGCGCGCGACCTGAACTACCAGGTTGAGCGCCGATGCGACCTGCTGGCGCATCGCTCGATCCGACAAGCGCATGCCCGTCATTTGAATCATCGTTTCGAGTCGCGACAGCGCGTCGCGCGGAGTGTTGGCGTGAACGGTAGTCAAACTGCCGTCGTGACCGGTGTTCATGGCCTGAAGCATGTCGATCGCTTCACCACCACGGACCTCGCCGATCACGATGCGATCGGGACGCATACGAAGCGCGTTGCGCACGAGATCTCTCTGGGTCACTTCACCCTTGCCTTCGATATTCGGCGGCCTGGTTTCGAGCCGGACCACGTGTGGCTGCTGTAGCTGAAGTTCCGCCGAGTCCTCGATGGTGACGATACGTTCGTTCTCGGGGATAAATGCGGAGAGCGCATTCAGCAGAGTGGTTTTACCGGCGCCGGTTCCTCCCGAGATCAAAACGTTGAGGCGCGCGTTGACGACCATCTGCAACATGTCCGCGATGTCTTTGGTGAGCGCTTTGTACTCGATCAACGACGACATCTTCAGCGGATCCGAGCCAAAACGGCGGATCGACAACACTGGTCCATCGATCGAGAGTGGGGGGATGATGGCGTTGACACGCGAACCGTCCTGCAGGCGCGCGTCCACCATCGGCGACGATTCGTCAATACGCCGGCCGACGGACGACACGATGCGCTCAATCACGCGCATCAAGTGCTCGTCGTCTTTAAATCTCACGTTGGTAGCTTCGATCTTGCCGCGTCGCTCGACGTAGATCGTGTCGTGGGAATTGACCAGGATGTCAGAGATTGTCGGATCCTTCAGCAAGGGCTCGAGTGGTCCAAGTCCGAAGAGTTCGTGCTGCACGTCGTTGACGAGTCGCTCGCGCTCGGCGGCTGATAACGGCATTGCTTCCTGAGCAAGAACGGCCTCGGCTAAACGCGAAACCTCAGCATGGACCTGTTCCGGAGTAAGGGTTTGCAGCTTAGTCAAATCCATCCGGTTGATTAACGTCCGGTGCAGCCGCGATTTCATTTCCTGGAAAGAGTGCTGACCGGTTCCGTCCGCTACTGCGCCAGGGATGTTGTTGTTGCCGATTAATCTTTCACGTAGTGCCATGATGTCTGCTCGTTAGACCTTTTCCATTGAGGCTTGCAGTTTGAAATTCGGTTGGGCCGACTGTTTCTTGAGTAATCCAGCCCAGAAGGGACGCTTTTGTTTCGACTCATCAATCGGCGCCAAGCCCAGCGACAGCTGCTGCGCAACGCGACGAATCTCCAGCGAGATCTTGGAAGTGGGCTCGGCCTGGACCAACGGTGTGCCGAGATTGATCGAGCCGACTGCTTGCTGGTAATCACTGGGAACAAAACCAACTACAGGTTCGCCTAAAAACTTCTCGACCTGCCTGAGATCGAGATCGATCTGCTTGCTCCAGCGATTCACGACGATGCGTACTTTCTTACGCGGATATCCGAGGCGGTCGAAAATTTCGAGTGCTCGTTGCGTGCTGCGAATCGCGGGGATATCGAGCGTCAGCACTAGCACGATCTCATCTGACTGATCGAGTGCGGCGAGTGTGATCGAGTCGAACGTGTGTTGCGGATCGAGTACGACGTAGTCGTAGTGCTCGCGGAGTTTTTGCAGTACTTCGAAAATGTGTTGCGGCTCGATCTCATCGGCAGAGTCAGCTTCACGTGGAGCTGCCAACAGCGAGAGATTGGTTGAGTGTGGAGTAACCAGACTGTTGATCAGTTCTTCGTCGAGACGCTGGCGTTTTTCAACCATGTCGGAGATCGAGTACTTCGCGTCGAGACCCAGAAATAGCGGTAAGTCACCAGCCTGAAGATTGAGATCGACGAGTACAGTCTTAGTTGCTGTAGCGGCCGCAAGATTCGTCGCGATAAACGACGTGCCGCATCCACCTTTACTGGAGAACACGGCGACCATGCGGCCCTTCTTCTTCGGCGCGTCAACTTTGCTAGTGGTGAATTCCGTCACCCGGTCCAACACCGTGCGGAGTTCATCGGCGCTGATTGGAATGCGCAAAAACTCGCGCGCGCCCGCGCGCAGGCTTCTGAGAATCAAATCGGGTGACGCATCCTGAGCGGCTGAAATGAGGGCGGTTTCCGGACATTCGGCATTTAACTTTTCAATGAATCTGACTGCGGTCTCTGCATTTGGACCAAGTGCAATGATCGCCGCGGCCGGTTTCAGTCGCACGATCTCTTCATAAAGCTGTTCGGTGTCATTGCCGCCGGCCAGGAGTTTCACGCGTTGTTCGGCAGTTAAGGCGCGGCGGATGTCTTTGAAGTTGTCGAGTCCGGTGCTGAGGACTACTACTGAAATTGGTTCGGTCATCTCTTCCTCTTTGTCGGTTAATTCGAATCACTGCCGGCGGCTGTCTGGAAATGAAACTGAATGACAGAGTGCCTGGGGGTTACGGTAGGACCATCGCAATGTTGCAAGGCCGGCTCCCTCCGGAGCGATGTTCGAACGGCTGGCGTAGAACTGGAGCCGTCCGGCAGTGAATTCGAAACTTGAGTTTGGCATTTTTCTTTTTTGCCACCATTGACGTCCAAACTTACTGTGATCGAGACAACCTACTTATTCACCGGAATGAATCCAGCACTTTCACCCGTAAGGCTGGTTGTGTACTTGGGCATGTTGATCGTCGTACCCACGATCGGGATCACAAACTGGAATTGATAGCTGTTGATGCTGACGGTGGCGGAGCCCGTGTTCACAGCCATAGCTGAATAAGTGACCGTCACGTCATTGGTGCTCAGGTTCGGGACAATACTTTTCGACCCGCCCGCAGGATCTCCATAGACCACTACGTTCTTCACCTGGGCTATATTTGCCGGGCTATTGAGTACCGCGTAACGCGCGCCACGACGGGTCGCATCTGAGAGGGCGTTGTGGACCCACAACGCCCGTCCGAATTCCATGACAGCAAACATCGAGGTCACAAAAACCAGAGCCGCTATGGAATATTCGACCAGAGTCGAGCCACGCTCATCCGAGTTAAATGATTTGATGTGTCTCATAGTTCTTTAGCCTGGAATTGGAGGTGGTTGAGTTAACAAGAACTTCATCGTCACGCTCGGCTTGATGCCGACGTTCGTCGAGAACTTGGTCTTCGTTAACTTACCCAGATCGAAAATGGGTGTGTGCTTGTAGTTGATGATCTCAACCGTGACCGTGTCGGGGTTCGATGCTAAGGCACCGCCTTTATAGGTAATTTTCACGTTAGTCGGGTCCAACCCTTGCAGGATCGGAGAGCCCGTCCCGGCAGGATTGCCGTACACGATCATCTTCTGTGCGGTTGAATTCCCCTGACCGGGGTAAACAGTCGTCAGGTAACGAGCGGCATCCCGAACATTTTTTGACAGCGTTGTGTATTCGTAGTAGTAACGTCCAAACTCGGCCGTCGCTGCAAACAACATCAAAAAGATCGGGACAACAATCGCTACCTCGACCAACTGCAGACCATTCTCATCCCTGACGAAACGTTGCAATCGAAGTAATCGTCTGGATCGCCACCGGTTGCGAATTCTTCGGATTCTTGCGTGCATGATTTCACCTACCTGTAGAGCACTGGAACAGCCAGGTTGTTATTCGCGGCGCCAGCACCCGGATCGAAGTAGCTGTCACCGGCGAATGCCGTGTCAGTGATGTATTCGGCTTTCAACTCACCGCCGTTACCGCCGCCCACGGAGGTTTGCAAAAAGAACACGCCGAACCTGTCGACAATGATCGTGTCGCGACCGCCTCCCGGCAGTGACTTCGCGATTGGAATGAAAACAATACGCCGGCCAGCGACACCGGGGTGAGAAGGCCCCTTGGCGCCGATTTTTTTGTCGTACTGGTCTTTCGTGATGTTCTCCGCGATGTTGTCATCTGGAGGTGATATATCGGGACTGGTTCCGGCGTTGTATATGTCGAACCGGGTATTGACTCCCTGGCGGATCGCACCCGCAGTCACACCGGGTTTTGTCTGGATTTCCTGACCGACGGAGATACACCATCGGACGCCGTTAGCCATGCCGTCGCGATCGCCACTGCCGCCTGACTGTATTGGAGCCAGCAATTGATAGTTTCCTGGCGAAACGGTCGTTCCCGGCTCTAAGCGAAAGGTATACGTTCCGCCCGATTTGATCGGGTCAGTCGGAATGTCCAGCACGAAGGCGGGAAGCCACGGACAGATAACGTTGATCGAGACAGAAAAGCCCGCCACCGCTTGCGCTGACAGGTTTCGATTCTTACCCAACACGAACGACGCGAACGACATTGGAATTGACGCGTTTGGCGTGGTGACTCTTACGAAGCGAATATTGGTGGGGGCACTAAAAGCAGCGCCCTCGCTCACGTATGGACCATTGAGATTGACGGCAAACTCAACGTTGCTCCGTTGAATGGTCACGCCGGTCTTGTTGAAGTTGTAGTTATTCTTCACCGGGCTTGCGGTCGCGGCCACGGCGAGATCCACGGCTTTGGTGATGCCTGGCGGATCGCCGTTCAGTGCCGAGACTGCGGCCAATGCCGCTGCATCAGCCGCGTTCTGTAACTCTGTCTTGGTCAAATACAACCGGCTGATATCGAGGCCCAATCCCACCGCCAGCAGCACGGACAACATTCCGATTGCTGAAGTCGCCAGGATTGAACCTCGTTCATTCTTTCTTGAACCTGCTTGTTCTAATCGCTTCTGCATGTTCTCCTCCTCTTGTTTCCGAAACTAAGATCGGCTCGAGAAGAGTTGCTCAGTTACCATGGTCTGACAGCGTTTGGATTCGAATCCATCGTTATCGCCTTGGCGACTGGCAGGGCAGGATTGGAGTTGCGCAAGCTACCGACCGAGCCGGTGCTGCTGGTTTGCGTAGTGCTGTTCGTGGTTTTGGTCTTCGGCTCGTCAACTTTCGCCGGAGCCGGGGCCGAAGCCGGAGTCGGAGTCTGTTCGCTTTGTCCTGAGACCTTGTAACCGCTTTGGCCCTGGACGCCTTCACCCTTCGGCTCGATACCCAAAGGCGAGCTGCCCTTCAGACC
>Ga0207676_10002793_pt1 | contig 12415 bp, 24 predicted proteins | sample KBSSwiS72_FD_184307 | JGI IMG/M metagenome (GOLD analysis project Ga0207676, IMG submission 184307) | Switchgrass rhizosphere microbial communities from Kellogg Biological Station, Michigan, USA - KBS Switchgrass S7-2 (SPAdes) (version 2) | ecosystem: Host-associated > Plants > Roots >... | reverse complement strand
TCAATACGAACTTCGGCAACCGGACCAATCTTGCACAGAACCTCACCCGAAATGGCGCACCGAATTTGATGGAGGCGCTTGCCGGGCAATCGATGAACTCCCTTACCCCTCGTGGCATTGGCAGGCTCGGCACTCATGCGAGCGTCACGGGTGCTCTTGCCATGATGAATCCGTTGGCGTTGGCGACGTTGCCCATGCAGTCGCCGCGGCTGGTTGGGGAAACGGTGCACGCTGGCGGGCGCGCCGCAGGCGGCGTTGCTCGCGCGTTGGCGGCCATTCCTGGAAACAAGCCAGGGGTAAGGCGGGCTGCGCGCAATGTGGCGTTGCTCGAAGGCCGCAACGAGCGGCAGTAGCCTATCTGTCAAAGAACATATCAAAGAACGACGCCACCTTTAGACCGATCAAAATAAGCGGGATCATAAACCAAGCCTCGGTCTGAATTGACCACCACACCACGGCGACAAACGCCGCAAAGGTGGCAATACCCCACACATTTCTAACACTCAAGGAATGCTCCCCCATGCCGTGGAATGGAAGTGGCGACTTTAGCCTGTCTGATACTATTGCGCCTGCAACCAATGCTGACGCGAACGAACTGCAAGCCATCCTGACCGACATTGGCACCGGAATAGATGCCTCAATCAACGCAGACGGCCAGTCGACCATAACCGGAGCACTCAAGGGTGCAGACGGTACGGCCGCATTGCCAGCCTACTCGTTTTCGGCGGACCTGAATAGCGGGTTTTACCGGATTGGGTCGGACAATGTAGGGTTGTCATTGGGCGGAACCAAGCGGGTCGACTTTCTCACGACTGGCATATCCATCACCGGGACGCTGACGGCGAGCGGGCAAATCCTGTCCTCGGACGGCACCAAGACCGCACCCGGATATTCATTCTCCGGTGATGTGGATACCGGAGTTTACCGGATTGGTGCAAACAATCTCGGCATCTCCTGCGGCGACACCAAGATATTCGACATTACGACCGCCGGGGCGACATTGACGGGCGCCTATACGGTATCAAGCACTCTTGGCGTTACGGGTGATTTTGCAGTTGCGACGAACAAGTTCACGGTTGCGTCTGCCTCGGGGAATACGGCCGTTGCCGGAACGCTCAATGTAACGGGCGTCATTACAGGTGCGCACGCCGCACCGACTGTGCAGCGCTTTACGAGCGGTACCGGTACCTATACCGCAAGCGCAGGGGCGGTTCGTGTTCGTGTGCGCATGGTCGGCGGCGGCGGTGGCGGTGGCGCGCGAACTACCAACAACGGCACTGCGGGTGGCAATACAACGTTTGAAGCGTGGGCAGCTACTGGAGGGGGTCTTGGTACACTTGCTGGTGCTGGAGGAACCGGAGGAGTAAGTGGTGCTAACGGCACTGGCACATTAATAATCCGCTGCACCGGAGCTGATGGCGGCGTCTCTGCGATGCAGACGGATGCAACGGGAGACTCCCAAGCGGTGTTTACTGGCGGTCCTGGCGGGAGTTCTGTCTTTGGCGGCGCCGGGATGACGATTGCTACCGGCGGCGGTGCTGCGAAGACGAACTCGGGCAGTGGCGGCGCGGGTGGTACTAGCTCTACCACTACGAAGGGTGGGGGCGGCGGTGGCGCTGGAGAGTATGTGGAATTTTGGATGACGGCGGCGCAAGCGACGGGGCAGTCCTATGCTGTTGGTGCTGCCGGGTCGGGCGGTTCGGCCGGCGGTTCGGCCGGCGGCAATGGTGCCGCTGGAATAATTATCGTCGAGGAATATTACTCATAGACTTGGCTTGTCACCCGCCAGGACGGTAAGCCCTCCGCATAATAACCGCGCCATCCTTTTTTGCGTGCTGTCGCGCCGCTGCAATAGTCTGAAATCCACCAGTCACAGAAATACTTTCTCCGTTTTGTCGGATTTCGACATGCAAGGAATCTCGTCCGGTCCCGTCATTGTTCGGGGCGCGAAAAATATTAGCAGTTTTCATCTTTGTCACACTCTCAAACATCGGAAATACCCATGCCGTTCCTCCTCATTCTAATCGCTATCCTGGTCGTGGCAACCCATTCCTGGGGGCAGGAGCACAGACACCCTGCCGAACATGCTGCACTGCATGACGAGTTCTACAAGGACTGGATGCGCCCGGACAATCCAAAGATGTCATGCTGCAGTGAGCAGGACTGCGCACCAGTCGAACATGTCGATCGCCGCAACGGCGTTTGGTGGATGCAGCGCACCTATGACGGCGAATGGTTGGAAGTTCCTTTCTACAAAATCGAAATGAACCGCGACTCACCGGACGGGCGCTCGCATATGTGCTCGTCAGGCCCGCTCGTATTTTGTGCCGTAATTGGAACCGGAGGATAAATGCTGACCTTTGAAAGCCTCAACCAACAGACTATCGACAAAATAACGGCGCTTGCCGCATCGTCCGACCTGGCGCGCTATAGCTGGGGCGGCCGGGGCAGGGCGCCCATAGGCTACGTCAAAGGCATGGCGGTGGTCTATGGCCTGTGCCTGCAAAAGCTCCGGGCCCGTGATTCTGCGGCGCTCGCCATGGTGCGCGTAGTCGACGGCCAGCATGACGTGTTCGACCATTATGAGAGCCAATTGCGGGCCATCGGTCTGGTGACGGATGGTGGGACCGAGGTAGATCGGCTGCGGGCACTGTTCGTAATTCTGACCGGGCTAGGAATGCGCGAGAGTTCTGGACGCTATTGCGAGGGCCGCGACCAATCGGCAAGCAACATGAGTGCTGAAACCGCCGAGGCTGGCCTCTTTCAGATGAGTTGGGACGGCCGACGCGCATCCACGGAAATTCCCCGGCTCGTCGAAACATATTCCGCAGCGTCCGCGCGGGGCGGGTTTGTTGATATCTTCCGCGAAGGCGTGCGTCCGAAAGAAGGCGACTTGAGCAATTACGGCGAGGGACCGGGCGAGAAGTTCCAGGAACTTTGCAAGTCATGCCCATCCTTTGCTGTTGAGGCGGCTGCGATCGGGCTCCGCACGCTCTACACTCACTGGGGCCCGATCGTCCGACAGGAAGCGCAAGTCAGACCGGAGGCCGACAAATTATTTCGCCAAGTGCAGGACATCGTGGGAGTGCAATCTACTGGCTCTGTAGGCAAGCCGGCGCCGCAATCGTCTGGGTGGGCTGCGATGTGGGCGGCGCTCCTGGCATGGTGGCGCGGATCGAGCGACCAGCCCACCCCTGACAGGCCAGCTGAACCGGCGCCTACCGACCTCGCGGGCCGGATCGTGGCGGCTATGCGCAAGCGTGGGTTCAAGGTTGATGACGTTCCCGGAAATCCCAACGTCGTCTATGTCGAGGGCATGGGGCCTGATGGCACCAAGAACGATAACACGCCCAACCAATTCAATGATGCGCGCTTCGTCATCATGTTTGGACAGGACGGCCGGCCAAAGATTGCCGGCGCATGGGAGGCCACGACAGAGCCTGGGCGCTATTGGACCGAAAATCCGATGAACTCGAAGGGAGCGGCCAGGATCAAATTCGGCCAGTACACCGCATGGCAAGTCGGTATGCATCACACTCATGAGGCGCTTGTGCAGACCGGTGGCAATGTCACTGTCTGTCGCGATCTCAACGAGGATTACAAACGCGAGGGTGACAAAGAAGACACAGGCCAGTTCGGCATCAACCAGCACTGGGGCTATGACTTTCCGAAGAATGATCTTGGCCAGTCATCAGCCGGATGTCTTGTCGGTCGGATGAAGACCGGTCACCAGCAGTTCATGGCGCTGATGAAGTCTGACCCACGCTACAAAGCCAATTCGCGTTTTGTTTTCACGGCGGCCGTGCTGCCAGCATCGGAGGTTTGAATGTTTACAATAATCGCACTACTCGTTATCGCGACCGGCTTTGTCGGCTACGCGGCCATGACACAATACACCAACACACTGCCAGGTGAGAGCGTGCCAAAGCGTGTGTGGGCGTCAGTCGTGTTAGCGGCATCTGCGGCTGGCGGCGCGCTCGTTCACGCAATCCACACCTGGACGGCGCCATGACGAGTCACAGTCACGACTATCTGTCTACGGCCTGCCACCACGGTCGGCATGACGAATGCCGAAAGAATTGCAAGTTTTGCGGCGCTCCATGCAAGTGCGACTGTCATAAGCAGGAGTTGGTAGCACCGCTATCGCAACCTGACGCGGTGACGGCGCCATGACGCTGTTTATCGTCCTCGGTGTCCTGACTGTCCTGGTCGCCGCCTATGTCATGGGCGGCGCCAAATGGCTAAAGTCGAAGCCATGGACAGCCCGCTTCTTTGCGTGGATAGAGCCATTCGAGATCGTCTGTTGGCGGAAATCCGAATCGATCCTATGGGCACGATTCCTGCAGGGTGTCGGCCTCATCCTGACTGGGCTGTCATCGCTCGGGCAATTCGACCTATCGCCCATTATGCCGCTGCTGCCGGAGCGATATCATTGGTTGCCGCCCATGCTGCCGCTGATCATCACCATGGCGGGCGCGATGAATGAGAACTTGCGGCGGTACAGCACCAAGCCGTTGGAGCTTGTAGAGGTGCCGGACAATCCGCCTCCCCGCGTAGCAGCAGCCGTCGCAGCGGCAGAGGCCACAAAAAACATTGCCGTTGAGGCAGTCCAGACGGACGCGGCAGAGAAACAGGTATCGGGGTTTTCGTCATGAACTTCCTCAATTGGTTCTGGCCAAAGCCACGGCATCCGACACAATTGGTGCGTCCTGGTCCGCTGCCCATCAATCTTGATGGCAGTTTGCAAAACCCGGCATGGTCGCCGGATGGCACCAAGATCGTGTTCACGCGGTTTCGCAATGGATACAACAAGGGGCCGGCCGAGATTTGGATTTACGATTGTGTAACAGGTGATAATGCCTGCGTCATTCGTAACGGAGGCGACAACGTATCGCAGCCGGGTTCCACCTGGTGCGCCAAAACTAACGATATCATCTTCTCGTCCGATGTTGGCGATACAGATCAGATTTATTCCATCAAGCCGGACGGAACGGGCCAACAGAAACTCATATCAGACAAAGGATGCTATGAGCCGTCATGGGCGCCAGACGGTACCGCATTTGTCCTTGAGGCTCACCCCACCACTAGGTCGGGGCAAATTGTTATCGTTGCTCACCAGCGTCGTGAGCCGATCACGGCACAATCAGACGATTGCCGCCAGCCAAACTGGTCTCCCACTGGACGCCATATCGTCTACCAGAGAAACAGTGGCGGCGCGTGGCAGCTTTACCTTTATGATGACTTGGCCAAGACGACAAAGTGCATCACTGACGGACTGTCGGGTGACAAAACCGATGCGACATTTTCACCTGACGGCCAGCGCATCCTCTACAGCGGCGAGCGGCAAGGCGGCGGCGGTGACGGGCTGCTGGCGCTGCCGATCGCGGGCGGGAAGCCTATTGCCGTTCCGCACGCCCCCGGATATTACGGCGCCGCAAGCTGGTCACCGGACGGCCAGTTTATAGCGGCCGAAACATCGTGGTCGGATCCAGACGGCGGACCGGGAACCAAACTGGAAATCGCGAGGGCGCCATGACGAACTACTACCAACGAAAAAACGAATTGACGGCGCAAGCCGCATGGCACGAGGTTGAGGGCGCAAGACTGATGGGGACTTGCGATCTTATTAGCGTGACAAACCACTTTGAAGCGGCTCGTGTCATGCGCGAGACGGTGGCGACGTTGAATAACATAGAGCACGAGCGGGTGTATGGAAGGCCAAGACCATGACGATGGCGACATATTCCAAAATCTTCATCGGGCTATGGGTGGCATCATTTCTGATGGTTCTTTTGGGAATTGGATACGCGACATGATCAATGAGTTTCTCGACAGCATCCAGCAGCGCATTTCTGGCGTGTTCAATGGTGTAGTGGATTTCTTCTACATTGCCGAATGGGGAACTATTGTTTTTGCAGTCGTGGCAACGTGCGTACTGCTCGCTCTGTTCTTCACGCACCCTGTGATCCGGGCGTGTCTTGGGTTTATCGCCTGGGGAGCCGTCACGCTATTTGTCGGCATGGTCATGATGTTCAGACACGATCGCGAGAAAAAAAAGGTGGAACCGACTCCCAGGCCTCAGGTGGCTAAATCAAGAGATGATCACTGGTTTCCGTTTTCATAGATGAGTAGGAGGGCGTCTTGTGCAACGTCCAAAAAAGACTGGGAATAAGAGGATGTCTGCTCCGAAGAACGGTAACGGCAACGGAAACGCTGCCGGGTTGATGATCCCAATCGGGGCAGTAGCATTTCTATTCGTCGCACTGCTCGAAACGATTTCGTATCTAGCGTGGACTACAACTAATTCTAACCTCGATAGGATCGAGAAGCAGATAGAGAGAAGGACACGAGAGCTTGATGGTGTCCGCATTCGTGAGCACGAGCGGATTGAACAGCAACTAACGGGGCGACTTCTATTGATTGAAAAGGACTTCTTGCGCCTGCAAGAACACAAGGAGTTTACCGTCCGTCTGGATAGTCAGCTTGGAAAAATGGAGGAGCGGTTAAAAGATGCCGCAACTCGTAACGAACTCGATACGAGACTTGGGATCAACAGCGGGTCAATCATCCAGGTTCGGGCCGATATTGACACACTAAAGCGAGACTTAGGGCAAACCTATCCACTCAAAGAAGTTCTTGGAAATCTCAACGCTCGTCTTGATCGCATGGAGCAATGGAGCCGGTCGCCTCCGCCGCACCAGTCAGCAAAGTAGGTGAACCGTGAGCGAGCTTGCACAGCTATTTTTTGCTTCCGCGATTCTGATCAACGCTATTTTGTCGGCGCTGACATTCCTGCGATCAATGCGCAGCGGTAAGACGATAGATCTTCTGGAGAAAAACACAAACTCAATAAAGGATGCGCTGGTCAAGGTGACTGGTGAATCAGAACACGCGAAGGGAATGCTTGCGGGGCAAGCGCAAGAAAAGTTGAAAGAAGGAAAAACGTCATGATCGGAACTCTCATCGGCATCATCATTATGTGCATCGTGCTTGGCGTGATCTGGTGGGCGGTGCAGCAGCTCTTGCCGCTCATTCCGATTGGCGAACCGTTTATGACGATCATCCGGGTGTGTCTGGTGGTGATCCTGGTGCTGATCGTGCTCTATGTCATCATGCAACTGCTCGGTGCGGGCGGGATTCACGTCAACACTTTTCGGTGGTAGCCGCAGACTGCTCATCACCGTGCACTATGATGAGCACCCAGGTTTCCATGATTCCTCTACTGATGGGTGGTGCAGGGGCCTCGGAGTCTCGTGCTATCCCGATGTTCTTCCAACCCTGGCCTCGGGAACTTCATTCGGGCCAACCCCTGCTGTTCGTGTTTATCCAGCGGTCGATTGCGGCGAGCATTTCGGCAAATTCATTCATGACTTTCTCCTGAGAACGAAAGGTGTCCAATCTGCACCGGTCTAGCACCGTCTATTGCGTCACGTTCATGTCATGTTCCGTCACGAAATGTCAGATGTGGTTTTTGGTGCGGTGAGAAAAGACCGTATTTCATGGGGTTTTCTGGTGCTGCCGGGGAGGATTGAACTCACGACCTCCCCCTTACCAAGGGAATACCCATCATTGATTTCATTGTTGAATTTCATCTGATTTGCCTTCCTGCACCATTACTGCACTGGCCAGTCGTTTCTTGTGCTTCTCGACTACCTTCATCAATTTTTGCTCGACGCGGCTGTCCAGCTTGTCGCCTTCGATCCCGAAACATTTGGCGATCAATTCCAGGTAAACGCGAACGTCGGCAATCTCATCCCGGATTTCCTCCGTTAAATCGACGCCATCCCGCCAGCGCTTCTTGACCATATTGGCAAGCTCTCCAGCCTCGCCACAAAGGCCAAGAGCAAGGAACCGCTCGTCTTGGGATGAATATGATGGGAACAGCGGCCCGGTCAGTTTTTCATGAAGTTCAAATATGTTCATCCCCGTTTCCTCTTTGGTGTCGGCAGCATAGCCGCCCGTTTGCTTTCCTCGCTCACCACGGCGTGGGTGTAGCGCTTCACGGATTTTGCATCCTTCCATGCCCCGGTGGCGATCAGGGTTGTTTCGTCGGCCCCTGCGTATCGGCGCATCCATGTGGCGTAGGTGTGGCGGAGGATGTGGAAGGCGCTGCGCTCCGGAAAATCGATGCCGGCTCTATTCGCCGCCAAACGGAGAATCGAATAGATATGGCCGCCCTTGGCGTAGCGGAACACTCTAGTTCTACCTCCGTCCACTCGTCCGATATTAGCCAACGCAGCCACGGCCACCGGGGGCAGAAAGACAGCTCTCGGATTCTCGTTCTTCGTCTTCGGAATGTAGGCGTATCCATCTTCCAACCTCACGTCATTCCATTCCAGATTCAGTGCTTCGCTCAATCGCATCCCCGTATAGGTCAACACGATCAGGAGCGCTTCGAACTCAGCGTCGAGCTTGCCGGCTTCCTCAAACAGACTTTCGGCTTGTTCTGGCCAGAGCCAGGAGGTTTGCTTGTTTCCACCACTGCCCCGAGGGCGGCGTAAATTTCTTGTCTCGCCCGCGTGACGTAGGATCGCACTAACTGGTGTGTAGACTTGTCGATTTCGAGTCGCCTGAGTTGCGGCAGGATAAAGAGCAAGCGCTGCTGCGTCGATAGCGGATTGGTCGATGTGGCACAGATATTTGTGTCCGAAATGGTGAAGCAAACGTCCGACATATGTTCGTTCTCCCCCTGCTTTCATATAAGCTACGGCTGCCGATGCGAAGGTCGGATCGCTAGGTTTGGCATAGGCACCACGTTCAATTTCGTCTTCGATCTGCCGCTTGAGTTTGACGGCGACTTCTCTCTTGCCAGATTGAGAGCTTCGGTTAACGTAGACTCCGAGGTATGTCCCGCGGATGTGCCAGTACGGCGTGCGGCCCGTTTTGGGCGCGAACAGTTTGATGGGCATGGATCGAACTCCCCGATGATACGCAGCACGTCGGATTCCGTGAACAATAGGGTGCGGCCGGCCATCCTACCAATTCCGCGCCCGCGCAGCCAACCGCGTAGCCACCGCGCCGACTTATGCACACGCGCGGCCACCTGATCTGTGGTGTAGGTCTCGATCGTCTCAGGCTTCGGGGTGGTCATCGCGGGCCTCAATTTCTGCATTCATGTCGTTCGCAACGTCTTCGGCTTCCGATTTATTTCGCCATGGACCACTGCGGGCGCCAGTCGGTCCAATGATGTAGGACCAGCCTGTGTAATCGGTAACGACGGAATAGTGGGTGGTCATGGCGAACTCTCTGGGGACTTTCATTGGTGCTCACTCAGCGGTCTTGTGCGTTGAGGCAACCTTGATTGCCCGCAATAATATTCTTCGGTCTCTCTCGGTAATCCTGATTACGATAGTCTTATCAAGAGGACGAACATTGCTACCGCTGGGTTCGCGCCCGTTGATCCATACACAGCCGCGAGCCTTTTTGAGGATTATCTGAAGCTCTTTCATGGGTACTCACTCAGCGGTCTGATGGCGGCATCGATGCGCGGTGCCGGGATGTTCAATTGGTGGCGCATGCGCAAAACGGCATTGTTGACGATGACGTTTCGCATTCCTTCTGACACTCCTGGAGCGCCGACATTAAGGGCGTGATGGAATGCCGATCTGGATTTCGTCTCGTCTCAGCCATGCCGCTCTCCTTCTGTCAGCGTTCGCGTGTTGCAAACACTACCGATCCATCGAACTTACGCCAGCGTGTGATTGTGCGAGGCTTCCGAACGCCAATTCGGTTTTTCCGCTCGTTGCGCTTGGCTTTGGCGATTCGTGGCACATCCGCATCGGATGTCTTGCTTCGATGGCAAGCACGGCAAAGTACGACGCAATTAAGTAAGTCAGAACTACCGCCCAAAGCACAGGGCGTCTCATGATCGTATTCTGTATTAGAAACGAACAAACGAGAAGTGCATTTTTCACACCGGCCTCCTGAACGAGTAAAGGCATCGACTTTTACGCGGTTGCTGAACTCGCTACGCTTCACGCTACTAGCTCCGGCATGTGCATCCATGTCCGATATTCGTCGACCAGCTTTGACCATCGGTCTCCGCTAGGCGTGCGTGGCCGGATGTCGCTTCTTGAAGCAACGTTGCAGTGTCGCCGGACGTAATCGGCGGCTTGTTTTGCGTCGAATAGATCAGGATTACAAATTACCTTTTCGGCCAGGAACCTATGGAACGCTGGCGTGTCGCACAGTATCCCGGCTTGATTGGCCATGCGCAGGTCGCGGAATGCCATCCTGGTCTTCGCCCCGTCAACGGGCGGCGTCTCCTGTCGACGGGGCGGAGTTACAGTGCTGGGTCGGTCGGCATCGGGCGCATCGCTTGTGCTCGTCGCACATAATCCGCCTTCTCGCTTTCCGTCATCATTTCGCATCACCTCCTTTTGCAATCTTGCAATGCCGCACCATACCTCACTAGCGGCCACTGGCATACCGCCGAGCACATCAAGCACAGTCTGTGCCTGCTCAACCGGGACTTCGAAACTGATCGACACGACACCGCGCGTCTTGATCAGTTTGAAATCAGCGTATGTTCCACGGAATGCTGCGGCGGTCATTTCGCTGCCTCCACTGCTTCAATCCGCGTCTGGTGCCGTGCGAATGTCGCCAACGCCATATCCCGATCGAGTTCATCAATCGGGCCATTCGCCAGCGCGGTCTCTATCGTGGTGTTCCAATAGCCCTCCAAGGCGCGCAGGCTGGTGAATTGGGCCAACTGGCCATCGAGCCATTGGAGCCACTGTACGGGCTCTGTAATAGGCGGGGCTTTTGGCTTGTCTTCGTGATAATGGAGGTCGACGAGCCGCTCCTGATATGTCAGGCGCAAGATGTCCTGCCAATCTGGAGGCAGAATCGCTATGCGCTCCCTGTTGCCGTCACCCCATTGCCGCAGGCTGTCCCGCGTCGGGCAGGCGCGTATCTCGGTCTGCATGCGGGCGTAGGCGTCCTTGGCGTCCTTCTTCGGCAACGTCGTCTTGGGCGCGTCCTCGGTCGCTGGCGTAGCTTGGTCCATCTCGTCCGACGTGTAGAGGCCGCTTAGTTCATTCGGGAAGCCTCGGCGCAACGCCAGACTTTCGGCGCACTTGGCGATCATCACATCGCCCATCTTGGCCCACATGCTGGTAAGCCCGCCGCCTTTTTTTTCTGATACCCGCTGGGCGTAAGCATCGAACCGCGCCACGCCCCAACACGGCTCCTTGAAATCGTCGCGCAGAACGCCGACCTTGGCGGCTGCGGGATGCTCTTGCCCAAGCCAAACGTCCGTCCATTGGCCGTCCGCTCCGCACCAGAACGGACCCACTTGGCCGGCATACTTCCCGGTGCGCTCTGCGATGAGCCGGAAGCCGTCGATTGACACCTGTACGGCCATCACATCGCGGCCCTGTCGGCTGTCCCATCGCTTCACTGCGTAAATCTGCCGTGCGAATGGATCAAGACCGGTGCGGCTGCACTGGCTCAAGAACAGCTTCAACTCGTCGTCAGTCGCGCCTTGCGCAATGGTGCGTTTGATGAGGTCGACCTGCTCGGCGCCGAACATCGGTGCGGCCGGGACCGTAACGGACTGCTGAGTTCGAATTGCTACGGCTTGTACGTTCATGACGCCTTCTCCAATAGTTCCGCATGCGTTTCCGCCTGTCTGATCCCGGTCTCTATGCCCTCGTCCCTCTCGACACGCAGGGCGAGGCGGACTATCTCGATTGCCTCGTCAGCCGGAGCGGTCTGGACTACGCTGTGCAGCGCCTTGGCCCGCTCCAGGATTAGGGACTCGCGTAGGGTGGTCATCAGTGCGCTCATTGCTTCGCCTCCAATTCAATAAGTTTTGCGCGGGCGTTCTTTTCGTGCTTTACAAAATCAGACTGCCGAGTCCTGAAAACCGGGTCTTTACCTTTTGCGTACTCGCGGTGTATTGAAGCGCATACGGACCACGCAATTGTTGCCTCTTTCCATCCTTCTGCCTCGTCGCTCATGTCGTCCTCTGCCCTATCCGCAATTCTTGGTTGGCGACCGCATCGTTGCGATCGGCTTGGTGTTCGGCCTGCAGCTCAGTGAACGGCTCGCGGATGGTGCCAAGCACGCGAATGTCGAGAGTTGCCGGCTGTACCCAGCTTGTGATATTGGCCGGCAGGTCAATGATGATGTGCGGTGACTTGGCGAGCATGGCTAGGCGGCCTCTGCTTTGGATTGGATTGGCAGCGGATAATCGGTGGGCTCGTTGTCGCCGAGCCGCTCAATGAGGCAGTCGAACTGCCAAGCTTTTTCAGCATCCCCGGCAGCATCCCCGGCAGCATCCCCGGCAGCAGCCCTGGCAGCAGCCCAGGCAGCATCCCTGGCAGCATCCCCGGCAGCAGCCCAGGCAGCAGTCCCGGCAGCATCCCTGGCAGCATCCCTGGCAGCATCCCTGGCAGCATCCCTGGCAGCA
>Ga0207676_10002784_pt1 | contig 12435 bp, 13 predicted proteins | sample KBSSwiS72_FD_184307 | JGI IMG/M metagenome (GOLD analysis project Ga0207676, IMG submission 184307) | Switchgrass rhizosphere microbial communities from Kellogg Biological Station, Michigan, USA - KBS Switchgrass S7-2 (SPAdes) (version 2) | ecosystem: Host-associated > Plants > Roots >... | reverse complement strand
GTTTGACGGTCTGAACCTGACCTGGGAGACCCTGGAAGGGGTGATCAAGCACAACGGCCCGGTGGTCGATAAGCTGGAAAAGCCATCCTGGAGCGCCATCGCCGAGTTCGACGCGCAATACGCGCTGCGGCTGGATAGCTGGGCCTCGGCGGAGGCGCAGGTCGCCGCGCTCGCCGACGACATCGCCTACAACAACCACGACGTCGACGATGGCGTGCAGGCCGGCCTCTTCGGGCTCGACGAGCTCTTGGAGATCCCGTTGATCGGTCCGCATGTGGCGGCGGCCAGGGCTGCCTATCCCAACTGCGAACCGGGAATCCTGCGCCTTGAAGCCGTGCGGCGGATGATCGGCGCCATGGTCGACGACGTGCTGGCCGAGACGCGGCGGCGCGCCGAGGCCGGCAAGGTGGGCTCGCCCGAGGACGTGAGGATGCTGGGCCATGCGCTGGTCGCCTTCTCGCGCGACATGGCCGAGGACCTATCCGCCCTGCGGATGTTCCTGATGGAGCGGATGTACCGGCACTGGCGCGTCAACCGCACGCGCAGCCAGGCCCGCCGCATCCTGGCGGAGATGTTCCAGCTGTTCCTGGCCGAACCGGACGTCCTGCCCACTGAGTGGTACGCCCGCGTGGAAGGCCGCGACGAGGCCGGCCGCGCGCGGGTGGTCTGCGACTACATCGCCGGGATGACTGACCGCTACGCCATCGAAGAACACCGCAAGCTCTTCCACCTGGACGTGCTGAACTAGGCGTCGGGTCAGGGTGCGCCTTTCGGTCGCCGCATTGCGCACAGAAATCGGGCCCCGGACAGCAGTTCGGGCGGTCGCGCTCGGCTAGACTGCTGCCGCAAACGCGCGATTCGGCGAGGCCGGCCCGCGCCCATCCGGGAGCCTTCGATGTCCGACCATGAGCGCGGCGCCTATACGCCGCCGACCGACTCGCCGCTCAGCTTCGACGCGCGCCAGCCGGTGCGTGGCTCCCAGCCGATCCCCTTCACCCTGATCATCTCGATCCTGGTGCTCGCGGCCCTGGCGGCGGCGATCTTCGTCTTCTACCGCTCGGGCGTGCGCCAGGCGGGCCAGCCGCCGCACACGGTCGGCGAGCCGGTCGGCGACATCAAGGCTCCGCCGCCGCTCGAGGCGCAGCCGCAGGACCCGGCCGCCGGCCTGCAGATCTACAAGGAAGACCAGCCGGCCGCCGGCCAGCCTCAGTTCACCGCCCCGCCGGAACAGCCGCAGCCGCGCGCCGCACCGCCGGTGCAGGTCGTCCAGCCGCCGGTGGGCGCGCCGACCGTTCCGGTCACCAGCGGCCCGGCGCTGCGTCCCGCGCTCACGCCGCCGCCCGCGCCGGCGGCGAGCGCGCCCAAGCCCGTTGCGGCTGCGCCAGTTTCGCCGCCGAAGGCCACCGCGCCCACGATCGACTCCCTTGTAGCCAAGGCGAACGCGACTCCCGCCCCAAAGCCCGCGCCGGTCGCCAAGGCGCCCGCAGCTGCGCCGCCCAAGCCGGCGGCTACGGCGTCAAGCGGCGGGGCCGTGGTGCAGATCGGCGCCGTCTCCTCGACCGCGCTCGCCGACAAGGCCTGGACCGACGCCGTGGCGGCCGCACCCGGTCTGGGGGCCGGAAAGGGCAAGAGCGTCGAGAAGATCGATAAGAACGGCGCGACGCTCTACCGGACGGCGGTCACCGGCTTCGCCAGCCGCGACGCCGCGGCCGCCTTCTGCGCCAAGCTCAAGGCCGCAGGAAGGAGCTGCTTCGTCCGTTGAGCGTCGCGGCCGCCATCCTGGGATGCTCGGGCCCGAGGTTGACCCGCGAGGAGGCGGCCTTCTTTCATGCCGTGAAGCCCTGGGGCTTCATCCTCTTCGCCCGCAACATCGAAAGCCCCGACCAGGTGCGGGGGCTGGTGCTCAGCCTGCGCGATACGGTTGGCCGGGCGGATGCGCCGATCCTGATCGACCAGGAAGGCGGGCGCGTTCAGCGCCTGAATCCACCGCATTGGGGCCGCTATCCGCCGGGCCGCGCCTATGGCGACCTGGTCGGCAACGACCCGCTGCTTCGCCGTGAAATCACCAGGCTGGGCGCGCGGCTGGTGGCGCATGACCTGGCGTTGCTGGGCATCAACGTCGACTGCGTGCCGGTGCTCGATGTCCCGGACCCGGCGGGGCACGAGATCATCGGCGACCGCGCCTATGGCCACGCGCCTGATCAGGTGGCGCTGCTGGGCCGCGCCGCCGCCGAGGGCCTGATCGCCGGCGGCGTGCTGCCGGTCATCAAGCACATTCCCGGTCATGGCCGCGCCAGGTCCGACAGCCACCAGGAACTGCCGGTGGTGGACGCGCCCTGGGACGAGCTCGACGCCCGCGATTTGACGCCGTTCAAGGTCTGCTCCGACATGCCGATGGCGATGACCGCGCATGTGATCTATTCCGCGGTCGACCGGAAGCGGCCCGCGACCACCTCGAAGAAGGTGATCAAACGGGTGGTCCGCGAGGCGATCGGGTTCGACGGGCTGCTGATGAGCGATGACCTGTCGATGAAGGCGTTGCAGGGCTCCTTCACGGACCGCGCAGAGGCGTCGCTGGCCGCCGGCTGCGACGTGGTCCTGCACTGCAACGGGGACATGAACGAGATGAAGGCGGTGCTGGCGGGAACCGGGGCGCTGAAGGGCAGGGCGGAGCGGCGCGCCGATGCGGCCCTGGGGCGGATCGCCAAGGCGCCGGAACCCTTCGATGCGGCCGAGGGCCGGGCCCGCTTCGACGCGGCCTTCGAGGGAAGGTTCGCGGCATGAGCGGCGGGTTCCAGCCCAATCTCGACTTCGCCGCGGCCGGTGCTGCGGCCGAGGACGGCGAAGCCCTGATCGTCGACATCGACGGCTACGAAGGGCCGCTGCACGTACTGCTGGCGCTGGCCCGCAGCCAGAAGGTCGACCTGCTCAAACTGTCGGTGTTGAAACTCGCCGAGCAATATCTGGCGTTCGTCCAGGACGCGCGGCGCAAACGCTTCTCGCTCGCCGCCGACTACCTGGTGATGGCCTCGTGGCTGGCCTACCTGAAGTCGCGCCTGCTGCTGCCCAAGCCCGAACAGCCCAAGGGCGAGGAAGCGCCGGCCGAGGAGATCGCCACGCGGCTGGCGTTCCGGCTGGCCAAGCTCGACGCCATGCGCAACGCCGCCGAAGAGCTGAGGACCCGCGCCCAACTCGGCCGCGACGTCTTCGTGCGCGGCGATCCGGAGGCGATCAAGGTGATCCCGTCGGGCCGCATCGAAGGCGACCTCTACACCCTGATGAGCGCCTACATCGGCCAGCGGACCAAGGAAGCCAGCCGCACCTACACGCCCCGGGCGCCGACCGCCTATCCGCTGGAGGATGCGCGCGAGCGCCTGCGCAGGCTGCTGCCGGACCTCGACCGCTGGACGCCGCTTGCCGGCGTCGCGCCGTTCGGGCCGGAGGGCCATGGCCCAAGCCGGGCGAGCTATGTCGCCTCGACGCTCTCCGCCAGCCTGGAGCTGGTCAAGGAAGGCGCACTGGAAGCCCGCCAGCTGGAAGCCTTCGCCGACATCTACCTGCGCTCGAAATCGCGGCCGGACCTATGAGCGACCTGGCCGACACCGAGCGCGAGGTCGAGGCGCTGCTGTTCGCCGCGGCGGGGCCGCTGAGCGAGTCCGATCTTGCCAAGCGGCTGCCGGAGGGCGCCGACATCGCCGCCGCCATCGCGGCGTTGCAGGCGCGATACGCCGGTCGCGGCGTCGAGCTTGCTTGCGTGGCCGAGCGCTGGCGGTTCCAGACCGCGCAGGACCTAGCCTGGCTGATGACCGACGAGCGCGAGGAGCCCCGCAGGCTCTCCAAGGCCGCGCAGGAAACACTGGCGATCATCGCCTACCACCAGCCGGTGACGCGGGCGGAGATCGAGGCCGTGCGCGGCGTGCAGGCGAGCCGGGGCACCCTGGACGTCCTGTTGGAGCTGGGCCTCGTACGCATGCGCGGCCGCCGCCGCACGCCGGGCCGCCCGGTGACCTTTGGCACCACCGACGCGTTCCTCGAGCACTACGGCCTGGCGACGCTCGGCGACCTGCCGGGCGCGTCGGAGATGAAGGCCGCTGGCCTGCTCAGCCTCGACCTGCCAGCCGATTTCGCGGTGCCGGACCCCAACGCACTATCCCCTGACGAAGACCCGCTGGAAGACGGCGACGCACCAGAATTCCACACCGATTTCCTCGGCGAGGAGGAATCAGGGTGACTGCCTCAATTGGCCGCGTTGGCGTCTCGCTAACCAAGAGCCTATATCAGGGCGCATTCGAGCCCACCGGCATCGCCGGCCGGGCAAAGATCTAAAGGAAATTCTTCATGGGCGCCTTTCAACCCATTCACTGGCTGCTCGTCGCGGTGGTGGTCCTGCTGCTGTTCGGCGGTCGCGGTAAGTTGTCGGGCCTGATGGGCGACGCGGCCAAGGGCGTGCGCGCCTTCCGTGACGGCCTGAAGGGCGAAGAAGCCGAGGCCGAGGAAGTCGCGCCGAAGCCGGTCACCAAGGCTCGCGCCAAAGACAAGGCCTAAGCGCTAACGCTTAGCGCAGATCGCAATCTGCCAGCGCGCCGGCTTGTCGGCGCGCGTTCGCTCGTTTAGGCCCCGCCCATGCTTCCTGACGTCGGCGCCACAGAGTACCTGGTCATCGCCATTGTCGCCTTGATCGTGGTCGGGCCGAAAGACCTTCCCGTCCTGCTCAAGAAGCTCGGCCAATTCCTGGCCAAGCTGCGCGGCATGGCGTCGGAATTCCGCGCCAGCTTCGACGAGATGGCGCGCCAGTCGGAACTCGACGAACTTCGCAAGGAAGTCGAGGCGATGCGCTCGGGCCAGCTGACCGACATCGCGGCCAGGGCCTCGGGTCTCGAGAGCGAGGCGGCCATCGAAGAGATCAACCAGGGTCTCGCCGACGTGGGCGTCCAGCTGCATCCGCCGATGAGTTATCAGTACGAGGCGGCCGCGGTCGCCGAGGAGATGCAGCCGGTCGCCACGGCGGCCCGCAGGCCGCGCGCCAAGAGCGGCGCGAAGCCTCTCGCCAATTCCGCCATCGCGCCGGCCGCTGCGCCGAAGGCCACCAAGGTCAAGGTCGCCAAGGCCGCGGCGTCTCAGGCGGCCGCGTCCAAGCCGGCGCCGTCAAAGGCCGCGGCATCGAAGGTTGCGGCGTCGAAGGCTCCGGCCTTGAAGACACCCGCATCGAAGGCGCCCACGCCCAAGGCTGCGCCAGCCAAGGTCGTCGCCGCCAAGGCTGCCGCGCCGAAAACCACTGCGTCCAAGGCGGCTGCGCCCAGGCCTGCCGCCAAGGCCGCGACGCGCAAGCCGCCCGCCAATCCGCGCCGGCCGACCGTGGAGCGCGGCTGATGAGCGATGCGCAGGACGACGAGATCGAAGCCAGCCGCGCGCCGCTGCTGGAGCACCTGATCGAACTGCGCAGCCGGCTGATCGTCTGCGTGGCGGCGATCGCGGTGGGTTTCGCGATCTGCTTCTACTTCTCGACCCAGCTCTACTACGCCCTGCTCCATCCCTACGCGATCGCCGCCCAAATCCTGGCCGCGCGCGAGACGGGCCACGGCGGGGGCGGCTTCATGGGCATGCTCACTGGTGCGAAGAACCTGTTCCTCACCCTGATCGGCATGCGCGAGGTGCCGCCCGTCGCGGGCGGACAGAACCTGAAGCTCGTTTTCACCGCGCCGCTGGAATTCTTCTTCACCAAGCTGAAGCTCGCGGGCTTCGGGGCGGTGGTGCTGACCTTCCCGGTGCTGGCCTGGCAGGTCTACGCCTTTGTGGCGCCGGGTCTCTACAAGAAGGAGCGCCGCGCCTTCCTGCCGTTCCTGATCGCCGCGCCGGCGCTCTTCGTCACAGGGGCGGCGCTGGTCTACTACATGATCCTGCCCTTTGTGCTGTGGTTCTCGCTCTCACAGCAGATCGTCGGCGTGGGGCCGATCTCGGTCGAGCTGCTCCCCAAAGTCTCCGACTATTTCAGCCTGGTGACGACGCTCTTGATGGCGTTCGGCCTCTGCTTCCAGCTGCCGGTGGTGCTGACGCTGCTGGGTATGGCCGGTATCGTCGGGTCCAAGATGCTGCGGGCCGGCCGGCGCTACGCGATCGTGGGCGTCTTCGTGGTGGCCGCGGTGGTGACGCCGCCTGACCCGATCAGCCAGACCCTGCTCGCCCTGCCGATCATCCTGCTCTACGAAATCTCGATCTGGTGCGTGTGGCTGATCGAGCGTCGCCGTCTCAAGGAAGAGGCGGGGACTGACGTCGCGGTCATCTAACCTCTGCGCGTTTGCTGGCGCTCCCCGGTCGGGGAGCGGGGGGCTTTCCCCGTCCGCCGACGCGCTCTAGAGAGAGCCGCTTCCCTCTCACCTTGCGGCGCCCATGCACGACATCCGAGCCATCCGCGAAAACCCGGAGCTTTACGAAAAGGCTTGGGCCGCGAAGGGCTCGCCGGGCCGCGTCGACGAGATCCTGGCGCTCGACGGCAAACTGAGGGCTGCGCAGACGGCCGTTCAAACCGCGCTCGCCGCGCGCAACGACTCGTCCAAGAAAATCGGCCAGGCCAAGGCCCAGAAGGACGAGGCGGAAGCCCAGCGGCTGATGGCCGAGGTCGAGGGCCTGAAAGGTGTGATCGCCAGCGAAACAGAGGCCGAGCGAGTCTTCGCCGCCGCTCTTCACGAAGTCGTCGCCAGCCTGCCTAACATCCCTGCGTCCGACGTTCCGATCGGCAAGGACGAGCACGACAATGTCGAGGTGCGCCGCTGGGGTGAACCGCACGCCATCTCCGCGCCAAAGGATCACGCCACGCTCGGCGAAGACCTGGGGCTGATGGACTTCGAGGCCGCCGCCAGGATGAGCGGCTCGCGGTTTGTCGTGCTGAAGGGCGAGCTGGCGCGGCTGGAGCGCGCGCTCGGCCAGTTCATGCTGGACATCCAGACCCGCGAGCACGGCTACACCGAGGTTTCTCCGCCCCTTCTGGTGCGCAGCGAGGCGATGTTCGGAACCGGGCAGCTGCCGAAGTTCTCTGACGACCAGTTCGTGGCGATCCCCGGCCTGGAAAACACCCGAGCGATCTCAAGTCTCGAAGACGCCCCGGAGATCCGCTGGCTGATTCCGACCGCGGAGGTCTCGCTGACCAACCTGGTGCGCGAGCAGATCACGGCGGAGGAAGAGCTGCCGCTGCGGCTGACGGCCCTGACCGCCAGCTTCCGGGCGGAAGCGGGCGCCTCGGGGCGTGACACCCGCGGCATGATCCGCCAGCACCAGTTCTACAAGGTCGAATTGGTCTCGATCACCACGCCCGACCAGTCCGACGCCGAGCACGAGCGCATGGTCGGCTGCGCCGAGGCAGTGCTGAAGCGGCTGGAGCTGCCGTTCCGCACTGTAATGCTCTGCAACGGCGACATGGGCTTTTCGGCGCGCAAGACCTTCGACCTGGAGGTCTGGCTGCCGTCTGAGGGGCGCTATCGCGAGATCAGCTCCTGTTCCAACTGCGGAGACTTCCAGGCCCGACGCATGGACGCCCGCACCAAGGCGGCCGGCGAAAAGGGCACGCGCTTCGTCCACACCCTGAACGGCTCAGGCCTGGCGGTGGGCCGCACGCTGGTGGCGCTGATGGAGAACTATCAGAACGAGGACGGCAGCATCTCCATCCCGCAGGTCCTGCAGCCCTACCTGCCGGGGCTCACGCGGATAGAGCGCGCCTCTTGAGGATCCTGCTGACCAACGACGACGGCATCCATGCCGAGGGCCTGACGGCGCTGGAGCGGATCGCGGGCGAGCTTTCCGACGACGTCTGGATCGTGGCGCCGGAATACGAGCAGTCGGGCGCCAGCCGGGCGTTGACGTTGGCCGACCCGATCCGGGTGCGCCAGATCGGCGAGCGGCGGTTCTCGACCACTGGCACGCCCACCGACTGCGTCCTGATGGGGCTGAACACCCTGGTCGAAGGCGAGCGGCCGGACCTGGTGCTCTCCGGCGTCAACCGCGGCGCTAACCTTGCCGAGGACGTGACCATGTCGGGTACGGTCGCCGGCGCCATTGAGGCCATGGCGCTGGGCGTGCCCGGCATCGCGCTCTCGCAGATGGGCTTCTATGAGCCCGGCGCCAGCTACGAACCCGCCGAGGCCTTCGGGCCCGGAATTATCAGGAAGCTGGTGAAGACCGGCTGGCCGCGTGACGTGGTCATGAACATCAACTTCCCCAACGGGCCGGTCGAGAAGATCACCGAGGTGGAAGTCACCCGTCAGGGCTTCCGCGACAGCCACATCCGGCACGCGGAAAAGCGTACCGACCTGCGGGGCCGCGAGTACTATTGGATGGGATTCCGTCAGGAGCGTTCCAAGCCGGCCGATGGGACGGACCTGCGGGCGCTCTATGAGGGCCGGATATCGGTGACGCCGCTGCACATCGACCTGACGCACATGCCGAGCGTGCATGAGCTGAAGAAGGTCCTGGGCGGCGCGCCGCCCCGGATCTGACGGGCAAGGTTTGAGATGTCGAAGCACGACGACAATACGCCCGAGACGCGGCTCGCCCGCCTGATCCTCGCCCTGCGCTCGCAGGGCGTGATCGAGCCCGCGGTGCTGAACGCCATCGAGACGACGCCCCGGCCGTTATTCACTCAGGATCTCTTCAAGGAGCGGGCGTTCGAGGACTCAGCCCTGCCGATCGCCTGCGGCCAGACGATCAGCCAGCCGTTCATCGTCGGACTGATGACCCAGGCGCTGAAGGTCGACAAGCGCGACCGCGTGCTCGAGATCGGTACTGGAAGTGGGTATCAGACCACCATCCTCTCCAAGCTCTCGCGGCTGGTCTACACGGTGGAGCGCTACCGGACGCTGATGCGCGAGGCCGAGGCCCGCTTCAAATCGCTCGGTCTCACCAATGTGATCACCCGGTTTGGAGACGGCGGGGAGGGCTGGCCCGAACAGGCGCCCTTCGACCGGATCATGGTCACAGCCGCCGCGCCCGACGAGCCCAAGGCCCTGCTGGCGCAGCTCAAGCCCAACGGAATCCTGGTGGCGCCCATCGGCAAGGGACCTGTCCAAAGCCTCCGGCGCTACACCGGCGACGGCAAGGGCGGCTTCACCGTCGAGGCCCTGACCGACGTGCGTTTCGTACCCCTCCTCGAAGGGGTGGCGAAGGAACTTTAAACGGGGCGGTTTGCGGTCGCTGCGACAATCGGTTCGCTGCCCGAAAACGGTCCCAATCATGGTCTGAGTGATTTTGCGACCCGATAGTCACTCGGGTATGACGGCGGGTGCGGGGCCTGCCGTTAAGCCTTAATTCACGCTGACGCCCCGACTCATCCGATTATGCCTTCCGGAGCGCCGATGACGCCTTTCCTGCAGCGAACGGTCCTGATCCTTCTGGGAACCAGCGCGATCTGCGCCGGCTCCAGCGCTGCGCAGGCAGACCTGTTCACGCCACGCTATCCGATCCGCGTGGCGGCCGCGTCCCCGAGCCTGCAGCCGGCCGTCCTGCGCGACGATGATCGGCCGCAGCTCATCCTGGCGGCGAGGCATAAGCGCTCCGCGCCCAAGGGTCCGCCGGCGACGGTCACCGTCAGAAAGGGCGACACGCTCGACGCGATCGCCAACCGGCTCGATGTCAGCGTGGAGCAGCTGAAGACGGCCAACGGCCTGAAGCACAACACCATTCAGCCGGGCGACGTTCTGAAGAACCCCAAGGCCAAGTCGGAGGCGAAGGCGTCTTCGTCCCGCAAGGGCGGCAAGGCCGCCGCCGCGGAAGAGGCGAAAGCCGCGCCGGAAACCTACAAGGTGGTGCGCGGCGACACGATCTTCTCCATCTCCAAGCGTTTCGGCGTGTCCATGGACGCGCTGCGCGAGGCCAACGGCCTCTCCGGCAAGGCGCAGATCCACGCCGGCCAGACCCTGCAGTTGCCCGGCGACACCGAGGCGGCCGACGCTCGAGCCGCCGAGGAGATGGCCCGCAAGAGTTCGCGTTCGAGCTCCAGAAGCAGCCGTTCGCGTGAAGAGGCGCCTGTCGACACCGAGGAGCGCTCCGCCGCCGGCCGGGTCGTCACCGTCGAAGGCCAGGCGGTCCGCTACACTGTCAAGAAGGGCGATAACCTCGCCAAGGTCGCCGACAAGCTGAACACCACCGTCGAGGACCTGAAGGCCGACAACGGGCTCAAGAAGTCCGCCATCCATCCCGGACAGGTGCTGAAGGGGCCGCGCAAGTCGGCCAAGGCCTATGTCGCCGCGCCGGGCGACAGCCTTGAGGACGTGGCGCAGCGCTTCGGCGTCTCCACCAAGGCCCTTCGCGCGGAAAACGGTCTCTCGCGCAACGCCCGGATCAAGACCGGTCAGAAGCTGCGGCTCCCGGCAGGCTACCGTGATCATGGCCCGGTCAAGACCTACGCGCCGGCCCCGTCGGAACCGATCCGCGGGCGGCCTTCCGAGGTCCCGCCGAACCACGTCAGCCCGCCGTCGCAGCCGCTGCCATCACGGCCGCAGCCCTACACGCCGTCACCTTCGACGCCGCAGCCCTACAGCCCCACCCCGTCCGCGCCGCAGCCCTACACGCCGACGCCCTCCGCGCCGCGGCCTTACACCCCGCCCGCGACCACGCCGCCGGCGCAGCCCGGAACCCCTCCGCCGCTGGCCCCGCAGGCCGCGCCGCCGATCACCGACGCCCAGATCTCGGCGCTCGGCCGCGGCCGGTTCGTCTGGCCGGTGCTCGGCCAGATCCTTTCCGAATTCGGCCCGAAGGCCGGCGGCCAGCGCAACGATGGCCTGAACGTCCAGGCCCAGGCGGGCGACCCGGTGCGCGCGGCCGCGGCCGGCGACGTCGTCTATGCCGGCGACCAAGTGCCCGGCTTCGGGAATCTCGTGCTGATCAAGCACGCCGACGGCTGGGTGACCGCCTATGGCCACCTCTCCCATGTCGATGTGAAGATGCAGCAGCGCGTCACCCAGGGTCAGCAGATCGGCCAGGCTGGGTCCACCGGCGGCGTGCCGGAGCCGCAGCTGCACTTCGAGGTGCGCTACGCCCCGACGCCGCTGGAACGCGCCCGTCCGATCGATCCCCGGCTGGTGCTGCCGCCGCGCTAGTCTTCGGATTAGAGCGGCAGGGTCTTGCCGAGTTCGCCCGCGAGGTCGCGGATGAACTGCCAGGCGACGCGGCCTGAGCGGGCGCCGCGCAGTTGCGCCCATTGTAGGGCGCGGCGGTCGAGGTCGGCGGTCTTCAGCTTGTAGCGCTTCGCGTAGGCCTGGACGGCGGCGAGATAGGTCGCTTGGTCCATGGGCGGGAAGCCGATCCAGAGGCCGAAGCGGTCGGAGACGCTGACTTCCTCTTCGGCGTCCTCGGCGGTGGCGATCAGGCCGCGGTCTTCCGCGTGGCCGCGGGGCATCAGGTGGCGGCGGTTCGAGGTCGCCACGAACAGCACATTGGCGGGCGGGCCGGAAACGCCGCCCTCTAGCGCCGACTTCAGGGCCTTGGCCGCCGCCGCGCCCTCTTCGAACGAGAGGTCGTCGCAGAGCACCAAGAACCGCTCGGGCCGCGCACGCAGGATGTCGAAGAGGACGGGCAGGGCGGTGACCTGGTCGCGGTCGACCTCCACCAGCTTCAGCACGGGCGCGTCGGCGACAACAGCAGTGAAGGCGGCCTTGGCGAGCGAGCTCTTGCCCGTGCCGCGCACGCCCCAGAGCAGGGCATGGTTGCTGGGCAAGCCGGCTGCGAACCGGCGCAGGTTCTCGACGAACCGATCCTTCTGCCGCTCGACGCCGACCAGGGCCTCCAGTGGCAGCGGATAGTCGGGGGCCGGATGGAAGGCGCCGCTGGCCGGATCGTGGCGGAAAAGCCGCGCGCCGCCGAATTCCGGCGGAACGGCGCGGGGCGGCCCCAGCCGCTCGAGGGCCTCGGCGATGCGGGCGAGAACGGGGTCCAGCTCATGGGTCATTGCCGCGACGCTTAGCCTTCACCTGCTTCCATTGCAAAACAGGGTCGCAACGCATAGCTTCCGCCGACTTCGAACGGGGCCTCAAAAAAGCCCCGCCCGCACTGCTTTCCGGAGAGGCCATGTTCGCCACCCCCGCTTTCGCTCAAGCCGCTGGAGCCGCCGGAACCGGCGGTCCGCAGGACATGCTGATCCAGTTCCTGCCGCTGATCGGCCTCGTCGTCCTCTTCTACTTCCTGATGATCCGTCCGCAGCAGACGCGGATGAAGAACCATCAAGCCATGCTGGCCGCGGTGAAGCGCGGCGACACCGTCGTCCTTTCCTCCGGAATGATCGGCAAGATCGTCCGTGTCGAGGACAAGGAAGTAGGCGTCGAGGTGGCGACCGGCGTCACCGTGAAGGTCGTCAAGAGCATGATCGCCGAGGTGCGCAGCCGCGGCGAACCGGCGCCCGCCAACGACTCCAAGAGCTAGGGCGTCCTACCAGCCATGATGACCCTTTCCCGC
>Ga0207676_10002772_pt1 | contig 12463 bp, 10 predicted proteins | sample KBSSwiS72_FD_184307 | JGI IMG/M metagenome (GOLD analysis project Ga0207676, IMG submission 184307) | Switchgrass rhizosphere microbial communities from Kellogg Biological Station, Michigan, USA - KBS Switchgrass S7-2 (SPAdes) (version 2) | ecosystem: Host-associated > Plants > Roots >... | reverse complement strand
ACATCTTGTCGACTTCGTCGAGCAGGAACACCGGGTTCATCGAGCCGGCCTTCTTCATCATCTGGATGATCTGGCCGGGGAACGCGCCGATGTAGGTGCGGCGGTGACCGCGGATCTCGGCCTCGTCACGAACGCCGCCGAGCGACAGCCGCACGAACTTCCTGTTCATCGCCCGCGCGATGGACTTGGCGAGCGACGTCTTGCCGACGCCCGGGGGGCCGGCGAAGGTGAGGATGGTGGCCTTCGGCTTCTTCACCAGCGCGCGGACGGCCAGGAACTCGAGGATGCGATCCTTGATCTTCTCGAGCCCGTAGTGATCCTCGTTGAGGATCTCCTCGGCGCGCTTGAGATCGCGGCTCTCCTTCGTCTTCTTGTGCCACGGGACGGCGATGAGCCAGTCGAGGTAGTTCCGCGAGACGGTGGCTTCGGCCGACATCGGCGGCATCGCCTCCAGCCGCTTCAGCTCCTGGACGGCCTTCTCCTCGACCTCCTTGGGCATCTTGGACGTTTCGATCTTCTTCTTCAGTTCGTCGACTTCGTTGCCCTTCTCGTCCTTGCGGCCCAGTTCCTTCTGGATCGCCTTCATCTTCTCGTTGAGGTAGTACTCCTTCTGCGCCTTCTCCATCTGCTTCTTCACGCGAGACTGGATGCGGCGATCGACCTGGAGCTTGTCCACCTCGGCTTCGAGGATGCTCGCGATGCGGTTCAGGCGTTCGAGCGGCGAGACGATCTCGAGCAGGTTCTGCTTCTCGTCCACGCCCACCAGCAGGTGCGCGGCGATGGTGTCGGCGAGCTTGCCGGGGTCGTCCACGCGGACGGCGGCAATCATCGCGTCGTAGTGCAGGTTGTTCGAGAGCTTCACGTACTGCTCGAACAGCGAGACCACGCGCGTCATCGTCGCTTCGACGTCGCCGGCGAGGTCCTTCTGTTTCGGCAGGACCTTCACCACCACGCGGTAGAAGCCCTTGTCTTCCTTCCACTCGATGGCGCGGGCGCGGTCGATCCCCTCGACGAGCACTTTGATGTTGCCGTCGGGCAGCTTCAGGGACTGCACCACGTTGGCCACGCAGCCCATCGTGAAGATGTCCTCGGGGCGCGGGTCGTCAATCGACGCGTCGTGCTGGGCCGCGAGGAAAATCTTCTTGTCGCGGGCGAGCGCGTGCTCGAGCGCGCGGGTCGAGGAAGGCCGTCCGATCACGAACGGCATCATCATGTGCGGGAAGACCACGACGTCCCGCAGGGGGACGATTGGCAGCGTCTCGTAAACTTCCATCTGTATCCGTGTAGGGGTCAGGAATCAGAGATCCGGGATCAGAACGGCAGGAACCGTCGAGGGGCCGGCAGGCGTCATCCTGGCCCCTGGCTCCTGGCCGCTGATCCCTATCCGGCTTTTTCGATCAACGTAATCGGCTTGTCCTTCGCCTCGACCACCTCTCGCGTGATCAGGCACTCGCGTGCCTTCTTCTGCGAGGGGAGGTTGTACATCAGGTCGAGCATCAGCTCCTCGATGATCATGCGCAGGCCGCGCGCGCCGATCTTCCGCTTCAGCGCCGACTCGGCGATCGCCTCGAGCGCATCGTCGGTGAACTTGAGCTTGACGTTCTCGTACTCGAACAGCTTCTGGTACTGCCGGACGATGGCGTTGCGCGGCTGCGTCAGGATCTGCATCAGCGCCGGCTTGTCCAGCTCGTGGAGGGTGCCGATGACCGGCAGCCGGCCCACGAATTCGGGGATGAGGCCGTACTTGATCAGGTCCTCGGGCTCGAGCGCCTCGAGCGTCTGCCCGATGTCCCGGTTGCGGAGCGACTTGACGTCGGCCTTGAAGCCGAGCGTCTTCTTGCCGACGCGGCGCTCGATCGACTTGTCGAGGCCCACGAACGCGCCGCCGCAGATGAACAGGATGTTCGTCGTGTCGATCTGGAAGAACTCCTGGTGCGGGTGCTTCCGGCCGCCCTGCGGCGGAACGTTGGCGACCGTGCCTTCGAGGATCTTCAGCAGCGCCTGCTGGACGCCTTCACCCGAGACATCCCGGGTGATCGAGGGGTTCTCGTCCTTGCGGCAGATCTTGTCGACCTCGTCGATGTAGATGATGCCCTGCTGGCACTTCTCGATGTCGCCGCCGGCCGCCTGCAGCAGCTTCAGGATGATGTTCTCGACGTCCTCGCCGACGTAGCCGGCCTCGGTGAGCGTCGTCGCATCGACGATGGTGAAGGGGACCGACAGGAGCTTGGCGAGCGTCTGCGCGAGCAGCGTCTTGCCGGTGCCGGTCGGGCCGATGAGCAGGATGTTGCTCTTCGTGAGCTCGACGTCGTGCCGGCCGCGCGGCTGCTTCTGGATCTCGATGCGCTTGTAGTGGTTGTAGACGGCGACTGCCAGCTTCTTCTTGGTGCGCTCCTGGCCAATCACGTACTCGTCCAGGAACTTCTTGATCTCGGGCGGGGAGGGTAGCGTCGACCGCACGCCGCGGGTCTCGAACCGGTTGTCGTCCGCGATGATGTCGTTGCAGACCTCGACGCACTCGTCGCAGATGAAGACAGTCGGCCCGGCGATGAGCTTGCGAACGTCGTTCTGATCCTTGTTGCAGAACGAGCAGCGCAGTACTTCCGACTCGCCGTTCTTCTTGACCATGGAAGGGCTCACGCTCCCGCAGCGCCGTGCTGGAGATGGCGCCGGATCACTGACCGATTACGCGCGCTTGCGGATGACGTCATCGATAATACCGTATTCCTTGCCCTGCTCGGCCGACATGATGTAATCCCGCTCGGTATCGTCCTGGATACGCTTGGCCGGCTGGCCCGTGTGCTGCACGAGAATCTCGTTGATTCGTTCGCGCATCCGCAGGATTTCCTTGGCCGCCAGGTCGATATCGGTGGCCTGCCCGCCCAGCCCCGACATCCACGGCTGGTGGATCAGGATCCGGGAGTTCGGCAGGGAAAACCGCTTGCCCTTGGTCCCGGCCGCCAGCAGGACGGCCGCAATCGAGGCGGCCTGGCCGATGCAGATGGTCTGCACGTCGGGCTTGATGAACTGCATCGTGTCGTAGATGGCAAACCCGGCCGTAATCGACCCACCTGGGCTGTTCAGGTAGAGCTGGATGTCCTTGTCGGGGTCCTCGGCCTCCAGGAACAGCATCTGCGCGATGGCCAGGTTGGCCACCGTGTCATCAATCGGCGTGCCGATGAAGATGATGTTGTCCTTAAGGAGGCGCGAAAAAATGTCGTAGGCGCGCTCGCCCCGATTGGTTTGCTCGACGACCATTGGGACAAGCTGCATACGGGTATCCGCGGCGTATCGCGACATAAACGGTTTGTATTCTCAGCTTTATGCGGGATGTCCGGTCAATTTCTCAGCGGACCGAACGAAGGGCTGGGCGGGCAGGGGCGGTGCCCCGGCGGAGTTCACTCCTCAACGATTGTAGCACGCGCCCGCAGGAAGTCAACCGCCTTCTCCCGACGTAACCCCATGTAAAGACGGGAGATACCGCCCTCTTTCTCGAGCCGGGCCCGCACCGCCTGGCTGCTGCGGCCCGTCGCGACCGCGTACTTTTCTATTTCGGCATCTAGCTCGCCGGACTCCACGGCTACCTGCTCGCGCCGCGCAACTTCATCCAGCACCAGCGCGCTCGCCACCGTTTCGCGCGAGGGATCGCGCTGGTTGTCGCGGAACGACTGCCAGTCGATGTTGGCCTGGCGGGGGTCTATGCCCTGCTCGATCAGGCGGCGGACGAACTCTTCCGTGCGCCGCTCGACCTCGCGATCGATGAGCGCCTCGGGGACGTCGAACGTGACGCGCGCGGCCAGCTGCCGCAGCAGGTCGTTGCGCACCTCGCGCTCGGCGCCGCGCTCGGCTTCCCCCGTCAAATCCTGCTGCACCCGGGTTCTGAGCGCCCCAAGGTCCTCGAACTCGCCCAGATCCCTTGCGAACTCATCGTCAAGGTCAGGCACCACGCGCTTCTTGATCCCCTTGAGCATGACGACGTAGTTGGCGGTCTTGCCCTGCAGCTCGGTGATGGAGTAGTCGTCCGGATAAGCGAGGGGGAAGTGCTTTTCCTCGCCGATGGTCATCCCGATCAGCTGGTCGTCGAAGCCCGGCGGGTTGGACGTTGCCCCGATCTCGATCGACACGCCGTCGTGCCGGTCGGCCGGCGCGCCAGGCGTTTCCCGCACAAGGTCCACGTCCACGGTGTCGCCTGCCTCGACCGGGCGGCCCTCGACCGGCTCGTGCCGGGCGGCGCGCTGGCGCAGCCGCTCGAGCGCCTGCTCGACGGCGCTTTCCTCCACCGCGGCCTTGGGCCGGCGCAGCTTCAGGCTGGCGTAGTCGCCGGGATCGAATGCCGGGACGGTTTCGAAATTGGCCGTGAACTTGAGGGGCTGACCTTCCTCGACCAACACATCTTTGATGTCTGGCGTGTCGACGGGTTCCACCCCGCGGGTCCGGAGGGCATCGTCCACGGCGCGCGGGATGAGATCGTGCGCGACGTCGTGGAGGATCTGGTCGCGGAAGCGCTGCCTCACGACTTTCGAGGGGACCTTGCCGGGCCGGAAGCCCGGAATGCGGGCGGCCTTGCCGTAGTCCTTGGCCACACGGTCGATCTCGGCGTCGACGACCGTGCTGGGAATTTCGACCACCAGTTGCTTGCGCGTGTCAGAAACGTCGACGAACTCGGTCTTCATGGGATGTCGGAAATTGCCTGACTGGAACGGCGGCTGCCGGTCTAGAAATGCGAACCACCCAAGTTAGCACGAACCGGGGACTGTCCCCAACCCCGCTTGGCACGGATCCCGCGTTTGGGGACTGTCCCCACCCCGGAGTGTGTGTTCAGTTCTGAGACAAGGCGCGGACCAGATGGTAGTTGAACGCGAGTCCGTCGTAGAAATCGCGTACTCCGACGCGCTCGTCGCGGCCGTGTGAGCGTTCGTCGAGGTCATCGAGAAAGACACCGGAGATCCCATACGTGGGGATACCGGCGCCGCGAAGCAGCCGGCCGTCGGTCGCGCCCGTTTCCATCGTCGGAATGATTGGCAGCCCTGGATAGACGACCGCGGTCGCCCGGCCGACGGCCGCAAGAACGTCCGGACGGAGCGGCGACGCCGGGTTCTGCCTGGGCGCGGGATGGCTGACGGAGATGGTCGGATCGTTCAGCACCCGAATGAGCGCGCTGCGGACCTCTTCCTCGGTCTCCCCGGGCACGATCCGGCAGTTCACGTTCGCGCGCGCCCGCTGGGGGAGCGCGTTGGCCGCGTGCCCCGCCGTCACCAGCGTCGCCACGCACGTCGTCCGGACCAGCGCGTTGTAATACATGTCGCTCGACAAGCGGCCCACGGCCGCGGCCGACGGGTTGTCGCCGCCTGCCTCGCGCATGTCGTCCGCGCGTTGTCCGGACTCGAGGGGCGCGCGGCGCGCAAAGAACGAGCGCGTCACCTCGTTGAGGTGCACGGGGAACGTGAAGTCCGCGATCCGCAGGAGGCCGGCCGACAGGCGATAAATGGCGTTGCCTGGTCGTGGGAGTGAACTGTGCCCGCCGGCATCGGTCACTTCCAGCGTGAAATCCGCGTAGCCTTTCTCGGCGGCCTGGATCGCGCCGGAGACGCGGCGTGTGCCGAGCGCTTCGAAGTCGCCGCCGTCGAAGTTCAGGCACAGCTCGGCGTCGATCAGGTTGCGGTGCTCGTCGAGCAGCCATTGGACGCCGTTCGACGTGCCGCCTTCCTCGTCGGCCGTGAGCGCGAGGATCACGTCGCGATCGGGACGGTAGCCTTCCTTGACGAACTGAATGACGTTGGCCGTCATGATCGCGGCGCCGTCCTTCACGTCCTCGGTGCCGCGGCCGTAGAAGAAGCCGTCGCGCTCGAGCAGCGTGAATGGGTCGACCGTCCAGTCCTCGCGCCGCGCCTCGACGACGTCGAGATGCGCCAGGAGAAGCAGCGGCCGCTTCGCGCCTGTCCCCCGAAGCCGCGCCACGAGGTTGCCCTTCGTCGGTGTCGGGCCGATTACCTGGACGTCGGCCGCCGGAAGGCCGGCCTCGCGCAGGCGTTTCGCAATGGCCTCGGCCGCCGGCGTCGTCGCGCCGTGCTCGTCGGTGGTATCGATGCCGATCAACTCCCGGAAGATGTCGCGTGCCAGCGCTTGGTTGGGCGTGAGCGAGGGGCTCTGGGCGTCAATGAATGTGATGAAGCAGACCAGCGGTATCGAGAGAATCAGGAGTCGTCGTCGCATGAGGTCTAGTCGCTGGCGAAAGCTGACGCGAAAAGGGGAGTCGTGCCCGACGGCCGAGCGCGCAGCGCGACGGCCGAGTCCTGAGTCCTCCCTTGAGCACCAGCGTGAGCGAAGCGAACGATGGTGCGAAAGGGGGGAGTCGAACCCCCAAGGCCTTTCGGCCACCGGATCCTAAGTCCGGCGCGTCTGCCAGTTCCGCCACTTTCGCGCCGAACGCCACGCTAGCACGCGGCGTCCGGCGGGATCAAACCACGGGTGCGCGAGTGGGATAGAAGTCCATGGTCCATGAGTCCATGGGTCCAGAGGTGGTGAGCGCGGGGCCCCATGGACCTATGGACCTGGAGACAGGTTCGTCAGCAGGAACTCCATCACCGGTCCCCGCGCGTCCGCGCGTGAGTTGATCGCACGCCGCGCGGGAAGTCGATGCACGTGCAGCCCCGACGCCGCAACCCTGGGGTCATCTTCGTACAGGGCGCGGATCGCCGGCGCGCTCGAGTTGCTGACCATGACGTGGCATCCGCGCACGGCGAGCGTGACGGCGACGTCGCGCAGCCGCGCGTGATCGTCGAGCGTGAACGTGCGCCCCGTGTAGCCGGTGAAGCTCGCCGTGTCGGACAGCGGCGCGTACGGCGGATCGAAGTAGAGCAGATCGCCGGCGCGGGCTCGCTGCGCGACTGTCTCGAATCGCCTCAACGACAGCGACACGAGCGGATCGGCCAGCGCGTGCGATACGGCGCGAACGAGCGCGGGGTCCGAGATGCGCGGCCTGGCATAACGGCCGACGGGCACATTGAACTCCCCATCGCTGTTCAGGCGGAACAGCCCGTTGAACGCCGTGCGATTCAGGTAGATCAGCATGGCGGCGAGCGCCGGCGTGTAACCCTCGTGCGACGCCTCGGGCAGGTCCGCCCGCAGTCGGTTGAACCTCGTCCGGGTCTCGTAGAAATGCGATTGCGGATTGGACGGACGCTCGGCGGCGAGTTGCTCGAGGTGCCTGATGACCTCGTCGGGCGCGTCGCGGACGGTCTCGTAGCACCCGATCAGATCGCGGTTGCTGTCCGTGAGGAACACGCGATGCCCCGAGAGCCGGCCCGACCTGACCAGGTCGAAGAAGACCGCGCCGCTGCCGAGGAACGGCTCGAAGTAGCGGCCGAACTCCGCCGGGTAGAACCGCCGGAGCGCCGGCAGGAGCTGACGCTTGCCGCCCGCCCACTTGAGCAGCGGACGGCCGGCCGAACGCGGGAGATCATTCAATTCAGGAGACAAGCGGATTGACGAATCACACCGATCCGCTACAGCGTCGCCAGGAACTTGAGCGTCTCCGGGACCTGCAGCTCCGCCTTCGGATGCTCGTCCTCGATGTAGAACATCTTCACGCCGGCGCCGGGCGCGATCTTCAGCAGACTCGCCCAGCTCACCTGGCCCTTGCCGAGTGGCACGCTCGTTTCGTCCGGCGCGCTGCCAGTCGGGTCGCCGAGCGCCGTGCCCGGCGCGATGTCTTTCAGGTGCATCAGCTGGAAGCGCCCCGGGTAAGTGGTCAGCAGCTTCTCGGGATTTCCACCTCCCCGCATCACCCAGAAGACATCCATCTGAAACGCGACCTCGGGCGGCGTGTTCTTGATCAGCGTGTCGAGGAGCGTCCCGTCGGCGCTCGGCTGGAACTCGTAGCCGTGGACGTGGTAGTGAAACTGCAGTCCCTCGGCCTTGAGCGCCTTGCCCCACTTCGTGAAGTCGGCCACGGCCTGATCGACGTGCGTTCGCGTGAACGTACCCTGGTGCGGAATCCACGCAGTTCCGAGATACGTCGCGCCCACGGCCTTCGCATCCGCAATCGCGCCCGCCGCATCGTCGCGCAGCTTTTCGTACCCCGTCAGCACGCTCTGCATCCGCAGACCGTAGCCGGCAATCAGCGTCTTGAAGCCCGCCGCCGATCGCCCGTACCAGTTGCCGCCCTCGACGTCCGTGAAGCCCCAGTCCTTGACCATCTGCAACGTGCCCGTCAGGTCCTTGTCGAACAGGTGGCGCAGCGTGTACATCTCGAGGCCCAGCACGCCGGGGAACTTGTGCGGCGGCTCGGCGCCGGCGGTCGGCGAGAGGAACGGGAGCGCGACGGCGCCGGCAGCCATCGTCTGAAGAAACACACGGCGGGATGGCAGGGACATGGGCAGATAATAGCCACTCGAAGTGCCAAGTGCGAAGTGCAAAGTGCTAAGTGACTGGGAAGTGACAAATGGGAAGTAGCAAAAGTGGAGGGGTTGTGCCTCTAGTCGACGAAGGAAAGAAAGCGCCCGCGTTTTCGCTGAAGGATCAGGAAGGCAAAACGCACAGCCTCAAGGACTACGCGGGGCGGCCGGTGGTGCTGTACTTCTATCCGAAGGACGACACGCCGGGGTGCACCACCGAGGCGTGCAGCTTCCGCGACGCGCTGCCGGACTTCTCGAAGATCAAGGCCACGGTCCTCGGCGTGAGCGTGCTCGACACTGCGAGCAAGGCGAAGTTCGCGGCGAAGCACGAGCTGAACTTCCCGCTGCTCGCCGACGAGGACCACGCCGTCGCGGACAAGTACGGCGCGTGGCAAGAGAAGAGCATGTACGGCCGTAAGTACATGGGTGTCGCGCGGATCACGTACCTCATTGACGGCAACGGCAATGTCGCGAAGCGCTGGGACAAGGTCAGCGTCGGGACGCACGCGGACGAAGTGCTCGAGGCCGTCAGGGGACTTTAGGTCCATAAGTCCATAGGTCCATAGGCGAAGGGCCGCACCACCCATGGACCACCCATGGACCCATGGACCATCCCCCCGGCCGAAATCCTTCCTAACGGGCCGGCCATCCTCCCGTCTAACCTTCTGACCGTGGACGGCGATCGATTCGTCCTTGCCCAGGCGAAAGCCGGAAATCGTGAGGCTTTCCGCACGCTCGTCGAGCGGCACAGCCGTGCTGTCTTCCGCGTGGCGTACCGCATTACGGGCAGCGAGGCGGACGCCGAGGACGTGGTCCAGGAGACCTTCTTGCGGGCGTACACAGAGCTGGGGCGATTCGAGGCACGGGCCGGGTTCGGCACCTGGGTCCACCGCATTGCCGCCAACTGCGCGATCGACGTGATTCGCCGGCGCCCGAAACACATCGTCGCCGGGGAGGACAGCGAGGCCGAGCCGCTGCTGGCCCGGCTGGCGAGCCCGGCGCCCGGGCCCGAGCGCGAGGCGGCGGGGCGACAGATGCGAGCCCGGATCGAAGGCGTGATGCAGGAGCTGACGCCGCTCGAGCGAGCGGCCTTCACGCTGCGGCACCTGGAGCAACAGTCGATCGAGGAGATCAGCGGCGTGCTCGGACAGAACGCGGAGGCGACCCGGCACAGCATCTTCCGCGCGGTCGCGAAGATGCGGCGTGCGCTCGGGCCGCTGGTCAGGACAGAACCATGACGCACCTTGGTGAAGAACAGTTGATCGCGTACGTCCTCGGCGACGCCGACGAGTATGCGCGCGCGGAAGTGGACGCGCACGCGGCGGAGTGCGAGACGTGCCGCGGCGAGATCGCCGCGCTGCGCGCGACGCTGGAGGCCGCGGCGGATTTGCCCGTGCCCGAGCGGGGCGGCGACTACGGCGCCGCGGTGTGGGCGCGGCTCGAGCCGCGTCTCGGCACGTCGAGGGCTGGCCGCCTGGGCGCGCCCGTGAACTGGCGAGCGTGGCTGGCGGCCGCGGCGATTCTGCTGGCCGTCGTCGGCGCGTTCCTCGCAGGTCGTTTCTCCCGCAACGCGGGCGAGCCGCAGCAGGCGGTCAACACGTCCACCGCGGCCGACCGTCGCGCGATCCGCGACCGCGTTGTCCTTGCCGCACTCGGCGACCACCTCGATCGCACCGAACGCGCGCTGGTGGAGCTGGTGAACAGCGACGCGAACGGCACTGTAGATATCTCGGCCGAACAGTCGTGGGCCCGCGACCTGCTCGAAGCCAACCGGCTCTATCGCCAGTCCGTGCGGAACGCGGGATCGCTGGCAATCGCCTCCCTGCTCGACGACCTCGAGCCCGTGCTGCTCGACATCGTCCACAGCCCGTCGACGCTGTCGGCGGACGAGTTCCATGCGCTGCGAGCCCGCATCGAGGATCGCAGCCTCGTGTTCAAGCTGCGGGTCACGGGCGCCGACGTGCGCGCGCGCCAGCGGACCCTGATTCATCCAGGAGAGAAAACGTCATGATCGCATCCCTCATTGCGGCGTTGCTCGTCTCGGGCACGCCGACCTCACCGGCAGCGTTGCCGGATCCCGTCGGCATCGTCACCGTCGACGACGCGCAGGAAACCGAGCAGACGCTCTACAACAACGGCATCGCCGCCCGCGACAAGAGCGATTGGGATCTGGCCGCGGAGACGTTTGCCAAGGTCGCGGCGATGAAGGGTGAGCACGCCGCTGCCGCACTTTTCTGGCGTGGCGATGCCCTCTACAAGCTGTCGCGCAACGACGAAGCGTTGAAGTCGCTCGCCGCAGTCAAGGCGGGGTATCCGAACAGCCGGTGGGTGAAGGATGCGGAAGCGAAAATCTTCGAAATCCGTCAGGCGAGCGGCCAGACACCCCAGGTCGACGAGTCGGCGAGCGAGGACCTGAAGCTGATGGCCCTGAGCGGCCTGATGAACGCAGACCCCGAGAAGGCGCTGCCGGTCATCAAGCAACTGCTGTCGAGCACTGGATCCCCGAAGATGCGCGAGCGCGCCATGTTCGTCCTCGCGCAGAGCGGCCGGCCCGAGGCGCGCCAGGTGCTCGTCGATTTCGCAAAGTCGAGCACGAACTCCGAGCTGCAGACGCAGGCCATCCGCAACCTCGGGCTCTTCGGCGGGCAGGAAGCACGACAGACCCTGTCCGAGATCTATGCCAGCAGCCCGAGCATCGAAGCGCGCCGCGCGGTGCTGCAGGCGTTCATGCTCGGCGGCGACCGCGGTCGTCTGCTCGAGGCCGCGCGCAATGAGACGTCGCCCGAGCTGCGGCGCGAGGCCATTCAGCAGCTTGGGGTTTCAGGCGGCCGCGAGGAGCTGTGGCAGCTCTACCAGCAGGAGAAGGATGTCCAGGTACGCAAGGCCATCATCAACTCGCTGTTCATCTGCGGCGGGGCGGATCGCCTGGGCGAGCTGGCCACGAAGGAAACCGATCCCGAGCTGCGGCGTGACGCCATCGAGAAGCTCGGACTGACCGGGAAGGCGAGCGCGCCCACGCTCCGGAACATCTATGCGACCGACAAGGACCCGGCGGTCCGGCGCTCGGTGTTGAACGCCCTGTTCATCCAGGGCAATGCAAAGGCGCTCATCGAGATCGCGAAGCAGGAGACCGACCCCGCGATGAAGCGCGAGGCCGTGCAGAAGCTGTCGATCATGGGCTCGAAGGAAGCGACGGATTACATGATGGAGTTGCTGAAATGAGGTTTCGATCGATCGTCACCGCTGGACTTTACGCATCGCTGGTGCCGATCCTGGGCGCCACGGGCACCTGGACTGGATCGATGTCGGCGGCCCCCATTGCGGAACTGCAGGCGCCCGCCGCCGAGACGACGACCGACGTCCCCGTCCACGGTGGCCGGCTCGAGCGCCGCACGGCGGCACAAGGACTCAAGCCCGCGGTGGACGCCATCGTCGGCGCCGACCAGGGCCCGGCCTGGATTGCCTGGAGCGTGCCAGCCGTGTCGCGCCAGAACGACGATCACGGTGATTGGGGCGACAAGGGCTCTGCGCGCTGCGTGCTGGACGATGACGGGGAGTTCCATGACTCGCACGGCATGCGGGGCAACGTCACCGTGCTCGTCGTGCTCGCGCGCGCGTCGCACGGGGCGCTCGATCGGATCGCGTTTGCGGATCGGCGCTGCACCATCGAGGCGGGAGCCCGTCCGATCTACTGGCTCGATGGCGTCGTGCCCGCGGAGAGCGTCCGGCTGCTCGATGCGCTCATTCGACGAGATGCGGCCAGCGGTCACGCCGACGATGACGATCGCGGCAAGGACAACCGCGTCGGCCATCGTGCGCTTCCAGCCCTGGCCTTGCACGATGCCACCGAGGCCGATCGCGCTCTGACGCAGTACGTTGCGGCGGGCAACCCCCGGTGGCTGCGGCGCGACGCCGCCTTCTGGCTGGGGGCCACGCGTGGCTCCGTGGGGGCGCCAGTCATCGATCGCCTCGTGCACACCGATCCCGACGCGTCATTTCGCGAGCACCTGACCTTCGTGCTCACACTCATGGGGGAGCCGGGCATCACGACGCTGCTGGATCTGGCG
>Ga0207676_10002768_pt1 | contig 12472 bp, 15 predicted proteins | sample KBSSwiS72_FD_184307 | JGI IMG/M metagenome (GOLD analysis project Ga0207676, IMG submission 184307) | Switchgrass rhizosphere microbial communities from Kellogg Biological Station, Michigan, USA - KBS Switchgrass S7-2 (SPAdes) (version 2) | ecosystem: Host-associated > Plants > Roots >... | reverse complement strand
TAGTTGATGACCCGATTGGCCCGCTTCTCGCTCAGGACCTGGTTGTAATCGTCGCTGCCGACCGAATCGGTATAGCCGACGACAAGAAGCAGCGCGTTATCGGTCGATCCGGCCGAACTGGCGGTGTTGCAGAGTTGGGCCTTGTCGGCTTCGGACAGTTCGGTCCTGCCGGTGTCGAAATGGACGTTCGTGGTCGCCTTCACATTATATTTGTCGATATCGCCCATCCGGCCGCGCAGCGCCTCGGTCGCGGCGGTCTGCTCCTCGAACTTCTGCGCGGTGGCGTTGCGGATCATGATCGCGGTCTTGAGATCGCCCCTCCGAAAGCTGATCCGGCTCGCGACAAGGCCGCCGTCCGACTGCAGCGTCTTGACGGTGACGGGCAAGCCGTTGGGCAACGCTTCGGCGGTCTGCCCGCCCGCTCCGGTGATCCTGGTGGCCTCGGTGACGGCAACGATCGTACTGGCGCCATCGGCCGTGGCCAGCTTGAGCCTGTCACCGCTGCGTGCAGTGATGACGCCCTTGATCTCGGGGCCCTTGGCCAGGCCGCCGTTCACGATGATGTTTGGGTTGGGTTGATCCTCCCCTTGCGCGGACAGTGCCGACGCAGGGAGCGCGAGCGCGGCAAGGAGGACGGGAAGAGCCGACCCTCGGAAACAAATGTGCATCGAGCCTCTCCTTCAAATTGGAAGTGGATGCCTGCTCGGCTCAGGCTTGCTCTCGGATGAACGTGGATCGAGGAGGATTGGACTGTGGTCGAGGCGCCCGCGCGATGCGACGAACTGTTCAAGTCCGAGCTAAAGCGGACACTGGGCAGATCCATCTACCCGACGATCCGGGCAGGTTGCATTGAGAGTCTCGATGGGTGAGAAAGGGCTGCGTTCGCGAACGGGATGTGTGTCTTCGGCCAGCGATGTATCGGCGGCCGCGGTGCAATCAGTCCGGGCGCCCTCCCGGCCCGGCAAATGAGCCGGCGACGAGGACCACTCCGGATATCAGGGCCAACATCATGAATGATATCGACGTGGCGGTCGCTACGACTTCGATCAACAACAAGCTGGCTTTATATAATCGGTCTGGCGACAACGGCACGCTTGATGCCAAATCGATCTTCGACAGATCTTCGATACTGGAGATACCCGGACAGAGGATCGAAGGGCTCGAGGCAATCAGTGCCTTCGTGGAAGCGCGCCGTGACATCGCGCTGGCCGAGCTGAGTGCCGGCACACGTGCGCGCCATTTCCTCGGGAGCATATTGATCACGGTCGTCGACAGTGTTTCGGCGCAAGCCGAGAGCCATTTTCTTGTCATCCGGGACGGGCAGATCGAAAATTTCGGTACTTACCGGGACAGTTTCAAGTGCGTCGATGGGGACTGGCTGATCGCCCATCGCAAGGTGGAGCTGCACTGGCCTCGCCCGAAGCCCTCCGGCCTCGTCTGAGGCCAGCGGGGCGCCCGGCCCATTTTCACCGTCGTCAGATCGAGAATCGGAATATGATGATTTCGCCAATCACGGCGATCATCCACGCCTCGAAGAATAGCCTCCAGCCCAGAGGCGCGTGCTTCACCTCCATGAACTCCATGATGACCATGCGGCATTTCAAATAGGAAAGCGCGCATATCGAGACATAAGCGATGTTGGCGCCGATCTGATGGTCGTGGCTGGTGAAGAAGGATATCGCGGTCGCGACAAGCATCAACAGCCACACGAACGTCGTGCGTTTCTGCACCCTATTCATGAATGATGACCTTATCGAATTACGGCAGAAGATAAAAAAGCGCGAGTATGATCAGCCATAACAGATCGACCATATGCCAGAAGGTCGCGCCGCTTTCGATCCACAATGAGCGTTTGTCCGGAGCGACGCTGTCCTTGAGCTGGGTCCTGACGAACGTCAGAAGTCCCAATCCGCCGAGCACATGGGCCAGGTGGATCCCGGTGACGACGAAATAGAACATGAAGAAGGGATTGGTACCCGGATTGGCGCCCTTGCCGATTTCATACCAATATTCGGCAACCTTCGTCGCGACGAAGAACAGGCCCAATATCATCGCCCATGTGACGCTGCGTCGCGCGGCGGCGACCCGGTTGCTGCGAGCGAACTGAACGCCCATGGCGACCAGCCAGGAGCTGGTGATCAAATAGGTCGTGTTCAGAAACGCGAATGCTGGAACCATGAGGCGCTGGGCCTCGCGGAATATGTCCGGGCTGCCGGAGCGCTCGTTGAGGAAGGCTCCGAACAGCAAACCGAAAAGGCAGATTTCCGCGGCGATGAAGAACCAGAGGCCGTCATCGCCGGGAAGGATAGGCTTGGCGGCGGTTGCAGCGACGCCACCCCGGTCCGAACTGTCGTTTTTCACAGCGGTGTCAGGCCGTTGCCGTACCGGCAGCTTCGGCTTCTGTGTACAGCGTTACCGCCGCGCGCTGCAGATAAATGGTCATGATGATCATCCAGAAGAAGGGCGTGACGAAGCCCACTCCATAGTTGATCAGGCCGTTCCACGCGAACGGGCCGGACCGGAAGAAGGGCAGCAAAATCTCGAGGAAGTACGACATGGCGAGAAAAAAGCCGAACCAGAGCGCCCACTTTGGTATGAGCCGAACCGGGCGATCATCCTTGTAGAACACCAGCAGAAACGAGATGTTCTGCAGAATGGAAATGCCGTTGAAGAGATCGCCTTCGAGCCAGCCCACATCATAGAGCATCTGGATGATTTTCGGATCGGTTTCGGGCCGCATGGCGGCCGTCACCCAGAAGCCGGCGGCCACCGACATCACGACGGAGGTGAGCGCGCCGCCGAACAGCTGGATGTACGAGAGAACGCCGTCTCCGCCCTCTACCCGCCGCATGATGCAGAACGCGCCGACGGCCCAGACCATCAGCATGCTCCAGAAAGGCAGCGAAACCGAATAGCCCAGACGCATCCGGAAGGCATTGTCCCGGAAATATTGCGCGAGCTCTTCGGCCGGGATCGACGCGGGGAAGGGGGGGATATTATGGGCGAGGTAACCCCAGAAGAAACCTGCGATTATCGAATAAGGAAAGAAGGATAACAAGCACAGACGGATCCAGAAAACCTGCTTCTTCGACATCCCTCTTCTCCTGTTGCCACGCGCTCGGCGTTAAAGCCTGTTATTAGCGCCGCGCCCCGGCGCATTTTCTATGCAGTGGTCACTAACCACCGCTCTGAGCGAAGTCAATCTGGCCGAATCCCCACGTTTTCGCAACGATTGACGGTCCCGATCCGGCTGCCGCTATCCCCGCTCGCTGTCGAGAAAGCGCTGCACGGCGGAGAGGTCGACCGCCCCCTCGACGAAGGTGCGGCCGATCCCGCGCGCGAGCAGGAAGGGGAGGCGGCCGGCCGCCATTTTCTTGTCGTGCATCATATGGCCGACGAGCGTTGCTCCGCTGGCGTCGACATGCGCCGCTTGCAATGTGGAGGGCAGGCCCACGGCGTCGAGATGGGCCGAAACCCGCGCGGCATCTTCCGCCGGGCATAAGCCTTGCGCCGCCGAAAAACGGAAGGCCAGCGCCATGCCGGCGGCGACGGCCTCGCCATGGAGGAGGTTGTCAGAAAAGCCGGTCTCCGCCTCGAGCGCGTGGCCGAAGGTGTGCCCAAGGTTCAAGAGGGCGCGACGGCCGCTGGTCTCGCGTTCGTCTTCGCCGACGATGCGTGCCTTGGCGGCGACGCTGGTCCGGATCGCTTCCATTCGGGCGGCCGGATCGCCGGCGAGGAGCCGCGCGGCGTTGGCCTCGCACCAGGCGAAGAAGGCGGGATCGTCGATCAGGCCATATTTGACGACCTCGGCATAGCCCGCGCGCAATTCGCGCGGGGGCAGCGTGTCGAGCGTGGTCGGATCGATCAGGACGTGGACCGGCTGATGGAAGGCGCCGATCAGGTTCTTGCCGGCACGGCTGTTGATCGCCGTCTTGCCGCCGACCGAACTGTCGACCTGGGCGAGCAGGCTCGTCGGGATCTGAACGAAGCGGCAGCCGCGCTTGAGGATCGAGGCCGCGAACCCGACGAGATCGCCGATCACGCCACCCCCGAGCGCGATCAGCGTATCGCTACGCTCGACGCCGCGATCGAGCAAGGCGTCGGTCAGCCGCTCGAGTTGTGTCCAGCTCTTGGTCGACTCTCCTGCGGGGAGGATTTCCACCTCGCTGGAAATTCCTGCCGTCTGCAGCGAATATTCTAGTCTAAGAAGTTGATTTGGAACGAGATGTTCGTCGGTTATTATGACGAAACGGTTGCGCGCCGCAAAGGGACGAAGCAGTTCGCCCGCGCGGTCGAGCGCGCCGGCTTCGATGGCGATGTCATAGCCGCGCTCGCCGAGTTCCACGCGAACGGTCATTTCGCGATCGCCTGGACGATCGCCTCGACGGTCATGTCGTGGGGCAGCGGTTGGCTGCGGATATGGACGTGGGCCTTGGCGTAGATCGGGTTGCGGACGGCGGCGAGTTCGGCGAGCGCCTCGCGGGGATCGCGGTCCTTGAGCAGTGGGCGGGTGCCGTCGCGGCGAGCGACCCGCTCGGCGAGCACATCCACATCGGCGTCGAGCCAGATGGCGAGGCCATGTTCGAGGATCAACGCACGCGTATCGTCCTGGATGAAAGCGCCGCCGCCCGTCGCGATGACCTTCGGCTTGCCATCCATCAGCCGCGCGATCACCCGCCGCTCGCCGTCGCGAAACTCCTTCTCGCCGAAGCGCTGGAAAATTTCGGACACGGTCAGTCCCGCGGCGCGCTCTATTTCATGGTCGGCGTCGACGAAGGGCAAATGGAGGCGTGCCGCGAGACGCTTGCCGATCGTCGACTTGCCGGCGCCCATCAGTCCGATCAGAACAAGCGGCCGATCGAAAAGCGGTATATTGGGCGGCGGACTTTGCGGCATGTCGTGAAGGGCTATACACATGGGCGCCACCTCGGGCAAAAGCGCCTCCATTGCAACTGCCGGTGGAATCCATGTCTCGGTTCAGCTTCATCCTGCTCGTCCTCGCCCTGATCGTCGTCGTGTCGCTCGTCGGGCTCAGCTTCGTCGACACCGAAACCGCCCCGGTGACCGTGGAAAAGGCGATGCTGAATGATGCGCAGGCCCAGTAAGAAGGGGCTGCTGACGCTGGCCGCGGGCGTGGCCGCGCTCGCCGCGGCGGCCGCGCTGGCGCAGGAATCGCTGCTTCCGCCGGGTTTCGGCAGCCAGCCCGGGCCTTCTAACCGTCCGCAGCAGGTGGGCTCCCCCGCGCCCGGCCAGCCCGCGCCCGCCGGGCCTGTCGCGGCGGCGGCGGCGCCTGCCGCCGCGCCGGCGCTGACGCTCGATCCCGACATCTTCGCGGCGACCGAGGCGAGCGAGCCCGAGGCGCCGGTCGAACTGCCCGAATCGGCGCGGCGATCGATCGCGATGGTCGGACCGCTTAACGGCTTCGGCCGGGACGCCTGGGGCGACGCCGACGGGCGCTTCCTGTCGGTCCTGATGCGGCGGCTGGACGTGCCGATCGCCTCGCGCTGGGTATCGATCAGCCTGCGCCGTGCGCTGCTGAGCCGGGTGCCGACCCCTGCGCGCGTCTCCACGCCCGACTGGGTCGCCGAGCGCGCATGGCTGCTGCTGCGCATGGGCGAGGCCGATGGCGCGCGCATGCTCGTCGAGGCGGTCGATGTCGATCGCTTCAACGCCAAGCTTTACGCCGTCGCCGTCCAGTCCGCGCTGGCCAGCGCCGACGCTGCCGGGCTTTGCCCGCTCGCCGCCGGCGGATCGATCCGCAGCCGCGAGCCGATCTGGCCGATGGCGCGCGCGATCTGCGCCGCGCTGTCGGGCGACACGGCGATCGCCGGCGCGCTGATGGATCAGGCGCGCCGCCGGGCCCCGGACCAGCATGGCATCGACGTGCAGCTTGCCGAGCGGATGTTGGGGGTCAACGGCGCCGGGCAGCGCAGCGTCGCGATCGAATGGGCCGGGGTCAACGAGCTGACCGCCTGGCGCTTCGGCATGGCGAGCGCGCTCGGCCTCACCATCCCGTCCGACCTGATGCAGACCGTCGGCCCGCAGGTCGTCGGCTGGGCGGCGCGGGCGCCGATGGTGCCGGCGGCCGAACGGCTCGACGCGGCGATGACCGCCGCCCGTCTGGGCGTCTTCTCGAATTCGGCGCTCGTCGATCTTTATGCGCAGGCGGGCGACGACAGCGGCGAGCTCGCCTCCGACAGCCCGGCGGGGCGGCTGCGCGCCTGCTATGTCGCCGATGGGGCGGCCGCGCGCCTGTCGGCGATGCGCGGCTTCTGGGAAGGCGAGGCGCGCGAGGGGGACAAGCGGGTCGACCGCTATGCCGGGCTGATCCTGACCGCGCGCGCCGCGGCCCGCCTGCGGCCCGATGCCGATCAGGCCGCGGAGGCGGCGGAGTTGATCGGCGCGATGATGTCGGCCGGGCTCGACCAGAGTGCGGCCCGCTGGGCTCCGGTTGTTGCCGGCCTCGCGCCGGAAAAGGCCGATCCTGCCTGGGCGATCCTGGCAGTCGGCACGCCGCGGGTCAGCGTTGACCTCTCGGCCGAGCGGCTGGCCGGCGTCGCCGACCGCTGGGGCGAGGACAACCGCCACAAGCTCCATCTGCTGCTCGCCGCGCTCGCCGGGCTCGATCGGCTGCACGGCGAAGCGGCCGCGAAGCTCTATGACGAGCAGCGCGTCGGCTTCGACGATCGCTCGGTCTGGGCGCGCAGGCTGCTGCGCGCGGCCGAGCACCGCCAGCCGGCGACCGTGGCGCTGCTCGTGGCGGTCGGTATGCAACGCCAGGGATGGGCGGCGATCGACCCGGCGATGTTCGCGACGATGATCCGCGCGCTCCGCCAGGTCGGCCTCGAGGGTGAGGCCCGCATGATCGCCGCCGAGGCGATGACGCGATTGTGATGGGTGCGGCATCCGTCCGGACCGGCGCCTCTCTCTCCGTCACCCCGGGCTTGACCCGGGGTCCCGCTTCTTCTTCCCCGTGGCAAGATAGCGGGACCCCGGGTCAGGCCCGGGGTGACGATGACGGATGAACGACCGCGAGGCGATCGCGCTGTTCCTCGAAATGCTCGCGGCCGAGGGCGGGGCGGCGAGGAACACGCTGCTCGCTTATGGCTCCGATCTGCGTGCCGCCTCCGATGTGCTCGCGGGCGGGCTGGTGGCGGCGGACACCGCGGCGCTGCAGCGGCTGGGCGCGGCCTGGATGCCGCTGAGCCGGACCAGCGTCGCCCGCAAGGCATCGGTGTTGCGGCGCTTCTTCGGCTTCCTCGACGAGGAGGGGATACGCAAGGACGATCCCTCGGACGCGCTGCCGCGCCCGGCGACGCAGCGCGCGCTGCCGCGCACGCTCAGCCATGCCGATGTCGACCGGATCTTTGCCGCGCTCGAGGATCGCCGCCGCGATCGCCATTCGGATCCGCTGACGCTCAGGCTGATCGCACTGTTCGAGCTGCTCTACGGATCGGGGCTGCGCGCGACCGAACTGGTCTCGCTGCCGCGGATGGCGCTGCGCGGCGACCGGCCATTCCTGATCCTGCGCGGCAAGGGCGGGCGCGAGCGGCTCGTGCCGATCTCGGATCGAGCACGCGCCGCCGTCGCCGAATGGAGCGCGCACGTCCCCGATGGCCAGCCCTTCCTCTTCCCCTCGGGCAAGAGCCATCTGAGCCGCGTCCGCCTGTTCCAGCTCGTCCGCGAGCTCGCCGCCGAGGCCGGCATCCCGCCGCAGCGGATCAGCCCGCACGTCCTGCGCCACGCCTTCGCGACCCACCTGCTCGAAGGCGGCGCCGACCTTCGCGCGCTCCAGACGATGCTCGGCCACGCCGATATCGCCACCACCCAGATCTACACCCATGTCGACAGCGCCCACCTCGTCGAACTGGTCAACAGCCGCCACCCGCTGATGGACCGGAAATAGAGCAGTGCCGCGCTTAACGAACTCCCCTCCCCTTCAGGGGAGGGGTATAGTGATGTAGCCTGCATACGCGATGTCTGACCACAAATGATCACTCTGGATCTAGATGCCCGTAAAAAGCCATCCAACTGATGCTGGATGCTCCTCGCGAAAGTGCTGACCCGCTCAGGTAGATATACGCGATGGCACCGGATTCCATAAGCGCCGGAAGAGAGAGAGCGGCGTCGAACGGTAAGGAACCTAGATATTCCGATCGGCTTCCCCGCATGGTCAGCGTTCCGACACATAGCGGTGGGCTATCACGTCCATCTTCTCCGTCGAGCTTCTTTTGAATACGCCGGTCAGCGATCAACACAAACCGCGTCACCCGTTCTGCTAGTCGGTATGGAGATAGACAAATCGCCTCCAGCTCCGTGTGATGATGTTCGGTGTATTCACCATCGAAACGACTGTTCCCGACGCCAAAGCTATAGTGCGGATTGACCGACTGAATTTTGAACGTAAAGACTTCTAATTGAGGGCCTTTGGGCTTTCGACCGCTTGCCGTCCTGCGACGCTCCCTCATCATCCTCTCGGCGGCCGCTCTCTGAGGATCAAAATCCGTCTTTCGACCTAAGCAGTCGGGCGATGTCGGCTCTGTACGCCGCCGCCCAACGGCGTTCCGCATCACGACCCGCGTGTAATTCGATGACGGTCAACTCCGCGTTCCCATTGAACGCGAGATAATCGTGACCAATTTTGAGCCATACCCCATCGTTGCCGCCAATCCCACAGCCGCGTTGTTTCCCACCGATACACCACACCGCGCCCGTTGCATCAGCCGCGTTTGGCTCGCCGTAGCGTTCCACCAGCTTCTTCCCGACGACCGGAAAAGGCCGTGCCTTGTACGATGTCTCGTATCGAACGTACGCGACGACCCTCGTCCCGGAATCATTATCATCGAAGCGCACGTATATTCGCTGATCATTCAGCAGGGCGCTGTAGGATCCGACATCTAACGACGTCGCGGCCGTAGGTGCGCGGCGCAGCTCGAGATTCCGGGCATCTAATAATCTTTTTTGGTATGAGTCGAACTTCGTTACTTTGATAATTTTATAGCCCAGCCCGGACAATGCCTCGCGGACTTGAGCGGGGGTGTCGCCGATATGAATTCCTGCAACCGCGAAGTCACTTTGGCTTTCTCCCATTGGCGTCGCCGGTAGCGGAGCGACGGCCACTGACAGAAATAATACAGCGAGCATGTAACGAAAGATCGGTCCAACCGCTTGGCTCTCTCGCATCGCTAAGCGCCTCTAGCTATAATTCCATTTAATATGACGGATATAGGCAGTGGTTTAATAGGCGTCAAAAAGATTGCTGCCCTGTATGCGAGGGCGCGAACTTGTCGGCTTGAATTTGCGACGCCTCCGCGTTGAGCGCGACGTTTCGCAGGAGCGACTGGCGTTCGATTCCGGCGTAGATCGATCCTATGTCGGCGGAATGGAGCGCGGCGAAGAGAACCCTACTGTGGATGTGCTGGAGAAGCTGGCGACCACACTGGACGTCCCGTTGGCTGCCTTGTTTGTTTTGGCAGAAGGCGAACTGCCGCCGGGACTTAGAAAAGGTCGAAAACCATCCTCAATTTAGCCAACTAAGGTGGCGATAATCCGCGCGAGCCGGGGTGAAAGCCGGCACACTCCGTCAGCGCGGATAACGAAGTCGCTGGTCGCAAAGCTGCGTTTTGCGATGAAACGGAGGATAGCCGCGTCAACCTTTGGCCGTTCGGGTTCGATCATGTCGAGGATGTAAGCCGCCGACCCCTGATGCCGGTTGTGCATAATCCCGATTGTCGGATCATAGCCATTCGCGACCGCGTCAATCTGCAATTGGGTCTGGCGCACGGTGTAGGCGTAATTCAGCATCGCGTTGACCGGATGCGACGCGAGCCGATTTTTCGGTTTGACCCCGCTGAGCAACGAACTGCGCGAAGTAAATTCATTCCAGTCTTTGGGGATTGGCTTTCGATTTATGCCCGTCCAACGGATCGCCAAATCCCGCCACGCCGCGAAATAGGCCGAGGCGCATTCGCCTTCAATTGCGAATATGGAATTCATGTCGGCGAGCTGTTCTCGCTTAAGCCGATCAGCCCCGGCCTCTGCTCGCAAAATTGCATTTTCCTGAGCCGGCGAACGCGGGAAATGATTTTCCAATGTCTGTACGCTGGCGGTCAGTTTTCGGCCAATTAGGTCAGCAGCGAATGCAAGGCGCAGGCTTTCGTCGGCTCGGGTGGATCGCTGCCATTCCGTTTTTGCCGGATCGGCACAATATCCTCGGCCGTTGGCTACAACCGCAATTTCGCCCGTCCATTTAATTCGGGCTAGGGTGATGCTCTGTTCAGACAGCCAGCTCATCACGTCGAATGTCAACGTGCCGCTACCGTCGAGCAGAATGATGCGCGGCGGAATTTCGAGGTCGCCGGGGAAGAAGCGGTATCTCGCCTGCTCCTGCGGGTAATGAGTAAAACCGTCGCGAATAACCAGTGCGCCATTTTCGATGCGCATCGACACGCCATGACCGCATAATATCAGGGGATGGGAATTACGCTCACGGCGCTTTCGGTTTTTCGGCAATTTCGATAATTCGGAAATCCAATTTTCCGAGCGAATGGCCCATTCATCGGCCTGATGGAAATCCGCGAATTCAGGTCCGATCGACATGCCAAAATTTGGCAGAAATTCGGTGAATTTTCCAGAATTTCTTCTGAGCGGATAGCCAATTTCCGATAGGTATTTTAATTATCGCCCATGGCAAAAAATCGAAATCGAGAAATCTGGGAAACGGGCTACTGGTTATCGGCCGCGTGGATCGAATTCGCCAGGACCGAACAACGCGATAATTTTGAAACGGCGCTCGACGGAACGACCATATTCGCAATGGAAATGGAGAACGCCTCCACCACTGCGGAGGTATTTTCTGGAATCCAAAAAAGCATTTCTGCCGCCGCAGCCAGAATGACAAAAATCCGAGAATTGCGGAAGCAACTTCTAAGTGCCTTGTTCGCGAATCGGCTGATTGCCTTGGGCTATCGGGAGTGGCCTTCCACCAGCGCCGCGCCGGTGAAAATCGACCCCGATTTTTTCGAAAATCCTGATATCATTTGGGATGAAAATTGGGCCGAAGCCTATGGCAAGCGCTATGGACGCATAAGGGTCATCGACCCGCAATGCATTCCCGAATTTTCTAAACCGCAAAAGGGCCGTCCGGGGTCGGGCGAGTCCATCATATCCACAATTGATCGACTTATTCGCGCAAACCCAAATTTTTGCTATTTGCCGCGCAAAACCGCCTGTGATCAAATTCGAGAGTTAATCGGGAAGCCAAATATTAAGGGCAACGGCTTGAGCGATATAAATCTCTCGAAGCACATTGTGAAAATGTGCCCGAAGCGCCAGCTTAAATTATAGATTACAAATAATTAGCGCGCTTTTTGAGCATATGAGGATTCGACTCTCGCCCTGCGAATCCTGACCATCCAGCCTTCTGCCGAACATGGGGATTCGGCATTTGATTGGATTGAATCATGGCTCGCGAACGCGATTACAAAGCAGAATATGCACGCCGGCTCGCCAACGCTGCAAAGCGCGGGCTGAGCCGGTCGCAAGCCAGAGGGCATGCGAGGCCCGGCGAGGCGGTGTTGCGTCCGCCTACCAACGCGAACATGCGGATGCTGGAAAAGGCGTATCGCCAGTTGCGCGTCACTGGCAATCTGAGCGCCACGGCAAAAACCTACGGCATCTCAACGGAACGGTTCCGGCGCTTCGTCCGAGATAATGCTCTCGCCACGCGTCAGGGGCGGTCCTGGATATTTACGGATCGCCGGTTGCGGAAAATGAGCGTGATCAGCGGCGAGCGCATGAGAACCGTCACGCTCGACAGTTTCGAACAGGCCTCGCTCAATGGCGAATATCTGAACGCCGTGAAGCTGTTCCTGTCTTCCAACGACCTGAACCACCTGAAGCCGTTCCTTGGTCGATCGGTGATCAACGCGAAGGGCAAGGCCTATCCGTTGGAAACGAACCCCAATGCACTTCATCGCCTCGCTGCTGCCGGAAGCGAGCTGTTCCATGAAATCTACCGGCTCGTAATCTGAGAGAAAAAATGCACCATGACTGACAACGATTTTAAGCGTGAAGTGCGTAAGCAAAAGCGGCTGGAAAAGCTCGATAGCGACAATCCGCTCTGCGGGATGTGCGGTGAAAACGATTGGCGCACGATCGAGCAGCACCACATTGCCGATTATGGCCGCGATGAAACCATGGTGCTTCTCTGCCGCAATTGTCACCGCAAAGTCAGCGATGAGCAGCACGATCATCCCGCGTTCGACAAGAACGCCGACCCCATGCTCGATGCCATGGGGCATTTTCTCTTAGGATTGGCGGACATGCTCAAGATCATCGTCGCCAAACTATATGATTTTGGGTTGGCTCTGATCGGCCGCGCGCAAATCGAAGGGGTTGCACCATGAGTGACACGATCCCGATTACGGATGAGTTTCCCATTGCAATCCGGGCCTATGCCGCATCCGGGTCG
>Ga0207676_10002766_pt1 | contig 12477 bp, 16 predicted proteins | sample KBSSwiS72_FD_184307 | JGI IMG/M metagenome (GOLD analysis project Ga0207676, IMG submission 184307) | Switchgrass rhizosphere microbial communities from Kellogg Biological Station, Michigan, USA - KBS Switchgrass S7-2 (SPAdes) (version 2) | ecosystem: Host-associated > Plants > Roots >... | reverse complement strand
CTGCGTCAGATTTTCGCTGCTGAAGAAAGATGGCGGTGACGCAGGGATTCGAACCCTGGATACGCTTTCACGTATGACGATTTAGCAAACCGTTGCCTTCAGCCACTCGGCCACGTCACCTTGTTGTTTTTTATCGGGTTTTCTCCCGACCATCGAGGCGTCTAACGGACGTTTTGTAATCAACGCCCCGCATCTGCCCCGAAGGGATGCACTCCATAGCCGAAACCGCCTGCCTGGGGCAACGCCGCAGGCGCGCGGGACAGGCCTCACACGACCGAAGTATCCTTTCGGCCGTCCTATCCGTCCTGGGTTCAGCGCAGACTGACAGTGGCCGACATCGAACTTTCACGCGCGCTTCCCGTCCTGCCCGTGGATGAGATCAAGGGCGCAACCGCCTTCTACCGTGACGTCCTCGGCTTCGAGCTGGCCTTCGACATGGGGACTACGCCGGCGTCTCACGTGGGCCTGTCGAACTGCACCTCGACGCCGCCGCCCCGGTGACTGGCCCCGTCTCGGCCCGCATCGACACAATCGGGGTCGACGCTCTCTACAAGCAGATCGAGCCGAGAGGCGTTGTGAAGCCCGACGAACGGCTGGAGACCAAGCCGTGGGGACTGCGCCAGTTCAGCGTGCTGGACCCCTCGGGGAACCGGATCACCTTCGCCGAGCGGGTCCGCTGAGGGCAGTCTGCCCCTGCGGACGGCCGTCTAAATTGCGAATTGTTCGCAAATACCCGGCTACGGTGAAGCCCGTATTAACCGCATTAAATTCCCATTAAAGCCCCAGTCTGACTGCAGAGGGGGGGACTTAGCGTCCCATTTTGTCGAATGAATTTCCGTACTCAGCTGGCCGGCCTGGCCACCGCCGCACTGCTCCTTGGGTCTGCCACCGGGGCTCAGGCTGCCGCCGCGATCTTCAACTTCACCGAGGGCGGCGCCGCGGCTGGATTCGCCCCGGCCAGCACTTACGGCACGGTGACCGTCACCGAAAACTCGGGTGGTCTGGATTTCTCGTTCCTGCCCACGTCGCCGCTTCGAATCCACGACGGCAACTCCAACCACAACGCCTTCGGCTTCGACCTGGACGGCGTGATCGGTGTGGCGGTTTCGAACCTGACGGCCGGCTTCGTCTTCCTAAACGGCGCGATCAGCTCCCCGCCGTTCGGCTCGTATGGCTACGGCATCGACTGCACCTCGGCCTGCAGCAACGGCTACGACGGCGGCTTTGCCGGGCCGCTGAACTTCCGGGTGACCGCCACCAACGCGATCAACCTCGCCTCGCTCACTTTCAACAGCGTTGGCGGCAAGAACGTCTATTTCACCACCGATCTGGTGAATGCCGCAGCGGTGACCGGGAACCTGGGCGCCACGCTCACGCCCGGCGGCGCCATTCCCGAGCCGGCCAGCTGGGGGCTCATGATTATCGGTTTCGGCGGTCTGGGCGCCACGCTGCGCTTCAATCGGCGTCGCCTGGCTCTCGGCTGAGCTGGATCGCCACAAACGACATCGGGCCCCGGTTTCGCGACCGGGGCCTTTTGTTGTCCTCGCGGGCGGCGTCGCCTGGCGCAGGACGTCCTGATTTAGCGGAAAATCTGGCTGGCCTTACCGGGAGCGCGAAGCTGCGGCGCACACGGCGCCCTGTCCCGGATCTAGCTGAGCAGTTCTTATGCGCGCACGCCCGTTGGCGCGACGCTGAGGCCTTCGCCTCGCCTCAAATCGTGGACCGCCCGGACATCAGCCCTGGGCGAGCCACTCACGGGCCTGACGCTGCGCCTCGGCGACCGACTCCGAAGCCATCTCCTCGGAGAGCTCCTTGCGGTAGACCTTGGCTTCGACCGAACCACGCATTGCGGCGAGATTGAACAGCATGTGCGCCGACACGTAGTCGAGCGGCGCGCCGCCCTGGCCGGTGGAATACAGAAGTCCTAGACGAAACAGCTCGTCGCCGGTGGCGTCCGCTGTCGGAAGCGGCAGGCTTTCGTTCGCGACTTGCACTTGAGCAAGCATGACCTTTGTCCCTGTTCGTGGCCGGGCTGACATCCGTTCTGGATGGCGGGTTCCGGCCTTCTGGGACCAAGAGAACAAGCCTTACGCTGAACACATGGTTAAGGGGCTCGTTGTCTGGCCTTCATCTTCGGGAGGTGCGACATTTTATCTACCGTGTTGGGCGAACGGCGGCTTGCGACGCTGCCCCGGCCCTTTGAGACCGGCTATTGTCTCGGGCTCGACATCTGAATGCGCGCTTTAGGCGCCAGGAATGGCGAGCCTTCCGGGGCCGCGGCCGATCGCAGACGCCGGTTCAGCAGCGTGACCATTGCGTTCAGGCTCAGTTCAGACGCCATGGGCGAAGCTTAGTTCGACCGAGAGCGCGATATTGAGGAAGATTGGCGAGATGAAGCGCCTGATCCCGATCTTCGCCGCCGTCGTCGCCCTCGCCGGTCCGCTGGCCGTGGGCGGCGCGGCGGCGGCCAAGGACCACGGCCAGGGGCAGGGCCAGGGCCGTGGCAATAGTGAGCGCGGAAGCGATCACGGCGCCCGCGGCGGCGGGCGCGGGGGTGAGTATCGCGGCGAACCCCGCGGCGACTATCGCGGTGAACCTCGCGGCTCCGAACGCCGGGTCTATGAAGCGCCACCCCCGTACCGCGGCGACCGCGGCCAACCCCGTGGCTCCGATCGCCGGGTCTATGAGGAGCCGGCTCCATACCGCGGCCGCGGCGAACCCGATCGCGGCGACCGTCGCGCCTACGAATACGAAGGGCCGCCGCCCCCTTACTACGCGCCGAGCCCGCGCCGCGGCGGCTACATGCCGCCCCAGGCCGGCGGCGCCGTCCAGGACTACGGCCGCTACCGCCTGCGTCCTCCGCCGCGCGGCTTTGTCTGGCTTCGGACCAACCGAGGCTACGCCATGGTCGAGCAGGAGACCGGGCGGGTGTTCGACATCGTCCCCTACTAGCCGAGCTTCGCCTTCAGCATCTGGTTGATGACGCCGGGGTTCGCCTTGCCGCCGGTTTCCTTCATCACCTGGCCGACGAACCAGCCGAGCGCCTGCGGCTTTTCCTTCACCTGGGCGGCCTGGCCGGGATTGTCAGCGATCAGCTTGTCGATGATGGCTTCCAGGGCGCCGGTGTCGGAGACCTGCTTGAGGCCCTGCTTCTCGACGATCTCCGAGGCCGACCCCTCGCCCACCCACATGCGCTCGAAGACATCCTTGGCGATCTTCGAGGAAATGACGCCCGTCTCGATCAGCCCAACGAGTTCGGCGATGGCGCCGGGAAATATCGGGCTGTTCTCGATCTCGATGCCGCCGGCGGTCAGGCGCGCGGCCAAGTCGTTGGTCACCCAGTTGGCGGTGAGCTTAGCGTCGTGGCCCTTGGCGGCGGCTTCGAAGTAGTCCGCGCGCGCCTGTTCGGTGATCAGCACGCCTGCATCATAGGCGGTCAGGCCATACTGCGACTGCAGCCGCGCCTTCTTGGCGTCGGGCAGTTCCGGAAGGGTGGCCTCGATGCGCGCCACCCACGCCGGATCCAGGACCAGCGGCAAGAGGTCGGGATCGGGGAAGTAGCGATAGTCGTGCGCCTCTTCCTTCGAGCGCATGGAGCGGGTCTCGAGCTTGCCGGGATCGAACAGACGGGTCTCCTGGTCGATCTTGCCGCCGTCCTCGAGGATCTCGATCTGCCGGCGGGCCTCATATTCGATCGCCTGCTGGATGTAGCGGTAGGAGTTGACGTTCTTGATCTCGCAGCGCGTCCCCAGGTGGCTGAAGTCGCCGGTCTCGCGAAACTTCTCGTAAGCGCCGGGCCGGCAAACTGACACGTTCACGTCGGCGCGCAGGTTGCCCTTCTCCATGTCGCCGTCGCAGGTGCCCAGATAGACCAAGATCGTGCGCAGCTTCTTTACATAGGCGGCCGCCTCTTCCGACGAGCGCATGTCGGGCATGGAGACGATCTCCATCAGCGCCGTGCCCGCGCGGTTGAGGTCGGCGTAGGTGGCGTTGGGGTCCTGGTCGTGCAGGAGCTTGGCGGCGTCCTGCTCCAGGTGGAGCCGCTCGATGCGGACCGTGAAGGTGGAGCCATCGTCGTGCTCGACGATGACCTCGCCCTCGCCAACGATCGGGTCCTTGTACTGGCTGATCTGATAGCCCTGCGGCAGGTCGGGATAGAAGTAGTTCTTCCGATCGAAGTGGCTTTTCAGGTTGATCTTGGCCTTCAGGCCGAGGCCTGTCTTCACCGCCTGCTCGACGCAGTGGCGGTTGATCACCGGCAGCATGCCCGGCATGGCCGCGTCCACGAGGGAGACCTGGGTGTTGGGACCTGCGCCCGCGCCCACCGCCGCGCCGGAGAACAGCTTGGCGTTGGAGGCGACCTGGGCGTGGACCTCCAGGCCCAGCACGATTTCCCAAGGGCCGGTGCGGCCTTCGATCAGTTTGGTCTTCTCAGTCATGACGCCTCAGTAGAGCATTTTCCGCCGAAGTGGAGGCCGGTTGGAGGCAGAAAATGCGTCGGCGAACGGTCCCGAGGGGCGCTGGCGGGCGCCATGAGGCCGCCCCAAAGGCGCGGGAGAACGGCGGTCGCGGATCGGCGCCTTGTCAGACCATCGAAATCAGGGCTCAAACTTCGCGCTCTCAAATCCCTTCGGGGGAAGGAAAACAATGAAGACCACCCTGTTCGCGGCCGCCGCCGCACTCACCGTTCTCGCGGCTGCGCCGGCCTTGGCGCAGGCGCCTGCCGCCACGCCGGCTCCCGCCGCCACTCCTGCTGCGACCCCGGCCGCTGCTGGCGCGCTCAGTGTGGAGTCGACGCCGATCGAGACCATCGTCGCCAATCCGGCCGGCAAGGCCGTGCTGGACAAGGACCTGCCGGGCCTGACCACCCACGAGGCCTACGAGCAGTTCAAGGCCATGACGCTGGCCCAGGTGGCTCCCATGAGCCAGGGCGCGATCACGCCTGAGGCCCTCAAGACGGTCCAGGCGGACCTCGATAAGATCGGCAAGTAGCCCTGAAAGCGCTGGGGAGGTGAGGATAGCGCTTGCGCCTCACCCCGCTCATGCGCTCATGCTGACCAGTGATAACAAACCCGTCGGGGAAGGATCTGACACCATGAAGACCATGCTGATCGCGGGCATCGCTGCTCTCGCCACCCTCGCCGCCGCACCGGCGCTCGCCCAGGCTCCGGCCGCCGCCCCCGCCGCTGCGCCCGTCGCGGCCGCCGGCCCCCTGTCGGTGGACAAGACGCCGATCGGCCAGATCATCGCCAACCCGGCCGCCAAGGCCGTGCTGGAAAAGGCCATCCCGACGATCGATCAGTACTACGATCAGATCAAGGAAATGACCCTGGCCCAGGTCGCCCCGATGAGCCAAGGCGCTCTCGACGACGCCAAGCTGAAAGCCATCCAGGCCGAATTCGACAAGATCAAATAAGCCGGCTAGCCAGAGCTGAACGGATCGGCCCCTCGCTGCAAGGCGGGGGGCTTTTCTTTGCCCTACCGCTCTGCGGGCGCGGGCTCAGCCAGAAGCGGCGTCAGCAGGCTGTCGAAGCTTTCCTTGTCGAAGGCGCCATTGGCGGCATAGCGCACCACGCCGTCGCGGCCGATGACATAGCTGCTGGGCAAGGCGCCCTGGATTATCCCGTAGTCGCGTCCCGAAAATCGGGTTCCCAGCGGGAACGACAACGCCTCTGCCAGGCGGCGCATGAACTTTACGGGGACGTTGCTTTCGACCGTGACGGCGTAGATCCGCAAGTCGGTCTTCGGGTGCGCGCGCATATAGTTGTCCATGACGATCATCTCGCCACGGCACGGGGCGCACCAGGTCGCCCAATAGTTCAGGACGACGACCTTGCCCTTCAGGTCGTCGAGCGAGACCCTCTGTCCATCGAAGGTGGTGATCGTGAAGGCCGTCGCCGGAGAATTGATCGCCGGCTTGGGCGGTTTGGTCGACGGCGCGGCCATGGCCGACGGCGCGACCAACGCCGCGATCAAGGCGGCGCGCCTAGCGCAACTTCTAAGCTTGAACACGTGACCAGCCCCCTCGAAGAGCCGACGCTGCGGCTCAGCTTGCGGGGTGTCAAGCGCGCCCTACCACCACTTCTGCGGCTTGGCCCGGAAGTTGGCGGCCTTCTCGAGAGCGCCGCCCAGCGAGAACAGCGTCCCTTCGTCCAGCGCGCGCCCGATCAGCTGCAGGCCAAGCGGCAGGCCCGAGGCGTCGAGCCCCGCCGGAACGCTCATCCCCGGCAGGCCGGCCAGGTTCACCGTCACGGTGAAGATGTCGTTCAGGTACATGGCCACCGGATCGTCCGACTTGTCGCCGAGCTGGAACGCCGCCGAAGGCGCTGTGGGCGTCAGCAGGGCGTCCACCTTCTCGAACGCCTGGTCGAAGTCGTCGGCGATGCGGCGGCGGACCTTGAGCGCCTTCAGGTAGTAGGCGTCGTAATAGCCGGCCGAGAGCACATAGGTGCCGATCATGATCCGGCGCTTCACCTCGGCGCCGAATCCCGCGGCGCGGGAGCGCTCATAGGTCTCGGTGAGGTTTGCGCCGTCGACGCGCAGGCCGTAGCGCATGCCGTCGTAGCGGGCGAGGTTCGACGACGCCTCGGCGGGCGCCACGATATAGTAGGCCGGCAGCGCATATTTGGTGTGCGGCAGGGAGACTTCGACGATCTCGCAGCCGGCGTCCTTCAGCCAAGCGATCCCCTGCTCCCAGAGCGCATCGATCTCGGCGGGCATGCCGTCGACCCGATACTCCTTCGGAACGCCGATCCGCAGGCCTTTCACGGATTTTCCGACAAACGAAGCGAAATCAGGCGTTTCCACCGGCAAGCTGGTGGAGTCCTTCGGATCGTGCCCCGCCATCGACGAGAGCAGGATCGCGGTGTCCTCGACACTCCGCGCCATCGGACCGGCTTGGTCCAGCGACGAGGCGAAGGCGACGATTCCCCAGCGCGAACAGCGCCCGTAGGTCGGCTTGATCCCCACCGTGCCAGTGAACGAGGCCGGCTGGCGGATCGAGCCGCCGGTGTCGGTGGCGGTGGCCCCAAGGCAGAGCTCGGCGGCGACCGCCGAGGCCGAGCCGCCCGACGAGCCGCCCGGGGTAAGCTGGGCGTTGCCGCCCGTCGTTCGCCAGGGATTGACCACCGGACCCCAGGCCGAGGTCTCGTTGGACGAGCCCATGGCGAACTCATCCATGTTGAGCTTGCCGAGCATCACGGCGCCGTCACGCCACAGGTTCGAGGTGACGGTGCTCTCATAGGCGGGCTTGAAATCGCCGATGATCTTCGAGCCGGCGGTTGAGCGGACGCCTTCGGTGCAGAAAAGGTCCTTGATGCCCAGCGGCGCGCCTTCGAGCGGCCGGACGCTACCCGCGGCGCGGCGCGCGTCGGAGGCCTTGGCCATCTCCAGCGCCTTTTCGGGCGTCTCCAGCACATAGGCGTTCAGCGCGCGCGCAGCCTCGACGGCTTCGATGTGCGCCTGAGTGAGCTCGACCGAGGAGAAGGATTTCGCGGCCAGGCCGTCCAGCGCGGCCTTGAGCGTAAGGGAGGTGAGTTCAGACATCACTCGACCACCTTCGGCACGACGAAGAAGGCGCCAGCCCGCTTGGGAGAATTGGAGAGCACGACCTCGGGATCGCCACCCTCGGTGACCACGTCATCGCGCATGGGCATGGGAACGTGGACGGCCGAGGTCATCGGCTCCACGCCGTCGGTGTCGACTTCGCTGAGCTGCTCGATCCAGTCCATGATCCCGGACAGCTCCCTGGCGAGCTGTTCGACCGTCTCTTCCGGCTGGGCGATCCTCGCCAGCCTGGCGACCTTGCGCACGGTCGCCGCGTCGATGGTCATGCCATCCTCCTGTAACTCAGGGGCGTGGGTTAGCCGTGCGAGGGGCGTCTTTGCAAGCTATGGGTGGCGGATGGCCGTCGTCGACCTTCTGGAACTGCCCGCCGCCCTGGCGCCTTACACGCCGCTCGTGGGCCTAGATCTTGGCGAGAAGACCATCGGGGTGGCGGTCTCCGACGCCACGCGCACGGTGGCGAGCCCGCTGGACCTGATCCGCAAGACCAAGTTCACCGACGACGCCAAGGCGTTGTTCAAGCTGATGGAGGGCCGAGGCGCGACCGGGATCATCATCGGCCTGCCTGTGAACATGGACGGCACGGAAGGCCCGCGCTGCCAGTCCAGCCGCGCCTTTGCCCGCAACCTCTTGCGGCTGAAAGCCATCCCCATCGCCTTCTGGGACGAGCGGATGAGTTCGATGGCGATCAACCGCATGCTGATCGACGAGGCCGACATGAACCGCGCCCGCCGCGCCGAGGTGGTCGACAAGGCGGCGGCGGGCTGGATTCTGCAGGGCGCCCTGGACCGGCTGCGGAACGGCTAGAGGCCACCGCCGAAGAGGTCGATCTTGCCGATCTGGACGCCCTTGGAGCGCAGGATCCCGTAGGCCGTCGACAGGTGGAAATAGAGATTGGTGGTGGCGAAGACGCTGACCCATTGGCCGGCCGGCAGGGTCGGCGACATGCCGGCGCCGATGGTCACGGTCAGCGGAACGTCGTCGCGGCCGGCGAACTGCTCGGGGGTCAGGGCCGCGAGGTAGGCCCTGGATTTGGCGATCGCGGCCTTGAAGCCCGCGACGTCGAGGTCGGCGGACACGTCCTCGGGCACCGGCAGGTCGGCGGCGCGGGCCAGCCATTGCGGCGGGAAATTGCAGACGACCATGAGCTGGAAGGCCAGCGGCTGCATGTCGTCGATCAACCGCCAGTCGAGCATGTCGGCCTCGGAGACGCCGGTGGCGGCGGCGTGCTCGACGCCCTTGGTCAGCAGGCTCGCGGCGGTGTCGAGCACCCGCGTGTACATGCCCACGAAGCTGTAGAGATTGATCGTCATTCGTTTCCCGTCCCTGAGTTGCGTGGCTGATATGGCCTACAGCCTCGCTCTCGCAAGTGCGCAGAATGCATCCCACGATGCCACCCGGGTGCGCGGCGGCCAGCGGCCCACAACCCTGCCATTGAAAGCCGCCCTTCCCTTGCCGCGCCGGGTCACCTAAGACCGCGCTTTAATGACTACGACCCCACCTGGTCTGAACGAGGTCCTGCAGCGGACCTTCTCATTCCCCAAACGCCATTTCCTATCGGTCACCGACCTGAACGAGGTGGAGGTCGCGAACCTCCTCGACCTCGCCGATGGATTCGTCAGCCTCAATCGGCAGACCGCGAAGAAGCTCGACCTGCTCAAGGGTCGGACGCTGATGAACCTGTTCTTCGAGAATTCGACGCGGACGCAGAGCTCGTTCGAGCTGGCCGGCAAGCGGCTGGGCGCCGACGTGGTCAACATGAGCCCGCGCTCCTCCGCGATGTCCAAGGGCGAGACCCTGATCGACACGGCGGTGACGCTGAACGCGATGCAGCCGGACCTGCTGGTGATCCGCCACGCGTCCTCGGGCGCGGCGTCGCTGCTCTCGCAGAAGGTCACCTGCTCGGTGGTCAACGCGGGCGACGGCCAGCATGAGCACCCGACCCAGGCCCTGCTCGACGCGCTTTCCATGCGCCGGGCGTTCGGCCGGATCGCGGGCCTGAGCGTCGCGATCTGCGGCGATGTCCTGCATAGCCGCGTGGCCCGCTCCAATATCGCGCTCCTGCAGATGCTGGGCGCGGAGGTGCGGCTGGTGGGCCCGCCGACCTTGATCCCGTCGCAGGCGGACCGCTGGAACGTTGCGATCCACCACGACATGCGCGAGGGCATCAAGGGCTGCGACGTGGTGATGATGCTGCGCCTGCAGCTGGAGCGGATGGATGGCGTCATGGCGCCGTCGCAGCGCGAGTACTTCCGCTTCTTCGGCCTCGACCGCGAAAAGCTGGCTTTCGCTGCGCCGCATGTCCGCGTGATGCACCCGGGCCCGATGAACCGCGGCGTCGAGATCGACAGCGATGTCGCCGACGACCTCTCCGTCAGCTTGATCCAGGACCAGGTCGAGATGGGCGTCGCTGCGCGCATGGCGGTGCTGACCTCGCTCGCCGCGCGGCTGGATAACGACCGATGAGTTCGCGTCCCACGGCCTTCACCAACGTCCGCCTGCTCGACCCGGCCAGCGGCTACGATGGGCCAGGCGCCGTCGTCGTCACCGAAGGCGTCATCGCCGACGTCGTGAAGGGCGGCGATGTCGGATCGCTCTCGAAGGACATCGAGGTGGTCGACGGCCGAGGCGCGCTGCTGCTGCCGGGTCTTGTCGACATCCGGGTGAAGACCGGCGAGCCAGGCACCGAGACCAAGGAGACGCTGAAGTCGGCGGCGCGCGCGGCGGCGGCGGGCGGCGTCACCTCCATCGTCCTGCAGCCCGACACACATCCGGTGGTCGACGAGCCCTCGGTGGTCGACTTCATCCTGCGGCGAGCCCGCGACATCGAGCTGGTCAACGTCTATCCGGCCGGGGCCGCCACCAAGGGGGCCGAGGGCCAGCGCATGGCCGAGATCGGGCTGATGGCAGAGGCCGGCTGCCTCTATGTCACCGACGCCGACCGGCCGATCGTGGACTCCAAGGTCATGCGGCGGGTGCTCTCCTACGCCAAGGCCTTCAATGTGCTGGTGGCGCACCGCCCGGCCGATCCCTGGCTATCAGGCGGCGCAGCGGCCAGCGAGGGCGAGTTCGCCTCGCGCATGGGCTTGCCCAGCGTGCCCGCCGTCGCCGAGAAGATCATGCTGGAGCGCGACCTTGCGCTGGTCGAGCTGACCGGCGCGCGGCTGCTGGTCGACCAGCTGACCACCGAGGCCGCCATCGAGAGCTTCCGGCGGGGCCGCGACAAGGGTTTGGCCGTCATCGCCACCACCTCGATCAACCACCTGTCGTTCAACGAAGTCGACATCGGCGACTACCGCACCTTCTGCAAGGTCGAGCCGCCGCTGCGCTCCGAGGACGACCGCCAGGCGGTGATCGAGGCCGTGGCATCCGGCCTGATCCAGGTCATCGTCTCGGCCCACGCCCCCGCGCCGGCCGAAGACAAGCGCCTGCCCTACGACGAGGCCGCGCCCGGCGCCGTGGGCCTGCAGACGCTGCTGCCCGCTCTGCTCACCTTCCACCACGAAGGCCGCATCCCGCTGATCGACCTGATCCGTGCGGTGACCTCGGCGCCGGCCGACCTGCTGGGTCTTCCCGCCGGACGACTGGCCAAGGGCGCGCCCGCCGACCTGGTGCTCTGCGACCTCAATGCGCCGCTGATTATCGACGCCGACAAGCTGCTCTCGAAGTCGAAGAATTCGCCCTTCGACGGGCGTCGGCTGCAGGGCAAAGTACTACGCACAGTGGTGGACGGGCGGACAGTTTACGAGGCCTGATTGTCTCGGCTTGGCGGGGGCTGGTAACCAAAGCTTAACCATGCCAACGTCGCCGGGATGGGGGACTTAGCCAACGCGCTCGTGGCGCCGCTCGCTATGCTTGGAGCGGCTGCGGCGATCGCTGTCCTGATCGCCCCGATGCTGCTGCACGTGCCCCGCCCCTACCTGATGGCCTGGTCCGTGGCGTCCCTGTTCCTCGGAGCCGCCATGGTTTGCGACCAGCTTGGCCATGCCCGGTCGGTTGGCCTGGCCCTGGCGCGGGCGATGGAAACCAGCGCAGCGATCGGGGCCCTGGTTTCGCTGATCTGGCTGCGGCAGAACCGGTGGGACGTGTTCGATCGCCGTCCGGACAGCCGTCAGCAGGCCGAGCGGCACGCGCGCTCTCACGCGAAGAGCCTCGCCGAGTAGCGAAGCGGCATTGCGCCTCGAGCGCCGCTAAGGCAGACAATCCCTATCGCCATTTAGCCAACTGGCAATATGCCTATCGTCGACGCCTTGAAGGCCCTCGGGAATGACCGCCGGCTCCAGATCCTGGAGTGGCTGAAGGACCCCCGCGCCCATTTCCGCGAGCAGGTGGACGGCGACCTGGTGGACGACGGCGTCTGCGGTGTCCTGATCGCCGAAAAGCTGGCGGTCAGCCAACCGACGCTCAGCGAGCACATGCGCATCCTGGTGCAGGCCGACCTGGTCACCGCCAAACGCATCAAACAGTGGACCTTCTATCGCCGCAACGAGGCGGCCATCGCCAACCTGAAGCAAGCGTTCACGGCGAAGGTCTGACGCGCTAGACTCCCGTTCGAGAGGGAGCGTCCATGTTCGCAGAGTTGAGTTTGGCGATGATCGCCGCCGCCATCGTAGGCGGATACCTGCTGGGATCGATCCCATTCGGTGTGATCGTGATGAAGGCCGCCGGCGCCGGCGATCCCCGGGACATCGGCTCCGGCAACATCGGCGCGACCAATGTGCTGAGGAGCGGCAAGCGTGGCCTAGCGGCGCTGACCCTGCTGGGCGACGGCGGCAAGGGCGCGGTAGCGGTGCTGATCGCGTGGCTGGCCACGCGGCACGGCTCGACGCAGGCGCAGGCCGTGCTGACCTCGCTCGCGGGCGGCGCGGCCTTTATCGGGCATCTGTTCCCCGTCTGGCTGGGCTTCAAGGGTGG
>Ga0207676_10002765_pt1 | contig 12477 bp, 12 predicted proteins | sample KBSSwiS72_FD_184307 | JGI IMG/M metagenome (GOLD analysis project Ga0207676, IMG submission 184307) | Switchgrass rhizosphere microbial communities from Kellogg Biological Station, Michigan, USA - KBS Switchgrass S7-2 (SPAdes) (version 2) | ecosystem: Host-associated > Plants > Roots >... | reverse complement strand
GCTAAAGGGATAGGTATGTTCCGCCCGTCAAAGTCGGCACATGTGTCAAGTGGGGCTCAGGCACCATCGTGGCCATGGTGGCTGCCACATCCCTATCAACGAATTCCGCCTTCACATGTGCGTCAATACAGCGCCTAAGTCCTTGGCGCGCGAGTGGCGTACCGTCATGGCTGTACCGTTCCTTTCAGGAATATCTCGGGGGCGCCAAGCCGTCACCGGACAGTGTGGATTTGCCGGGCTGGGCCTTCATCGCGTGCTGCGCGGCGATCTCCTCGTTCACGTACAGCGTGGGTCTTGCCAATCGACCCCCGTGCTGGACAGCCTTGTCGCGGATGAACTCCACGCCTAGCGCGTACCTGCTGGGACACAGTGCCTCGCTTGCCCCTGAGGTGGCATCGGGAGGAAAACCCGATCAAATGGGGAATTCCCCCTATGCTGCGTCGCAGAAGGCAGCTTCTGGCAGTGCGCCCCGAAGGCGCGAATCATCAGTGGAGGAGGGTTCCACCCGGATAATTGTCGATAGGTCCGGAAGCTGGCGAGCGGCTTGGTCGGGTAACTGGCCGGGTCGGAGCCTCGCGACAAAGGTCGCCTTGGGCGACTGAGCGATCCGGCGGGCCGTAACGCGAGTGAAGCCTGAGCAGGCCTCGAAAGTGACAATGCGGATGCCGACCCACCTGCCAGAGGGGGAAGGCTGCATGAGCGGGGAAGCAATCGACACGCGCACCCGCTCGATCCGCCGGGGTAGTGGGCACGGCACGTCGGAAAGGTGGTTCGGGTAATCGGGGGAGACCCGTTGTTGGCGAGGGTAGCGGCCTCAACGTCGCGGAAGGCGGCGGCCATGGCGGGAGTCGGACAGGGTCGTATGAGCGTCGAGGCTGGGTAACGCCAGCAGAGCAAAGGGCCCTGACTTTTTGGCATGCTTCTGAAGACGGCGAGGTGAAGGTGATTGGCGATGAGCCTGAAACACCGGCTACGATCCGGGTCCGTCAGTGGAAGCTCGTACCGCAAGGCGAAGATACGTCACGGGCCAGGGTGCCGTCGCGCGGCGCCAGCATCGAGCGACCGACGGTCGTGGGCCTTGTGGTGAAGCCAATCGGAAAGCCGAGTGCCGGAAATCGGCACGCTCGGTTTGATGAGCGGGGATGGGAAACGGGGCGCTGGCCATCGGCCCCAAGCTACCGCGCCCATCCTCGACTCTACCTTCTTCACCGTTGCCACCAGCAGCGTGGCGCGTCAGGGAACGGTGTTACATCTGCCGTGAAGGGCGACCGCGCACCTTGCAGTTTGCCCGCCGGGCGGGCCGTGACAGGCCGGCCGAGGGAGAACTTGGGAAGGCAACGCACGCGACCACTATAGAGTAGGATCGCTAATCCCACTTATCGCCGGATCTTCGTATCGATGGTCTTGTTCACGGCATCGACGCGAGCCTTCACGCGGCCCTCTGCGGACTTGAAGACACCCTGCGTGACAAATTCCGCGGCGCAGCGGCTCCGGCAGGTTGCTGGGGCACTTGCGCCGTACCGGCGCGGCCCGAGGCATAAGTGCGCTTGACCCGAGATCGGGACGCCGCTCGGCGCCAGCTCGAGCTTGCCGTGGCCCACCTATCGTTACACGGGTGAGAGCGGCTGGAGTCTCGTCATTCAGCCCTCACTCCAGACAGCTTGGCGATTGGCGTCCAGTGGGCGATTTCAGCTTGAATGAATCCCGTGAATGCCGCGGCATCCATTTTCTCTGCTTCGATGCTCTCCTGATCAAGCCTCGTGCGCACCTCCGGCAAATCGATCGCCTTCACAACTTCACGGTTCAAACGCGCGACAATTTCGGACGGCAAGCCCGGCGGGCCCGATAGGGCGAACCACGTTGTAGCAATGAGGTCCGGGAGCCCAAGCTCGACGAAGGTTGGCACTGCTGGAAACCGTGCGAGGCGCATTTTGGCGGTCACCGCGATGGGAATGACGACCCCAGATTCGATATGAGAGAGCGCTGTCGTCCACGTCACGCTGGCAAGCTTTATGTGTCCGCCGAGCAGGTCGAACATGGCGGGGCTCGCCCCCTTGTAGGGTACGTGCGCGAGCTTGAGGCCGAGCTTTTGCGCTACGTAGGCGGCAACGAGGTGGCCTTGAGTTCCCACGCCCGGCGAGCCGTAGCTCAGCGGCTCGGAGCTGCCGCGCAGCAAGGTCACGAGCTGCTCGAAGGTGCTCACGCCGAGCGAAGGGTGAGCGACCACCACAATCGGCGGGCCGCCGAAATACGCGATATGCGTGAAATCGCGCACCGGATTGTAGTCGGACCGCGCGCTGGCAACCGGAGCGATGACATGCGATGCGACGCCTGAGACGACCAGGGTATAGCCGTCGGGCTCTGCGCGTGCCACCTGGGCCGAGCCAGACATTCCGCCAGCGCCGCCACGATTCTCCACGTAGACCTGCTGGCCGAGGCTCTCGGACAGGGCCTGGGCGAATACGCGCCCAAGCGTATCGGCTGTTCCGCCTGGGGAGAACGGTACGACCAGCTTGATGGGGCGCGCCGGCCAGTCCTGCGCATGACCGAGGTGAACCGCCATCACGACAGAAAGGAGAGAAAAGCCTGCAAGCAGGACGCGCAGCATAAGCAGCATATGGCGTTCTCCCCGTTCCGTGGCCGGCTGAACGAACGCCGCCGGCGACCGGACGCATTATTCTTAGGTTGCCGCGTCTTGTGCTATTGTATGGAAGCGTAGCAAAGGTCATGGCGCGGGTCGAACATGAATCCGAAGCATAGCCCGAAGGTCGCGATCGCCACGGGAGACGCGGCCGGCATCGGTCCGGAGATCTCCATCAAAGCCGCGCTGGACCCCTCGGTGCGTCGGCTCTGCACACCAATCCTCGTCACCGATCCGGCGCTGCTGGAGCGGCACGCCAAGGCATGCGGACTGCCGTCCGCCTTCCATGTGATCGACCGTGTCGATTCGTCGGACTTGGCGGACCACAATCTTGTCGTGCTCGATCCGCACTGTCCGGAGGCGGCCGGAATCGACCTGGGCGAGGTGACGGCCGCCAGCGGCCGCGCCTCGCTTGCCTTCGCGAGCGCCGCCATCAAGTCTGCTCTGACCGGCGAGGTCGACGCCGTGGTGGCGGCGCCGCAGAACCAGAAAGCGATCGCGCGCGCCGGCATCACGTTCGACGGCTACCCCTCGTTCGTTGCACGGGAGACCGGGCTCGGGCCGCACGACGTGTTCCTGATGCTGTGCTTCGGCGCCACCAAGATCGCGCACTGCACGCTGCACGTCAGCGTGAGGGAAGCACTCTCGCTCATCACTCGCGAGCGCGTCCGACGCGTGATCGCGGCCACCGACCTTGCGCTCAAGCGGCTCGGCAATCCCGCACCGGCGATCTATGTCGGCGGCCTCAATCCACACGCGGGAGAGGAGGGCCTGTTCGGCAGCGAGGACCTGGAGATCCTCAAGCCGGCGATCGACCAGGCCGTGGCCGACGGCATTCGCGCATCGGGTCCCTATGGCGCCGACACAATGTTTCACAACAAGGGCGCGGACGCGTTCATCGTCATGCTGCACGACCAGGGGCACATCGCCGCCAAGCTGCAGGCACTGCACGCCACGGCAGGACTTGCCATCGGCAGCCCCATTCTGTTCTCGTCCGTCGCACACGGCACCGGCCACGATATTGTCGGCAAGGGAGTTGCTTCCCCCAGGGCGATGATCGAAGCGGTCTCAAGGCTGGCGGGAGCACGGGAGGTGCGGGCTTCAGCGGGATGACGCGGGGCGCGCGCTGGCGTCACGCGCGCAGGGCGCCCAGCATGTCCGCGACATACTCCTCCGCACTTGCGACCACCAGCATCAGAGCCCACGGGCGCAATTGCGCAAGGGTGCGCGCGAGCGCCTGGTCGATCGCCGCCGGGCCGCCAATGACGAGGGCGCTCGTCGTCACGCACTCGATGCTGCAGGTTTCGCCGATTAAGGCTGCCACCGGCACGTCCTCTCCGGCGCTGGCGATCATCACCACCAGATCGGAGCCGCGGATCTCCTCCAGCAGGTGCTTGGTGCCTCCAGAGAGGTCGCTCAGCCACGCCTGCATCGAGAACCGCCCGCTCGCCTGCGACTCGGCGGAGAACGCCGACGCGGTGAGGAAGCTCGCCCCGTTCCAGCGCCCCTGCCCGAGCCGCTCCACCACCGCCTGACTTGGCCGGTCGAGCGCTACCACTTTGATCGCACGGGGACGCGCGTTTGGAGCGTCGATGCGGAACCGGCTCTCGGCGGCGCTGCTGGCGCGGGCAGACTCGCTGGCCATGTCCTTCAGACCGACGCGTGGGCGACGCCCGGGCGGACGCTGAGGGCATCCTTCCCTGCATCCTTGAAGGTGTGGTCAGGCGGCAGGATCAGGGACGCAGAGCGCACGCGCTGATGGGAGATGTCGACGCCTGGCGGCACCACGTCCCGTTCCATCAGGCCCTTCACGGCGTGCATTAGGCGATGGCGAGCCATGATGATGCCGTTGTCCGTGGAGACCAGGTTCTCCTTGGCGCGATCGACGATGGGGCCCATGCTTTCCTGCAGTGACGCATCTTGCATGGCGATACCAGCGACGCCGCTGAATGTCCGCCCCGCCTTTTGCGCGGCGCGGTCGATCAGGTAGTCGTTGTCCTTGTTGGCGAGAGGCCGGAAGGTGCCGGGCTGGTATTTGACGTGGATGCCCTTGCCGTCGCGCATGGCCTGCACTTCACCTTGCGTCAGCGGGCGCGTGGGGTGGTAGTCGAAGCTCCAGGCCCAGCAATTCTCATCGTCGACGGGGATCCAGAAGTGGCCGTGCACGGGATGGTCGCCCCGCGGCGGGATCATCGTGAAGGACGGCATGACCCATTGTGTAATGCGCCAGTAGTAGTGGCCGTTCTCGGCGTTGCGCCGTGCCCCCACGTACAGGCCGCCTGGGCTTTCGACGACCTCGAACACCGGACGCGTGTCGCCAAGGTTGTATTGGTTGCCCTTCGCGCCCTTGAACAGAGGGTCGGAGTTCAATTCGCCGCGGTGCAGGAACGACACGTGACTGGAGTCGATCCCACCTTCCATGGCCTGCAGCCAGTTGCATTCCTGCAGGCGCTTCGACGTGAAGCTCTGCCCGGCTGGAACAACAGCGAATTCCCATTCCGGCAGAGCCGGTCGCCTGTCCGGCGGGCCCATGTACGTCCACAGCACGCCGCCGCGCTCAACGAGTGGGTACGACTTGAGCTTGATTTTGGCGCAGAAGCCGCTTTCCGCAGGTTCGGAGGGAACCTCCACGCATTGGCCGGTATGGTCGTATTTCCACCCGTGATAGGGACAGCGCAGACCGCTCTCCTCATTGCGGCCGAACCAGAGCGACACGCCCCGATGCGCGCAGAACTCGTCAATCAGCGCATAGCGCCCCTGGGTGTCGCGAAAGGCAAGCAGCCGCTCTGATAGGAGCTTCACTCGGACTGGGGGGCCTTCGTTGTCGGGCAGTTCATCCGCGAGGAGCGCGGGGACCCAGTAGCTGCGGAAGAGGCGCCCGCCGGGCGTGTTGGGACCCGTCTGGGTTAGCAGCTCGTTTTGCTCTTTCCTCAGCATGCGATGAGCTCCGACAGCGGTGTCAACGCCGATGGGACTCCGTATAATAGCTCCGAAGCGGTCAGTTGGAAGCCTGCGGTCGCAAGCAAGTAACGCGAGGGCTCGATGTCAGCTTTCTCTCAGCGGATAGAACTGTGCGACGTCTCGGATGTCGACGGTGGCTGCGCCCTCAGGGTGGAAGCGGAAGGGTTGGTCTTGGCCGTGTTCAATGTCGCCGGCCAATTCTTCGTAACAGACGATGCCTGCACCCACGGCCCCGGCGCGCTCTCCGAGGGCTTCTTGGAGGGCGACGTTGTCGAATGCAACTTTCACGGAGGGCGCTTCAACGTCAGAACGGGAGAGGTCGTGGAGCCGCCGTGCGTGGTCCCACTGAAGACCTATCCGGCTGTGATCGAGCGAGGGCGGGTCTTTGTCGAGTTATCGGATTGAGATGGCGTCGTCGAGGTGAGGGCGTGAATGGGATGCCATCAGGGAGAGCGTAGCGCCGGCCGGCGTCCGAGAGCCCTGTAGACACTGCGGCCGTTTGGGGCGTGCGCCGGGTAAGCGCCGCCTTGACGCGGTCTCTACGCCCGGCCTCGCGTCGTCGAGCGACGCGCGAGCTGGCGAAGCGGGGTGAGAGCAGCTAGGTGGGCGGAAGGCTGGAGGCGAGCGGGAGGCTGGTCGCAAGTGCTTCCTCGAGAGCCGCAACGCTGTTCGCCGCCAGCAGGATCAGCGGTTTGCCACGACGCTCGCAGTACCTCTCAAGCCTCAGGCCGAACACACAGTCGGCGCTGGCGCGGGCATGAAAAACGATGTGTGATCGCTCCAAAATTTCATCAAGCCGGCTTTGATGCTCCCCAGGCTCCAGGCCGTGGTGCATAAACACCGCACCCCGCTTCTGCCAGTACGCCCGGATCTGCTCGATGGCGCCGATGCTGCCCCCGATGTGACCGACGTGGACGCCCGGAATGCGCGCCGCTCCGCTCGTCGTTGCCTCCGCCGGCGCGACGCCTCGGTCGGACCATCGGCCCTTAGCGGATGCGGCCTGCTTCGAGAGCAGTGGGCGGGAAGCGCCTTGGATTTTCCACAAGGGAAGGCCTCAAGCTGGCCGTAGTTACTGATGGTACAACGTCACCACGGGGCGGCCGGGTCATGAGGATTGCGTGAAGATTGAGTGAAATTCTCCTGAAGGTTTTAGGGCCAGTCGTCTGGACGCAGTCTTTTTGGCGGCGGGGCCCGCCGTGGTCGCGGCGGTCGGCGTGCCGATATGGACAGCGGGTGCGAGGCCTCTAATACCGGCGAGCGTAAAGTTCGACTCGTGTTGCCGTCCAGCGATTCCCGGCGGCCTTCAATTCTGACTCCATGGTCGGAGCGATTCGGCCGAGGAGACGAGCGATGGCGAAGCTGAAGATCCGCAAGGACCGCACATCGACGGTGCTGCGCAAGCTCGCCAAGTCCGAGCCGGACGCCCGCATCTCCCGGCGCCTGTTGGGGATCGCCAATGCGCTCGACGGCATGAGCCGTGCTGAGGCGGCGAAGTGCGCCGGCATGGACCGCCAGACGCTCAGGGACTGGGTCATCCGCTACAACGAGCACGGTGTCACCGGGCTCTGCGACAACTGGAACGGCGGCCGTCCGCCGATGCTGACGCTCGACGAGCAGGCCGAGCTGCTCGCCATCGTCATGGCCGGGCCCGATCCGGAGAAGGACGGCTTCTGCGCCTTCACGCGCGACGATCTCGTGGCCATCGCCAAGAAGAAGTTCGGCAAGTCGATGCATCCGGCGTCGATGGGCCGCGTCCTGCGACGGCTCGACCTGTCGCGGCAGAAAGCGCGGCCGACGCACCCGATGAAGAACCCGGCCGCGGCAGCGGCCTTTAAAAAGAGCCCGGCGAACCCTGGAAAACATTCAGCGTACGCTTAAAAACAAGCGCCTGCGCCTCTATTTCCAGGACGAGGCGCGCATCGGGCAGAAGGGCCGCGTCTGCCACATCTGGTGGAAGCGCGGCGAGCGACCGCCGGGCCTGCTCGATCAGCGCTATGTCAACGCCTACATCTACGCCGCCATCGAGCCCGGCACCGACAACGCGTTCGCGCTGATCCTGCCCGACGCCAACAGGGTCGCAATGCAGGCGTTTTTGGTCGCGTCACCTACCAGATGATGGAAGAAGCGTGGCGGCTGGCGACGCGAGCAGGTCGCCTACATGGCGAACGTCAACAGGCCGCCGACGGCGCGGGTGAGCGGTCGATTCGTCGAGATTGTGCGCCACCGGCGACTCGATGGCCAAGTCGAATCGTTGCAGCTGGCTGGTCAGTCCAAGGATCATGCGACACTGGAGGTTGCCGACGCGGCGGAGCTTCCCTATTTGCGCCGTCGATCTTCGGGACCTGCCAGGGCCACTCATGAACCGGATCGAAGACATCGTTTATCGCTGCCTTCGGCTTGGGCCGCTCCACCAGCGTCATGCCGGCCGTTCCCGCAGCTTGGTCCGTCACAACGATCGCCTTCATGATTTCCTCCTGCGTCCCGCTCTGGCGCCATCGAGCCTTAAGACTGGAGCTGTGTCTGTTGGGCCGAAACGCATTGCCAGCGGTCGCCGCGCAACTGCCAATCATCGGTGTAGCGGCCGGCACCTTCGGTACCGTCGGGCTTTTGGTAGCTGAAACGGGCGTGGATGATCGCGAAGTCGCCGAGAGTGCGGATCAGCACCTCATGCGTACGGCGACCGCGATGTCGTGAACCGGGCCTTCGCGGGCGCCGACGCCGTGTTCTGGCTCGTGCCTCCGAATCCCACCGCCGAAAGCCTCGAGGCCGCCTACCTGGATTTCACCCAGCCGGCCTGCGGGGCGCTCAAGAGCTGCGGCGTCCGGCGGGTTGTCGGCGTCTCCGCCCTCGGGCGCGGGACGGCGCTAGCCCGGAACGCCGGGCTTGTCACGGCGTCGCTGGCAATGGACGACCTTATCGCGAGCACCGGCGTCGGCTACCGGGCGCTGACGATGCCCTCGTTCATGGACAACATGCTGCGGCAGGCCGCGTCGATCCGGGATCGGGGCTCGTTCTCCCTGCCCATCGACGGCGACCGCAAGTTACCGACCTGCGCCACGCGGGACATGGCGGCCGTAGCGGCGTGTCTGCTGCTCGATCCCGCCTGGAGCGGACGCGCCGACGTTCCGGTGCTCGGCCCGGAGGACCTGTCTTGCAACGACATGGCCGGGATCATGTCGGACGTGCTGGGGAAGCCCGTACGCTTCCAGCGCCTTTCTCTCGAAGCCTTCGGGGCCGGCCTGGCCGAGCGCGGAATGTCCCCAGCCTTCGTCCAGGGCTATGCCGATATGTACGCCGCCAAGAGCGACGGTCTCGACAATGCCGAGCCGCGAACGCCGCAAAGTACGACACAGACCAGCTTCCGGCAGTGGTGCGAGGAAGTGCTGAAGGCGATCATGCGTTGTGCGCTTGCCCCCGGCCAGATTGTCCCTGATGATGCGGAAGTCATCGACCGAGACGTGCGTGAAGTGGGGGCTGCCGGCGCATTCGCCGATCGCCCAAATCCCGGGCGTGCTCGTTTCCAGCCGTTCGTTGACACGAATGTAGCCGCGGTCATCGACTTCGACGCCGGTCTCATCGAGTCCGATCCCGGCCGTGTTCGGGATCCGGCCCACGGCGACCAGGATGTCGCTGCCCTCGATCGTGCGCTCGCCCGAAGCCGTCTCCACGACAAGGCTGACCTCCTTTCCAGATCTGCCGCGCACATGCGGCGTCTCGGCCGAGAGGAAGACATCGATCTCTTCGGCAGTAAGAACCCGACGCACCTCTTCCGCAACGTCGGGATCCTCCTGGGCCATCAGCTGAGGCCCATGTTGAAGGATTGTGACCCGGCTGCCGAAGCGACGGCAAGCCTGAGCCAACTCGAGACCGACATAGCCGCCCCCGACCACAATCAGGTGTGATGGCAGGTAGTCGAGCTCCAGAGCCTCGATATGGGTGAGCGGCCGGGCCGTGTCGAGGCCAGGGATGCTTGGAATGGCCGCGTGCGTTCCAACGTTGAGGAACACCTGGTCTGCGGCCAGCAGGCAGGCGCGTTCCGCCATCTGCATTGAGGCGCACCTCGAGCGTTTTCGGCGCCAAGAACTGCCCGGAGCCCATGATCAGCTCGGCGCCACTGGTCTCGAAGCTCTTCAGATGCAGGGCGACCTCACGCACATGTCGCGCTTGCGCTGGCGGACCTTTGCCATATCGATCCCCACGCAACCCGTCGTGGTGCCGCACTGCGCAGCATGATGCGCAAGCTGTGCCACCTTCGCACTCCAGATCTCGTTCTTGTTGGGCAGGCACGCGATGTTGGGACAGGAGCCGCCGATCCATCGCCGCTCCACGACGGCGGTTCGCCGCCCCGAGCTGGCCAGATGCCACGCCAGCAACTTGCCCCCATATCCACTGCCGAGGACCAGAGTGTCGAACCGCTCTGCTTGGGGCATTTCCCTCCTCCTTGCACAGACTCCGAGTGGGTCGTGAGCACGCAGACACATCCATCGAAGGATGGCTTTATCTCCCTTGCTCTGATCCGCGCGCTATTGCGGCGATTCCGCGAGCCGGAGGGTTCCTCCAACAGCATCGCCAAGAGCTTGCGGACAGTTTCCATCGAAGGGCCTTGAGCGTGCGCCAGGATCGGTTCATGTCCGCGTAATCGACAGGCCGCCATCGACCAGCATGGCAGTCCCCGATTGGAAGCTTGATGCATCCGAGGCGAGGTAGAGGGCCGCCTGTGCCAGCTCATCGGGGGACCCGACGCGCTTCAAGGCGTGCAAGTTGGTAAGATAGGCCTGTTGCTCTCGGGTTTCATTCGCGGCTTCGAACATCGCTGTCTCGACAGCGCCCGGAAGGATCGCATTGACCCTGATGTTCCGTGGGCCATACTCCGCGGCGAGCAGCTGCGTCAGGCCGATGAGGCCCGACTTGCTCGCCGCGTAGGCCGCAACCTCGGGAAAGCCGACGGTGTAGCCGACAAAAGTCCTCGTGAAGATGATCGAGCCCTTGCCCTGCTTCAGCATGGCCGGGATCTGATGCTTGGCGGCAGGAAGGCGCCCGTCAGGTTGACCTTGAGCGTCTCATTCCAGCCGGCCAGTGAAATCTCAGTGGTCGGCCCCTTCTCGCCGAGTATGCCGGCATTGTTGAAGGCGACGTCGAGCCGGCCGAAGCCCTCCTCCGCACGCTTCACCAGCTCTCTGCAAAACGCCTCATCGCTGACGTCGCCGGCGAGATCAAGAGCATTGCCGCCCTGGCCCGCGATCTCACGAACGAGCGAATCCAACGCTGCCTTGCGCCGGGCCGCGACGACAACTTTGGCGCCGGTGCGAGCGAATAGCTTTGCCGTGGCCCGGCCGATACCGGAGCTCGCACCCGTTACGATCGCAACTTTGCCCGCTAGATCCATCACGACACCTCATTCTCGCTGCGGCGATGAGCCCGCAGCGTGGCTCTGCCGACAGTTCGCGCTGCGCGCCCGGGCGTCCTATGGTTTCGCAGCAACGAATCCAGAAGCATGACCCCGTGTGTGGCCATTGGGGGTTCTCCTGAGATCCCCGGCGGATTCTCGGTTGGAGTCCCAGCTACGCTCGCGCCTCAGTGCCCCCCTGCTTACGGGACCGCCTGCGGCAAGTCCGCGTTCGCATGCTGCTGGCCGCGCACTCCGGTGAACAAGCTCAGGCGTGAGCGGACGACTTGCTTCACCGCCTCCGCTGCCGCTGGCAGGATCTTGTAGGGGACTACCTCTTGCGGGTGTTTGGTCAGACCCTCCTCGAGACCCCGCCGCCATGCGACCCGCAGCTCGGTGTTGATGTGGACGATATTGATGCCCGCGGCGATCGCCCTGCGAAAATGCTCATCGTCGGTTCCCGATCCGCCGTGAAGCGTAAGGGGGACCTGCGCTGCGCTCTTGATCTCAGCGATACGCGGGATATCCAGATGCTTCTTGACCTGCCCCCTGACCATGCTCTTCAGCATGCCGTGCATGTTGCCCACCGCCGGGGCGAGTATGTCGACTCCGGTGGACTCGACGTACTCCTTCGCTGCCGCCGGCGTTGTCAGTCCCTTTGACAGGTCGGGAGCCGCATCATTGATTTCAGAACCGGTTCCGATGTTGCCGATCTCACCCTCTACCAGGATATCGGGGTTGATTGACTTGAGGACACCAACTGCCTCTCTGGTCTGGCGTACGTTCTCCTCGAACGGCAGCGCGGAAAGATCGAAGACGATTGCATCGAATCCTGCCTTGACTGCGTCTACCGCCTTCGGCAGGGAGCGGGTATGGTCGGCGTTGAGAAAGACAGGAAAATCGAATGTCTCCCGCAGGGTTCGCACGAGAGCCGCAACCTGATGGAGTCCGATGAACTCGCGCTCGCCCTCGGACACGCCAATCACCACGGGAAGGTTTAATTCCTGCGCGGCCGCGAACACCGCGTTCAACTGGACTGAATCGGCGATGTTGAAGTGGCCGATTGCCGCGGCGTCTCGCTTTGCCTGCTCCAAGGCGTACCGTAAGCTCTGCAAGCCGCCTTCCTTCCTGCTACTGCACGGGGCCTCGCGTTATTGGGTCATTGCGGTCGAAACGGCTCGCTCATGGCTTTGCGCACCCTCATTCCAACGCCGAGCTCAGGCCTGCGTTCGCTGGAGTGATGCCACGCTGCGCTGCCGCTTTCGCTGCGAGACGGGCTTCGAGAAAACGTCACACGAATTTCTCGCGACCATCATCGGGAGTTCACCTGAAAAGCCGGTTAGGATTGGGGGACGGCCTAGCCCGTATTTCTCACAACAGCGTTCAGTTTGAGCGGGCGCCTTTGGGATTACGGAGCCGGCTGAGGACTTTCGGCGAAGGCGCGCGGGCGGGTTGCCGTATTGGCGGCTTGGGCAGGCTCGGCGCTGAT
>Ga0207676_10002763_pt1 | contig 12480 bp, 7 predicted proteins | sample KBSSwiS72_FD_184307 | JGI IMG/M metagenome (GOLD analysis project Ga0207676, IMG submission 184307) | Switchgrass rhizosphere microbial communities from Kellogg Biological Station, Michigan, USA - KBS Switchgrass S7-2 (SPAdes) (version 2) | ecosystem: Host-associated > Plants > Roots >... | reverse complement strand
CGGCGCCCTCGCGATCGTTGTCACGCACGAGCACGGTGATCGTGTTGAGTGTGTTGAAAAGAAAATGCGGATTGAGTTGTGCCTGCAGGGCAGCAAAGCGGGCGCTTGAGAGTTGTTCGGAAAGTCTCGCTACTTGCACCTCACGCTCGCGCGCTTCGATGAAGTAGCGCGTTGCGTGCTCGATCCCGACAACGCAAAGATAGACAGCAACGCCAAAAGGCAACGTGATAAAGATCCAGCTTAACCATTCAACACCAGCCCGAAGCCAGAATTGACCGGCCCCGTTCTGCATTGCTGAGTGATAAAGATCAGGCGCAAAGATGCGGACCAAAATCATTCGCAACACCTGACCGCAAGTGGCCCACGCGACGCAAAACAACAGCGACATCACGAGGTGCAGCAACGCGCGACGCACCAGATGTGGGCGCGCCAGCGGCCAGCGTCGCGAGAGCGCGAAGACGCCGGGCGTGAGAAACGCGTAGAGCAGCCAGTCGAAGAACTCAAACAGCAGCTCGCGAAACGTCGCGGGCTCCCAACCCTGTAGCGGCGGCTGCGCGATGCGATTGATGACCGCGAAGATCGCGGGCACGATCCAGGCGGCGGAAACGATCATCCAGGGACGGAGGCGTGATTGTCGCACGTGCTCAAAGTATCGCTGGTCCAGCACGCGCTGCAATACCGTTCACGTCAAGAGACACGCCGCTCGCGTATTTGTAGTTGACTGACGCCGCAAAAAGGCACAAAAGGCACAAAAAAGAAGGAGCACAATCATGTCTTTTAAGACTCTCGTATTCTCAATCGTGTCGTTCGCGCTGGGTATTGCTCTAGTTTGTTCAGCAACCACTGTATCGAGCGAAGGCGATCAGGCGGCTGACGCTGCCGCTATTCGCGCGCACATCGGAAGCATTTTTCAGGCGTTCATCGACGGCGACGAAAAGAAGATTTTCGAAACGCACTCAGAAGATTGGCGCGGCATGCTCGAAGGTTATCCCACGCCGATAAAAGGCATCGACGAGTACATGCAAGCAAACGGCATAGACTGGCCCAAGCCCGCAAACGCTCCCAAATCGAGACCTTACTACGCTGCCGGCACCACTTACAAAATGGATAACTTCGACGTTCACTTCTACAACCCGGAGCTGGCGGTGGCGAATTTTATCGGTGAGTTTCAGAGTAAAGACGGTGTCACGCTGCGCCGGTTCCGCATCATGGACATCTACGCGAAGCGAAAAGGAAACTGGATCCAGGTAGCCTCGCACACGGTCCTCGATCCGAGTTGGCGCGCGGAACAGATGTCACAGCCACGAACGATCACGCCGGAAATTCGTCAACTCATATTGTCGAAGCGAGAAGCAGTTTGGAAAGCATGGTTCGCAAACGATCGCGCGCAGTTGGAGAAACTGATTCCGGAAGAAGTGATTGCGATGGGCGACGGCGAAGACAGTTGGTCCGATCGAGCAAAGATCTTTGCCCAGGCCAAGAGTTTCGCCGACAATGGTGGGAAACTCGTGAAGCTGGAGTTTCCGAAAACGGAGATCCAGGCTTACGGAAATACGGTGCTGATCTATACGACGTATCTTTATGAAGTCGAGGTGAATGGAAAACGCGAGACGGCGAGCGGGCGCGCCACGGAGATGTTTGTGCGTCGCGGAGAGGAGCTGGTGAATGTCGGGTGGCACATGGCTTCCGGGAAGTAAACTGTCGAGCTTTCTTACTTGTTAACTGCGCGGAAGTTGTATGTCGCAACGAACTCAGGTTCACTAGATGGCTTTATTCCATCAAGGTTAACAATGTAGTCACCCGGAGCTACGAGTCGCGTGGATGGAAATCTCAACTCGATCACCTTGATCGATTGATTAGTGCCAGGCTTTAGTTTGGTTTTTCTAAATGCGATAGGCCCCTCGACTCCTTTGCGAACGACGGCGCTGTAATACAGGTAATCATTTGACTCAAGTGCGAGTTGCAGCCGAACCATCGCCAACCTGGAGGGCAAAAGTAATTCATTGGTTTTGCCAATACTCCGTGAACCACCTGGGAAAAGGAATAAAGGACTCAATAACGCGAGGGTGCCTGGTCGTTCCTGAACGCTCTCTAATTCTTGTTCCAGCTTCGTGTTGAGAGCTTCGACATTTCGCTTTTCATCAGTCAATTGACGCGTATCGTTCTCGATCTTCCTTGTTAATAACTCATTTTCTCGTTGCAGCTCCGTGCGTTCTGCCCTCAGACGTCTCGACTCGTCACGCAGCCGCAACCAGTCAACAAACAAAAAACCTCCACCGAGCACAAGCACAAGAGCGGCGACCGCACTGCCGAGCCTTTGCGGTGTAGAGAAAAATGCAACTAAAGACTGCCACCACGAGTTCGGTTCCGGTTTGATATCACTAAGCTGTGCGGTAGTTTTACTTGCATGCCGCAAAACCTTCGCAAATTCAACCCTTTCAGCTATCCGCGGATTTTCGAGCAGTTGTTTTTGGAACTGGTCGCGCTCAGCACGTGAGAGGTCATCGCTAAGATAATCGTCTATCAGCTCGTCTTCGGCGATTTCAATCTCCTCAAACGTCTCGTCATGATCGAAAAACTCTCCTTCGAGACGCTCACTCTCCTCGGCTGACAGGGTACCGAGAAGGTACCGCCTTGATGAGGTCGCTTTGTGTTTTTCGACTGACAAGCGCGTGCCAAGCCTCCGATAGAAGTGTTTGTTGATGTTGTTCTATTTCAATTCCGCATACTGGCCCAGGCAGTTTTTAACACACTTTTCAAGGTCCTTCCGGATTCGATGAGCGCGAATTCTCAGAGCGTTCATAGGAATTTTTAACTCGACGGCCAATTTTTTTCGACGCACAATTTTCTCACGTTTCTCACACTCGTAATAAGCGAGAATGAGTTCTCTACTCTCAACTGGCAGGTCTTCGAGGCAATTATCAAAACAATGAACGCGAGGTTCTTCGTCCCTATGTTCCAGGTCGACGGGCGCGACTGTCACGGGAGTGTTTTCAACGATCGCTGCTGTTTTCTTTTTTTCTTTCAGCCACTCCATAAAAATAAGCCTCGCGGTTTCATAGAAATATGCCATCAGGTTCTCAATCGTCTGTCCTTCATCGATTCTCCGCATCACTCTATTAAACGCTTCATCTACACGATGATCGGGCGAATCGCAGTTACGCCATTCGAAGAATCGCAGTAACTTCAGTCTAATGATTTCATATCTTTCTCCCGCTTCATTACGATCGGATGCGAGGCGCGCTAACAGCTTTTCGAACGCCTCGGGAGTCGGCGTCCATTTGCGTTTCGGGGAGCCAGAAGGTGACTGGGTTTGAGTTTCTGTCTCTCCGTTTGGTTGTTCGTCAGTGGGTAACAACGAGTGCAATCAGACTGCTTCAACCAGAGTCAAAGAGCGGCGCAAGTATAATCCACCAAAGAGGCGAAGTATCAAAAAATTATCGCCATTCCCCTTGTAAAACAAAGCCAGCCCAAAAGTGAGGGTTACGCCAGGCGGGGCGTTGGGAGAGTTTGAGTTGCGCGGCTCGAAGTGCGGCAGCAGGCTTGAGCTTATGCACGAACATCTCGTTGTAGAACTCCCCCATCAATTCGGCGGTGGCGCGGTCGTCTACTTTCCACAAACTCGCCACCACTCGCTCGGCGCCCGCGTTCATAAACCCACGGGTCAAAGCAATCAATCCTTCTCTCCTGATTTGTTTACCGATGCCGGTTTCGCACGCGCTGAGTACCACTAGATCGGCAGGTAAGTTCAAACTGTAGATTTCATTAAGGCCAAGGTATCCGTTCTGCGGCCTGCCTTGTTTGTCCACCGTAGAAAAGAGCACTCCCGACAATTCTGGGCGACGCAGATTTACGATTCCATGAGTAGCGAGGTGGATGATGCGGTATTTGGCGAGCTCCGGACTCATGGCTGTCACTCGACTCGCGTCGAAGTCAAGAGCCTTGAAAGTTTGCCCAGGGTCGGCGACTTTGAAGATTGCGCGCGCTTCCTGCAGAGAGTATGGGAGACGCCGAATCTCTACGGTTTCGCTTATCCCGACATTATCCAATGCTCGGCTTTGAAATGAGTTTATGGCCTTATTCAAGTGAGGGGCGGGCAGAGAGATCGTCGCTGGGTTACGGTGGTCTTTGTTTGTGCGGGCGGCGACGCGTTCATCCTTGTCATCAAAAACCGGATCTGCCAAAACTGCAACCGCACGAGGGGCTGGTTTACGTTGCGCTAATTCACGCCGCTGCAATACCAGCACCGAGGCCGAAGGCAGATTGACTATTTCATTACTCGCCAACAACGGCGAATCAGCTAGGGCAGAGTTTACGTTGTTTGTGCTTGCCACACTCACTGCTCTTGGAAGCGCCGGCAAAACACCTAACGGCAAAGTCTGCAAAGCACCGTCAGCGATGACAACCAACCGCTTTTGGCCGAGCCGAGAACCGAGTGGCTCCAATATTACTTTACTGAGACCGGCGGCAGCAGAAGCGAATTCCTTTTCCTCCTTTGCAACACGTTCCATCCTTTGAGGGCCACTCTCATTCGGATGAGTCAGACCTCTTGCGCTCAGAGCCATGTATACTCGCTCAGCCAATTTCTCGACCTGTTCGCGTGGAGGAAGCTCAAAACCTTCAGTGGGCGCGTCGCGACTGACAAGCCAAACATAGCTTTTCGTTTGGCCCAAAAAGTACTCGATCAGGAGCGTATCGGGGTCAAGCTGTTGTTGGATTTCCTTGAGTGTCGCAGGTTTTGGTTTAGTCAAACTGGTAAAACGAGGATCCTGAGTTCTGATTTTACTTTCCAGCACGTCAAGCTTGTCGCTGAGTTGATTGATCTCGCCATCGAAAAAGGCAATTTGTTGCGCAGAGTGTGAGCTGCTTAAGATTCTGGTGCGCGCTTCATTTTTTGCCGCCAGTTTGCCGAGCAACTTTGCGCGCGCGTCTCTCAGCTTTGCCAGTCGGGTGTTAGTTAACTCTTTGGTTTCACCTCTATTGAGTCTTGCTTCGTTCAGGATATCCAGAAGAACTCTGGCGCGGGATCTCTCTGCCGACTCAAACGCTGCTGCCAGGTAGTCCGCTCGTCGATCCTTGCGGCTTAGTTCCATTTTTAGATCGACATCGAGTTCGTAATAATTTTCCTGAGCAGCAAAGTAAGAGGTTTGTAATTGGCGATTGGAAATACTGGTGCGTAGCGATTCGATGATCTGAATTGCTTCGGCATTTCGCACCAGGGCCGCCTCAAAGTTCTCACGCTCGCGCTCCAGCCGGGCGATGCTATTTAGTGTTGCAGCCTCGCCGCGTCGATCCTTGACCGCCTTCCAGAAAGCTAGTGCGTTGTTGAAGTCTTCGAGGGCTTCGCCGATCTTACGCATGCGAACTCGTGCTTCGCCCCGCTTCTGGAGAGCCAACGCCTGGCCACGCTTGTTCTGAAGTGCGATTTGATAATCGAGAGCCTTCTGATATGCAGCCATTGCCTCATCGAGATTTCCCTGGCGAGCAAAGGCTTCTCCCAAGTTCGTGTAGATGTCAGCAAGGCGGTATTCGTCTAAGGTTAGATTGCTAGCTCTTTTAAAATAATCGAGCGCGGTAACTAAATCCCCATCTGTCATGTACAGCTGGCCGAAATGCACCCAGATACTCGCTTTATAATCGGGATTTGGTGATGCGGCCGCCTCCAGAATGCTGAGGCCCTCTTCATAACATTCGCGTGCTTTGGCGGGGTTACCTAAAGCGGCGTATAGTTCGCCCTCGTTATCAAGTACGTTAGCGCGATCTGGATCACGCTTGTCATATTTGTCCAGGGCCTTTTCGTAGAACTCGAATGCCTGGTCCCACCTTTGCAGCTTATCGTTCAGCGCAGCGATCTTGCTTAGAACTCCGGCAACCTGCGCTGCATCACCCGTTCGAGTCTCCCCTACCTCCTTCCAAACGCTGAGGGCTTCTTCGGAGTATTTTAGGGCGACGGTAGGTTCACCGATGCGATCTGAAACTGCACTTAGGTTACTGAGCACAGTACTGGCCCCGGGTTTATCATTCTCCGCAATTCTAAAAGCCCGCGATTTCTCAAACATTTCCGCAGCTCGCGATAAATTTCCGCTGTGGTACTCAATCTGCGCCAGTGAATTGAGAGCACTTGCCTGTCCACGTCGATCACCATGAGCCGTGTATAGATCGAGAGCATTGTTGAGATTACTAACTGCTGGTGCAAACTGCCTTGCATTCGAATAAAAAATACCGAGGTTAATGAATGCCGAGGCCATCAAGCGCCAATCATCCTCAGAGTTCCTGCTCTTGAGAAGTCTAAGTGTCTCCTCGAGATATTTTGGCACTTCGCCTCGTTTGACAGTTTGATAGACATCGCTGAGTGCAAACTGAATTACGGCTTGCCAATGGTAGTCATCAGAGGAGCGCCAATAAGCGAGCGATTTGTTGTAGGCCTCGATTGCCCCCGAATAATCGTTAGCTCTAAATTTCTTTCTTGCTTGTGAGAAGTCTGACTGCGCTTTCACGAATGGCTGATCGGTGGGGGTGGCATTGCGACGAGCACGCAGAGTGACCACATAATCTTTCGTAAGTGCCCACTTGTTTGTGGATCGAATCTCGAGCCGGTAGTTGCCGGAACTCTCGGCGATTGTGGAGAGATATATTGGGCCGAAACCGCCTCCTGGATAATCCATTTCGATCACTTCACCGCCGTCCGGGTCGAACAACGTTGCCCTGAGAATGGCGCCACGTTGTTCGACATGAATCTCCGCGAATTGATCTCGGGTTAACTGAATGGTGAACGAGTGAACCTGCCCGCCGCCGATTTGCGTAGTGCGCGTTTGTCCGAGGTTGAGAGTGCCTTGAGGTATCGTTACTGTGTCTTGCGGTTCAGCCCAACAGTGGCCTGCCATCAAAACAAGCATGCAGAGACTAGGCCATATCTTTCGCCTGAGCTCAGTGCCTTGTAATCCCATGACTCAAACTCAAACTCTGAACAATGTTAAGAAATCTACTGCGTTAAGGCTTGGTAATCACCAACACTTGCTCCTGTTGTCCATCAGTAAAAGCGTCCGCGTCCGGAGACCTGTCCCCGCCGTCTGCACTGGTACGAGTAATAAGACTCCCAATGACTACCAGCTTAGTCGGATTAGCCGTAAGGTCTTGGAATATTAATCTCCCTAAAAATGTGGCCAGCCCGTCTTCGCGAGTAAAGGTAAAATATTCGTCACCCTTATACGTGTATGCACGTCCCGTTATTCCATGTGAATTTCCCTGATCGTTGCTGATTGTTCCTCTTGTAAGGTTACCGTTGGCATTCATGCCCCTTAGATCCAGAACTCTGGGGTCTACAGTTTGCAAAACAGGAGCACTACCCGAAAAATCGAGGTGAAAAATTCGCCTCAAGTCAGCAAATTTATGATCCATTACGCTTCTCCTTTGTACTTGGTTTAGAAGATGACCCCCTGACAAACTAGCAAGGTCCCCGTCAATAGTCTGTGCCATTTCAATGACAGATACTGGACGCTTGCCGGCACTTCGGACAACTGCAAGGAATCGGTCCCGACGAAACACTACTGCGGTGCCGTTTTCCTTGGCAAAAGCCACATCACCGATACTCTCATCAATCAGTTGTTTCAAACTGAGCTGGTCAAATCTGCCCAGAATCTCAAGCAGCCTAAAGTTTGGATCGGTAGCCTTATTACATTCATACAGAGTAACGGCGATTAATTCCCCGTTTGACTCATCCTGTTTTAGCAGTATCTGAATAACATCGGGAAACCGCTCATCGCTAAAACGTTTGCCGGAATGAAATTCCCAGCCGGCAAGAAAAGGCCCACTAATAACGCTATCGAGGCCCCTCTCACTATCGTTCCGCTGATCGTCATCGGCTCGAGGCCAGAAGTCGAACCCGTAAAACTCCTTCAACTTCGAAATCAATTCCGGTTCCCTGAGTCCTTCGTCTGATCGATACCCTTCACCGAGTGGTCGTCGCCGCCGGCCAAAATCGTGATTATTGGGAATGGGCTGGCAGTCAGACGGATTACGCACCACTGAGAACCTGTACCCTTGTTGATCATTTCCGAAGGGAATATTAGCGGGCTGCACTGCGATGAAGGGCTCTTTCAGGTCCTCATCAATCTGGAGGCAACCATCAAACACGTCATCATTCGCTAGACATTGTCCTTTCCAAGCTACTGCGTGATGAATAAATGTCGTGGTACCAAATGCCTGAGCCCCGATCAGCACCACTCGGTTAGTACCAAAAGTTTCCCCCATGCTTGATTGCCATAACTCACATCCCACTATGTTTGAAAAAGTCGAGATTACGGTGGCGCAGTCGTCGCAATTCACTGTTTGATTTCCGCCGATGCCTGTCTTCAATAGGCGAAGAAAGTCAGTGCACAGGAATCTTGAAACAGCATAGGATGCATCCCCAAAGTAACTCACTAATTTTCCGACTTCCCTGAAGAACTCTTTGGTTATCAACTCCGCTGCTTCGTCAGGATCGGAAAGCACGCGGCGAGCCCACCGGCAAGCAATGTCCAAAACCTCCGTCCATGGCTGGTGAATGTTGGCTGGCTCTCTTGATTCCGGTTCCCAAGGCTCACAGGGACGTGCGAGAGTCGTATAGACGCGGTGACGGGTGGTTTGAAAGTCTATCCACACGTTTGGTGTATCGGAATACTGCCAACGCCAGGCAATGTCGTGAATGCCGATGCCTTCCTGGGAGACGCGTGCATTCGGCAAATTGAATTTCACGAACCCGGATGAGCCGGGGTGAGTAATTACGCGTGCCTCAACATCCCCAAGAATATGACCCGCACGTTCCGCAATAGCTTTGATCATCAAGGGGGTTTTTAGTCCACTCTCTGAGCTAACACTTGCCTCAATCGTCATGTTCTTAGGCAAGCCTCCAATTGCGTACGCCACCGGAGAGCATTCGTAATCCGGACAAGTGCCAGGTTCCCATTCCGGAACACGCACTATCTGCGTTTCGTTGCGGCGCAGGTTGAACGCACCCGTTACAGCCAGATTAGGATCGTAATTGAACTTTATACCTTCAAGTGCTACTCGCATGATCAGTTCTGTCTCTCCGCTCTTATTTTCGTACCACGAAACAAGAAGCCGTCGCTTGAGTTCAGCGACAAAATTGAACCACTGGCTATACAGGAAATTCGTTAGGTCAGATACAGCGCCGGCGAAGCGTTAACGTGCGGCATCTATAAAGCCTAACGCTGACATTAGTCAAGCGAATCTTTCGTACCAGTGTTTCAAAGTGCCCGCTTCATAGCAGTGTGAGAAAAGGCAGGAAAACATTTCGGAGCCTTGCCCTCAAATACTGAGGGTGGCCACGGAGGGCCACCCCTACAGTTATTTCGCATATTGCAGTTTTTACTTGATGGTTACGGTCATTGAGTAGGTTCGGCCGTCTGCATCCGCATCGACGAGAATGTGATAGTCGCCGGTTGCGGGTAGTGTGCCGGTCCAGTTGGTGGTGTTGTCGGCAAGTACGTCCGTTGTTTTGGAGTCATGATCATGAATCGGACTTGCCGCGGTGCGGTGAGTTTGACAGTCATTACCTGGCCTGCGCGAGCGCCGAGCAGATACGTATCAGGTAATCCGATCGAGACTTTGCCTTGCACGGTTGTTGATGAAGCGCCGCGGCTGAATTGAATCCTGCGGTAAGCCGGTTTGGTCTCCCCCGTTCCCATGTGAACCATCATCGAGCGAGCTTCGCGATATTGCTTGCCGTCAAACTTGTACGTCGTTTGCGCCTGCACGGCCGCGTTGTCGCGCGCGTCAACCCGCACATCGGCGTAACCATTGCTCGAGGTCTTCAGTAGTTCGAGACCAAAACCAGATGCGCCTTCCAGGATCGACTCGTAACCGGTAAGGCTCTGGCGATAGAGATAGATCGAGCAGTTAACCATGCCACAGTCACACGGGCCCGATATTCCGACTTCATACTCCGGAGCTCCATCACGATTTAAGTCGACCTCGTAAGCCGACATGTTCTCTTCGGCAGCGCGAGTACCGCCCTCTTCGTTCGTGACACACTCGCGCACGTCAGGGTAGTCGGCCATCACTTGCTTGAACAGCTTGCTGCGTACGTCTTTGGGTGCTTCTTTAGCAGGCGCCTGAGCCAGGGCGGCGACAGAGGCAAAAAGCCCCAACACAATAGCAAGGAACGAAACGGCCAACCGATTAAACATCATTCTCTTCTCCTGGTGTGTAACGCGTATTTGGCAGACACTTCGGGTTATTTGTTGCTCACTTCAATCGGCGAACGCAGCCTTTCCGCAAACTGATCCACATATGCATTCCAACTCTCAGCAGACGGAATCTTCCCGGCACGATCCCACGCGAAGCCCGACCAATACGAAACGGGACTTGTAATTCCGGCCTTCAAGACAACCAGGTGATTCAACTTGTCCTCGGCAACTTTGTCGACAGCGCGCGGATCGACAACGATCGCCAAACCCTGCATGCCCAGGTTCTTGTCCACCGGTTCCCAGATCGTCAGCCAGCCGTGCTCAGCGTTGAACTGCTTCTGCTCGTCTTTGACTTTCTTCAGTCCTATGGCCAACGCAAGCGAGTCACTACCCCCTTGGTAAGAAGCACGAAACTGATTCAACTGGCTTCCCGCATCCAGCGACACTCGCAACACCTGAGAGACTTTGACTCCATTAACATCAAACGGTTCGTACACGAGCTCAAACATCACGCGGATCGGCCCATTCGCCAGCACGCGTGAATCGACAAAGTTCGTCGGGATGTAGAGCTGTCCGTTCGACCAGATGCCGTTGCCACCACAGCCGCGCGTCGGGCCGGCAGAATACGCGTCAACGCCTTCGCCTTGATCGGTATGATAGTTATCGACCATGTACCAATCGTTGATGACGAGCTTCTCAGTGCGCTTGGACCAGATATCGATCGCGCTGCTGGTTAGCGGCTCGCCTTTCCAGGTGATCAGCGCTTTGCCATAGGTACGGTGCCCGATGCGATCGTTCTCCCACGCGAAATCGTCAAAACGCTCGCGCACGAAACGGCCGTAAGCGCGAAAGTCTTCCTTCTTGTACTCGCGCTTTTTGCCGGCGGTTATGGTGAAGGTTTTTGTCTCGTTCGGAGCGAAGTCGGTTTGGAAAATGAACACGTCCGGTTTGTGAAAGTCGTCGTAGTCGGTATCGACCGCCTGAGTCAGAACTTCGTTGCCCGATACATCGCGCACGTGAAGCTTCGTCAGGTCTTTTTCACTAAGCGGCGCCAGCGCCTGCGCCGTCAACTCGATCGTCTCGCCCGGCCGCACGATCTTTAACTTGTTCGAAGCAGTTATCGTCAACTGATTTTGAACTGTTGTATTCGGAACGAAAATGGTGACGACAAGAACCAGAACAGAGGCCAACGTAAGCTTCATCTAGGGCTCCTCAAATTGATCGGTTTTTGATCTGCGTGAAATCCGCGTTAATCTGCGGCTCAGGATGTTAATACTTTTTAGTGGTTAACTACAGTTGAGGTGATAGATGAGAGACCGAATAGACCAGGCTCGCTGGCTCGCGGTGCTGGTGGCGACCGCGATCGCGCTTTATTTGTGCTGGCTCATGCTGCGACCATTCCTCGGCGTCCTGGCGTGGGCGATCGTGCTGGTGATCGTCTTTTATCCTGTTCATAAGCAGTTGGGGACCAGGATCCAACGTCGTGGGCTGCGCGCGTTGTTGTCGTGCCTGCTCGTCGTACTGGTGATCGTCCTCCCGCTTGTAGTGCTGACGGTGGCTGTCGCTGAAGAGCTGGCCAAAGCCCTCCCGAATCTTCCCTCGCAAGCCTCTGAATTGGCACACCGTCAAACACCGCTGCTCGGCAGAATTTCCGAATGGCTAAACGAGCGTTTTGGCGTCGACACCATCCGTTTGCAGGAGTTCTTCATACAACAACTCAGAAATTCCGGTGAGCGTTTGCTGGGCGCGTCCTTCAATCTGATGGGAAACATCGTCAGCAGCATCGTCAAGGCGTTCTTTGTCATCTTCACTATGTACTACCTGTTTCGCGACTCAGACAAAATCGTCGCGAGGTTGCCGGACGCATTGCCGCTGCGCAGAGAGCAAAGCGAGGCGATCATCCTGCGCACTCAGCAAGTGGTCAGCGCGAGCGTGTACGGCGTCGTGACCATTGCGGTGATACAGGGAATTCTCGGCGGACTGATGTTCTGGATTCTGGGCATCCCGTCGCCATTGCTGTGGGCAGTGCTAATGGCGTTCGTCTGCATGATTCCGGTTGCCGGATCTTTTCTAGTTTGGCTGCCGCTGTCGATCTATTTGATGATTGGCGGCTATTGGGCCAAAGCGGTGGTGCTCATCGTTTGGGGAGCACTGGTGATCAGCACTGTGGACAACTTCCTACGTCCGAAGCTGGTCGGCGGCCAGACTAAGCTACATGAGCTTTTCGTCTTCTTTTCAGTGCTCGGCGGGATCAGCGTCTTCGGCCTGCTCGGCATCGTGCTCGGGCCGGTCG
>Ga0207676_10002756_pt1 | contig 12498 bp, 17 predicted proteins | sample KBSSwiS72_FD_184307 | JGI IMG/M metagenome (GOLD analysis project Ga0207676, IMG submission 184307) | Switchgrass rhizosphere microbial communities from Kellogg Biological Station, Michigan, USA - KBS Switchgrass S7-2 (SPAdes) (version 2) | ecosystem: Host-associated > Plants > Roots >... | reverse complement strand
AGTGGAAGCGGGACCGGGCGCAGGTTGAGCGGTTGTCGCTCGGGCGGCCGGCCGTGGATGACGACTTGCTGTCGGGTGCCGGCAGCGTGGAGGTGGACGAGTGAGCGAACGCGCGTTCAAAGAGGGCGACGTGGTTTGCCTGGCGTCGAACCCGTCGGTGCGGATGACCGTCGAGGGGTTCGTCCAGCCAGTCCAGCAGATGATGGGACAGTTGGTGCAAATGCAGGCGCCGCCGCGGCGATACGAGCGTCCTGTCAACGTCGTGTGGTTCAAGGGCCAGATCGGCCCGTGCCGAGAGACCTTCGAGGAAGGCGCGCTCAGGAAGTCCGAGGTGGCCGAGTGAGCGATGTTAACGGAATCACGAGCCTGAAGCCACGCGATGAGACCGTGGCCTACGCGCGCAACCTAGAACTGGCGCTGTTTCAGCAGCTGAGCGCTGACGGCCGAACCGAGTTGCTTGCCCATGCGCTTGAGAAGTTCTTCCAGGATGGCCACGCGCTGGAACGCGGCTCGGCTGACGCAGAGATCGAGCGGTGGCGCCGAGACTACTACCAACAGCGAGATCGGGTCTACGAAATGGAAGCACTACTCCGACGCTACCGGTTCGTGTTCGAGACCGTCGACCTGAAGAAGCCGGACGAGGAGGCCGCCGGATAGTGTGCCGAGCGACGAATACAAGCGCCTCGCGTCCCAGCTCGCCGGCCTCCAGTCGCCGCGCAGTGCGTACGAGCGTTTCCGCCGCATCCTCGGGCCCGAGCAGTTGGCCCTATGCGAGGACGACTCGCCGCAGATTGCCGCTCACCCTGGCCGGCGGGCCGGGAAGACGACCAGCGTGCTGGGGAAGACGCTTCGAGCTTTCGCCAAGCGCCCCGGTGCGAACGTCTTCTACTTCGCTCCAACCAACGAGCAGGGCTTCGGGATCGTCTGGGAAGACCTCCTCAAGTTCAACAACAAGTTCAAGCTGGGGCTGGAACCGAGAGTCACCGAGCTTGCCTTTGCGAGCGGACAGAGCCGCTTCGAAATCTTTGGCTTCTACAATCAGAAGGACGTTGAGCGCGCGCGCGGAAGGAAGTGCGACCTCGCCATCGTCGACGAGGCCGGCCTTGGCCCTGACTGGTTCAGCTACTTCCTATCTGACGTTCTTGCGCCGACGCTGCTCGATTACAACGGCCAGCTGGTGCTCATCGGGACGCCAGGCCCCGCTGCTTCCGGCCCGTTCTTCGACGCCTGTCACGCCCTCGAAGGGTGGAGCAACCAGCACCACTGGACGTGCGCGCAGAACCCGTTCTTTGCTGGCCGCGACCCGCTCGCAGAGGCCCGCCAGCGATACCACCTCACGCCCGACTCCATCACGTACAAGCGCGAATGGCTCGGCCAGTGGATCGTCGACCCCGACGCGCTCGTCTACTACATCCCGCCGCCTGCGCTGCGCCCGTGGGACGGCAAAGCGTTCTCCCACGTTTACGGCCTGGACCTCGGCTGGAACGACGCCGATGCCATTTCGCGGATGTCCATCTCTCCGCTTCGAGACGTCTCGCACCTGACGCACATGGAAGCCACCAGCCAACAGACCAACCACCAGCTTTTCGCGAGGCTCCGCGCGTTGCAGGCGCAGCACCCGGGGCCAGTGGTGTTCGACCCGGCCGGCCACGCCACGCGGAAGACCATCGAGACGTTCGCCGTTGACGCGCCCGAGATTCAGTGGGTCATGGCCGAGAAGGCGCGCAAGGTCGAGTTCATCCAGCTCTTGAACGACGACCTCCGCGCCGGCAAGACCTACGTCGACCCGCAGCTGGCGGCGCTGATGGTCAAGGAAGCCACGCGCCTGCGCTGGAAGAAGCCGGGCAAGCTGGCAAGCGACGCCGCTCACTCGGACCCCGGCGACGCCTGGTTGTACCCGTGGCGGTACGCGCGGGACATGCTGCGCGAGCTTCCTGGCGAGGCACCGTCGCCAGTGGCCAAGACTCCCTATGACGTTGCCATGGAGCGGATGAAGCGCGAGCAGCAGCAGGGCGGCGTTATGCGGGCGCGCGCCGCGAAGACTCGGAGAGAGGCTTTCTCGTGAACATCTACGAACTCATGGAGAAGGCGCGCATGCTGTCGGAGCCAGATCCGCGGATTCGCCATGACCGGTTCATTCTAGGTGACCGCGCGTTCGACATGGAGACGGGGCGCCCTGTTCCGATGTCCGACGCATTCAACCCGTGGAGCGAATCCACGTGAGCGGCGAACGTGATGTTATGACAGACCAAGCAGCCCAGTCCGACGACGAGGCTCAGGACACGACCGAGCGCGAGCTTGTCGGCATGATCGGCCGCCTCATCCGCGCCGCTGCCGACGTCCGCGGTCACAGCCCGTCGCGCGCCAACGCCCACGGCAATTGCGTCCACTGCGCGGCGACTCGACAGGCGACGGCGTTCGTGCGGGCGATGCAGAGCGACGACGGCACGGAGATCGAGGAAAGCAGGATCGTGCGGCCATGAGGGTTGTGATTGATACAGCGGTGATCTGGCGCGGTCTGAAGACCGAAATCCGCCGCTACTTTCCGGGCGTCTGCGGCGGCTATTTCAACGGCACCTCGCTTCGGCACTGCGGGGACGAAGCTGACGCTGCGCGAGGCTTCTGCTCAAGGTGTCTCCGTGAGCAGCGTAAGGCAAGGGACAAGCAATCATGAGCGACGAGACCACCGACCCTACCGACCCCACCGAGAACTCCGAAGCCGAAGTCACCGACGCCGACCAGCCCGAAGAGCGCGTGCAGCGCACCGGGAGCGGCCCGCGTTGGTGCGAGGCGCCGAACGCCGAGGAGAACGAAGCCGGCGACCTAGACGCGGTTGATCTCGTGCAAAAGCTCAACCGAACCGTCGACGAAATCGAGCAGTCGCAGGACGAGAAGAATCGCCGCGAGTGGATGGCCTACGACCTCGAACTGTACACAGGCGACCGCGTGACCGACCTCGACGCCGCGTCCGAGGTGTTCGCCCGCATCGACGCCCGCGAGGGGAACGGCCAAATCTTCAACAAGGCGTATCAGCTCGTCGGCACCGTTCGGAACCGAATCTGCTCGTTCCGACCGCGCGCGCAGTTCGTCCCGTCCAGCGGCAACGGCAAAGCCAAGCGCGCCAGCAGGTACATGACCGAGCTGTCCGACGCTTGGGCTGACCACGTCGGCTACCAGAAAGAGGCGTCGCTGAAGATGCGCGACCAGCTCACGTGTGACCTCGGCTGGATGAAGGTCTACGTCGAGGACGGCGACACGAAACTGGCCCGCTTTCCGCCGTGGGAGCAGCTGTGGGACAAGGAAGATGGCAAGCTCGGCGACCCGGAGTGCCGCTACCACGTCCGTCGCATTCCCACCGTAGCCGCTGCCGCGATGCTCGGCGTGGATCCCGAGGAGCTTGCCGGCCAGTCGTCGAGCAACGGGAGCCTGATGGCCGGGGCCATCGGCGCGAGCCGCACCTTACAGAAGGTTCGCGTGATCGACGCCTACCAGCGCGGCCCGAACGGCAGGCACGTCATCGTGGTCGGCAACAAGCTGCACACGGACGAGGATTGGCACTACGACGGTATCCCGTTCATCACGGGCGTCTTCGACGAGAAGCATGTCGGCGTGAGCGGGCACAGTGTCGTGTCGCTGACCAGGGCGGCTCAGGTCGAGTTGAACGAGCAGCAAATCACCTTGCGCGAGGCACACCACCAGAGCGCGACTAAGATCATCCACACGAAGAAGGGCGAGAATGCGCCGACGGGCCTGAACAACGCCTACGTCGCGGTGGATGAGTACGTGAACACCGCTGCGACGGTCGAGACGCCGCCAGCGCTCCACCCAGAGGCGTACCAGTACACGCACGAGCTCGAAGGGCAGATGTCCGACACCATCGGCCTGTCCCCGAACACGATGCGCGGGCAGGGGCGCGCGGGAGTGACGGCGGCCGTGGCCATCCGCGAGGACACCGAGCTTCAGGCCGACCGGTTCGCGCTCCCGTCTCAGAACTGGGAGACGGACCGGGTCGAGACCGCGAAGTGGTGGTGGCGGCTGACCCGCGACCACGCGAAGAAGAACCCCGACGCCAAGCCGAAGTGGCGTGCCATCTCCCGCGGCGTGTGGAAGGAAATGGTCTTTGAGGACCTGACCGGCGAGTACGAGATCCGCGTGCTTCCGTCGTCGCTGTTCGGGCAGTCGCTCTCGGGCCAGTTCCAGAAGGCGGCCGACCTGATCAAAGAGGGGTGGCTGACCCGCGAGCAGGCCATGTCGGCGCTGAACGTGCCGGACATCTCGCCCATCACGGACCTGATCCTTTCCGAGCAGATGCTCCAAGAGAAGCTGGTCGACGACATCCTCGAGGACGAGCACTACGAGACGCCTGACGAGTACATGAACAAAGAGGCGCTGTTCACCTACGCGCGCGCGCGGTACTTCCTGGCGCTCCTCGACGACGCGTACAGCGAGGAGGCCATGAACATGTTGCGGCGGCTGCTGAACGCAACGAAGCCGCAGCCTGCGGCGCCACCTGCCGGACCGCCCGCGCCCGGTGGCCCCGGTGGAGGCGGTCCGCAGCTTCAGCCGCCGGTGCTGCCTGGCATCGCGCCGCCGACGTCCGCTGGTCCGACGCCGACCGGTGAGCCGCCCCAGGCGCCACCCGGACCAGCCCTGCCGCCGGTTCCAGGTGGACCAGGTGGGCCGCCCGTGCCGGGGATGGTGCAATGAGCGGCCCGCTGACCCACCGGCCATTCGCGGGCCTGGGATGGCGCGGGAAGAACTATCTGACGGAGCCTGAAGCCGCAGAGCAAGAAGCGGCCGGCGAGTATCCGGGGACCTGCGGCCTCTGCGGTGGCGACGGCCATCGACTTCAGCGCTGTTCTTTCGGAGATGTGCTGTGGCCTGTCCTGCACGACGAGCTTGACGAGTACGTCCCGCCTGGGCGCATCCGAGAACACCACGAAAGGATCTGACGAATGAGCAAAGGAGCCCGGTCGATGTCCGACAGCATCACGCAGACCGTCATGGCCGACCGTGCGAACGCTGTGGAGACGGTGAGGCCAGCTGCGCCAGCCGCGAAGCAGAAGCTGACCGCCGCGCCCCCCGGCTTCACCGACTCGGTCAAGGAGATCGCCTACGAGCCGCGCGAGGCCGACGCGTTCGGCGCCATCGACGTGGGCGACGTGGTGGTTGCCGGCGGCCCAACCGACAACGGCTCGAAGGCGGGTGACGTGGTCATCGAGGAAGAGCCGGCCGCGAAGCCCGAGGACATCACCGGCGACGACCCGGCGAAGGCCGACAAGGCCGGCGACGCGGACGACGAGGAGGCGACCTCCCCCGGCGGCGAAGAGGCGTCCGAAGCCAAGGCCGATGACGACAAGCCGGAGGCGGCCGCCGCGCCAGAAAAGCCACGCGCCGCCCAGCGCAGGGAGATGCTGGACGCGCTGAAGTACCAGGCCCGCAACCGGACGCTCGTGGACGAGGTGCAGCGCGCGCGCCAGGCGGCCGACCAGGCGACGAGGGAAGTGGCCCTGGCGAAACAGGAAGCCGCCGCCGCGGTCGAGAAGCTCAAGGGCGCCGACCTGGCCGAGCGGCTGAAGTTCCTGGGCATCGAGACCAAGGAAGAGCTGCTCGAGCTGGCCCTGACCGGCAAGATCACGCTCCCCGAGGTGCGCCCGGAGCCTAAGAAGCCCGAGGCGGACGACCGGGTGGCCGCCGTCGAGGCCGAGCTTCGCCAGTACCGCGGCCAGCAGATGATCCGCGACGCCGTTGCCGCCGCCGGCCTCTCGCCGCACTTCGACAAGATTTATGCCCGCGCCGCCGAAAAATGGGTTGCCGCCGGCCGCAAAGAGGGCGCCGAGATGGACTTCGTGAAGTACGCGATCGGTGTCGAGTCCTACGCGCAACTGTTCGCCAAGGAGCTGACCGAGAGCCAGGAGCTCGACATCCCGCTGTCCAGGGCCATCCCAGGGCGCCTCGAGGCCATCCGCGAGTCGGCGCTGATGATGTGGGAGCAGGCCGGGTTCAAGCCGGGCGAGCACGCCGCGTACCTGGCGAAGGCCGCCGACGCCGCCGAGGATCTCGCCCGAGAGCAGGAGGCGCCGAAGTTCCGTGCCGTGGGGCTCGAGCTCCCGCCGCGCGGCTCGAAGGCCGCCGCCAAGCCTGCCGTGGTCGTTCCGCCGCCGGTAGGCGCCAAGCCTGCCACCAAGGCACCCGCCAAGCCTGCCGCGCCGGTGGGCAAGCGCATCGCCGCGCGCGGCCCGGCGGTCGACGATGACGGACTCCCGCTCGACGGCGCCCAGCGTGACGCCATCATCAAGCGCGAGATGCAGAAGGCCGGGCACAAGGGCTGGGGCTCGACCTTCTGATCCTTGGAGGCCCTACAGGTCGTTGACGCGGCCGAGGGCGGCAATCGCCGTCCCCAGCGCGGCGATCAGTTGGTTGTGCCGATCCAGCGTCGGCACGAGCGGCGTTTTCATGTCCGGCGACGGGCCGCCGGGACCGGAGCCTTCGTGCAGGTAGTTCACCGCGTCCTGCCGGCGCTCACACTGCCACCTGAGGCGTTCGCTCAGCACGTTGATCACGTGCTGGATCGGCGGCGCGCCCATGTCGCTCGGCTTGTCCGGGTGCATCGAGCCGTCATAGGCGAGCCTGGCGACGCCGTGGAGCATGTTGGCGACCGCCGCGCCGAGCGTCTCTCCTGAGTAGACCACGCGGCGGTACGGCATCCACGCTTCGAACAACTCCTCAGGCCCGCCATCGCCGCCGCCGATTTTGTTCACGTAGAAGCGCAGTGAGTGGCGCTTGCCGTCGTGGTGAGTCTCGCCGTTGTACCCGAGGACGGCGCTCTGTGCTCTCTCGAACGATCCTGGCCCGAAATCACAGTGGTCAATGGCTCGTAGTTCGTGGCCGTCCATGACCGTGATGGGCTTGCCGGATTCCTTCTTCGCGTCCGTCTTCATCGCTGTCTCCTTTGCCTGGATGACCCGTGGGCTCCAGGTTGGTTGAGAGCCGATCGTGGCACGCGCGCGCCTGGACGGCAATGCGCTACACGTTCATTGCGCACTGAGCAACGTATAGCGCGCGCTGGTTCGTTACCGCGCTACACGTTAATCGCGCAACGCGCACATTGACGGCGCGCAGAATTTCATTCACCATCGTCTGCAAGAGCTGGCATTTCGAAGCGGCCCGCATGGCGAAACTCCTGGGCAGCGAGCTTGAAGCGCATTTGCGTTCGCTCGGTCCAGGAGGTTTCCCATGGCAGCTCCAGCGGCAACAATTGCCAATCTCTCCGCCGGTCTGAAACGGCGTTACAGCACCAAGTTCGTCAGCAAGATCGAATGGTCCAAGGGCGCCGCCGCGGCGATGGTGCCCAAGGTCGGCTGGTCCGGTCAGCCCACGTGGGCGATGCGGGTCGGCAACAACGGCGGTGGGTCCGCCGACTTCGCCACCGCGCAGACCAACGGTGGGGCCGAAATCACCAACATCGTTCAGCCGGTGATCTCGACGTACCAGCAGGACTACGGCGTAGCGACCATCGAGGGTCGCTTGATGGCTGCCGCGTCCGACAAGGAGGGCGCCCTCTACGACAAGATGGTGGCCCAGATCGACGGAATCATGGGCGGAACGATGCAGTCGTTCGCGACCAAGATCTACCGCTCTGGCTTCGGCGAGATGTCGCAGATCTCGACGTCGACCACGCTGGCCTCGACGTCGCTCGTCCTGAAGTACCCCGAGGACGCGGTGCTGTTCGAGATCGGGATGCGCATCCAGTTCTCGAGCGCCATCAGCGGCGCCACGCTCCGCAACACGGGCGGTACCACCGACCTGCGCATCACGGCGATCAACTACAACACCGGCACGCTGACCACGTCGGCGAACATCAGCTCCATCACCGGCGTCGCGACCGGCGACTACATCTTCCGCAAGGGAGATCGTCACGACTCGGCCTCGACGGTGCGCCAAGCCATCGTCGGCTTCGAGGGTCAGTTCAACATGACCGACGCCATTTTCGGGTACACGCGGTCGACGGACTCGCGTCTCCAGGGTGTGTCGATCGCGTCGACTGGCAAGACCGAAGAGGACGCCATCATCGATGGGCTCGCCGAGGTGGACCGCTACGGCGGTCAGGTCGATTGGGTGTTCATGAACCCGACCCGTCGGCGCAACCTGACCAAGCTGGCCATGGGTCGCTACCGGCCAACGACCGTCGCCAGCCCCATCCCGGGTGTCGGCGTGAAGGGGATCAACCTGATGGCGTCGAGCGGCGACTCCATCGACATCTTCAGCGACCCATTCTGCCCCGTGGATCGCATCTACGGCATCAGCAAGGAGTCGTTGCAGCTGTTCTGCGCTCGCACCTCGCAGATCCCGACGTTCCTCGACGACGACGGCAACACCGTTCTCCGTCTCGCGGCGGCCGACGGCATCGAGGGCCGCGTCGGGTACTACGCCGACCTCGGCTGCAACGCCCCAATCCACAACTTCTGCCTCACGTTCTGATCGAGGGGAGCTGAAGTCATGGCAACCGCAAGCAACATGATCCCACGGCCGCCGGCAGGCGTGGTGGGCGTCGTCGACGAGATGACGCTTTATCTTCGTCTCGTCACGACCACGAGCGGCACTCTCGACACCACGAACTCGTGGACGCCGGGCGGTGTCACCGTGGTCAAGACGGCGACGAAGACCGGCCGATACACCGTCACGCTCCCGACCGCTTTCGAGCGGCTCTTGACCGTGAATGCAACCATCGTCGGATCGACCGACGCCGCGATCGGAGCGAACACGAAGGGGCTCGACTTCTTCATTCGCAACGACAACGTGACCAGGACGGCCAATCTGGCCGGCTCGACTCAGGCGGGGACGGTCGATCTGCAGTTCGTGCAGACGTCCTACGCCGACGCCGAGTTGCCGGACGCCGCCGCGGCCATGGTCACGATCGTGGTCGCCCGCGGGAAGACCTTCTGATGCCGGCGGTCGCGATCATCACCCCGGCGGACATCACCAAGCGTGCCTCGGCACGCAATGGTGATGACGCCGCGGCCGAGAAGGACGATGGAGAGTCGGCGCCCGATCCTGGGAAAGCCAAGCGGATGGCCGCAGAAGACTTGGTGAAGGCACTCGGGCTGAATCCTGATGATGTGGACATGGAGGAGGTGAATTCGGCTCTCTCCGACCATCACGAGGCATGCATGGCCGAGTACGAGGCAAGCGAAGCCCCCGAGGAAGAGAAGACCGAGTCCGACGCCTGACAAACAACGATGGCCATCACCAGGGACCAGCTGCAAGCACGGGCCGAGGCCATCGCGGACCAGCCTGCGTCGACGAGCGACACGTTCGTTACGTCGACGCAGGCTGTGGAATTCGTCAACGACGGGATCCGGACGCTGTACAACGACGTCGTCGACATCGCGCCTGACTTCCGTGTTTCGTTTCAGACGCCGTTCACGCTGAGCGCGCCGACGTCGAACACCAACGCGCTACCGGCTGACTTTCGCAACGTGCGCGCGGTGAAGTCCGATCCGGGGACGACCTACGAAGATTTCTTGCCGATGTACGCGCTCCGGCAGGGGCGCATCGCCGGGCGGCGCAGCTACCGCGTTGCCGGCTCTCTGCTCTACATCGAGCCGGCGAATTGGTGCCAGGGGACTTACCAGCTGCTCTATGTGCCTCAGGCGCCGGTTCTGACACTGCCCGGGTCGACCCTCGACGTAGAGCTTGAGCAGTTCCAGGACGTCATCGTTCTGCACGCGGCGGTCATGATGCTCACCAAGAACGAATGGGACATCTCGGCCGTTGCCGCCCAGCTCGGCGCGGCCAAGGCGCGCGCGATGAAGTGGGCCGCCTCCCAGCGCTCGGCGGACCCGCCCAGCGTCGAGGACGTGCGGACGCGATCGCGCGTGAGGTGGCTTCGATGAACCTGAAGAAGCCCAACCTGGCACAGGTCAAGGATCCTGAGGATCTGCTGAGCCTGCTCGTCGATTACTACTCGGCGTTTGTCGAACTCGACGGCAACCGCAGCCCGTCGAAGCTGCCCGGTCTCAAGGCCATCACGGCGGCCACCATCGCCGCACTTCGGAAGACGCCCGGCGACGACTCGGGCGAGGCCGGTCCGCGCGTTGCGCTGCTGTCCGGCGGGTCGGCCGTGCTCGACGGGCTCGAGGGAGCCTTTGCCTGGAATTCGACGGCCACGGCACGCGACGACAGCCGGTACGTCATCAACCCGAACGGCTCGAAGCCTGGTCGATGGCAGCGAATGGTGTGGTCTGGGGTCAACCTCGCGCTGGCACTGTTCACGGCGACAACGGACGGCATCGTCCCGGCGAGCGGCGGCGGGACAGCGAATTTCCTCCGTGCTGACGGGAGTTGGGCGGCCCCGGCATCTGCGGGCCGGCTGCTTCGCTCTCCGAGGATCATCACCAGTGGCGCGTCGACGGCCTCCGCCGCGGGGTGCACGCTTGCGATTGCCGCGATCTGGGCCGGAGGCGGCCAGGGCGGCGGCAGTGCGGCGTCGATCGGTGACTGTGGGCACGGAGGTGCGGCAGGCGGGTTCGCCTACTTCGCCACGGCGACCATCCCGGCGAACTGGACGCATTCGATTGGCGCTGGCGGCTCGTCGGGTGGCACCGGCAGTCCGGGTGGCGCCGGAGCTGATACCACGTTCTCGGACGGCGTCACGACCGTTACTGCGAAGGGCGGACCCGGCGGCGGCCGGCTCGGTGCGAGCGGGAGCCCTGGAGCGGCAGCGGCCATCAGCTCCAACGGCACGCAGAACGGATCCAGCGCGCCGGGATCTCCGGCGGTCACGAGCCCCTCCGGCGTCCTCTATTCCGGCAGCGGCGGATCGTCATACTGGGGCGGCGCTGGCGTCGGCGTATCGAACGCTGCCGGCGCCGATCTCGACGGGACTTCGGCAATCGCTCGAGCATCTGGCGGCGGTGGGGCAATGGCCGGCGCTGGAATCACCGCGAAGACCGGCGGCCTCGGCGGGAACGGGATCATCCTCCTGTGGGAGTTCTCGTGACCTACCGGTTCGCGTCGGCCACGGCGCAGGCGGCTTCGATCCCGGCCAGCGTGTCGCGCGGGATTGGCTTCTGGAGGCGCTCCTTTGCCGCGTCGATGCAGTCGAGCACGCGGACGCGTCCGTGCATGGCTTCGGCCTGCCGTTGCTCATGGCGGAATGCCTGGAACCGCTCGTACCAGGCAGGAGCGCTCACGATGACGGCGCCAAGGATTCCGACGAGCGCCAGCGAAATCGCCACCGCCGCGGCGGCGAACGCGGCCTGCTTGGCCTTCGGGAACGGAGACGGCTTCTCTTCCACCGGACAGATTCTTGAACGTGTAGCGGGCGCCGGTCAAGCGGAGCACGCCGCATCGCTCCGGAGGGCCTCCTAATGGCACTCCGTCCCCAGCCAATTTCTTGGCCGTTGACCGGCGGCTTGGCTGGCGATTCCAACCCGCTGTCCGTGCAGCCGGGCTCGCACCTGCGCCTGGACGACGTGAAGCAGGAGCGCGCCGACGAGTGGCGTGCGCGCCAGGGATTTGACGCGGTCACGATGAGCCCGGGTCCAGTGATGGTCGGCGCCAAGGCCGACGGCGGCCTCGCTTACCTGGCCGACACGGACGGCGACGTGATGCGGTTCTACGACTCGGGAACGTCGACGACGTCGTACGGCGCGTCCCTACGCGATCGGCCGGCGAACTGGACGCGGTACTCGGTCAACTACCAGCGCTCCACGGGGGCGGCATCGTCGCTGGACGTCGCGGTGACGCCCACGGCGGTGGCTGTGAAGAACGCTTTCGTCTTCCCGCACGTTCTGACGTTCTTTCGCAAGTCGACGATGGAGCAGATCGCGCCTGCGGTCACGCTCCTGAGCACCACGAACTATGCGCGCGTCGCCGCGCTCGGGAGCCTGTTCGTCGTTGTCATGGGGTGCACCGACGGCACGACGCGGGCAGTGGTCTACGACTCGGCCGGAAACCAGCAGCGCAGCGACACCATCTCCGGGGCAGGTGGGCACGCTACGGTGTCGTGGGTCGACATCATGTATTACACGGGCTCGACGATCACGATCGTCGCCCGCACCGCCGCGAATCAGATCCGGTTCATCGAGTACAACCCTTCGACTGGGTCGACTGCGACGGCGAATCTGGTCATCGCGGTCACCTGCGATAACTGGTTGTCTCTGCTCTCTGAACCTGACGGCTCCGGAGTCAGATACATCGCCGTTTCGAACACGTCGCCGTCGACGCGCGTCCTGCGAGTAACGTCGGCTGGCGCAGTGACAACTGACGAGCAGGCCGAGGCAATCGCTTCGACGTCAATGGCAGGAGTGGCCTACACGAACGGGACCGAGTGGCAGATCGTCTACCAGACGGCCGGCGGTCCGAAGGCCTGCAAGAAGTCGGCGACCATCGGCGCGGCTGCATTCGTCGGCGGGGCTGCGCGCACCGATCTTGCGCTGAAGGGCAACGCCTGGCGGGAGCCGGGGACGGATCCGATGCGCGTGATCATGGGCA
>Ga0207676_10002754_pt1 | contig 12503 bp, 13 predicted proteins | sample KBSSwiS72_FD_184307 | JGI IMG/M metagenome (GOLD analysis project Ga0207676, IMG submission 184307) | Switchgrass rhizosphere microbial communities from Kellogg Biological Station, Michigan, USA - KBS Switchgrass S7-2 (SPAdes) (version 2) | ecosystem: Host-associated > Plants > Roots >... | reverse complement strand
CAGGCGCGCCATCGCCTCATGCTCGATCAGATTGTCGCGCATCTTGCTCGGCTTCATCTCCGGCGCGGCGGCGAGCACCGCGTCGAGATTGCCATATTCGCAGATCAGCTTGGCCGCGGTCTTGGCGCCGATGCCGGGCACGCCGGGCACATTGTCGACCGCGTCGCCCATCAGCGCGAGCACGTCGCCCAGCTGGTCGGGCCTGACGCCGAACTTGGTCTCGACATATTCCGGACCGCGCCGCTCGTTCTTCATCGTGTCGAGCATGTCGACGCCCGGCTGGATGAGCTGCATCAGATCCTTGTCGGAACTGACGATGGTCACGTCCCACCCGGCCTCGACCGCGCGGCAGGTATAGGTGGCGATGATGTCGTCGGCCTCGAACCCCTCTTCCTCGATGCACGGCAGCGAGAAGGCGCGGGTCGCCTCGCGGATCAGCGGAAATTGCGGGATCAGATCCTCGGGCGGCGGCGGCCGCTGCGCCTTGTACTTGTCGTAGAGATCGTTGCGGAAGGTGTGCGATCCCTTGTCGAGCACGACCGCCAGATGGGTCGGCCCCTCCGCCTTGTCGAGCGCGTCGGCGAGCTTCCACAACATCGCGGTATAGCCATAGACCGCACCCGCCGGCGTGCCGTGCCGGTTCGTCAGCGGCGGGAGCTGGTGATAGGCGCGGAAGATATAACCCGAGCCGTCGACGAGATAGAGATGAGGCATCGCGGGGAGATAGCAGCGTGGAGCGCGGTCCCCAAGCCTTGGGTGCGGGTCGCTGAAAAATCAGCGGTCTACAGCAGCGAACCCTGTGAGGTCTGCCGCCCGATCGACCCGCCGCCGCGCCGCCGCGCGAGCTCGGTTTCGGCGGTGAAGCGCACGTCGATGTCGCGGTCGCCAAGAAAGCCGATCAGCACCTCCTCCTCGATATCCTGCCAGCTCTTGCCGCGATCAGGGCCGAATCGCACGCGCGGCAGGATGCCGGGCACGTTCGACCAGGCGATCAGCTGCGCGGCGCCGACCTCGTTGAGCATGTCGCGCAGGTGGAAGGCGGTGACATAGGCATCGGGAAAGGCCCGGTGCGCCGGCAATCCGCGCTCATGCTCGATGCCGACGGGCTTGCGCCAATAGCGCAGCACCTGGTTGGAAAAGCTCGGGGAGTCCGGCCACAGCCGCAGCGCGCATTTCCAGGTGCAGATCCAGTCCGCGCCATGGGTCAGCGAGGCGGTGCAATATTGCTGCTCGAAATCGGCGCGGTGCGCGGCCAGCGCGATGCGCCGCGGCCAGGGGTCGAGCACCGGCCGCGCGACGTCATGCCAGAAGGGCGCGTCGGCGACCTGTTCGTCGAGGATGTGGTGGACCGCCTGGGTGATCGGCGGGATCGGCCGCCCCGGATTGACGTAGCGCTGCCCGCCCTCGCCCCAGATCTCCCAGCGCCCATCCTCGCCCAGCGCGACATCCTGCCAGCCAATCTCGCACACGCCGTGGGTCGGCGGCGCCTGGCCGGTGGTTTCGAGATCGACGACACGAATGATCTGGGTGGGGCGGAACACGGCTCCTACGTGGCCGCTCGCGCCGCGAATTGCCAGCCCTTCCGGCGCCTGCGCTCGGCACGAGACCGTGTTCGCGCCGAGCCGCCAGGAAATATGGTTCGCGCGGAGACGCGGAGACGCGGAGGTGCGCCGCACGAGGGAACCTCTCCGCGACAGCGCAACACTCGCCTGTTGCTGGCGTCGGAAGAGATTTGCTGATGCGAGACGGAAACGGCAAGTGCGACATCTCCGCGTCTCCGCGCGAACAAATATCTTCTTCCCGCGCGCGTGTCAGTGCCCCGCCTGAGGTCCGCGCTTCAGGCCGCTCAGCGCAAGTTGCTCGTCGATCTGCGCCAGCAGCCGGTCGAGCCCGGCCTGGTCCTTCGCCTCGGCGCGCGCGACCAGCACGTCCTGGGTGTTGGAGGCGCGCAGCAGCCACCAGCCATCGGGTGTGTTGACCCGCGCGCCATCGGTGCGGTTGACCTCGGCGCCGGCGGTTTCGAGCCGGTCGAGCACCTCGTCGATCACCGCGAACTTGCGCGCCTCGTCGACCTGGAAGCGCATCTCCGGCGTGTTGACCATCGCCGGCATGGCGCCGCGGATCTCGGTCATCGACTGGCCGATCATGTGCACCGCGCGGATCAATCTGACGGCGGCATATTGCGCGTCGTCGAAACCGTAAAATTCATGCGCGAAGAAGATGTGCCCGCTCATCTCGCCGGCCAGCGGCGCGCCGGTCTCCTTCATCTTGGTCTTGATCAGCGAATGGCCGGTCTTCCACATCACCGGATTGCCGCCCAGTTCGGCGATGCGGTCGTACAGCGCCTGGCTAGCCTTCACATCGGCGATGATCGTCGCGCCCGGCAGCTCCTTGAGCACCGGCACGGCGAGGATCGACAGCAGCTGGTCGCCCCAGATCACCCGGCCCAGCCCGTCGATCGCGCCGATCCGGTCGCCGTCGCCGTCGAACGCGAAGCCGAAATCGAGCCCCTTGTCGGCAACCAGCTTTTTGAGGTCGGCGAGGTTCTTTTCCTCGGTCGGATCGGGGTGATGGTTGGGGAAGGTGCCATCGACATCGGTGAACAGCAGATGGTGCTCGCCCGGCAGCAGCTTGACGAGCTTCTCGATCACCGGGCCGGCCGCGCCGTTGCCGGCATCCCAGCCGATGCGGTACGCGCCGCCGGCATAACCGGCCATCAGCCGCCCGACATAATCGTCGATGATATCGAAATCGCCGACCGTGCCCGGCGTCTCGGCCTCGTCCCAGTCGCCCTGCTCGGCCATCTTGCCGAGCAGCTGGATGTCCTCGCCGAAGAATGGCCGGTGCTGCAGCACCATCTTGAAGCCGTTATATTCCGCCGGATTGTGGCTGCCGGTGATCTGGATGCCGCCATCCACCTCGAGGATCGCCTCGGCATAATAGAGCATCGGCGTCGGCCCCATGCCGACGCGCACGACATCGACGCCGGAGCGCGTCAGGCCGTCGATCAGCGCGCGTTCCAGCTCGGGCGAGGTGGTGCGGCCGTCATACCCGACCGCGACGCGCGTGCCGCCGGCGCGGCGCACCACCGTCGCGAAGCCGCGCCCGATGGCGGTCGCGTCGGCGGTGCCGAGCGTCTCGCCGACAATGCCACGAATGTCATATTCTCTGAGGCTGGTGCGGTTGAAGCTGTGGGTCATGCGGTTTCCTGCTGTGGCATCGACGCCCAATCGGCGAGCGCGGGGAAAGTTCATTTGGCGGAGACGCGCCGCGCGAGCAGCACGTCGCGCGCGGCGTTGACGCGGCGGGTCAGCTCGGCCGAGCCGCCATGGTCGGGGTGGACCGCCTGGAGCAGCCGGCGATGCGCCGCGCGGATCGCGGCCTCGTCGGCATCGGCGCCCAGGCCCAGCACCGCCAGCGCGGCGCTTTCGTCGCTCGGGCGGGGCGGCGGGATCGGGCGCGACTTGTGCTTGGGTCCCTGCCACAACCACCAGCCGACATAGGCCACCAGCGCGGCGAGCAGCAACCCCTTCATCAGGCGAACAACGGCAGCGCCGGCTCGGGCAGGCCGAGCGCCGACATCATCTCGCGCAGCTCCTGCCGCGCCGCGACATGCGCCAGGCCCATCTCGCCGAACTCGCGCGCATCGAGCATGGTCAGCCCCTTGGGGAACAGCTCGCGATAGATCACGCGCTCGCCCAGGCCCGGGATGATGCGGAAACCGACCCGCTTGGCGAGCTGGTCGAGCGCCTCGGACACGCGGCGCATGTTGCGCGCCTCGATATGCTGGACGCGGTTGCGCAGCACGACCCAGTCGATCGTCGAGCCGTCGGCCTTGGCCCGCGCCTTGCGCGCATCCCAGATCAGCTCGGCGTAGAAGCTCGGCCGCGTCACCTTGTAGGTGTCGGGGTCGACCTGGCCGATCAGGTCGAAATCGACGAAGCTGTCGTTCATCGGCGTGACCAAAGTGTCGGCACGCTGGGCCGCCATGCGCGCGAACTCGTCGTCGCGGCCCGGCGTGTCGATGACGAGATAGTCGGCGCCGTCGCTCAGCGCGGCGAATTGCTCCTCGAACCGCGCATGCGTCTCGCCGTCATGCGTGGCGTGGCGCGGGATCGGCAGCTCGCGGCCGGCGCGGCGCTGCGTCTCGGCGCGATTGTCGAGATAGCGCCCGAGCGTACGCTGGCGGTGGTCGAGATCGAACGCGGAGACGCGCGCGCCGCGCACCTGCAGCGCGATCGCGACATGCACCGCGGTGGTCGATTTGCCCGTTCCGCCCTTTTCATTGGCGAAGACGATGACATGCGGCTTGCCAGCCCCCATCGGTTCGTCGAATCCCATGTTGATCGTGAGTCCGGCCCCCCATAGAAGGCCCGCCCGTCCTTGTCGAAGGGTCAGTTTTCAATCGTGCTCACCGTCCGTACCATTGCCGAACTGCGCGGCGCCATTGCCGGCTTCCGCGCCGAAGGCGCGCGCGTCGCCCTCGTGCCCACCATGGGCGCGCTGCACGCCGGGCACATGGCGCTGGTCGAGGCGGCGAAGCGGCCGGGGACCAGGGTCGTCGCCTCGATCTTCGTCAATCCCAAGCAGTTCGGCGCCAATGAGGATCTCGGCCGCTATCCGCGCAAGGAACTGGCCGACACGCGCCTGCTGACCGAGGCCGGCTGCGACCTGCTCTGGCTGCCGCCGGTCGAGGTGATCTATCCCGATGGTTTCGCGACGAACATCTCGGTGGCGGGTGTCAGCGAGGGGCTGGATGGCGCCGCGCGGCCTGGCCATTTCGACGGCGTCGCGACCATCGTCGCCAAGCTGTTCAACCAGGTCGCGCCCGACATCGCCTGGTTCGGCGAGAAGGATTTCCAGCAGCTTGCCGTCATCCGCCGCATGGTCGCCGATCTCGACATGGCCATCGACATCGCCGGCGTACCGACCCAGCGCGATGACGACGGCCTCGCGCTGTCGTCGCGCAATGTCTATCTCGACGACGTGCAGCGCGCCAAGGCGGTGGCATTGCCTCGCGCGCTCGGCGTCGCGGCCAGGGCGATCGAAAAGGGCGGCGATCCCGACGCGGCATTGGCCACGGCGCGCGATACGCTGGCCGCCGCCGGCTTCGATGTGGACTATGTCGCCCTGGTCGACGCCGAGACATTGGCCGAGCAGCCTGATCCCGCGCGGGAGCGTCGCCTGCTCGCCGCGGCGCGGATGGGGACGACGCGGCTGATCGACAATATCGCGGTACCGGCAAAACACGGTTAACCGCGTTAACCATTTGTTGAAAACTTACCGTCCAGTCTGACTCGCGTAGGATTGGAACGGGGGTTTTCGAACATGGGCAACAGCCTGAAGAGCGCGCGGTTCCTCATCGACAGCCGGATGGCCGATGCGGCGCGGGGCGACATCAACGCTTATTACGATCTCGGCATGGTCTATTCGAGCGGCGCTGCCGGCATCGATGTCGACCTGATCGAGGCGCATAAATGGTTCAACCTCGCCGCCGTCGCCGGCAGCGAAGCGGCGCATGCCTGCCGCAGCGAGATCGCCGAGGACATGACCGCGCGCGAGATCGCCGAGGCACAGAAAGCGGCCCGCGCCTGGTTGCAGATGACCACGCTGCGCGCGGCGTAACCATTCCTCCCCATGCCGGGGAGGAGCTCGAGCTACTTCTTGGCGGCCACCTTCTTCTTCGCCGCCGGCTTCTTCGCTGCTGTTTTCCTGGCCGGTGCCTTCGCTTTCTTCTTGCCCTTGGCCGGCGCCGCCGCGGCGCGCGCGTCGATCAGCTGCGCGGCCTCCTCCAGGGTCAGCGCGTCCTTCTCCAGCCCCTTGGGCAATGTCGCATTGGTCGTGCCATCGGTGATGTACGGACCGTAGCGCCCCTCCATCAGCTTCAATTCCAGCTCGGTGCGGGGATGCAGGCCGAGCACCTTCAACGGTTCGCGCGACCCGCGCTGCGGCCGCCCGCCGCCCGCCGCCGCTTCCGCCAGCTTGACCACCGCCGCATTCATGCCGGTCTCGAATACTTCGGCGGTCGACTGCAGCCGGGCATATTTGCCGTCATGCGCGAGATAGGGGCCATAGCGGCCGATCGAGGCGGTAATCGGCTTGCCGCTCTCGGGGTGGGTGCCGACCTCGCGCGGCAGCGATAATAATTTGATCGCCCATTCCAGATCGAGCTCGGGCACATCCTTGGGAATCGAGGCACGCTTGGCCTCCTTGCCCTCGCCGACCTGGATGTACGGCCCGAACCGCCCCGACTTGCGCTCGATCGGCAGGCCGGTCGCGGGATCGGTGCCCAGCGTCTCGGTCTCCGCGACCGCCTCCTCGCCGCCGCCCTGGCCGAAGCGCCGCGTATATTTGCACTCGGGATAGTTGGAGCAGGCGACGAACGCGCCGAACTTGCCGCCGCGCAGCGCCAGCCGGCCATTGCCGCAGTTCGGGCACAGCCGCGGGTCGGCGCCGTCTTCCCTCGCCGGGAAGAGATAGGGTTCGAGGAACACATCGAGCGCCGCCGTCACTTCGGACGGCTTCTGCTCCATCACCTCGTTGGTGCGCGGCTTGAAGTCCTTCCAGAAGCGGTCGAGCACCGCCTGCCACTGCGCGCGGCCGCCCGACACCTCGTCGAGCTCGTCCTCCAGGCCGGCGGTGAAATCATAACCGACATATTTCTCGAAGAAGCGTTCGAGAAACGCCGTCACCAGCCGCCCGCTCTCCTCGGCGAAGAAACGGTTCTTCTCGATCTTCACATAGGCGCGGTCCTTCAATGTCTGGATGATCGAGGCATAGGTCGATGGCCGCCCGATCCCCAGTTCCTCTAGCCGCTTGACGAGCGACGCTTCGGAGAAGCGCGGCGGCGGCTGGGTGAAGTGCTGCTCGGCATCGACCGACTTCTTGGCCGGCGCATCGCCGTCGCGCATGCGCGGCAGACGGCGCGATTCCTCGTCGGCGCTGTCGTCGGAGCCTTCCTCGTAGAGCGCGAGATAACCGGGGAAGAGCACGACCTGGCCCGTCGCGCGCAGCCCGTGACGGCCGGTGCCGTCGGCCAGCTCGACCGTGGTACGCTCCATCCGTGCCGAGGCCATCTGGCTGGCCAGCGCGCGCTTCCAGATCAGCTCATAGAGCCGCGCATGGTCGCCGCCGCCGGCGCGATCCTTGCCGAAATCGGTCGGCCGGATCGCCTCATGCGCTTCCTGCGCATTCTTCGCCTTGGTCTGGTACTGGCGCGGCGTGTCGGGGACGTAGCTCGCATCATAGCGATCGGCCACCGCCTTGCGCGCGGCGGAGATGGCGCTGCCGTCCATCTGCACGCCGTCGGTGCGCATGTACGTGATCACGCCATCCTCATAGAGCCCCTGCGCGATGCGCATCGTGTGGCTCGCCGAAAAGCCGAGCTTGCGCGCAGCCTCCTGCTGCAGGGTCGAGGTGGTGAAGGGCGGCGGCGGGTTGCGCAGCGCCGGCTTGGTTTCGACCGACTGGACGGTGAAATGCCCGGCCTCGACGTCCGCCTTGGCCTTGAGCGCATCGCCTTCCTTGCCGATCGTCAGCCGGTCGATCTTGTCGCCGTTCCAGCGCACCAGCCGTGCGACGAACGGCGTGCCGTCCTGCTCCATATTGGCGATGACCGACCAATATTCCTGCGGCCGGAACGCCTCGATCTCGCGCTCGCGCTCGACGATCAGCCGTAGCGCCACCGACTGCACCCGCCCGGCCGACTTGGCGCCGGGCAGCTTGCGCCACAACACCGGTGAGAGCGTGAAGCCGACGAGATAGTCGAGTGCGCGGCGGGCGCGATAGGCGTCGATCAGGTCGGTATCGAGCTCACGCGGATGCTTCATCGCCTCGGTCACCGTCGCCTTGGTGATGGCGTTGAAGGTGACGCGCTCGACTTCCTTGGGCAGCGCCTTGCGGTTCCTCAGCACTTCCTGGACATGCCAGCTGATCGCCTCGCCCTCGCGATCAGGGTCGGTCGCCAGGATCAGGCGGTCGGCGGTTTTTGCCAGGTCGGCGATCGCCTTGAGCTGCTTGGCCTTGTCGGGATAATTCTCCCATTCCATCGCAAAGCCGTCATCGGGGTCGACCGATCCGTCCTTGGGCGGCAGGTCGCGGACATGACCGTAGCTCGCGAGAACGCGATAGTCCGAGCCCAGATACTTCTCGATGGTTTTCGCCTTGGCGGGCGATTCGACGATGACAAGCTGCATAAGCGGTAATGGGTGTCCCTACGTGTACGCGCGAGGATGGAGAGGCGAGAGGCCGGCCGTCAAGCGACCGGCGTGATACGCCACGCCCGGAGAAAGGCGAGGCCGATCATGGCATCGACCGACGCCAGGATCATGGTGATGGTGTCGACGCGTCCGGCGAGGAACAGGATCGCCACCGGGATGGTGAAGCTCCATTTGGCGACCAGCGTCAGCGGCATCAAGGGGCGGAAGCGGATCGGGTCACGCCCGATCGCCAGATAGACCAGCTGGAACGAGCCGGCCGCGCCGATGAAGCCGTAATAATATTCCGGCCTGGTCAGCACCTGGCCCATCGTCGCCAGCACATGCTCGCCGAAATACAGCGGCAGCAGTACGATGAGGCCGTAGATGCCCGCGAGGGTGAAAACTCGGCCGGGCACCTTTGTACCGCAGTGCTCGCTCATGCGAAGACCTCTGCAAGCGTGTCTGTCTCCGGACGAAGCAGGCTGTAAATTGCCACTCCCGCTGCCCAAGAAAAGGTCGATGCGGCGAACAACACCACGTACATTATAGCGCTGGCCGCGATCGGCATTGCGGCGTCCAACGCTAGCAAGGCGCCGAAGGCGACGACAAGCGCGGGGACGAAGATCAGTAACTGTATTCCAATGATCGGCCAGAGCGACGGACCGGTCATGTGCCAGCTACGCCTGAGCGCGGCGCTGACGCCATCGCCTTCGGCGAGCAGGGCAGCATTGGCGGCCGACCAGCGCGCGGCGAGGATCAACCCCGGCACGATCAGCAATATCATGCCCAGGACGATGCATAGGCCGGCCAGAAAGTTGACGCCGAAAAAGGCGTCGAAACCAGATTTTCCTTCACGCAGGCCGAGACTGGTGAGCATCAGGCTGATCAAAACATACCCAGCACCGAGATTGGCAAGTGCCGCAGGCAGCGTCGAGGCGTTCCCCGGCATGACCTGATCTAACACAACGTTCAGGGTAGCGAGCCCGAAGACGCAAGCGATAGCCACGCCGGCATTAGCGCTTGCCAGTCGCGCGGCCTCCCCGAGTATCTCGGAGACGGTCAGTTTGCGGCCCATGGTGGACTCCTTCGTCATACGCGTCAGATGACACTCACCCGCCCGCCGGCATGGCGTTCAAGCCGCCCGGCGAGTTCCAGTTCGAGCAACACCGTCTGCACGATCGCCGGGCCCCAGATCGGATTGCCGGATCAGCTCATCGACCGCGACCGGCACCGGCCCGAGCAGATCGGTCACGATGCGCCGCGCCGCGTCGTCGACATCCTCGGGCGGCGGCCCGTCGAAGGCCGAGGCCGGCGCGCGGACCATGCGTGCATCGATCGGACGGATCGTTTCGAGAATGTCGGCGGTGTTCTGGATCAAGGTCGCGCCGTCGCGGATCAGCCCATTGCAGCCCTGCGCGCGCGGGTCGAGCGGGCTGCCGGGCACCGCCATCACCTCGCGCCCCATCTCGCCGGCAAGCCGTGCGGTGATCAGCGAGCCGGATTTGGGCGCGGCCTCGACCACCACGGCGCCGAGCGCCAGCCCGGCGATGATGCGGTTGCGGTGCGGGAAGTGCCGCGCGCGTGGCTCGATGCCGGGCGGCTGCTCGGCGATCAGCAGGCCCTCGCTCGCGATCCGTTCCTGCAAGGCGGCGTTTTCCGGCGGATAAACCACGTCGATGCCGCCGGCGATCACCGCGATGGTGCCGCCGTCGAGCGACCCGATATGCGCCGCGGTGTCGATGCCGCGCGCCAGCCCCGACACGACGCTGACCCGCTCGCGGACCAGTTCGGCGGCGAGCTGGCGGGCGAAGCGGCACGCCGCGGCCGAGGCGTTGCGCGCGCCGACCATCGCCACCGTCGGCCGCGCCATCAGCGCGGTGTCGCCGCGTACCATGATCGCCGCCGGGGCATCATCGAGCTGGGCGAGCAGCGTCGGATAATCCGGCGCGCCAAGGAACAGGTACCGCGCACCGAGCTTCGCCACGATTGCCAGCTCGCGCTCGGCAACACCGCGGTCCGCCACCACCGGCGCGCGTCCTCCGCCCCGCGCCGCTAGTTCGGGCAATGCCTCGATCGCGCGCGCCGCGTCGCCGAAGCGCGCGATCAGCTGGGCATAGGTCACCGGCCCGATCTGCGGCGTGCGGATCAACCGCAGCCGGGCGATGTCGGCGTTGTCGGCCATGCGTCAGCCGGACCTGGATCCGACGCGCGGTTCGGTTCCCGCCATCAGCCGCGCCATATTGTCGCGGTGCTTCCACAAGACAAGCAGCGCGAGCCCGATCAGCAATGGGACGATCTCGAATTTCGCGAAGAACGCCGCGCTGAGCGGCGCGCTGACCGCCGCCGTCATGCCCGCGACCGACGAGATGCGCAGGAACGCCAGCAGGCCGATCCACACCGCCGCATAGACCACCGCGCACGGCCAGTGCAGCGCGATCACGATTCCCAGCAGGGTCGCCACGCCCTTGCCGCCGCGAAAGCGCAGCCATACCGGGAAGAGATGGCCGACAAAGGCGCCGGCCGCCGCGAGCAGGCCAAGCCCGGGGTGCCATGCCTCGACCAGCGTCACCGCCGCCCAGCCCTTGGCGGCGTCGAGCAGCAACGTCGCCGCCGCCAGCCCCTTGCGCCCGGTGCGCAGCACGTTGGTCGCACCAATATTGCCCGAGCCGATCTGGCGCAGGTCGCCCGCCCCGCCGAGCCGCGTCAGGATCACCCCGAACGGGATCGAGCCGAGCAGATAGCCGATCACCAGCGCGAGCGCCGGCGCCTTCCAGAGATATTCGGTTGCCACGATCAATCCCCTGTCCGCGCACGAACATAGTGGGTGCGCAGAGGCCGACAAGGCGATTCCGCTTCCGCTTCGGTTGGTCTAAGGCCGCTTTACGATCGACTTCGCCCGTCATGCCGGACGACGAGGAAGCTGATCGGAAACGGCTTTTAGGACGATGCGTGACCGATACCCGCCCCGTATTGTTCTTCGATTCCGGCGTCGGCGGGTTGTCGGTGCTGGCTCCGGCACGCGCGCTGCTGCCGCGCATGCCGGTGGTCTATGTCGCGGATTCGGCCGGTTTCCCCTATGGCACCAAGAGCGAGGCGGAGATCGCCGCGCGCGTGCCCGCCTTGCTCGGCCGCCTCGCCGAGCGCTTCCGGCCGCGCCTCATCGTCATCGCCTGCAACACCGCGTCGACCATCGCGCTCGCCACGGTGCGCGAGGCACTCGACCTGCCCGTCGTCGGCACCGTGCCGGCGATCAAGCCTGCCGCCCTGGTCAGCGCCACCCGCACCATCGGCGTGCTCGGCACCGAGGCGACGGTGCGCCAGCCCTATGTCGATGATCTCACCGCGCGTTTCGCCAGCGACTGCGTCGTGCTGCGCCACGGTTCGGCCGAGCTGGTCGAACTGGCCGAGGCGAAGCTGCACGGGGTGGCGACGGCGCCCGAACGCTATGCCGCGATTCTCGACGGGCTGTTCGGCCAGCCGGGCGGCGACGAGATTGACACGATCGTCAACGCCTGCACCCATTTTCCGCTGGTCGCCGACGAACTCGCCGCCGCGGCGCCGCGCGTGGTGCGTTTCGTCGATGGCGGTCCGGGCATCGCGCGACGCATCGCCTTTTTGACCGAGGGGCAGGACTGGCCGGATCAGGCGCCGCCGGGAACCGCGATATTCACCCGCCGCGATGCCGCGAGCGATGCGCTGGCCCCGGCACTCGCCGGCTTCGGTCTCACCTCGATCGAGGCCCTCTAAGGCCTTCAGGCCGCGTCGGGCATCCGCGCGATCAGCGCGGCGCGGCGATCGGCATAATGTTTCGCCAGGTCGAGATGGATGTGCCGCGCGGCGGGGTCGGCGGCGGCGGCGGCCAGCGCGCGTTCCTGCGCCTCGCGTTTGCTGAGATAGTCGGCATTCTCGTTCGGGTCGACGGCCATGGCGTTACTCCGACGTGCGGGCGGGAGCGCGAGTCGCTCGGTCGATGCTGCGCGGGCTCCGGCGCGGTCGACGACGAGTCGTGGGTATAATAGCGGATTTCGTCCCTCAATCGAACTATACAAGGCATGCTCGATCACAGTTAGCGATGCCGGACGCTGGAAATTGCCGTTTCGTCGCGCTAAGGGCGACGCCATGGACGCGGACGGCACGGCGCAGACGGGAGTCGATTACTCCCGCATCTTCACCCAGGCGATCGATCGGCTGCATGCCGAGGGACGCTATCGGGTGTTCATCGATATCCTGCGCAACAAGGGCGCGTTCCCCAACGCGCGCTGTTTCGCCGGGCATAACGGGCCCAAGCCGGTCACCGTCTGGTGC
>Ga0207676_10002753_pt1 | contig 12505 bp, 12 predicted proteins | sample KBSSwiS72_FD_184307 | JGI IMG/M metagenome (GOLD analysis project Ga0207676, IMG submission 184307) | Switchgrass rhizosphere microbial communities from Kellogg Biological Station, Michigan, USA - KBS Switchgrass S7-2 (SPAdes) (version 2) | ecosystem: Host-associated > Plants > Roots >... | reverse complement strand
CGCCGTCCCAGGTCGGCACCACGCGCACCGACAGGCCGTTGTAGCTGCGCCGCGCGGCGCCGCTTGCGCCGGCGGGAAGCTCGAGCGGCACCATCGTCAGCGCAAAGGCGTTCTTGTGGAACACCAGGTTCTGCTTGTAGCCGGTCAAGGCCGTGCCGAGCACCGTGACGGCGGCATTGTCAGCGGGCGCGGCAGAAACCGTCTGAAACGCACCCGACGTGATGATCGCCGGCGAGATCGAGATCGTGGTGTCGCCGCCCGCCGCATGCGTCAGCGTGTCGGACATCACGACGAACTGCTGGAGATAGTCCTCCGTCGCCCTGGTGACCGGATTGATCGCGAACACATTGGCGATGGTGAACACGTCACCCTGCTTCAGCGTCTTGCTGTTGCCGAAGCCGTCGACGATCAGGTTCTGCGTATTGGTGTCCTTCACGGACTCGTACGTGACGCCCTGATTGCCGCCGTTGACCAGCGGCGTGCCGGTTCCGGCCGCGTCGCCCACGATGTGCGTCTGCACGTTCTGCGCCATGTAGGTGTCGACGTTGCCGATCATGCCGAGCTTGGCGCGGCGATAGGCATCTCCCGCCGGACTCTGCATGAACAACGAGGTCTGCGAGCCGAGCATGCCCCAGTAGTCGGTCGCCGACATGACGCCGGCGCGCTCGTCCTGCGGCACCGCCATCTTGTCGAGCCGCTCCGGGCCCTTGCCGAAGTCCGCGAAGCTGTTGATGGTCTGGCCCGGCGTGCCGGCCCAGCTCGGTACGGACTTGTAGAGCTTCCACACCTCCATATCGATGTTGTTCGCGAGTTGCAGCAGCGCGGGCTTCATCACCCGCTCGGCGAGGTCTTCGATGCGCAGCGTCAGGTCGGTCGAGGAGAACTTGAAGTCCACGCCGTCGAGGATGTTGACGGTGATCGGGAACTTGCCTTCCTTCACTTCCTGGATCTGCGCGGTCTCGCCGCGGCGGACCGTGAACTGCGCCGGGCGGCGCACCATCACGGTATCGCCGATCTTGTAGCCGTTGCGGTCGAACTCGTCCTCATAGCCGCGATAGACCAGGTTCGCGCCGATGAGATTGTTCTCGAGGACCATCAGCGCCGCCTTGGCGATGACGTCCGCGGTCAACACATTCTGAGCCATCGTTTGTCCTTCTCGCGGAGCCTGCGCTCCGCGCTGTGACGGCCCGTCTCAGGCGGGCCGATCGGTGGATGATTTCAGGCGCGCCGTCGTGCGGCTTCCCGCGCGTTCCAGTGCGCCGCGAATTCATCCATCTCGGCCTTGAACGGATCGAAGGATGCAGACGTGGCGCCGGTGAGCGGATGCACGGGCGGCGTCGCCCAGGTTGCGCGTCGCGCGGCGGGCAGACGGACCGCGCCTTCCAGACGCCCGATGGCGCGCACGAGTTCGCGGCTCGACAGGCCGTTCAGCTCGCGCGCTTTGTCGGGATTCTTGGCAAGGTGATACTGGATGAGGGCGGATTTCTCCGAACCGAGGATTTCCCGTGCGACGTCGGGCCGCAGGTTGATCGTGGCGGCGACCTTCATCGTGTCGTCGAAGTCGCCGACGCGATCCTTCAGCTCGTCGACCCGCTCGTAATGCGCAACGACGCGCTCACGGTGGTCCGCGGCTTCATACGCGGCGGCGCGGTGCGCATGCTCTCGCTCGACTTGCGATCGTACCGCCTCGCGTGCCGCCTGCCTCAGGCCGAAGGCCTGGTGCGCCCGCAGATATGCGAGCTGATCGCCGTTGAAATCGGCTTCCCGCGGCGGCTGTTCGCCACCGCTCATATGCGCCGCGGCATCCCACGCGGGACGCACGCCGGCGCCAAGCTCGCGGCGCAACTGCTCGTTCTCGGCCGCGAGAAGCTGCGCCTTGCGCTGCAAACGCTGCGAGCGCGAGGGCCGCTTACCTCGTTCCTCATCCGCTTCGCCGTTGTCGCCGAACGCAGCATCCTGCAGCGCGGGCTCCTCCGGCGTCTCTGCCCATTGCGCCTGCGTCTCCCCGAAGGAATCGGCAGGCGTTGAAGCTTCGCCAGCGGCAGGCGCGTTTTCGGCCGGCGCAAAGGACTGGTTTTCAACCATCTCGGATACTCCTTGGCAGGAAGACAAAAAGCCGCCCGGAGGGCGGCTCTCTTCGAAACGCGGCGGCGCCCGGTCGTCGGACGCCTGCACGGCGAAGTGGGACGCGGGATGGCCCGCGGGACTAGTATAAAAAGGACGCCGACTGCCCGGGCGCCATTCCGGATATCGCTTCAGTGGGCATTTGCGTCATGATGGGCGCGATGCCACACGGGACGTCTGGCCGGAGAGCAAAGAATGACGGCTCAGCAGGTCGATTTTGCCAGTCCCGCTGCAATTCGCGATCCGTACACGCTGCTGCGGCGTCTTCATCACGCCGATCCGGTTCATTGGAATGACCGACTCGGCGCCTGGTGTCTCACCACGTTTGCCGACGTGGAGCGTGCGTTCAAGGATGATCGGTTCTCCTCCGACCGCATCCGTCCCTTCGTCGCAGCGCAAAGCCGGGCGCGCAAGGACGATGTCGTCGTGCTTGGCGATTGCCTTAGCCTTTGGATGGTATTCAACGATCCGCCAAGCCACACGCGCTTGCGCGACCTCGTTGCGAAGGCGTTCACGCGCCGTGCCGTCGAGGCTCTGCGCCCCGGCATCGCCGGCATCGTCCATGACCTGCTCGACCGGGTCGCCGGCGCCGGCCAAATGGATGTTATCGCCGATTTCGCATATCCACTGCCGGCGACGGTCATTGCGGACATGCTCGGCGTGCCGCGCGAGGACGTCGACGACCTCAAGCGCTGGTCCGACGATCTGGCGACCTTCGTCCTGTCTGCGCGGATCCGGTCCGACAAATACGCCGTCGCGGCCGCAAGCCTCGCCGCCATGCTTGACTACTTCGCCGCCCTTGTCGAACAGCGCCGCCGCACGCCCGGGCAGGACATCATCGACGACCTGATTGCGGCGCATGACGGCGAAGACAGGCTCTCGCTCGAAGAGCTGCTCGCCTCCTGCGTCCTCTTGCTTTTCGCCGGACACGAGACGACGACGCACTTCCTCGCCAACGCGTTCTGGTCGCTTGTGCGCCATCCGGATCAGCATGCGGACTTCCGGTCCCACTGGAGCAATCCGCCCTTCTTGCGCAATGCCCTCAATGAACTTCTGCGCTGGGAGGGTCCCAGTATCGCCCAGCTGCGGATCGTGAATGCCGACCTCGACCTCGCCGGACGGCGGCTGACAAAAGGCGAACGCGCTTATCTGTTCATCGCGGGCGCCAATCATGATGCGACCGTGTTCGCGACGCCGGAGCGGCTCGACCTGCGCCGGCCCGAAGCCAACCGGCAGCTTGCCTTCGGCTCGGGCATCCATCTGTGCCTCGGCGCACATCTTGCCCGCCTCGAAGGCGAGGTGGCCCTGCCGATCCTGGTCGAGCGGTTGAGCAACATCGTCCTCAAGGACGCCGAACCAGCCTGGACCGACTCGCTGGTCATCCGCGGCATGGCGAGCTGCCCGATCCGCTTCGATTCCCGTTCACGCTGACGGCACGACTTTGTCGGCCGGCTATGCATGGCCGCTGTCCGCGACGCCGGCCGCCGCCTGTCTGTCGCGCACCATCGCGGCGAGCTCGATCCGGCGCTTCTCGTTGTCGAGCGCTTTCCCCTCGTTCTCGAGCTGCAGCTGCTGCAGCTCCGCCTGCAGCCGCATCGCGGCGGCCTGCATCGCCGCCGCCTGCGCGGGATCCGGAGGCTGCGGTGCCAACGGCTCGCCGCGTTCGGCCGCCTCGCGCGCGCGGATCGGATCGGGCAACAGATGCTCGAGCCGCTTGCCGATCTTGTCGGCGTTCGGCCAGTCCTGCGACTCCGCGATCAGGTCGAGCACGAGCGGCGCGGCGTTGGGCGAGGATTGCAGGAACGCCATCATGCCTTCGCGCGCCTCCTCGCGCCGCGACGAGAAGCTCGGACCCGGACGGAACACGACGTCGTAAGCGCCGATCGCCACGTCGTTGAGCACGCGCTCGGTCTCTTCCAGGCCGTCGCCGGCCACGGCCTTGTTGATGGCGATCAGCTCTTCCTTGCCGTCGTCGCCGAGGATGCGGATCGTGCGCTCGACGTCGTACACGTGCGGGATGAGATCGTTCACGATCGTCGCGGTGTGGCGGATCGCCCGGCCCCAATTATCCTGATAGACGAACGAGCCGATGTCGCCCTGACGATCGCGCGCCATGATGGCGCGGCCGCTCACCTCGTTCGATTGCGCGCCGAGCGCCGAATCGTAGATGCCGATCACGCCCTTCATGTCTTCGGCCGCCAGCAGAACGGTCTCGTTCACGCCCTGCGACGACACCGGTGGCTGCACGCGTTGCGGCGGGACGCCGCTGTTCCGCGGATCCGGCTTGTACGGCAGATACGGGAACGCCTTGACGTTCGCGAGATTCCAGTACGCCTGGTAGTCCTTGAAATTGTCTTCCGTGCCGATGAACGGCGATTTCGGCTGCAGCGCGGTGATCTCGGTCTGGGTCGAGCGGCCGTAATTGTAGGCGCGCTGCGCGTCCTTGGCGAAGCGGATGATGCCGCGACGTTTGGTTTTGCGACCGATGCGGGTTTCCTCACCGGGGCAGCGCACGATCGGGATATAGCGGCCGGGCCATTCCACCGGGCCTTCGAGGATCTGGCGATAAGAGATCAGATAGCGGCAGATCGTGAAGCTCTCGCGCTCCTCGACCCGGACGCCGTCTTTGCGATAGCGCTCGGCCTTGTCGCCGTCGTCGGTGATGTCGTCGATGCGCCCGTCCGGCATCAGCGCCAGCAGGCGCTTCACCGGCTTCTTCACCCAGTATTCGGCGACGCGAATGAAGTCCGTGCCATACCAGCCGGACGAGACCGCCTTCGCGTTGTCCTCGAAATCGGCAAGCGCCGCGTCGGGGAATTTCTCCTTGAACGTGTCGTGCGACATGTCGACGGGCACGAAGCAGTATTTCGCGTCTTCCTTGTTCGGCAGGACCGCGTCCGGATCCCAGATCACCGAGATGCCGTCCTCGATCGCGACGATGCGGAGCTCCTGGTTGAACGTCGTATCGCCGGCATATTCCTTGATGACGCGCCAGTGGCCGACGCCGGCCGCAACCTGCTGGTCGCCGCCGTGGTAATAGGCCGCTTGCGCGTCGGATCGGTTCTCGATGTAGCGGATCAACCCGGCGCGGATGCGCGCGATCTCCTTGTCCGATCCGGAATCGACCGGCACGACCTTGATGCTGGGGCGCGCGAGCCGCATGTCGCCGGTGATCTGGCGCACGAATTGCGGCATGCGGTTGAAGGTCTGCACCGGGCGCTTCTCGTTCTCGCGCAGCGCGACGGCATCCTTCGGCCACTGTTCGCCTTCGAGGAACTCGAGGTCCTCATAGGCATCGTCGATGTTGTCGCGATCGCGGTCGTATCCGGCCTGCCAGCGCCGGATCGCAACGCGGTGAATATCGTCGTCCTTGTCCGGCTTGCCCTTTTCCGTCACGGCGCCACTGGTCTGCGCGGTCGCGCCGGCCAGTTCGCCAACTTCGCCATAGCTCCCGCCAGCCGCTGGCTTCTGCGGCTTTCGTTTCGTCGATTTTGACATTGTGCTTTCAGCCCTCTGGCTCACGTCCCCATCCATCCGCCGGCGCCGCCGAACGGATTGAGCGGCGGGTGTTTCCGCGACGGCTCGACGTCGGCGAAGCGGCGCATCATCAGCGCATAGCGCGTCGCCGACATGAGATCGTCGGCGAGCTTCACGATCAGCCCGTCCTTGCGATGATAGAGGCGGTATTCCTCGAACCAGTCCGACAGCCCGCGAAACACCTTGAAGCGGCCGGTCTGCATCCTCTCGATCATTTCGAGGATTCCGGCCTCGACGCCGCTGCCGCCTTCTTCGTGCGTCGCATGCGCGTGCAGCATGTTCAGCCCGTGCCCGCGATACTGCGCGGCGAGTTGGTCGCCCGAGCCCTTGTCGCGGTTCAAGCCGTCATGCGGCCAGGCGACCGGCACCCAGGTGCCCCACGGCCGCAGCGCGGCCGCGTGGATCGGCGGCGTCGCGTCCTTCTCGCGATAGGTCGCGGTGACGTACCAGACGTCGTTGTCGCGATCCCACGCACAACGCGCCGCCGCGAACGGATGGTCGATGCCGAAATCCACGCCGCTGATGCGCGCAAAGCTGCGCGGCAGGTCGAACGGCTCGCAGACAATCTTCTCCTCTGACGCGACAAACACGCGGCCCGATCCGAGGATCGGAATGCCCTTGGTGCGCGCGTCGCGCTGATGCTCCGGGATTGCGTCCCAGAGCGATGCCTTCTGCGCCCTGCTCAAATGCGGGACATCGTCCCAAGTCGCCTGGACGCAGAAGCGGGTCATGCCGTTGGACTCAATCCAGGTTGGATCCGAAACACCTTGAGCTGGGTGTCCTGCCTAACGGCTTCGGCCTAGCTCCCCCATCTCATAGAACAGCGCCGTATGATATGCCGGAAGTCTCCCAACCTGACGATAAGTAACGCCTATCTTCTCTGGCATGCACTACCTCATTCACAAGGTCGGTCTGTTTCGTACTACTGTCGGATACCGGCTATCGCCCGTCATTTTTTCCAATGCAAAGGCCACATAGTATCCACCTCCATTCAGCAACTTGCCGCTGCTAAATGTTATGAGGTGGATCGCAACATCGTCCTGTACACCCGCAAAATACCGAGAGCGTTGGGAAATATTAACTGCCTCCGCCAGCAAGCATCCTCTTAATGGAAATGTTTTGTCCAATAGCGCGATAAACGGATTGATTGATCCGGGATTTCTGGCCAGCAAGTCATCAAGGGACACAACAAACGTTTGAAGAGCCGCGGCGCAGGAGACCGAATGGTCACCTGCCGCGGGCTCCTGGCCAAGCGTTTGGGCCGACGATGGCCGCTTCTCTTCGGCGGCACTCGTTCGCGGGTAACCGACGGCAATAGGCAGCGCTATTGCGACGGCGGATAGCGACTTGAACGTACGAAACAGCCGATTGGGTCCCATGTTCACGCCGTTCTCGCTCAGGTGCGGACAAAATTTTCGAGTCGGCACGCGCCGCGAAGTCGGTTATGCGATCCGACACCTTGCGAGTATTACGACGAGGAAAACGAAAGTCTAGTTTGCCACTACAGCCAGTTAAGGCAGGCATTCGTCCTCTGAGCGATCACGCACCTGCGGCATGAACCGCCGCGCGATCTCCGTCATCCCCTCGAGCGGCGTGAACGTGCACAGCATCAGCCCATCCGTCGTCATCAGCCGCAGCATGCATTCGTCGTAGACATCCGCCGGCGGCTCCTCGTCGAGCCACACCACGTGCTTGGCGGTGCCGTGGAATTTTCTGCGGCCCTGGTCGTAGGACTTGAACCCGAGCAGGCTCATGCCGCCCGATGCATGGCGAATGCGTGCGGTGTCGAACGCGCCGGTGGCGCCGGAGCGCCGGCTCGGCTCGCCGACGATCGCGTCGGCCGGAATGAGGCCGGTGCCAAGCTCGGCGGGCGGCCCCATCAGCGCGGCCTGCACGATGTCGCGCGTGGTTTCCGCGGTGTCGCCCACGGCCCAGGCTTCGATCGGCTCGGCAAACCGCCGTCCTTCCCACCAGCTTGGATAGCGTCCGGTCAGGTGCAGCGCGGTCTCGTAGCCGCCGGCGAAGGTCTTGCCGACGCGGTTTGCCGCCATCATGCAGCGTTCCTGGTGCATGCGCCCGGCGGCGAAGAATGCCAGGTGCTTGGCATAGAGCGCGCGCCGCAGCGGGCCTTCATCCGGATAGAGGCTCGCGAGCCGGTTCCGGCTCTCCAGCCGCTCCTTCGCTTCCAGCGCCCACAGGAGGTCCCACAAGCGGGACAATTGCGAGACCAAGCCGCCCGGCCACGGCGGTGATGCGGGCGTTGAGCTCGACTTCGGTGAGATTGCGGTGAAGGAAGACGCCGTGGTGGTCATGCCTGTGCCTGACGCCCTCGCCCATTTCCTCGGCCGCCTGCCTGATCAGCGCACGCGCTTCCGCGCTGTTGTCCGCCGCCATTTGACTGCGCGCCATCTGATCGAGCCAGCGCACGCGCACCATCTTGTTCGCGGCCCCGATATCGGACAGGCCCGCAATGATCTTGGCGCGCGTTTCGTGGAACAGCGCCGCCCATCGTTGCGGACAGGCTTTGCCCCGAGGGGTGGTTGGATCGTAGAAGGCGATCGAGGAAGCCCGGATCTCGATCCCGAATTCCTCTTTCAGGCTGCGTGCGATGGCCGCCGGCGAATCGTAGCCCGCAAGGCGCAACACCACGTCGACCTTTTGCGCTTCGGTCAGTTTCGACGGCCTGTTTCCCATGGCTGACGCTTCTCACTAAGCCGTCGTTGCTTCGCCCGGCACCGCCACCTCGCCTGCCTGCGGCTCGCGTTTGCGGCGCGGCTTGCGCGGCGCAGCCTGCGCCGGTCCGCCCTGCTGCGCGATGATCTGCTCCTGCATCGCGGCGACGACCGGATTGGTCCTGCGCCGCGCCATGGGCGCGGTGTCGAGCGCCTCGCCGATGACTTCGATCGCGTCCTTGCCGAGCGTGAAGGTGAAGCTGTCCATCCTCATGATCCTCGTGGGTTATTCCCGGCGATCTGCCGGGCGACGACGTCGATATCCGCACCGAGATCGTCGCGCGCTTCGTGGAAGGCGTTCGGATCGCGATGCGACGGCGGCGGCAGGCGCCGCGCGCGATCGGCCAGATCGCGCAGGCGCTGCGCAAGCGCCGCCAGGTCCAGCCTGCTGGTCCGCGCGGGTGCGGCCCTCATGAGCTCACCTGCGGCTTGTCGTCGCCGCCGATCACGATCTCGCGCTCCTCGTCGAATGTCGCCTCGTCGATATTGCGGCGAACAGGCATGCGCCGTACCTGGCGCGACACGCGGCGCCTGCGCGCACGGCTCGGGGTCCCCTGCTCCATCGTCGGCTCCAGAATGGGAAAGATCGGTTGTCGTTCGGCGCGTGCTGCGTCAGGCCGGGTTGCCGCGCGCATCGCTCAGCATCGTGCGAACCGCATCCGCCGGCCCGTAAATGACGTTGCAAAGCTCCTCGCCCTCGATCAGCCAGATCGCGGCGCGGCTTTCGCCGAAGACGATCACGATGCGCGAGGGATTCTCATTGAAATCGACGTGCGTGTGCAGTTCGGCGATGAAGCGGGCCATCACCTCGCCGTCGGCGGCCTCATGCGGCGCGCCGGATGCGGCGAGCCGGGCGAGATGCGGCGCCGCATGACCGATGCAGGCGCCGGCCAGCGCCGGTGCGTCCGCGCAAGATCCGAGCGTCAGCAGCGCAGCCAGCATCAAGGCTCGCATCGGCGGCTCCTTCCGTTTCAGTTGCAGAAAAGGGGCGCGGGCCGGCCGGTGGGCACCGGGGACAGGCAGACCGGCCGGCCACGCGCGGGGCGCGGCTCGAGGTGAGCGCGCCCGCCGGGCCGCCAAGCGGCCCGGATGCGGATCGTGCGAAAACGAATAAGGGGCGAACGCCGGAACCCGGACGCCATTACGCGCGCCGGACGCGACAATGATTCACGTCAGACCATGCAGGATGCTGAACATGTCGCAGCGGACGCGCGCCGCTGGGCCAAGAGGCCGGAGTGGCGGGGGCTGAACGCAAAAAACCCGCGGCGGTGGCCACGGGCTCTTACGGAATTCCAGCGTTCGTATTTCCCAAGTTAGCGGCTAATTATGAAAAAAGTATGAACGCCGTGCGCGCCGGCGAAAAAAAGCGGCGAGGCCCGTCAAATACCTCGTCGTGCCAGGCGACGAGACGGCCGGCACGCAAATCGATTCACGTCCGCTGCCGCGTGACCTCTTTCAGGATGTCCTCGATGTCGGTCAGGACCGAGAGCGAGTGATCCTTGTCGAACAAAAAGATCGTGCCTCCCGGCACGCCTTTGCGCGCGCGCAACGTCTTCACATTGTCCATGTTCACGTAAACGGGCCCATTCGGGGTGTCGGTTCGCACCAGCATGGTCATGGCGCCGCTCCTTTGCTGAGTGATGCCGAGTGAAGACCATGCCCTTTCAGGTTGCAATGGCATGGAGCGGTGCCGCGGCTTCAATGCCGCCTCTCGTAAAGGTCCCTGCCCCGCACCAGCGCGCGGATCTTGCCGCCAGCGATACCGCGCGGCCGTGCGAATGTCGCTCTTGTTGAGGGAGCTAACGGGTTGCTACCTTTGGTCATCAGGGGGAGCACGGCCATGATCAGCAGACGTGGAGTCATTGCAGGCCTTTCGGCAAGTGGCGCATTTCCATCCATCGCGCGGGCCGCTTGGCCTGAACGGCCCATCACCATGCTCCACGGCTTGCTGCCGGGTGGCGGCGCGGATGCGAATGCCCGCATCGCCGCAGACGGGCTTGGCAAGTTGCTTGGTCAACCCGTCATCGTTGAATCGAAGCCTGGAGCGGGCACAACGCTCGCAAGCGCACAGCTCGTGCGTGCGGCGCCGGACGGTCACACGATCGCGCTGCTCGCCCCCTCATATCCGGCGTCAGCCGCACTCTACAAGAACCTGCCTTACCGCCCGATCGAGGATATCAGCCCGATCAGCCTGCTATCCGAGGCCCCGTATGTCTTCGTCACCCATGCGGAGCATCCGGCGCAGTCGCTGCAGCAGTTGCTCGACATGGCACGCAAGCAGAGCGGCAGCATCACCTATGGCACGCCTGGCGTTGGCTCGGGCCCACACCTGACGACCGAGTTGCTGGGGTACCGCGCGGGCGTGAAGTTCACGCACGTGCCGTTTCGCGGTGGTGCGCAGGCGGTGGTCGAGGTGCTGGCGAAACGCATCGATTTCATGACGGACCCGCCGCTTTCCATGATCGAGCATCTCAAGTCCGGCAAATTCCGCGCGCTTGCGGCCTCCACGGCAACGCGCTTTGCAGGGTTGCCGGACACCCCGACGGTCGCAGAATCGGGGCTGCCGGATTTCGATGTTGGCGTCTGGTTCGGTCTGGTCGCGCCCTCCCGCACGCCGGAGGCGGTGATCGCACGGCTCAATGGCGCAGTCCGGGAGTTGCTGGCGCAGCCGGCGGTGCGCGAGCGCTTCGCTGCGCTCGGCGGGGTCGCGAAAAGCTCTTCACCGAAGGAATTCGCCGACCTGATAGCCGCCGACATCAAGCGATGGACGGAGGTCGTCGACAAAGCCGGTATCGAGCGTATCTAGGGAAATATCGGCTGCCGGCCCGGAGCGGGGGTTTTTGAATGTCTGCTTTTGCGCCGCTGTCGGCGGATAAGCGGACGTCGGCCGGATAAACCAGGCGCGATTACGCGTACGCGGCTAATGCCGCCCTTCGTAAAGGTCCCTGCCCTTCACCAGCGCGCGGATCTTGCCGTCCGCAATGCCGCGCTTGAGCATCCAGAAGCCGCAGTCCGGATGGATGTATTTGACGCGACCCTCCCCGAGCACCTTGTCGGCGTGCTCGATCGCGCGCGCGATCGCCTCCGCCGATTCGACTTCGGTGCGCTTGATGTCGACCACGCCGAGACCGAGGCCGATCTCCGGCCGCAGCTCCTTGAATACCGCGAGCTCCTCGGGCGGCCGGTGCGCGTTCTCCATCACGATGTGATCGACGTGCAGCGCGTTGAGATAGTTCATCAGCTGGCTCCAGCTGCCTTTCTGCACCGACTGCCCGCCATAATTTCCAAAGCACAGATGCACCGCCGGCCTGGTGCGCACCGCGCGCAGCACGCGATTGATCGCCTCCGCGGCCCATTCCCATTCGTGCGGCGCGCCCGGCAGGTTCGCCTCGTCGACCTGCACGACCGCGGCGTCGATGTGCTTCACCTGCTCGGCCAGCACGTCGGCGATCGCCATGCAGAGCGCGGCCTTGTCGCGATAGTGCGTATCGAGCAGCATCTTGGTCAGCATGTGCGGTCCGGTGAGCGTGAACTTCAGCGGCCGCGTGGTCAGCTTCTTCGCGCGCTCGTACGCCGCGGGAAGATCGAGCGAGCCCGGTCCGACCGGCGCCTCCACCACCGCGGGCGGGCGGGCGCGGAATTTGTGATCGGGCGAATTCCTGAAGTCGAGCCAGTCCTGCAGCCCGATCTCGTTGCGCACCCCGGACAATGGCCGCACGAAATATTCGATCATCCCGTTGGTCTCGGGATGGTTGATGTCGAAACGATAAAGCTCGCCGTCGCACACCAGATCGATGCCGGCCTGCTGCTGCGTGTCGATCACGACGCGCGTGGCGTCGACCAGCGCCTGCTCCGAAGGCGCGGCGATCAGCCAGTCCGGCACTGGATAGGATCCGACAGTGGTCGTCAGAATGCGGGCGCTCATCTCGTTGATTCCTTTTTTGGCGAATAGCGAATAGCGAATGGCGAAATGGCGAGTAGCGAGTGGCGGGTCGCGAGTAGTGGCTCTTCTCACTATTCGCTATTCGCCACTCACCATTCGCCTAATCCATCGCCAGCACGCCCTTGGACTTGAAGATGTCGCGGATGTGGCCGGCGTAATCGTTGAACGC
>Ga0207676_10002750_pt1 | contig 12513 bp, 8 predicted proteins | sample KBSSwiS72_FD_184307 | JGI IMG/M metagenome (GOLD analysis project Ga0207676, IMG submission 184307) | Switchgrass rhizosphere microbial communities from Kellogg Biological Station, Michigan, USA - KBS Switchgrass S7-2 (SPAdes) (version 2) | ecosystem: Host-associated > Plants > Roots >... | reverse complement strand
TCTGGTCCCGCACGATGATCTTGCGAACCATTTTTGTTTTTTCTTCATTGACCTTTTTTGCCGGCTTAGCTTATGCCCAGAATGGAGGCAAGGCTGAACCCCAGCGGATCAGGTTTGCGGCCGGCCACACTGAGACGACACTTTCCGGCAAGCTCTCGAACGGCCAGGAAATGGAATTTATATTTGACGCAAGACAAGGACAGACGGTGACCATTAAGAACGCGGGATCTTCTCTGTTCGATTTTCGGGTGTTCAGCGACGAGGCTGACTTTGATACAGAATTTGAAAGTTCACCGACGCTGACTTTTCAGACCCCAAAAACGGGAGATTACAATTTTTTCGTTCGTAAGAAAATGGTACGCTCGCCCCGCACGGCGCGGTTTTCCGTAAGCTTATTTATTAAATAACGGGTAAGTTATTAACCAAAGGAGTTTTAGTTCAATGAAACGAGCATCGTTACTAATAGGCATAGTTTTTATCGCATTTATCGTTTTATCCCAACGTGGAACAGAGGCCGTCACCCCGTCGTTCGCCGACCGGTTCGACAACAAGGCCCCTACGGGCGATTCGGGCGTTTATAACTTCGACAAAGCCCACAGCTTTATTCAATTTACGGTCAATCACATGGGTTTGACGGAAGTGCCCGGATTTTTCAGAGATTTTTCCGGATCGGTAAACTTCGACGCCAAGGACATTGCAAAGTCGACCGTTGAATTTACTGCAAAAGCCGCGAGCATAGACACAGGTGTTACTGCCCGCGACAATCATTTGAAGACCAAGGACTTCTTTGATGTTGATCAGTATCCCGACATTACATTCAAAAGTACAAAGGTGGAGAAGAAGGGAAAGAACTGGCTGATGACCGGAGACTTCACAATGAAGGGCGTTACCAAGTCGATAACCTTTCCTTTCCGGATAGTCGGCTGGCTGCCGCCAGACGACCGCAGCGGCGGCAAAATGGGCGTGGCGGCAGAGACGACGATAAATCGTCGCGACTACGGAATAAACTGGGGCAATAATCTGCCGAGCGGTATAGCGGCAGTCTCGGATCAGGTCAAGATCTCGCTACAGATAGACGCGGGAAAGAAGAAATAAGCTGGTTGGTGTTTTGTATCTGGGACTGGTTCGTCGACGGATCAGTCCTTCTGGTTTTTGATCTCAGAAAAGGCTATGTCGTAAATGGCATATTTCTCCCAAGACTGATAGTCGAAATGCCACCATTCGTTCGGGTTTACGCTGAATCCCTGTGCCTCCATTAAACGGCGAAGCTTGTCACGATTTGCACGTTCCTCTTTTGTGCCGCCTTTATAGTCAGGGGACGCACGGTCGGTAAATTCATCGAACCCTGATGGCATCGGCACGAGATGTCCCGACTTAAGGTCATAAATGCTAAGGTCAACCGCACAGCCTCGATTGTGTTTTGATCCCTTTTCCGGATTAGCAACGAACTTTCGCTTATCTTCGGGCACGACTTCCCAAAATAATTTTGTGATCGACCACGGACGATAACCGTCAAAGATCACTAGGCCGAGGCCCTCTTTCTTTAACTGCTTTTGCACCCGTACAAGGGCTTCGGCGGCCGGTTTTTGTAAAAACGCCCGGGCCTCAGGATAAACCGCTCGCCCGACAAAGTTGTCGGCGGTCGCGTATCTGATGTCCAGTTTGATTGTCGTGTCGAGCTTAATTAGTTCGATCAAGTCGGCCCCGCGTTTGTGCTTTTCTTTCGGCGGTGCATTCTGGGCGAATGCACAAGAAAAGAGGATAAGGTAAATCGCGGCGTTGGTAAACACCGCATTAATTTTAGATCTCATTGGCTGAGAGTCCGATCAATGATTGAAAAAGCTTGGACGGCGCAGTATCTTTTAAACACTGTGCAAGACCGACAGCCCGAGCAAGAAAGTAGCAGCGGCGTTTGGGCCAAACGGGCCGGCATCATTGCTTTCCTCTTTTTCCTGGCCAAAGGACTCGCCTGGCTGGGCCTCGCAGCCGGGGCCTACTTTTCGTTCAATTAATCAGGTTTTTTCACCTCGGGTTCGGGCTTAACATCTTCGTCCAGAATGATAACGTCCGTACCGTAGCGCTGATAATTCTTGAAGTGGATAAGGTTTCGCGACTGAAATAATTGCCGGCCCTCGCTGGACGTGAACCGGTTGTCCGAAAGGACGGGGAGAAGATACTTTTCCCCTGCGATCGTCACCCAGTCGTAGTCTATAGAGCTCTCATAGGCCTTAACACGGAAATCAGCCGGAATGTCCGTCGCCTTGAATTCTATCCTCATGACACGGCCGGTCTTGCGGTCCATCCAGACCTTTCCTTTTGCACCGGCGGGAACACTCGTGAACGTATAGTCTTTGGGACCGCTCGCCGTCTTGAAACCAACGCCGCCGTCCTTGTTATTCTCGATCTTTATCTCGTAGTCGAAAACCAACGTTGGTTGGTTGTGAACAACGTCGGTCGTTAATAATTTGAATTCGGTTTTGCTCTCTGGCTTGAACAATTTCGCCAGATCCTCGACGAATTCACCGCCGGTCGTGCTGCCGCTCAATCCGGAATAGTTATTACCGGTCTCAGATTCGACCGGAGCACCATTGACGGCGAGCACGCGATATTGCTCACCTTTTTCCGTGCTGTAACTTACGGCTATGATCACGGTATCGAGCGGCCGCCAATTTCCCGTGCCGGCAAATGCCTCGGACCGGCCGATCACCTGTTTCACAACAAAATCCGGCATCTCCTCGAGCGCGGTAAGGGTACTGACACGCGATCTTTCGAGTACTTCGGCGGCCTCTTTGGCGGATGGCAGTTTAGCGGCTTCCGGATTCTGACGCCGCCTTTCGGCTTCCTCGAGAGCGCGCCTGAGTTCGTCGTCGTTTGCTGTTTTTGAGCGGGTCAAGCTTCGGATGCCATCGGTCACAACGAACCCAACACCTCGCTTACGTAACGCTTCGATAATCACTGCTTTGACCGACGGATCAGTATTTGCGGAGTAAAGCATCTTAACGTATTCCGCCTGTGTAAGCGGCTTTTCCTGTGCAAACGCCAACTGTACAAGACCCAAAACGATAAGTGCGAGTACGATCTTTTTCATCTGATCAAATGATGCGAGGCCGGCCCTTTTCGTTGGTTACGGGCCCGGCTTATTGCTGTCGCGGCCGCCGCTCGCGCCGCATTATAAAACTGGAATCCAGCTGAATAGCTTTCTGAAAATGCTTTTCAGCCAGGGCGTTCATACCTATATTCTGAAGCCTGAGGCCGAGCATCCAGTGAAAATAAGGGTCGGCCGCGGTTAATTTATCTCCTCTGCTCTCATATTCGCTAGCGGCTTCTGCATCGCCCGCCGCCGCCGCCGCTCCGGCGAGCTGATAGTTTGCAAGAACAAGGTCGGGATTTAGGTCGAGAGCGTCGCTCCATTTACTGACCGCCTCTTTTCTGCGCCCAAGCTGCCAGAGTGATTCGCCCATTTCTTCACGGGCAACGATCAGATCGGGCCTCAAATTTAAGGCTTGCTCGAGGCTTGCCAACGCCTGGTCGTACCGACCCGCCCGGTTGAGAATGGCCCCCTTGTAATAAAAACTCAGTGCCCTGGGCTCGCCTTCTTGATATTTAGTGGCCGCGTCAAGCGTTGCCAGCGATCGCTCTGTGTCGCCCGACAAATACTCCAGCCACGCGAGCTTAGAGAGAGCTTCAACATTAGTAAACAAGCCGCTGTTCCTCGCAGTACGAAAATGTTCTTTTCCTGCGAGCACGTTTGCGCGATCACCGCTGCTGAGCCAGCTGCCAGGATTGTTTCCGGACAGGGCAAGCTCATCAGGGATCTGAAGGCTCTCAAATGCCCTGGCCCCTGCACGTTCGTGGTATCGCACCCATCCGCTGTGAGCATTCAATCCGATCCAGATAAACGAGAAGAGCAAAAATACCCATCCCGCCTTTCGTATAGTGCCGGATGACTTTAAGGCATAACGATAAAACGCCAGGTCGTTTGCCCGAAATAATCGCCACGACCTTACAGCAAGATATGTCGTCACGCACGCGATGCCGAGCGCCATAAGCATCGGGACAAGTTGATAAACGTCCCACACCGCCATGAAACTTAAATAAAACACCGCACCGGCCATGATCTCTTCCGGCCAGGTCAACGAATAATTTTTGGATATTGTTTTTGAAACGCCAACCGCCGGCTTACCAAACCCGAAGTAGAGCGCATCATTTGGACAGACGCTGATACAGTCCATGCATTTCATACATCCCGTATCAACGACCATCCCATACTTTTTTACTTCGGCATGTACCAGCACATTTGAGGTGCAGGTTGCGGTGCAATGCCCGCATTGATTACAGGCGTCGGTCACCCTGATCTTACCCGGCGCGAACTTGTCGGCGATACCAAAAAAGCCGCCATAAGGGCACGCATAAGTGCAAAACCCTTTAGAACCGAGAAAATAGACGGTCATAAAACAGCAGATGAACAAAAACGGAATTGCGACAGCAACCGGGGGAAAAGTTTCCCAAAAGTTGGTGGTAACAAGATGATTTGTAAATTCGGGAAAGAGCGGTTCATCCTTTGGCGCGGCTAAGAAGCGGTATGCCGTTGGCCATACAAATATATACAGAGCGAAGACAAGGGGGACAAATACAAGCAGCCGAGATCTAAACGGCTTAGGTGTTACGCCAATCTTTTTTAGCATCCAGGCGCACAGATCCTGAAGGGCCACGATGTGACAACCCCAGCCACATACAAAACGGCCGAATACTAAAGTCGCCAGAATGGCCAACGAGAAAAAGATGAATCCTGCATTCACAGCTCCACGCTCAAACGTATACATTGTCTCTGACGGTTCGATGGGTGAGATGGTCCGGCCTGCGATCCACCACTGAACGACATGGGCTGCCATCAACAGGGTAAGCGTAGAGAGAACTGCCGCGCGCCACTTACTTGCTCCGGAGTGTCGAATGGAGCTATCGCTTTTGGGTGAACCCGCGAGCACTGGAAGCTCAATACTGCGCCCGGCTTTCACATCCCGGCTTTCACAACCAGTTTTCATATGTCGCTGTAGTGATAAGAAAGTGTATCGGTCAAAGACATTTCACGCCAGAAGCCAGCATGAAAGCTTAGAAAAGATAACAGACTTCTTTTTAACTTGCTGCCGTTACGGTAAGCAAGAGCACATAAATCGTCTATCCTTAGATGCAGATTCAGGGATCCGTGTATAGGAATTATCTCTTTACTTGTTTCTGCACCGAAATAAATTTTAACTAAACAGACGCCCCGCTCAAATAGAAGGTATTGGCTTTTTGCCACTGGCGCTTGACGAGGGTGATATACCCCTTGCGACAGCGGGTTCTTTTCTGCTATTTTACGGGTAAGATATCAAATATTCTCATCTATGTTGACATGATTTCTAATGTGAAATAAAGTATGGCCTATTTCCACAAAATATCGGCTAAAGCCTGAAAAAATTTAGGCTTGGAACCCGAGGTAAATTAATAGGAGTTAGGAAAATGAAGTTGAAATTGCTGAGCGGCCGGTATCGTTTTGTATTGTCGTTGTTGGGAGTTTGTCTTTGCACGGGCGCTGTACTCGCGCTTTCCGGCCGGGTCTCGTCACACGGGTTTTTGCCGCTGTATCAGACTGGGAATTCGAACGGTGATAGTTCGATGCCAGAAGGAGACGTTTCGGATCGTGATGCGTTGGTTCGAACAAAAGGGGACACGGGGACTCTTGAAAAGTTGATCGTATCAACCGGCACTGCTTCGATCGACCTTGATATTAGCCTGCTTAACGGCGGCGGTTCCTCGTCGCGAAAGAGCACTATTAATTTCACGGTGCAACCCGACGCATTTTTTACGGTACTTGCCTTTAACGGGGAATTTCGAGGGCCGTTGCCAAGCTCGATGGCTCTGATGCCGCAGAGAATTGCTGCAGCGGTCCCTAACAGACTAAATGCGTCATTGAACAATCTCGTCATCGAGAGTTTGCCTGCGGGCGGGGATTACGATCTTGCCGTTCGTGATTCACAATCGGGATTCACTTTCTTCAATATTGAGGGACAGCTATATAATTATGGAGCCGAAGACCATTCGCTGAACATCACGATGGGGAGGCTTATTTTGTCGCCTGAGTTTGCCTCTGAACTCGGTCGTGCGTCAGATGCCGGATCTCTCGTAGGAGGACTTTCTGTATCAGTTATGATGCATCCTATCGAGATCAGAGAGGTCGTGAACGGCGAGACCAGATCGGCTGAGATGCCGGCCGGCAGTCTGACCGACAACGGTACAACGCCGGGTCCCGACGTCATTGTAGGCGAGCTTTCGGGACTTTCGCAGTTCGGGTCGTCTGGCACTCGTGTCGGCCTCGCCGTCGGAACAGATTCGTGTAACCCCGGAACGGTCGATCTTGATTGGTTTGCCAATCCCAGCAACGACCACCCGGTTATCCCGCAAAATCTCTATCGTATGAGTGGCGGAACAAACAACGATGAACGATTTGAACAGATTGGGCAGTCCAGTATGAAACATGCTTTTACAGCGGCGTCTTCAAACACTTGTGGGTTCGGCTGTAACGGAGTTGGCGGCGCTCATCTCGGCTCGGGTTGTTCGGATCTGTATGGATCGGGGCTTAACGCGGGACCCAATCTGGGTTCACGAGCTTGGGTAAATCCGTTTACCGGTTTTTACCCGACGGATGGAAATGTCAATAACAACCATAGTGGCCATAATCACGACGGGATATCGCATAGGATCATTGTTGAGCAAAGTGATCTGAACACGACATTGAATCAGGGCGCATCCTATTTCGCCGAGGCACAATACGTAACGCCCCATGAATATGTGTGGTGTCAGTCCCATCCGACCCAGTGCAATATGTTCAATAACGTGTCGTACAAAAAGTACAACGTTTCGGGCACAACGTCGTTCACCTTTACGTCAGCAGGTGCGACGATGCGAACGCAGCCGGCGATAATGGCATGGACAGGCGCCACCCTTGTTCCCTTTAGGCCGGATTCAACCAACGACGGGCTGGCTTTTATCGCTTACAAGGTTTCGCATCCGTCTGCCAATGTATACCATTACGAATATGTGATCTATAACGAGAACCTCGACCGGGCGATCCAGTCATTCAGCATTCCGGTGGGAGATTTAGTTACGGTGAGCAATATCGGTTTCCACATGCCTCCGCAGCAGCCGGGATGGACATTTGATAACACGGCCGGGAATACTGGTTTCAGCAGCTTGGCGTGGCTTGGGGTGCATAGTGGAAACACCGTGTCATGGAGTTCGGAAACCTTAGCCCAAAATCCAAATGCAAATGCAATCCGATGGGGCACGGCTTATACGTTCCGATTTGATTCGGACCGACCGCCGACATTTATAAATGCGACAGTCGGATTCTTCAAGACGGGTGCTCCGATGGCGGTGCAGGTGCTCGCGCCCAGAACTAATACTGGTCCGTGTATCCGTTATGATCCCGAGACTCCGTTGTCCTGCGGCTAGGACAGATTGTTGCCGGGAAAAACAAGAAAGCGGGAAAACGCCAGGTTTTCCCGCTTCTTTATTTTTCCGAAAGAAGAGTAAACCTTAATTAACTCATTCGGATGTCAGAAAGAAAACCGCAACGCCCGCTCGAAAGTGGCTTTTTGCCACTAGCGCGTGAAGAGGCTTATAAGTCAATGCCCCTTGTGACAGCGGGTTCTTTTCTGCTAATTTACGGGGTAAGATATCAAATATCCTCATCTGCGTTGACATAATTTCTAATGTGAAATAAAGTAATGCGATATTTCCACAAATTATTTGGCCTAAACCTGAATAGGGTCAAGGCCTAAGACCCGAGGTAAATCAATAGGAGTTAGGAAGATGAAAAAGAAATTGCCGGGCGGCCGGTATCGTTTGATTTTGTCGTTGTCGGGAGTTTGTCTGTTCACAGGTATCGTTTTGGTACTGTCCGGACAGGTCTCCTCACACAGTTTTTTGCCGCTTATCCATAGCGAGCCTGCATCGGATAGGAAAGCGACGGTTCACGCGCAGGCGGATTCCGGAACGCTTGAAAAAATGATCGTATCGACCGGCAACGCCTCGATGGATCTTGATCTGGCACGATTGAATGGCGGCTCTTCGTCTCGGAAGAACATTCTTAACTTCGCCGTGCAGCAGGACGCATTCTTTACGGTCCTGGCGTTTAATGGTGAATTTCGTGAAGCCTTACCGAGCTCAATGCCGCTTATTCCCCAAAACACGGTTGCGGTACCTGACAGGCTGAATTCATCGTTGAACCAGCTCGTGCTCGAGAGCCTGGCTTGGGGCGGCGACTACGATCTGGCTGTCCGCGATGCGCAATCCGGATTCACGTTCTTCAACGTTGAGGGACATCAATACAGCTATAATGCGGACAACCATTCATTGACTGTACAGGGTGGACGGCTGCTGCTTTCAAGTGAGTTTGCAAATGCAATGGGCCGCGCATCTGATGCCGGCATGGTCGTTGGTTCGTTGAGAGTGTCAACGGTCATGCGACCCATCGAGGTCACCCAGTTAGTTAACGGCGAGGTGACCGCAGCAGACATGCCTGCCATAGGTGGTCCTGACCTGGGTACTATCCCGGGCCCCGACGTTATTGTCGGAGACCTTACAGGACTTGCCCAGTTTGACGGAGCCGCCAATAATCAGGTGGGCCTCGCCATCGGTACCGACTCGTGCAATGCCGGCACGATAGATCTGGACTGGTTTGCGTTGCCGAGCAACGATCACCCGGTCATCCCGCAAAACCTTTATCGAATGAGCGGGGGCCCGACCAACGACGAACGCTTTGAGCAGATCGGACAATCCCAGATGAAGCACGCATTCACAGCCTTGGCCGGAAACACGTGCGGCTTCGGATGTCCAGGCACGGTCAGCGGCACACACCTCGGTTCCGGATGCTCTGATCCGTATGGATCCGGTCTCAACTCCGGCCCCAATCTTGGTTCACGTGCCTGGGTGAACCCGTTTACGGGTTTCTATCCGAGCGGTAACAATGTGTCAAACAACCACACTGGCCATGCTCATCAGGGACCATCACATAGGATCCTCACTGAGATCGCTGACCTCAATACGTCGTTGAACCAGGGTGCGACCTATTATGGCGAGGCACAGTATGTGACACCGCATGAATACGTCTGGTGCCATGATCCTGCACATCCGGAGCGCGACTCGCAGTGCAACATGTATAACAACGCCTCGTATCGACGATACAACGTCAACGGGACCGGAAGTCCGTTCAGCTTTTCGTCGGTAGGATCAACCGTGCGAAGTCAGCCGGCGATCATGGCATGGCCGGGCGCTACGCGTGTAACCATTCAGCCCGATCCCCGTAATGACGGGATAGCCATCATCGGCTACAAAGTGACGCATCCGTCGACCAATGTCTGGCATTACGAGTATGCCCTTTACAACCAGAACCTCGATCGTGCTATTTCGTCGTTCACGATTCCTTTGGCTCCGACGGTGGTCGTCACCAATGTTGGTTTTCACGCTCCGCCGCAACATCCGGGGTGGACCTTTGACAATACAGTTGGAAACACGGGCTTTAGCAGCACGCCGTGGACCCAGACCCAGGGCGCCACAACGATAAGCTGGAGCTCGGAAACGTTCGCTCAAAACCCGAACGCGAATGCGGTTCGCTGGGGAACGCTGTATAACATCCGTTTTGACGCCGACCATCCGCCGACGTTTGTAAGCGCGACTATCGGCTTCCTCAAGACGGGGGCTCCCGTTACAGCTACAGTGCTGGCTCCGAGAGCAAACAACATGCCCTGTATTCGTTACGATCCGGAAACTCCGCTGGCTTGCGCTTAGGGCCAACGTCGGATCGCCGATAGTATTCGGCAATAGGAAAAGCGGGAAAATTCTTCAGAATTTTCCCGCTTCTTTATTATAACGAATGAAGAGTAAAACTAATTAACCCATTCTTCCTCGTAATTGAGTTGCCAATGCCTCGTCACCCACTTCTGAGCAGCCGTAATTGCCGTCGATCTCCATTTCTTTAAGTTCTCCAAAATGGAAAGTGCGGCCATCGGTTTGCTCGGATCACGCTCGACCCGTATCACCTGAGTTGTTACCTCGATTATCTGTTTGCCCTCTTCCAATATTTTCAATCGGACCTCGGAACCGACAGGCGGCAACGTTTCAAGATTAACCAGAGCGCTTGTCTCACCGACATTCTCCGTTACGCCTTCAACACTTACCGTTTCTCCAGTTTCAGAATCAACCCAGCTTGCTCGAACCGGCATGCTTGCCGTAATGCGATGATGCAATGGCGTTTTGTATGATGATGTAGAGTATTCTACGTGTGCCATTTTTTCCCCTTATTTACTTATTTCTAACGGCATCTGATCTTCAAAGTTCCCTGATGATCAAAATGCCCGACCAATTTAGACCGAATTTACAAAAAAGTCAAGTTTCGCCTCTTTCTGCAAGTTATTGTCTCTACACTAGTTTTCAAGACCGGAACGACAGCTCCCCATTTTGTAACCTAAAGTGATACAAAATATGTTCTTCTATGCGCCTGGTCGACAAAAGGTTGCACTTAAAACTGAATATTTAATACCAATTTCACCCCAGGGTCATACGATCCTATGCAAGAGCCTATTAAGGAACCGTATTTGCGTTGGTACATGGCGGTTTTAATGTAAGCAAAGCTGTGCTCGGCATTTGACCGGGTAGGTCAAAGCACCCGCCGAGCGGAAATCGTTTCATATCATAACTTAGCGTGAAAATACCGAGGGCGTTTGCCTGCGTGGGAACACAAAAAATCAGGATCTTTTTGTGCGTAAAATCCGAAAAGTAAAATAAAAATCCAAAAATAAAGATTTTGGCGGATCAATTCCGCAGATCTTAGCAATAGATATTTAGTAAATTCGACAAAAAACGAGGTCAAAAATAATGGCTAGAAATTTCTCTATAAGGTTCTTGTTAATATTGCTGCTGGTTACCTTGGCATGGGTCGGCAGCATATTTGCACAAGGCGGCGGTACGGGGGCGATCACCGGTGTCGTTTCCGATACGACGGGGGCCGTGGTTAAGGGGGCGACTGTCACCTTAACGAGCAAAGCAACCAATCAAACACAAACTAAAGTTACGGGCGACGATGGCCTGTACAACTTTGTTCTGTTACAGCCCGGAACATACATCGTTAAGACGTCTGCCGCATCATTTGGCGAATCATCGCTGGATGTTGAGGTCCAGGTCGGCCGCACTACTGATGCAAATGTCACTCTGGCCGCTGGTGCGGTGTCAGCAGTCGTTCAAGTTACGGCCGAGGGCATCCAATCTACGTCGAGCACGTTTGACGCGGTTCAAAATTCGACTGCTATACAGAAACTGCCCCTCAACGGGCGCCGTTTTCAGGACCTGGTCGGCGGCACGCCGACAGCGCAGGTCGATCCGTCACGCGGCCAGATCTCGCTTTCCGGCCAACGCGGCATTAATTCAAACGTCAATGTAGACGGCGTTGATTACAACCAGCCGTTCTTTGGCGGCATCCGCGGCGGTGAGAGGTCTAATTCGGCTTTCACGCTGCCTTTAGAGTCAGTAAAGGAATTTCAGGTAGTAGCTGCCGGTTACAGTGCAGAATTTGGCCGCAGCAGCGGCGGCATAGTAAATGCCGTTACTAAATCAGGAACTAACGATTTCAGAGGGTCGGCATTTGTTGTTTGGCGGCCTGACCAACTCGCACTCGGCAACGAATTTACCGACGCTCTTAAAGAGCAAAAGCTAAACCGCCTGGGTATTCCGTTGACTGTGGCCCCCACCCAAACCCAGTTTGGCGGCTCGATAGGCGGTCCGATCGTGAAAGACCGGTTTTTCTTTTTCACGTCGTACGAACAACAGAATTTCGATATTATGCGCTCCGTAGCATACACAGCTCTCTCCGGGTACACACCAACTCCGGAGCAGCTTGAGCCGTTCAACACGTATGCGGCTACGCAGACCGGATATAACCAGACAAATGATGCCAAGGCATTTTTTGCCAAGGGCGACTGGAATATAAACGACGCTCATCGATTCAACATACGGTACAACTACAGCCGTAACGAGGCGCTCAACGGCGTTTCGGTTGGTGAAACGACCTTGGATCCCACTACAAATCGCAGCCTCGGAACGAATGGTACGGAGGGTGACAAAAACAATATCGTGGTTGGCCAGCTGATTTCGAGTTTTACTCCCCGGCTGATAAACGAAGTTCGATTTCAGTGGGCAAAAGAAGAACGCCCCCGCTTAGCTAATGCCCAGCAGGTGAGCGTTACTGATAATATCGGCGAATTGGGCACAAGAACCTTTCTGCCGACGACCCAGGATGACAAACGCTACCAGATCGTCGACGCGGTTACGTATGCGAACGGCAATCACACGTTCAAGTTCGGGGGTGAGTACAGCAAGATCAAAGTTGCCCAATTGTTCGGATTCAACCAGTTCGGCAACTATACGTTTTCTAGCGTCAATGGAACAAGCGACATACTTAATGCCCTATCGGCAACCCCC